>Ga0316622_100001433_pt1 | contig 15507 bp, 11 predicted proteins | sample OWC_Aug_OW2_C1_D_FD_207646 | JGI IMG/M metagenome (GOLD analysis project Ga0316622, IMG submission 207646) | Wetland soil microbial communities from Old Woman Creek delta, Ohio, United States - OWC_Aug_OW2_C1_D5_C | ecosystem: Environmental > Terrestrial > Soil > Wetlands | place: USA: Ohio... | reverse complement strand
GTTTCGATGCCATCTCCGTCGGGGGAGTCCTGTCCTGGCTGATGGAGTGCCTCGCGAAGGGGCTGCTCACGCGGGACGAGCTGGGTGTGACGCGCGCGCCGGTGTTTTCCCCGCAGGGCTTCAGCCCTGAAACGGACTCGGCCGCGAACGCCGAGCTGGGTGTGGAGCTGTTGGACGCCATGGTCGCCAAGCGCGGTGTGCTGAATCTGGAAGAAGGCGCGCGGAAACTCGCCCGCCGCCTGGCGCGCGAGAGAGGCAAGGCGGTCCTGGATCCCTTCATCTACGTCGCGTATGCTCGCAAAGGCTGGATGGTGCCCAACCAATACTGGACGCCGGGCGCGCTGTCGCCCATGGCCATCATGGGCAAGTATTACATGTACTATGGCGCGGAATTCATGCCGCCGCGGAAACTCGGCCGGATCAACGCCCAGCGATTCCGCGACGAGCTGATCATGGACAACCTCGGCATGTGCCGGTTCCACCGCCTGTGGGCCGAAGAGATGCTGCCCGAAGTCATCGGCACCCTGTACGGCCAGAAGGCGCCGTTCCTCAACCGTCTCGCGATCACGGCCAGCCGGATCAACAGCCGGAACGCGTCGATCTTCTGGGAGTCCGAGCGGTGCGCCGATTATGTCGTCACCTTCCTCCGCCGACACCACGAGGTGGACGGGAACAATGATCCGGAGTTGCTCGAGTGGCTCGACCGCTTCGAGAAGGACCGCCACGAGGCGTCCCTGAGCTTCTGGTACGAGGTCCACAAGGGCATCCATGAGTCGCTGCGCGAGTTCTGAATGCCCGCATTGCTTGCCGCATCGCTCATCTGGGCCTTTTCGTTCGGGCTCATCAAGACCCAGCTCGCGGGGGTGCCGCCACACCTGGTTGCCTTCCTGCGCCTCGGGCTGTCCACTCTGTTGTTCGTGCCATGGTGTCGCCCGGGCGGCATCCCCCGACGGACGCTCGTGATGCTCCTGCTCTGCGGTGCTGTTCAATACGGGCTCATGTACATCGCCTACCTCGCCTCCTTCAGCTACTTGAAAGCCTCAGAGGTGGCGCTGTGGACGGTCTTCACGCCCATCTATGTCGTGCTGCTCGCCGACCTGTTTTCCCGGACCTTTCGGGCACGCGATTTCCTCGCCGCGGCCCTCAGCGTGGCCGCGGCGTGGCTCGTCTCCCGCGGAGGCGCCGTATCCGACCTCATCGGCATCGCCCTCGTGCAGCTATCGAACCTCGCGTTTGCCGCCGGCCAGGTGTGGTATCGCCGTCTCGTTCCACCGGCCGCCCCCATCCGCGATTCCGAGGTCTTTGCCTCTCTCTATCTGGGGAGCGCACTGCTCACCGCTATCCCTGTGAGCCTGAGCGCCGGCATGCTGAGCGCCATCTCCGCGCTCACGGCCACGCAAGTGGCCACCATTCTCTACCTTGGAGTCGTGCCGTCCGGGCTAGGATTCTTCCTCTGGAACGTGGGGGTGCGCCGGAGCCGGGAAGGCACGGCCGCCGTCTTTAACAACGTCAAGGTGCCGCTGGCGATCGTGGTCTCGTGGTTGATCTTCGAGCCGTTCCCGACGCTGGAGAACCTCGTTCGCACGCTGTTCGCCCTGGGCCTCATCACCGCGGCGCTGTGGCTCGCGGAGTCGAATATTTCCGGCCCCCCGCGGCGGCTGGTCGGCGTCTCGTCATAAGGACGATCGGCGCGCCCGTTCCCCCTTTTCCTTGACAGCCCCCAAGCGCCTGCGGCATGCTCCCCCAGGGCCGGCACGCGAGGGTGTGCATGTCTGGAATCTTTTCGTGACGCGGAGGGAGCCCGAGGATGGATCAGCGAGTCGTCGAGTGCGTCCCCAATTTCTCCGAGGGTCGAGACAGGGCCAAGATCAAACAGATCACGCATGCCATCGAGGCCGTCGCTGGCGTGACCTTGCTGGACGTCGATCCGGGAGCGGACACGAACCGCACCGTGGTGACCTTTGTGGGTGACCCGGACGCCGTGGCCGAGGGAGCCTTCCAGGCCATTGCCAAGGCGGCCCAGGTCATCGACATGGCCCAGCACCACGGGGCGCACCCGCGAATGGGCGCCACCGACGTGTGTCCCTTCGTGCCGATTGCCGGGGTGACCATGGAGGACTGCGCGGCTATAGCGCGCAGAGTCAGCGAACGCGTCGGGCGCGAACTCGAGATCCCCGTCTACCTATACGAAGCGGCGGCGACGCGACCCGAGCGGAAGAACCTAGCGGCCGTTCGGAAGGGCGAATATGAGGGCTTGACCGAGAAACTCCGGGACCCGGACTGGAAGCCCGACTTCGGGCCGGCGCGGTTCAACGCCAAGGCGGGGGCCACGGTCATCGGGGCCCGCGAATTCCTCATCGCGTACAACGTGACGCTGAACACGCGCGACAAGGCGCTGGCGACGGACGTTGCCTTCGAGCTCCGCGAGAAGGGCCGGGTGGCGCGCGCAGCCGGCGGCTCCGCGCAGTACTCCAAGGGCAAGATCCTCACCTATGGGGAGAACGCCTACCCGTGCGGAAACTGCGACTTCGTCGGCCGGTCGTTCGCCGAGACTGCCGCACACTGCCGCGGAGCGCACGCCTACGATCTCGCAGAACTCCTTCGTCTGAACGATGTGGATCCCACGAAGCCTCTGGTCGGCCAGAAGGTGTACCGCGCAGGGAAGTTCGCGCACTGCAAGGCCATCGGCTGGTACGTGGACGAATACAAGCGGGCGCAGATCTCCATCAACCTGACCAACTACAAGGTGGCCTCGCCCCACGTGGTCTTGGAGGAAGCGCGACGACTGGCCGCCGAGCGCGGCCTCGTTGTCACGGGGAGTGAAGTCGTCGGCCTCATTCCCTACCCGGCACTTCTCGAAGCCGGCCGGTACTACTTGCGCGCCCAAGGGAAGTCGCCCTTCGTCCCGATCCCCGACATCCTGCAGACGGCCGTCTTCTCGATGGGCTTGGCCGACATCGCTCCCTTCGACGTCGCGAAGAAGGTGATCGGCCTCCCGCGCGAGTTCGACAAGGGCCTCGTCAGAATGACGGTGAAGGATTTCACCGACGAGGTGTCGCGCGACACGCCTGCCCCCGGCGGCGGGTCGGTGGCGGCGCTTGCCGGAGCCCTCGGAGCGGCCCTCGCCTCGATGGTGGCGAATCTGTGGCAGGGCAAGGCGGACTCAGAGGCAGCCGCGTCGGAGCTGATCGAGGCCGCCGAGACCGCTCAGCGTGTCAAGGACCAGCTGGTCCTCGCCGTGGACGAGGATACCAACGCCTTCAACGCCTACATGGAGGCCCGTCGACTTCCCGCCAACACAAAGGCGGAGAAGACCACGCGCGAGCGACAGATGCAGGAAGGGTTGAAGGCCGCCGTCCGTGTGCCGTATCAGACGGCGCTCGCCGCGTACCAGGGCATGCAGGCGGCCTGGACGGTCGTGCAGCACGGTAACGTGAGCTCCATCACCGACGGTGCTGTGGGGGCGCAGACCGCTTATGCCGGCATTCGCGGCGGGATCTGGAACGTCCTGATCAACCTCAAGGACATCACCGATCAAGATTTCGTCGGTGAGATGCGCGACAAGTGTGAGTCGCTGCTTCAGGACGCTCGCGCCCTTTTGGAGCACGTGACGGCCCACGTGGATGCGCGCCTGGCGGAACTTATCGAGGGCAAGAACTGATTGATCCGCAGATCACGCAGTTTGGCCGATTTCACGGAGGGGAGTTTCTCCGAGACATTCTGCGTACTCTGTGGATCGCTCGATCCTTCGTGGCCTGCATAATCGGAGGAGCAAAATGAAAGGTGCCGCAGCAGTCGCCAGTATTCTGAAGCGGGAAGGTGTAGAGTACCTCTTCTGCTTCCCCATCAACCAGGTTATCGACGCCGCCGCGGAGGTGGGGATTCGGCCCATCATGGCGCGGACCGAGCGGGGGGTCATCGGAATGGCCGACGGCTACGCCCGGGTGACCAACGGCCGGCGCATTGGCGTCTGTACCGTCCAGTATGGCCCGGGCACCGAGAACTCCTTCGGAGGCCTTGCGCAGGCCTACTCCGATTCCACCCCCATCTTGTTCCTACCAGGAGGCGCACCGGAAGGTCGGACGGGCGTCCAGCCCACCTTCGACGCCGTCCTGAATTTCCAGCAGATCACCAAATGGGTGGCACGCATCAATCGTATTGACAGGATCCCCGAATTTTTGCGGCGTGCTTTCACCTATCTCAGGACCGGGCGACCTGGGCCGGTCGCTCTGGAGCTGCCCTGGGATCTGATGCTGGCGGACGCGGACGAGGCAGCGCTGGCCTACACGCCAGTCACGGCGACCAAGACCATGGCGGACCCCTCCGACGTGGTCACCGCCATTCGAGCGATGGTCACCGCCAAACTTCCCCTCATCCATGCCGGACTGGGAATCTTGTACGCGCAGGCCTCGCCGGAGCTGGTGGAGCTTGCCGAGCTGCTCCAGGCCCCGGTCATGACCACCCTGTCGGGAAAGAGTGCGTTCCCAGAGGACCATCCGCTCTCCATCGGCAGCGGCGGTTTGGCTTGGCCTCGAGCCATCACTCGATACCTCGCCGACGCGGATCTGGTCTTCGGCGCCGGCGCCAGTTTCTCCATCTCCCCATTTGCCGCGCCGATCCCGAAGGGCAAGGTGGCCGTGCAGCTCACGGTCGACGACCGAGACCTAAATAAAGACTACGCCGCTCACCACCTCCTGGTCGGTGACGCCAAGCTCGTCTTGCGACAGATGATCGCGGAAGCTCAGCGGCAGCTCGGGCCCCACGGCCGGCGGGGTGACGACCGCATGGCGATCCAAATCAAGGCGGTCAAGGATGAATGGCTGGCAGAGTGGATGCCCCGGCTCACGTCCGATGAAGTTCCGATCAACCCCTATCGCGTGGTGTGGGACCTGCAGCGGGCGCTGGCCAACCGGCATGTGATTGTTACCCACGACGCCGGCAATCCGCGGGATCAGATGACCCCCTTCTGGGTCGCCCGTGAGCCCAACAGCTACATCGGGTGGGGGCGCTCCACGCATCTCGGTTACAGTCTCCCCTTGGCCTTGGGGGCCAAGGTGGCCCGGCCGGACGCGACCGTGCTCCACGTCTTGGGCGATGCGGCGTTCGGGCAGTGCGGCATGGACATCGAGACCGCGGTCCGCAACCGCATCGGCATCGTCACCGTTATCATGAACAACTCCTGCCTTGGGGGTTACGACAAGCATCTTCCGAATGCCACGCGGCTTTACGGGACCCGCTTCCTGTCGGGGAATTACAGCAAGGTGGCGGATGGCTTGGGCGCCTACACGGAGTGCGTCGAGAAGCCGAATGAGATCATCCCCGCCGTCCAGCGCGCGGTGAAAGTCGCCGACGACGGCCGCCCCGCGGTGCTAGAGATCATCACCAAGGAAGAGCCCGTGCTCTCCAAATAGCCGGGCCGGGCCCGCACCCGCGATCGTTCGCTGACTGGTGCGTGACGCACACACGGACCCTCTTCGGTAGCCCAGGGGGGGGACGGGTCCGGCACGGACCCTACCCTCTTACGCGCGCGCAAAAAACCATCCGCTTGGAAATGGATGGACTCATTCCGCCCGAACGCGCGCCCGGCTATCCACGCAAGTACACTCAAGTAAGATTCCCCCTTGACACTTCGAAAAGTCGTCAGGCATCCTCTGACCGAGGGGCGCAGCCGCGAGCAGCTCGCTATTGGGGAAGCGGGGAACGGCCAAGCAGAAGGGTTGACTCGATGATTCAGAACAAGATCGTGGTCCGATACCAGGATGGCCGAATCCTCAAAGGCCAAACCGGCGACTTCCTGCCGACCAAACCGGTGTTTCACCTGACGTTGACCGATGCGCCTCGAGACGCAAAACCGCTTGAGGTGCAGATCGCGGAGATCAAGGCTATTTTCTTCGTGAAGGACTTCGTGGGCAACCGCGAGCGGAAGAAGGTCCAGGAGTTCCCGACGGGCAAACCCGTCGTCGGCCGCAAGATTCGTGTGGTTTTCCAGGACGGAGAAACACTCGTCGGCACGACCCAGGGGTACGATGCCACACGGCCCGGTTTTTTCGTCATACCCGCCGACCCGAGTTCCAACAACGACCGCTGCTTCGTGGTAACCCGCGCGACAAAACAGGTGTCGTTCATTTGACGCCAAACATCGTAACTCCACCACCAAGTCACCAAGACACCAAGGAGTCTGCGAGTCAAAGAAGAGCCTGCGTGTGCGCGGCGCGCAAGCGGGGGAATTTTCAACTGGTCAGGGATATGTCCGGGGAGATCTCCGGACGGGGGGTCGGGCAGGTCAAGGCACCCAGGTGCCTTGGTGTCTGGTGTGGTGGAAACTGAAGCGTTTGGCTTCAGGCCGCCGATTGCGCGAAGGCGGGGTCGATCAGCTTCAGGAGCTCGCCGTTGATCCGGCTCTTGGCGCCGCGAATCTCAATCCGCACGATCCGGCGATCCGCCGAGTAGCCGAAGACCATCCCCTCCGTCTCCCTCGAATCCGCGACGGGCACGTCCGATAAGAGATTGACTTTCACCAAGTCGCGAGCGGCATCAATCTCGATTTTCATGGAAGGTCCCCATCGGTTTCTTACCACCAAGGCACAAAGGCACCAAGAAGTCTATCGGTCTCATTCCGGTGGTGCCGCAACCCGAAAGGGATGATCGCGGTCCTGCTCTGCGTTGCTCGCCGCTTCTCTCCGCCCCATCCTCACCAAGCATGCTCGTTTGGTGCCTTGGTGTCTTGGTGGTGAGAATCCTAGATTTTCGGCAGCGTGATGTCGCGCTGCGCTTGGTATTTCCCCTTCTTGTCGGCATACGACGTCTGGCACACCTCGTCGGCCTCGAAAAAGACGACTTGGGCGATGCCTTCGTTGGCGTAGATCTTGGCCGGGAGCGGCGTGGTGTTGCTGATCTCCAACGTGGCCGTCCCCTCCCACTCCGGCTCGAACGGCGTCACGTTCACGATGATCCCGCAACGGGCGTAGGTGGACTTGCCGAGGCAGATGGTCAGGACGTTTCGCGGAATCCTGAAGTATTCGACGGTGCGCGCCAGGGCGAAGGAGTTGGGCGGCACGATGCAAACGTCGCCCTTGAAGTCCACGAAGGACTGCTGGTCGAACCGCTTGGGGTCCACGATGGTGGTATTCACGTTGGTGAAGATCTTGAACTCGTCCGCCACCCGGATGTCGTAGCCGTACGAAGAGACGCCGTAGGAGATGGCGCCGCCACGGACCTGGCTTTCCGCGAACGGCTCGATCATGCGATGCTCCCGCGCCATGCGGGCGATCCACCTATCCGACTTGATGGACATGAGGGCTCCGGTTCGAGATTCAGGGTTCACGGTTCGAGGTTCAGAGTTCGAGGTTCGAGATCCGGCAACCTTGAACGTTGAACCGTGAACTCTACACCTCAAAACCAACCCCGGCGCAGCCTTGGGCGCCGGTCACTCCTTCGTGTCGCGTCGTCTCACCTTGGGGCGCGGCTCGCTTCCGTTGCCCTCCGCCCCACCCGCCTCCGCCGACTCCCGCCAGAATTTCCGAGAGCAAGGGGTCGAGGTGCCCGCGCGGAGCTGTCTCCAGCCGCCGGCAACCCACCGTAACCACGACGCAGGTCCGGTGCGCGACGCACGAGACGATCGTCTCATGCAACTCGGCCCCGGCTCGCTGCACGACCAGCTATTCGATTGCGCCGTCGACACGGCTCCGCCGCTCGTGCACCTCACGGCCTTAACACTCGCTGAAGCCGCAGACGTGACATTTCTGACAGCCTTCCTCAAAGACGAGCGTGAAGTTCTGGCAATCGGGGCACATGTCGCTGGCCTTGGTGCGCCCCTCGCGCGCCTCGCGGACGTGCTCCTCGCCCGGCTCGCGCAACCCCACGTGTTCCGCCAAGACCTGGGCGACGGCGTCGGGAATGGAGCGAACGCGGGCCGGGCCCATGCCGGCGTCGCGGCGGCCGCCGATCCGGTCGAGCTGTTTCACGATCTCCTCGACCCGCTCGCGTGGCGTGAGGGGGGAAGGCATCCGCAGGATGAGCGAGATCAGACGACCCAGCGCCTCGGCATCCGCCTGCACATCGCTTCCGGCCTTGCCCACGTTGAGGAACACCTCGAACGGGTCCCCAGTGGCGCTCTGATTCACGTGAACGTAGCCCGTGCCGAGAGGGGTGTCTACCCGGAAAGTCACACCCCGCAGGGTTCGCGGACGCGGTTTGACGGTGGTCGGCACGTGGGCGAGGCCTTCGTGCTCCTCGATTGGCTCCGCACCGGCGCCACCGGCGCTCGCGGCGCCGGTGCCGACGTGTAGGACCTGGCCGCCGTGGGCGGACTTGCACCCATCGCGGAACACCGTGATCCCGAGACAGCCGAGATCGTAGGCCAGTTGGTAGGCGCGTGCCACGTCCTCGACTGTGGCGGAGTTGGGAAGGTTGATCGTCTTCGAGACCCCGTTGTCCGTGTACTTCTGGAAAGCGGCCTGCATACTGACGTGCCATTCAGGGGCGATCTCGTGCGCCGTGACGAAAACGCGGCGGACGTCTTCCGGCACCTCGCTGAGGCCGTCGAGCGTTCCGTGCTCCGCGACCTTGTCCATCAACTCCTCGCTGTAGAACCCGCGTTTCCGCGCCACCGCCTCGAAGTGCGGGTTCACAAAGGTCAAATGCCGGTCCCCCACGATGTGGCTGTAGGCCACGGCGAAAAGCGGCTCGATCCCCGACGAGCAGCCCGCGATGATGCTGATGGTGCCGGTGGGGGCGATGGTAGTCACCGTGGAATTCCGGAGCGGGCGCCCGTCGCGGTAGATGCTCTGGGACCAGTTCGGGAAGGGCCCCCGCTCCTCCGCCAGCCGCGCCGACTCGTCGCGGCCGATCATGGTGATGAACTCCATGACCTTTCCCGCCAAGTCCAGGGCCGCTTGGCTGTCATACGGGATGCCCATCTGGATCAGCAGGTCCGACCACCCCATCACCCCCAGTCCGATCCGGCGGTTGTGATGGACCTCCTCCATGATCTCGGGTAGCGGGTAGGGGTTCACCTGGATCACGTCGTCCAGGAACCGGACCCCGAGCCGAACGGTCCGTTCCAGCGCGTCCCAGGCGATGGGCGCCTTCGGGTCGCCGGCGCGGGCGAACTTGTCGAGGTTGATGGAGCCAAGGTTGCAGGCGTCGTTGGGCGCCAGGGGTTGCTCGCCGCATGGATTGGTGGCCTCGATCGTCTCCAGATCGGGGACCGGGTTCGCCGAGCCACGATTCACCCGGTCGATGAAAACCAGCCCGGGGTCTCCCGTTTGCCAGGCGGCATTGACGATGCGGTCGAAGACCTCGCGGGCCTTGAGTCGCCCCGTGACTTCATGCGTATGCGGGTCGATCAGTTCGTAGTCGCCGTTCTTGGCCAGGGCCTCCATGAACGGCTCGGTGATAGCCACGGAGATGTTGAAGTTGCTGATTCCTCCGTCCAGCTTGCAGTGGATGAACTCCAGGATGTCAGGGTGATCCACCTTGAGGATGCCCATGTTGGCACCGCGCCGGGTGCCGCCCTGCTTGACCGCTTCGGTGGCTCCGTTGAAGACGCGCAGGAAGCTCACCGGCCCGCTCGCCTTGCCGCCCGTGGACTTCACCTCGGTGTCCTTGGGCCGGAGCCGCGAGAAAGCGAAGCCCGTCCCACCGCCGCTCTTGTGAATGATGGCGGCCCGCTTCACCGCCTCGAAGATCGCGTCCATGGAGTCGCCGACCGGAAGCACGAAACACGCCGAGTATTGCAGGCCGTTATCCTTTCCGGCGTTCATCAGGGTCGGCGAGTTGGGCAGGAAGGCCCCATCCACCATCATCTCGTAGAATCGGCTGGCCACCTCATGGATTTGCTGCTGTGTCTTTCCCCAGGTGGTCTCGGCGGACGCAATGGCGCTCGCGACGCGCCAGCACATGTCCTCCGCCGTCTCGCCCGGCGCCAGTCCGTCGGCGCTGCCCCTTCGGGATCGATCCAGATACCGCTCCCGCAAGACCCGAAGGGCGGCCTCGGACCACTGGCCCTGTTTCATCGGACGCGCGAGCTCTGCCATGGCAACTTCCTCCGTACCGGAAAGTCAGGGACGCAGCTCGGCGGCTGCGTCTCGGCCCCCCGCTCTTCGCGAACTTGTGTCGAACCCGCCCTGTGTGCTCATCGAAAACCGGACACCTTCCGCCGCCCAATAACGCCGCCTGTCGCACGGGGGGAAACACCACCAGCCGCTTCCCTCAACGCCTTCCGAAACTCGCCATCTTTCCACCGATTAGGCGAGCTGTTTCCGAACCGCTCGGAGGCCATACAGCCGCAATATCTTGGGCAGGCCGCCAATATATGCCCTATATGTTGTGGCCTTGTCAAGCGAAAAGTCTCGAAAAATTTGAGCAAATTTGCACAAGGTTTGACGCGGGTCGGAGGCCGGGTTGCTGTGGGAGACCTTGTTGCGTGCCTCCGTGGAGGAGCGGGGCTTCGCCGGGCCTCGTTGGTTCTCGCCCAGAGGCTGGAAGCTTCTTCGAAGCCGCGCCGGAGGCCCGTGCGCGCGTCAGGCCGCTCGCAGGCCCAACCCCAAAAGGACCGCCACGGCCCCGAAGAGGCACTGGACGGACAGGCTGATGCGGGCCCGACGCGTTGCGTCCCCTGACCCCTCGCCGGCGCGCCGCCACGCAGCACCCATCCAGATCTGGAGTGCCGCCATCACCAAGAGAAGGACCATCTTGAGGGCGAGCATGGCGAAGAAGCCCGGGCTGAGTGTGAAGCTGCTCTGCATGCCCTTCATGAGAACGTTCAAGACTCCTGTGAGGATCAAGACCTCCATGGCGCGGGAGGTCAGGAAGTGCGCCCGCCGCGCCACCGCCGCCCGCGCCCTTTCCGCAGCCGGCAGAACTGCCGTAAGCACGGCTGCAGCGCCGCCCAGCCACACTGCGGCCGCGAGAATGTGCACCCACAGGATCCACGTCGCCAGGCTGATCACGTTGCCCTCCAGTCAGACGTCCTTTCGCGTGGCCACCAACCCTGCCGCCGCGAAGGCGAGCACCCCGAAAAGGATGGTTGCCGTCACCGAAAGAGCCAAACCCGGCACTGGACCTGCCGCGTCCGGGGTTCCGAGATACAGGCAGCGGCGGATAGCCGCCAGGCTGTAAGTCATGGGATTCAGCCGCATCGCCCAACTGAGCCATTCCGGGACTCCGGCGGCTGGGAAGAACGCCCCGGAAAGCACCCACATGGGCAAAAGGACGAGGTTCATGATCGCGTGAAACCCCTGGGTGGAGTCGAGTCGCCAGGCGATGGTAAGACCGAGACAGGCGAGGCCGAAGGCGGCGGCGATCATCACCCCCGTTACGCTCAGAAACGCCGCGATGGAGAGCGACACGCCGGCTGCCGGCGCCAGGGCAAGAAACAGGACGCCCTGCAACACAGCCAATGCGGTACAGCCCAACGCCTGGCCTAGGACGATCGTGGCGCGTCCCACGGGCGCCACCAGGACGCCCTGGAGAAACCCTGCGCGCCGGTCCTCGACCACGGAGATCGTGGAGAAGATGGCAGTGAACAAGAGCACCATGGCGAGGATGCCGGGGTACGCGTACTCGGCATAGCTCGTCCCCCCCGGAACGCCCGGCGGACGAAACGACGCCCGGAACCCCGCACCCACCAGCAACCAAAATACCAGGGGCTGCACAAAGGCACCGATCACACGGCTCCGCTGGCGGAAAAAACGAATGAGTTCGCGCCAGCAGAGCGTCAAGACCGGGAGCAGGGTCCCGGCCGCTCGATCATCCATCACTTGCCGTTCTCGCCCCACAGTCGGTGGCCCGTCAGGTGAATGAAGACATCTTCCAGTGTTGGTTTCCCAAAGGTTACCGCCTCGACCGCGTCCCCGAAGGCATTCACGACCTCGCGGGCGAATTCATGGCCCTGCAGCATCTCCACACGCAGGTTCCCGTCCACCAGAAGGGGATCACAGCCGAACCGATCTCGAATCCTGGCACGCAGTGCCTCGGCGCCGTGGGAGTGGATCACTACGACATCGCCCCCGACCTTCGTCTTCAGCTCCCCGGGCGTACCCAGGGCGACCAGTCTGCCTTTGTGGAGAATTCCCAGGCGGTCGCACCGTTCGGCCTCATCCAGGATGTGGGTCGTCAGGAGGACACTGACGCCCTCCTCGGCCCGAAGGTGACCGAGGTAGTGGATGAAATCGCGGCGCGCCCCGGGGTCGAGCCCGGTGGACGGCTCATCCAATAAAAGGATCTCCGGGCGGTGGATCAGCGCCTTGGCCAAATCGACGCGCCGCTGCAGGCCGCCGGACAGCGTCTCCACGCGGTCGCGAGCCCGCTCGGCGAGGCCCAACCGCTCCAGCATGGTGTGCTCCCGCTGACGAAGCTCTTGGCCGCACATGCCATAGAGGTGGCCGTGGTGGCGCAGATTCTCCACCGCCGTGAGCTTGGGATCCAGGCTCGGATGCTGAAACACCACGCCCAGATGACGGCGGATGTGGGCGGCTTCGCGGGCCAGATCATGGCCGAAGATCGTGACCTGGCCGTTGGTGGGGGCAAGCAGCGTGGCGAGGATCTTGAAGAGTGTGGTCTTGCCGCCTCCGTTGGGTCCGAGTAGACCGAAGATCTCCCCCCGCCCCACGCGGAGTGTGACGCCCGAAAGCGCCTCACGCTCGCCGTAGCGATGCGTGAGATCCTCGATCGTCACGGCGGGCTCGTCGTCCGGTACCGCGGCCTCCGGTCTCCTCCGATTCTGCTCGGCAGTCATCTCCCCTCGCTCGTGAGCGCGCCCGATATCGGTACCGCGGCGGCCTGCGTGTCGGCGGAGTTTACCATACCAGCGGCAACCCCGGTAGCCAAAGCACAGCCCATCCGCGAACAATACGGAATATGAAGACCTGCGCCGCACCTCGCGCGTGAACTATACGCCCCGAGGTGAGCGGGACCGCCGCATGACTCGCCCACGAAATTCTCCACTGACTCGCTCTTTTTTGGAGTTGTCTTTGTGAAGTTAGTAGCATAGTATCCCGCTCGTTTCGAACTCGGCACGTCTTTCCGGCCGTCTCAACCGTCACGACGCGGCGCTCTGATGGCTCAAATCTTTCATCGCAGCACCAACGTTCTCGCCAAGGTCAGCATCTTCGGCGCCGTGTTCATCCTGGCCGGGCTCGGGTGGGCCGTCGGCGCCTTCGTGCGCTCCCCGTACGTGTCGGGCGTCGGTGTCGCCGTCCAGCAGCCGGTGCCGTTCAGCCACAAGCACCACGTGGCTGACGCCGGCATCGACTGCCGCTACTGCCACACCTCGGTCGAACAGTCGGCGTTCGCCGGCATCCCACCCACCAAGACGTGCATGAATTGCCACGCCCAGCTCTGGACCGAGGCCCCCATGTTGGAGCCCGTGCGCGAGAGCTACCGGACCGGCAAGCCCATCGAATGGGTCCGCGTCCACAAAGTGGCCGATTTCGTCTACTTCAATCACAGCATTCACGTGAAAAAGGGTATCGGGTGTGTCACGTGCCATGGTCGGGTGGATCAAATGCCGCTGACGTGGCGCGTGAACACGCTCTATATGGAATGGTGTCTGGAGTGCCACCGAAATCCGGAGCGGTTCGTCCGCCCGCGGGAACAGGTGTTCAGCATGACCTGGGAACCGCCGAAGGATCAGCTGGCCCTCGGCAAGAAGCTGGTCGCCGACTACAAGATCCAAAAACTGGAAAATTGCTCGGTTTGCCACCGATGAGTTACGACGCGATGCCCGCACACGACACGATCCATTGGGAAGAAATCCGACGCCGGTTGGCCGAGCGGCGCGGGCCGGAGTACTGGCGAAGCTTGGACGAACTCGCCGACACCCCGGAGTTCCGAGAGCTCCTGCAGCGGGAGTTCCCCGACGGGGCCACGGAATGGGCCGACCCGGTCGGCCGTCGCGAGTTCCTCAAGCTCATGGGCGCTTCGCTGGCCCTGGCGGGGCTAACGTCCTGTACGAGCCAGCCTAGCGACAAGATCGTGCCGTACTCGCGCGCGCCAGAGGAAGTGATCCCGGGGAAACCGATGTTCTTCGCCACCACCCTCACACTGGGCGGCTGCGCCACGGGTCTCCTCGTCGAGAGTCATGAAGGCCGACCCACCAAAATTGAAGGAAACCCGCTACATCCCGGCAGCCTCGGCTCCACTGACGCCCTCGCGCAGGCCTCCATCCTCACGTTGTATGACCCTGATCGCTCGAAAGCCGTGGTCCGCACGGGCACTCCCAGCACCTGGAATGCCTTTGCGGCGGAACTGGGCAAACAGATCGAGTCGGGCAGGCGACCGCAGGGCGGTGGGCTCCGCATCCTGACGGAGACGGTCGTCTCCCCCACGCTCGGCGCCCAACTCAAGGCCGTCCTGGCGAAGTTCCCAGCGGCCAAGTGGCATCAGTTTGAGCCGGTGACGCGCGACTCCGCTCGTGCCGGAGCCCGCTTGGCGTTCGGCGAGGCCGTGAATACCTTTTACCGCGTGGACAAGGCCGACGTCATCCTTTCGCTGGGGAGCGACTTCCTCCCGACCGGGCCGGGCGCGGTCCGGTACGCCCGCGACTTCGCGTCACGCCGCCACGCCCAAGTGCTGCAAGACGGCATGAACCGCCTGTACGTCATCGAGGCGACGCCGTCGCTGACGGGCGCGGCGGCCGACCACCGGTTGGTGGTGCGGGAGAGTGAATTGGACCTTTTTGCGCGGGCCCTCGCTACGCGACTGGGCATAGAGGCCGGGGCCGGCTCCTGGCAACCGTCCCCGCGACAGACGAAATGGATCCAGGCCCTGGCCGCGGACCTTACAGTCCATCGGGGCTCCAGCTTGGTGGTGGCGGGAGACGAGCAGAATCCGACGCTCCACCTTCTCGCCCATGCCATGAACCGCGCCTTGGGCAACGTCGGGCAGACCGTGATTTACACGGACCCCATCGAGGCCGCTCCCGTGGATCAGGCCGAGTCTCTGCGGCAGTTGGTGGCGGACATGCAGGGCGGCGCGGTCGAGACGTTGCTCATCCTGGGCGGCAACCCGGTCTACACGGCCCCAGCGGACGTCCCCTTCGCTGAAGCTTTGAACAAGGTCGCTTTCCGGGCACATTTGAGCTTGTACGAGGACGAGACCTCGACGCTCTGCCACTGGCATCTGCCCGAAGCCCACTACCTCGAGAGCTGGAGCGATGGTCGGGCCTACGACGGCACCGTGAGCATCCAGCAGCCGCTGATTGCCCCGCTGTACGACGGACGGACGGCCCACGAGATCGTTTCGGTCCTCCTCGCTGAGCCCAAATGGAGCTACGACGTCGTGCAGGATCACTGGCGGCGCGAGCGGCGGCCAGATGATTTCGATGCCTTCTGGCGCAAGGCGTTGCACGACGGCGTGATCGCCGATTCCGCGCTGCCTGCAAAAGTCCCCCCATTGAAAGCCACCCTACCGATCGCCTACCCGGCGGCCGCGGCCGGGGAACTGGAGCTGGTCTTCCGGGCCGACCCGGCCGCCTGGGACGGGCGCTTTGCGAACAATGGTTGG
>Ga0316622_100001432_pt1 | contig 15511 bp, 9 predicted proteins | sample OWC_Aug_OW2_C1_D_FD_207646 | JGI IMG/M metagenome (GOLD analysis project Ga0316622, IMG submission 207646) | Wetland soil microbial communities from Old Woman Creek delta, Ohio, United States - OWC_Aug_OW2_C1_D5_C | ecosystem: Environmental > Terrestrial > Soil > Wetlands | place: USA: Ohio... | reverse complement strand
TCGCACAGCGCCGGCGGCCTCTTCTCGCGCGACAAGGCCGTCGTGCTCGAGTTCATGACGCCCTTCCTGCGCCGCGTGATCTGACGCCGCGACAGGCGACTAGCGTGCGCCGAGGACCTTTGCGTAGCGGAAGTAGACCTCGAGGCACAGCACCATGATGGCGGTCGAGTAGACGCGGCCGCCGGCGAAGCCCCAGGGGCCGACCGGGTCCCACGAGCCGAGGAAATCGCCATCCTTGCGCTGGGAGTCGACCACGGCCTTCTTCATGGCCTTGTTCCAGTCCTCCCAGTACTTGCCGCCGAACTGGTACATGGCGTACGAGCCGTAGTACCAGTAGTACATGTCGCAGCCGTGGCCCTCGGGGTCCCACTCGGGCAGGCGGTTGGCCAGCACCTTGGCGTGGGCCTCCATGACCTTGTCCTTCTCGGGGTCCTGCCCCATGAAGAAGCGGCACAGGAGCGCCACGGCCGTCATGGCCTCGCCCTTCTCGGGCGGGAAATGGTCGTTGACGCGCGGGATGCGCGAGCTGAGCGAGCCGATCGTGTCGTAGCCGCAGCGGCCGGTGGCGGGATCGGTCACCTCGTCCAGCCACGACAGCGCGCCGGCATAGGCGTCCTTGTCGATCTTGAGCCCGCCTTCCTCGGCCGACTTGAGCGCGAACACCATCCAGCCGGTGACGGACGTGTCGTTCTCGCCGTTCGGCGGGACCTCGTAGCGCCAGGCCGAGTAAGGATTGCGGGCACGCAGGATGTAGTTGATCGCGTCCTGGGCGGTCTTCTTGATCAGAGGGTTCTTGGAAAAGTAGTAGGTCTCGCAGATCGCCAGCGTGGCGATGGCGTGGTCGTAGATGAAACCATGGCCGACGCGGTCGCCGAGCAGGCCCGAGTCCGGGTCCTGCTGCTCGCGCAGCCAGTTGACCCCGCGCGCGACGACCTCCTTGTAAGGGCCCTGGCGCGTGGTGTTGCCGTCGCCCAGGAAGGCCAGCAGCGCCAGGCCCGTCATGCCCACGTCGTGGATCTCCTGGCCCGGATCGGTGCAGGCGCACGAGCGGCCCATGGCGTTGTTGTGCATGAAGTTGTCGACGTCCCAGTAGCCGTCCTGCGACTGGTGGTTCTTGAGCCACTCCAGGCCGTCGATCAGCGCCTGCTCGACCCCGGCACCGCCCCGGGCCTTGAGGTTCTTGCGGCCGCCGAAGCGCCCGCCGAACTTGCCCCCGGCGCCCCCACCGATGCCGATCACGTCGTTGAAGGCCTTGTCGTCGAAGGGCGAGTCGGCCAGGAAGTCGGGGTCGCCCTGGGTCGACTCGAACTCCTCGGTCTCGTCCTCGTTGTGGTCGGAGATCTCGGCGTCTTTCAGGACCGGCTCCTCCTCGATCTCCTCCTCCTCGATCTCCTCGGGTTCCTCCGGCGGGGGATCCTCGAACACCTCCTCGGGGGTCTGCTCGAGCGTGGCGTTGATCTCCCGCTCGGCCTGCCCGGAGATCAGGTCCCAGGGGATCGCCATGCAGATCAGCAGCACCACCAGGTGCGCGATGGCCGAGATGGCGAGCCAGGGGGCACGGCTCATCCACTCGTACAGCACGTCGTTGAAGGTGGTCTCCTGCTCCCAGAAGCGCGGGAGGCTGGACTCGATGTGGACGTTCGAGTAGTCGGGTGTTTCGGTCATGGCCGGGTCTCGGCGGCTCCCCGGAGGTCTCCGCCCCTGCAGGCGGGGCGGGAGCAGGGGGCAAGGCGTGGGCGGTGGGTCGGGCCGGGTCTTCTCGGGCGGGCTGGCCCTCGCCGGCGCGGGCGCCGACGGCGCGCGCGCGTCGAGGGGTGTGCCTTCCAACGCGCTGCGAGGCGAAGGGTTCAGAGTATATGGGGGGTGCCGCACCCGGGGAAAGGCGCACCCCGCGGGTCTCGCCCCCCGCCCGTGGCCCCAGCGGCCTGCGGCTAGGGAATCTGCGTGCCCGCCTGCGGCTGGGGTGTGGCCTGCGGCGGGGGGGCAGCCTGCTGTGGCTGGCGCGCCTCGACCAGCTCCGGGGGCCAGACGTAGGCCGCGTCCTGGAGCCGGCGCAGGGCGCGATCCTGGGAGGCCTTGTCGCGGCGCTCCTGGACCTCGTCGGCCAGCAGGCTCTGGAACTGGCGGTCCACGAAGCTGGCGGCGCGGCCCTGCTGACGCGCGACGAAGCGCAGGATCTGGTACCCGGCGACCTTGGCCGAGCTGACGACGGGCAAGACCTCCGAGATGTCCCCCGGGGACGCGCCATCGACGAAGGCCTTCACCTCGGGATGGAGCGCGAGCTTGCCCTCCTCGATGGGCTCCAGCTCGGTGGGCAGGTCAGGGACGCCGAACTGGGTGTTCAGGGCCTGGAAGCTCTCGCCGTTGAGCAGGCGTCGCCGCACGAGCTCCGCCTTCTGGCGGGCGGAGTCGGCCGTGTCGCCCAGGGCCGGGGCGATGATCATCTGCTCGAGCTGGATCTTGGTCGGCAGGTCGAGGCTGGCGCCCCGGCGCTCGAACTCGAGCAGGATCTGCCCGGGGCGCACGTAGCGGTCGACATAGAGGCGCCCGCCCGGGCCCTGGTAGCGGCCCGTGACGGCACCCTGCCAGAGGTCGCGATAGGTGCGGCCTTCGATGTCCTCCTTGAGCTGGGAGGAATCCAAGGAGAAACGGTCGAGCTCGCGAGCCAGCGCCGCCGCGCTCCCGATGCTCTCCTTCTGGCGCTCCATCCGGTCCGTGACCATCGAGCGCACCAAGGCCTCGTCATAGCCCAGATCGCGGCCGGCCTGCTCCATGAGCGCCCAGCGCGTCAGCTCGTGCGCGCTCTGCTCCAGCAGCTTGTAGAACTCCTCCAGGGAGCTCGCCTGCTTGCCCTGCTGGGCCGCCATGCGCCGCAGGTCGCTGATCGTGATGCACTTGTCGTTCACGATCAGCTGGACCGAGTCCACGAGGATCGCGTCGGGCCTTCCCCCGCTGGGCGAGGCGGCCGGCTGAGGGGCCTGCGCGGGGGTCTCGCCCTCGGCCGCCTGCCCGGCGGAGGGCGGAGCTCCGACGCTTCCCTCCCCGACCGGGGCCGGCGGAGGGGCCTGGCCGGGGGGGGGCACCTGCTGGGGAGCCGCCCACAGCGCGCTGACGAGGAGGGCGTGGATCATCCGGAACTGCCTGCCACGGGAATTCTCAGGGTCGATCCGGATCCGTTCAAGACCCCTTCCAGCCACAGGCGTGCGCGCGCAGGCTCGCGCTGCGCAGGTGGGACCATCAGATGCGCCACGCCGGTGCGCAGGGCTCGCAGCTCGATGCGCTCGCCACCAGGAGCCGCGCGCAGGGCGCCCTCGAGCAGCACCCGATCGCGGAACTCGAGCAGGTAGCGGTCGCCGTGCCAGGCGATGCGCGTGATCGCCAGCGGCTGGACGAGGGCGCGCAGGCGGAAAGCGTCCACCAGCGCCAGCGCCTCGGGCGGAACGCGGCCGAAGCGGTCGCGCAGCGCCTCGACGGCGCGCTCGGCGTCGTCGGCCGACCCGATCGCCTCGAGCGAGCGCAGCACCTCCAGGCGCGTGCCCTGGCCGGGGATCCAGCTCTCCGGCAGGTAGGCGTCCAGACCCAGCTCGAGCTCGACACCGGGGGCGAGCTCGTCGGGTCGCGCGCCGACCTCGGGACCCAGGCCCGCGCGCAAGCGTTCGATGGTGGCCTTGAGCAGGCGGCAGTACATGTCGTAGCCGACGGCGGCGATGTGGCCGGATTGTTGCGGCCCGAGGATGTTGCCGGCCCCGCGTAGCTCGAGGTCCTTCATGCTGATGGCGAAACCCGCGCCCAGCTGGTTGAGCTCCTCCAGTGCCTTGAGACGCTCGCGCGCCTCCTGCCGCAAGGGCTTGAAGCGCTCGACCATCAGGTAGCAGTAGGCCTTGTGCACCCCGCGCCCGACGCGTCCGCGCAGCTGGTGCAGCTCGGAGAGGCCGAAATGGTGGGCTTGGTCGATGAAGATCGTCCCCGCAGCGGGGATGTCGAGGCCGTTCTCGACGATGGTCGTGGCGACCAGCACGTCGACCTCGCCGCGCGCGAAGGCGTCGACGATGCGCTCCAGCTCGCGCGCGGACATCTGGCCGTGGCCGACGGCGAAACTCAGCTGGGGGGCCAGCTCGGAGAGCCGCCGCGCGACAGCCTCGATCGACTGCACCCGGTTGTGCAGGAAGAACACCTGGCCGCCGCGGTTCTTCTCGAACAGCAGCGCCTCGCGCACGAGTTGCTCGTCCCCGGCGTCGACCAGGCGCGTGGCGATCTCCTGGCGCCCGGGCGGCGGCGTGGCCAGGGCCGAGATGTCGCGCACCCCGGAGAGCGACATGTGCAGCGTGCGCGGGATCGGAGTGGCCGAGAGCGTCAGCACGTCCAGCGTGGCGCGCAGCGACTTGAAGTGCTCCTTGTGGGTCACCCCGAAGCGTTGCTCTTCGTCGATCACGACCAGCCCCAGGCGCTTGAAGCGCACGTCCTGCGACAGGATGCGGTGCGTGCCCACGAGCACGTCCACCTCGCCGCGCTCCAGCCGCGCGAGCAGCTCCTTGACCGGCTTGCCACTGACGATGCGCGAGAGGCCCTCGACCACGACCGGGAAGTCGGCCAGGCGCTCGCGGAAGGTGGCCAGGTGTTGGTGGGCCAGGACCGTGGTGGGGACGAGCACGGCGACCTGGCCGCCGCCGGCCACCACGCGGAAGGCCGCGCGCACGGCGAGTTCGGTCTTGCCGAAACCGACGTCGCCGCACAGCAGGCGGTCCATGGGCTTGGCGGCCGCGAGGTCGGCCGCGATCTCGGCGTCGCTGCGTTGCTGGTCCTCGGTGTCGGTCCAGGTGAAGGAGCCGACCAGGTCGCGCACCAGGCCCGCGTCGGGGCTCCAGGGCGGGCGCCGGTGGAGTTCGCGCTGGGCCTGCACCTCGAGCAGGTCGGCGGCCAGGTCGAACAGGGCGCGCTCGACCTTCTCGCGCCGCCGGCGAAAGCTCTGCCCGCCGATGCGGTCGAGCGGCGGGACGCCCGACCCCGTCCCGATGTAGCGCTGCACCAGGTCGATGCGGGTGACGGGAACGAACAGGCTGACCTCGCCTTCGAAGACGAGGTGCAGGTGCTCCTCCTCGGCCCCGCCGCGTTGCATGCGCTGCAGGCCCTGGTAGAGCGCCAGGCCGTGCACCGCGTGCACCACGTGATCGCCGGGCCGCAGGTCGAAGAACGACTGCAGAGCGCGCGAGCGGTAGGCCGGCTTCTGTGCGGCGGCGCGCCGCGCACCGACGACGCCGGCCAACTCGCGGTGGTTGACGACCACCAACCGCGCGGCGGGCAGCCGGAAACCCCTGGTGACGCTGCCGAGGAGCGTCTCGACGCCGCGCGCCCCGCCGGCCTCCTCGAGCACGGCTCCGAAGCGGTGCTGCTCGGCCTGGTTGTGGCACAGCACCACGACGCGCGTGCCGTCTGCCGCCGCCTCGGCGAGCAGCTGCGGCGACTGGCGGATGCCGCCCGCGAAGGCCTGCACCGAGCGCGTCTCCCAGGTCGCATCCCGTCCGGGCAGGCTCTGCAGTGCCAGCCGGCGCCGCGCGGCGATGGCCTCACGCAGCCTGGACAGGGCGCGCTGGTGGGCGCCCGAGAGGATGCGCAGGCCTCCGGCGCAGTCCTCCACGCGCAGCGGCTCGACTTCGACCACCAGCGCGTCGTCGTCGAACAGGAGCGCGGGCGGCACGCCCTGGCCGTCCTCGACACCTCCGGGATCGGAGGCGGTGAGCAGCTCGACCTGCGCCAGCTTCTCGACGCTGCGCTGGTCGGCGGGATCGAAGCGGCGCAGCGACTCGACCCGGTCGTCGAAGAGCTCCACGCGCAGCGGCAGTTCCGCCGTCCAGGGCCACACGTCGAGGATGTCGCCGCGCAGGCTGACCTCGCCGGGCCGCTCCACCAGCGGCTGGCGTGCCCAGCCCGCGTCCACCAGACGCCTGAGCAGATGCTGCGGGTCGAGGTGCTGGCCGAGCTCGAGCGCGGCGGTCTGGGCGGCCAGCGCGCGCGGCTCGGGCAGCGGCTGCAGCAGGCCGAGCAGCGAGGCGACCACGAGACGCGGACGCTCTTCGCGCGGTCCGGCGAGAGCGCGCGCGAGGCCCAGGCGCTGGCGCAGCGCGGCGGGCTCGGCCAGGCGCGCCCCGGGCGGTCCGCCGGCTTCGCGCGAGGGCAGCAACATGGGCCGCGCCGCGCAGGCCTCCAGGTCACCGGCGAAGGCCTCGGCCTCCGCGTCGTTGGAGAGCAGACAGACGAGCATCGTCGCACGCCGCGCGGCGAGGGCGCTGACCAGCAAGGCCTGGGACGAGCCCCACAGCCCGCCGATCTCGACTTCGGCGCGTTCGTCGAGCAGGGTCTCGAGCCGCTCGAGGTCGGCGACGCCCGCCAGGAGGTCGGGCCCGAGCCCCGCTGAGGCCGCTCTCACGCCGCGTCCTCGTCGGCCAGCACGAGCAGGGCCTCGTGCGCGGCCCAGCGCTCGGCCTCCTTGCGCGTGCGGCCCCAGGCCGAGGGGAAACGCCGCTCGCCGATGCGCGCAGCCACGAGGAAGGCGCGCGCGTGGGCGCGGCCGCGCGCGTCGAGCAGCTCGTAGGCCGGTATCCCGCCCCAGCGCGCCTGCGTCAGGTGCTGCAGCGCCTGCTTGGGATTGGCCGCGGGCAGGCGGCGGTGCACGCGCGCGAGCGGCTCGGCGAGCGTCGAGCGGGCGAAGGCGCGCGCGGCTTCATGGCCGCCGTCGAGGTAGACCGCGCCCAGCACGGCTTCGTACAGGTTGGCCAGCACAGAGACCGGCAGCGCGCGCCCGCGCATCCCCGGGCCCACGGCTGCCAGCGCGCCCAGGTCGAGGCGCACGGCAGCCTGTGCCAACACCTTGCGCGCGACGACCGAGGCCTTGAGCTCGGTCAGCTGCCCCTCGGCCAGGTCCGCGTGCCCCCGGTAGAGCTCCTCGGCCACGATCAGGTCGAGCGCCGCGTCGCCGAGGAACTCCAGCCGCTGGTTGTGGCGCTCGCCGTGCGCCGAGGCGTGGGTCAGCGCCAGCTGCAGCAGGGCCGGGTCGCGGAACTGGTACGGCACGGGCGCCATCGCGCGGGGAGTATAGGACGGCTCCGGTGGCGCTCCGCGTGCGCGGGCTACACTGGAGACATGGGCGAGCCCTGGCAACCGCGTGCCCACGATCACCTGGTGGAGCCCCTCTTGGGGGGCCTGGGGCACGGCGCGGCCCCACAGGACCCCAATCCTGTCCGCCGCCGCGCTGGCGTGGGCGCGCCCTGGGTCCTGCTGGTCGCCGGGCTGGTCTCGGCGCTGGCGTGGGTGGCCCTGTCCCTGATGCGCTGATCCCGGTGCACCCAGCCCCGTGCAAGCGGGCGGAGAGCGCGGGGCGAATGCGCGGCCGGTGATCGCGCAGGCTGCGCGCGGCCGCTTCCCGCACGCGAAGGCCGGAGGCCGTCACCGTGATCCAGCCCAGCGCACTCGCCGTGACCGCCAGGCTCGGCCCCGCGCCGCCGATGGCGAGCCGGCGAGGCGGGGGAGGAGGGTCCGTCTCCCCCGCCAGCAGGAACAGCGCGGGCCAGCGACTCCTCTCTGGGTTGCGGACGTCCACCCGCGCCGAGGCCGCGTCCGAGCGGAGGGCTACAATCCGCGCGCTCGCCTTCCCTCCACCGGCCGGAGATCGCGGACGATTCCATGCTGCAGCGCCTCGTTCCGTTCCTGCTCGCCGTCCTGCCGCTCTCCTGCCTGGGGCTCGGCGTGGCTCAGGAGCCCGCACTGCCCAAGCGGCCGCTCGACCACGACGCCTACGCGCGTTGGAGCAGCCTGTCCGACGCGATCCTCTCGCGCGATGGAGCCTGGGTGCTGTGGGGTCAGCGGCCCGCGGACGACGGCGACGCGACCCTGCACGTGCGCTCGACCGCGGGCGAGGCGCACCACGTCGTCGAGCGCGCCAGCGGAGCGCGCTTCGACCCGACCGGTCGCTGGGCGCTGTTCACGCTCAAGCCTGCGCGCGACCAGGTGAAGGCGCTCAAGAAGGACGGCAAGAAGGAGGACGAGCTGCCCAAGGACGCGCTGGGATTGCTGGAGCTTGCGACCGGCGAGGTCGAGCGCATCGAGCGCGTCAAGTCCTTCGCCGTGCCCGAGAAGAAGGGCGAGCGCGCCGCCTGGCTGCAGCTCGAGCCCGAGAAGAAGAACAAGGACAAGGCCGAAGACGCGCAGGGAGAGGAGGCGGGCGAGGAGCCGGAAGAGGAGCCGGCCGAGCCCGCCGCCGAGCCTGCGACCCAGGCACCCGTCCAGCCTCAGGAACCGAACGCCGCAGGTCAGCCCCAGCCAGCGCAGGTGCCCGGCGCCGCACAGGAGCCGAAGACCGAGGAGGAGAAGAAGGAAGAGGAGGAACAGAAGGAAGAACAGCAGCTCACGCCCGAGGAGCGCAGGGAGAAGAAGCGCATCGAGGAGCTGCGCAAGAAGCGCAAGGACGGCACCGAGCTCGTGCTGCGCCAGCTCGATTCAGGCGCCCAGACGCGCTTCGAGAAGGTGGGGGACTTCAGCTTCAGCGAGGACGGCCGGCGGCTGGCGCTGGCGACGACCGACAAGAAGGGCGAGGTCGACGGCGTGCACGTGGTCGACGCCGCCACCGGGGAAGCGCTGCGGATCCTCTCCGGAGAAGGCCTGTTCAAGTCGCTCGCCTTCGACGAGCAGGGCGAGCGCCTGGCCTTTCTGGCCACCACCGGCGAGGACTACCTCGCCGACCCCCAGATCTGGGCGCTGTACCTGTGGAAGGCCGGCGAGGAGAAGGCCCAGGCGATCGCGCGCGAGGGCAGCGCAGGCCTGCCGCGGGGCTGGGTCGTGAGCGAGAACCGCGCTGTGCAGTTCTCCGAGAGCGGCCGCAGGCTGTGGTTCGGCAGCGCGCCGCGCCCCAAGCCCACGCCCGAGGAGATCCCCGAGGACGAGAAGGTCACCGTCGACGTGTGGGCCTGGACCGACGACTTGATCCAGCCGATGCAGCTCGCGCAGCTGGACGAGGAGCGCAAGCGCTCCTATCTGTGCGTGGCGCACCTCGACCAGGGCGCACGGCTCGTGCAACTCGGCACCTTGGACGTGCCGGAGGTGCGCCGCCCGCGCGACGGCGAGAGCGCGCTCGTCTGCGGCGAGTCCGACCTGCCCTACCGCCACCAGCTCGCCTGGGACTCGCAAGTGCCCTCCGACCTCTATTCGATCGACGTCGAGAGCGGCGAGCGCCACATGGTGCTCGACGGACGACGCGGCAACTTCGACCTCTCGCCGAGCGGCGAGCACGTCGCCTGGTGGGATCTCGACACGCTCACCTGGCGCGCGCTCGAGCTGCGCACGCGGCGCGAGATCGACCTGACCAGCGCGATCGAGCGGCGCTTCGACGACGAGCTGCACGACACCCCCGAGCAGCCGCGCTCCTACGGATCGGGCGGCTGGCTCGCCGGCGACCAGGGTTTGCTGGTCTACGACCGCTGCGACGTGTGGCTCGTGGATCCCTCCGGCCGCGCCGCGCCGCGCTGCGTGACCGAGGGGCTGGGGCGGCGCGCGGACCTGCGCCTGAGGCTGGTGGACCTCGATCGCGAGGAGGAAGCGATCGATCCCGCACAGCCGCTGCTGCTGTCAGCCTTCGACTACACCAGCCGCGAGGCCGGCTTCTGGCGCGACTCGCTGGAGGGGTCTGACGAGCCGCGCGCGCTGCTCATGGGGCCCTACGACTTCGGGACGCCGGTCAAGGCCGAGGAAGCCGGATTGCTGCGCTACACGCGCGAGAGTTTCCAGGAGTTCGGCGACCTGTGGGTGGCCGGTCCGGACTTCGCCGACGCGCGCAAGCTCTCCGACGTCAACCCGCAGCAGGCCGAGTACCTGTGGGGCACGGCCGAGCTGGTGCGCTGGACATCTGCCGACGGGGAGCCGCTGGAGGGGCTGCTCTTCAAGCCCGAAGACTTCGAACCTGCCCGCAAGTACCCGCTGATCGCCTACTTCTACGAGCGCATGTCGGACAGCCTGCACAGCCATCGCGCGCCGACGCCGGGGGGCTCGTCGATCGCGTTCTCCTTCTACACCAGCCGCGGCTACCTGGTGTTCGTGCCCGACATCCCCTACGAGACCGGCTACCCCGGCCGCAGCGCCCTGCACGCGGTCGTCTCCGGCGTGGTCGCCCTGATCGACCAGGGCTGCGTGGATCCTGCCGCCATCGGCATGCAGGGCCACTCCTGGGGCGGGTACCAGACGGCCTATCTGGTCACGCAGACCGACCTGTTCGCCGCGGCGGTCAGCGGCGCGCCGGTCGCCAACATGACCAGCGCCTACGGCGGCATCCGCTGGCAGACCGGCATGAGCCGGGAGTTCCAGTACGAGAAGGACCAGAGCCGCATCGGCGCGACCCTGTGGGAGGCGCCCCAGCGCTACGTCGAGAACTCGCCGCTGTTCTACCTCGACCAGGTCGAGACTCCGGTCCTGATCCTGCACAACGACGACGACGGCGCCGTGCCCTGGTACCAGGGCATCGAGTTCTTCATGGGCCTGCGGCGCCTGGGCAAGCCGGCCTGGCTGCTCAACTACAACAAGCAGGGCCACGGCCTGCGCCAGTACGCCCTGCGCCGGGACTATGCCATCCGCATGCAGCAGTTCTTCGACCACTACCTCAAGGGCGAGCCGCCCGCGGTCTGGATGGTCGAAGGAGTGCCGGCGCTCGAGAAGGGCCGCGAACTGGGGCTGGATCTGGTGGACCGACCGGCCGCGACCGACGGCCGCTAGAGGCGCGCGACGCGCGCGGAGTGTTCGTGCTCGTGCACGGAGCGCCGCACGCTGTCCCCCGCGAGCGAGCCGGACCACGCAGCGGTCGCTGCCGCCGGCCGCACGACCAGGTGCCCCAGAGCCCGGCTGGACAGGAGCGGGTGCAGCCTCGAAGAGCTGCGGTTCAAGGTCCGCGGCGACCGCCGCCCGGCCGTGTTCCTGCAGCGGCCGGCGTCGTTAGGATGCGCGCCTCGTGCTGACTGCGGTCGTCCTCCTGCTGGTCCTCGCGGCGCTCGCTCCGATACTGCACCGCCTCCTGCCGCGCGCCTCCAGCGCTCTGCTCGCCGGGGCACCGGCCGGGCTGTGTGTCTGGTTGGCTACCACCTGGCCCGCCGTCGTGCGGGGTGAGGGGCCAGCGAGCGCATCGGAGTGGGTGCCCGGCCTGACCTTGACGCTCGCCTTCAGGCTGGACGGCCTGTCGCTCACGTTCGCGCTGCTGATCACGCTGATCGGCACGCTGGTGCTCGTCTACGCGGGCGCCTACCTGAAGGGCGATACCCGCCAGGGGCGCTTCCAGGCAGCGCTGCTCCTGTTCATGGCCGCGATGCTCGGCCTGGTGCTGGCCGACGACGCGCTCCTGTTGTTCGTCTTCTGGGAGCTGACCAGCGTCAGCTCCTACCTGCTGATCGGGTACGACCATCACAAGGCCGAGGCACGCGCCTGTGCACTGCGCGCGCTCCTGGTCACCGGGCTGGGAGGCATCGCGCTGCTGCTCGGCCTGCTGCTGGTCGCCGGCATCGCCGGGACATATCGGCTGTCCGAGCTGGCGGGGAGAGGCGACGTCCTGACGGGCAGCGCGCTCTACCTGCCGGCCTTGCTGCTCGTCCTGCTGGGAGCCTTCACCAAGTCCGCGCAGGTCCCGTTCCATTTCTGGTTGCCCGGCGCGATGGCCGCTCCGACGCCGGTCAGCAGCTACCTGCACTCGGCGACGATGGTCAAGGCGGGCATCTATCTTCTGGCGCGGCTCGATCCGGCCCTGGGCGGGACGAGTGCGTGGCACAGCCTGCTGACCTTCTTCGGGGCCGTCACGATGCTGGTCGGCGCTACGCTTGCCCTGCGCCAACGCGACCTGAAGCTCGTGCTGGCCTACACCACGGTGAGCGGGCTGGGCACGTTGACGCTCCTGATCGGCATCGGCACGACGCAGGCGACGAAAGCAGCGCTGGTGTTCCTGCTGGTGCATTCGCTGTACAAGGGCGCGTTGTTCATGGCGGCCGGCGTCGTGGACCACGAGACAGGCACGCGCGACGTGGAGCAGCTGGGCGGACTGCGCCGGGCGATGCCGGTGACGTTCGCTGCGACTCTGCTGGCCGCGCTGTCCATGGCCGGCCTTCCGCCGCTGTTTGGATTCATCGCCAAGGAGCTCGTCTACGAGGCCAAGCTGGGCGCGCCCCAAGCGGCGGGGCTGGTCACCGTCTTCGGGCTGATGTCCAACGTGCTGATCTTCGCTGCCGCGGCGCTTGTGGCTGTGCGTCCCTTCTTCGGGCGCGAGGGGCGTCCCCCGCGTCCGCCGCACGAGGCGCCGGCCGCGCTGCTCGCCGGGCCGGTCGTCCTGGCCTTGGTGGGACTGGCGGTCGGCCTGGCGCCGGAGTCGACCGTGGGCGCCTTGGTGCGCGCCGGTGTCCTGGCCATCCGCGCCGAGCCAACCGACCTGAAGCTCGCCCTGTGGCATGGTGTCAACCCCGTGCTCGGAATGAGCCTGCTGACCGTGCTGGGCGGGAGCGCGGCCTACCTGCTGCGCTCGCAGCTCTCGAGAGCCCTCACACCGCTCCGCGCCCTCACCCACCTGGGGCCGGCGAGCCTGTACGAGCGGACCCTCTCCGCTCTCGCGGTGCTGGCCAAGGGACAGACGGCGCTGCTGCAGAGCGGCCGGCTGCGCCGCTACGTGCAGGTCACGCTGGTTGCGACGGGAGCCGCTGCGGCGTGGCCGCTCCTCACCCGCAGCGAGTCGGTCGCGTTGGCGGCGCCCGTGGTACCGCCGCCGCTCGATGCCGCCGTGGCGCTGGTCGTCGTCGCCGGAGCAGCAGTGATGCTGAGGACCTCCTCGCGCCTGGTGGCCGTGGCCGCCCTGGGCGCCGTGGGCGCCGGGGTCAGTCTCGTGTTCCTGCGCTTCGCAGGTCCCGACCTCGCCATGACGCAGTTCTCGGTCGAGGTGCTGTCGGTGCTCCTGTTCGTGCTGGTATTGCGCCGCCTGCCGCGCTTCGCGTCCCTGTCCACGCCGGCCGTGCGCATGCGTGACGGGCTGGTGGCAGTGGCCTTCGGCGTGCTCCTGTGCGTGCTCCTGTTGAGCGTCGTGGCGCGGCCCGCCGCCTCGGAGCTGGCGCCGTGGTACGCCGCAGCCAGCGTGCCCCAGGGCAAGGGCCGCAACGTCGTCAACGTGATCCTGGTCGACTTCCGCGCCCTGGACACACTGGGCGAGATCACGGTGCTGTCGCTTGCGGCCCTGGGCGTAGTCGGCCTGCTGCGTCTGCGGCTGGAAGAGGAGCCGGGCTGATGCCGTCCTTGATCCTCTCCGCCGCGGCGCGCGCGCTGTTCCCCTTGATCCTGCTGTTCTCGGTGTTCCTTCTGCTGCGCGGGCACAACGACCCCGGCGGGGGCTTCATCGGCGGGCTCGCCGCTGCCTGCGGTTTCGCCCTGTGGGCCGTGGCCGAAGGACCGACCGCAGCGCGCCGGCTCCTGCGCGCCCCCCCCCACACCCTGATCGCGGTCGGGCTCGCGGTCGCGCTCGCGAGCGGGCTGCTCGGCCTCTTCCGCGGCGAGCCCTTCCTGACGGCTGCCTGGCCGCCGCTCGTGCTGCCGGTGGTGGGCAAGGTCGGGACCCCGGTAGTCTTCGACGCCGGCGTCTACCTGGTCGTGGTGGGGATCACCACGGCGATCCTGTTCGCGTTGATGGAGGAGGCCTGAGGTGGAGGCCTCGCTGGCGCTCGTCGCTGCCGCGCTGTACGCGGCGGGCATCTTCCTCCTGCTGCGCCGCAGCCTGGTCAAGATCGTGCTGGGGCTCTCGCTCTTGGGGCACGCCGCCAATCTGTTGATCCTCGGCGCGGGGCGCATCGGGCAGGCGGCCGCCCCGATCGTGCCGCCCGGCGCGCAGGGCCTCGAACCGCCCTTTGCCGACCCCGTCCCCCAGGCCCTGATCCTGACCGCCATCGTCATCGGCTTCGGCGTGCAGGCCTTCGCGATCGTGCTCCTGCGGCAGGTGCATGCGCGGACGGGGACCGACGACCTCGACGAGTTGGACACGACCGAGCGATGAACGCGCTACTGGTCCTGCCGATCCTCGTTCCACTGGCCGCGGCTGTCGTGTCGCTGCTCGCCCGGCGCAACCGCACCGTGCAACGCGTCGTCGGCGTGGCGGCCACGGTCGCCTTGCTGGTGGCCGCGCTGCTGCTCCTGGCGCGCGTGGTCACCGGCGGCATCCAGGTCACCCACGTCGGAGCATGGACCGCGCCCTTTGGCATCACGCTGGTGGCCGACCACCTGGCGGCGGTCATGGTCGCGCTGGGGGCGGTCACCGGCCTGGCCACGGCGGTCTATTCGCTCGGCGCGATCGACCGCGGGCGCGAGAGCTGCGGCTACTGGCCGCTCGTCCACCTGCTCCTGATGGGGGTCTCGGGCGCCTTCCTCACGGGCGACCTGTTCAACCTCTACGTGTGGTTCGAGGTCCTGCTGATGGCCTCGTTCGTGCTGCTCGCCCTGGGCGGAGTGCGCGCGCAACTCGAGGGCGCCGTCAAGTACGTGGTCCTGAACCTGCTCTCCTCCGCGCTCTTCCTGGCTGCCGTGGGGCTGCTGTACGGCATGGTCGGCACGCTCGACATGGCCGACCTCTCGCTGCGCCTGCGCGACTACCCCGCCCAGGGCCTGGTCACGGCGGTGGCGCTGCTGCTGCTGGCAGCCTACGGCATCAAGGCCGCGGTCTTCCCGGTCTTCTCCTGGCTGCCGGCCTCCTACCACACCCCGCCCGCCCCGGTCTCAGCGCTCTTCGCCGGGCTCCTGACCAAGGTCGGCGTCTACGCGCTGCTGCGCGTCTTCACCTTGGTCTTCACCCACGACACGGGCTGCCCGCACGATCTGATCCTGGCCGTGGCGGGGCTGACCATGCTCAGCGGAGTGCTCGGCGCAGCGGCCCAGTTCGAGGTGCGCCGCGTGCTCTCGTTCCACATCGTCAGCCAGATCGGCTACATGGTGATGGGCCTGGGGCTGGCGACGCCTCTGGCGCTGGCCGGCTCGGTCTTCTACCTGATGCACCACATCGTGGTGAAGACCAACCTGTTCCTCGTCGCCGGCATCGTCGAGCGCCTGCACGGCACGGGGCGGCTGGAGCGCCTGGGCGGGCTGTGGAGCACGCGCGCCTGGCTCGGGCTGCTGTTCCTCGTGCCGGCCCTGTCACTGGCCGGGGTCCCGCCGCTCTCGGGCTTCTGGGCCAAGCTCGTGCTGCTGCGGGCGGGTCTGGAAGAACGCTCGTGGAGCATCATCGCCTGCGCCGCGCTGGTCAGCTTGCTGACGCTCTACTCGATGACCAAGATCTGGGGCGAGGCCTTCTGGAAGCCGGCACCCGAGGGTCCGGCGGCACCCGTCCTCGCCCCGACGCGCGCCGAGCTCGCAGCGATGGTGATTCCCGTGGTCGCTCTGGCCGCCTTCACGCTGGCGATCGGGCTGGGTGCCGGCCCCGCGCTGGAGCTCGCCCTGCGCGCCGCGGGAGAGCTGCGGGATCCTTCGGCCT
>Ga0316622_100001431_pt1 | contig 15512 bp, 13 predicted proteins | sample OWC_Aug_OW2_C1_D_FD_207646 | JGI IMG/M metagenome (GOLD analysis project Ga0316622, IMG submission 207646) | Wetland soil microbial communities from Old Woman Creek delta, Ohio, United States - OWC_Aug_OW2_C1_D5_C | ecosystem: Environmental > Terrestrial > Soil > Wetlands | place: USA: Ohio... | reverse complement strand
TAGGCTAGAGATCGCAGGGCGAGCGCTTGAGCGCCCCCTGTGCAACCACTGCCTGGGAAGGCTTTTTGCATCCGTGTCTAGAGGGCTCTCGAACGACCAACGGGGAGCACTCGTGAGGTCCTCCATGCCTGATGCTCCACCGCCTCCGGTTGACATGTCCGATTGCCATGTATGTCGCGGGCTGTTCCTGGAGCTGGAGAAGTTCGTCGAGCTGTGCGCGAAGGCCTCGACAGACTTCGAATTCTCATCGTTTCTTGTCGGAACGAAGATTGACGCCGAGCTGACAGAGCGCGAGGAGGTTCTCTGGGCCGAGGTAGAGGCGAAGGATGTGGAGTCAATCAAGTCCGAGATGAACAGGGAGATAGGCAAACTGCTCGAGAAGAGGCTCCAGAAGACCGTCGACTTCACGAATCCGGATATTGTGTTCCTCGTCGACACCAGGTTCGACCGAATCGTGCTCGATGTTGCCCCTCTGTTCGTCTATGGAAGGTATCGCAAGTTCTCCAGAGAACTACCTCAGACCCGGTGGATATGCCGGGAGTGCAGAGGCAAGGGTTGCCCCCACTGCGGGGGGAAAGGGCGGATGTACGACAGCAGCGTTCAGGACCATATAGGTCCGATTGTGATGAGGCATGCCCTGGCCGAGGAGGACTTCTTTCATGGGATGGGCAGGGAAGACATCGATGCGCGCATGCTCGGCAACGGACGGCCGTTCGTCGTCGAGGTCAGGCGCCCAAGAAGGCGCACTATCGACCTGCCCCGGATTGAGGCTGAGGCCAATGAGCAGGCCAATGGCGTGGTGGAGATCCTCGGTCTTCGAATGTCCAACAGATCCGAGATGCGAGGGATCAAGGAATCCACACATCCCAAGACATACAGGGTCAGTGTGCGTTTTCTGGGTGATTTCGACCACGGAAAGCTTAATGAAGTAGTGACATCATTGGCCGAAAAGCCCATAAGTCAGCAGACGCCAAACAGGGTAGCTCATCGGCGTGCGGACCTAGAGCGCATTAGGACAGTCCGAAGCATTGTTGCTGAGGAGACCAAAGGGCGCGAGGTAGTGTTCGTCGTCGAAGCGGACAGCGGGACTTACATAAAGGAGCTGATGCATGGCGACGAGGGCCGCACAAGGCCGAATGTCGCGGAGATAGTCGGAGTCCCCTGTGAGGTGCTCTCGCTGGACGTCATCGGGATCGGAGACAAGGAGTCGTGAAGACATGGTAAAGGCATCAAAAGGCTACAGGCGCAGGACGCGCAGCGTGATGCAGAAGCGTGCAAGAGCCAGAGGACTCTCTCCGATCACACTCATGTTCCAGAAGTTCGAAGTGGGCGACAAGGTCAATGTCAACATCGACCCGAGCATGCACAAGGGCCAGCCACACGTGCGCTTCCACGGGAAGACGGGGACGGTCACCGGGATGCAGGGTTCGGCATATCTCCTGGACATCAGAATGGGCGATATGATGAAGCAGATCATCGTGAGGCCGGAGCACCTCAGGAAGGCGCGCTAGACATCGGAGGTGTTCACCACGGAAGACAAGAAGGTTCTCACATTGTCAGAGGTAAAGGACATACTCGCTGAGCGGCAGACCGACGGAGAGCTGACAGCCGAACAGAAGCTCGCCCTCGAGCATGTCCAGAAGTTCTCGCGTACCGATTCAAAGAAGGCCAAGAAGCTCGTGAAGGAGTTGCTTGAGCTGGGATTCGTGTCGGAGATAAACGCTGTCAAGATCGCGGACTTGATGCCCGCGGCTGCAGACGATGTCCGGCTGATCTTCTCCAAGGAGAGGGCCAGTGTCGACAAGAAGGACATCGAGAAGGTTCTTAGCATCGTAGAGAAATATCTCTGACGAGCCAGGAGGGAAGCTGGTGGAAGACTACGCTAGAATACTAGACTATCTACCCCAAGGACTCCCGGACGAGAAGATGTTCAAGCGGGAGCCTGTAGCGTATGCCATCGGCGAGGACCAGTTCAAGCTGTTCGAGCTTGTCCCGAAGCAGGGGATCAACCTGAGCGTCGGGGACAGGGTCTACATAGGCAAGGACCTGAACCTCCGCCAGGAGATACTGCATGTCAAGAAGCGGATAGGGTTCAACGAGCTCACGCACGCCTCGCAGAGCGAGCTGTCCGGAGTGGTCATGACGATCATAAGGGCTCACGAGGCACGGTTCGTGCAGTTCTTCAACGAGGCCCAGTCTATAACGACGAGGTTCCACATGCTCGAGCTCCTGCCCGGGTTGGGCAAGAAGACCATGTGGGGCATAATCGAGGAGAGGAAGAAGGGTCCGTTCACAGACTTCGCGGACATCGAGAAGCGCGTGCCCCTGGCACACCAGATCGAGAAGCTCGTGGCGAAGAGGATCGAGGAAGAGCTCTCGAACCCGGATGAGAAGTACAGGCTGTTCGTCGCGAGATGACCTTCTGGAGCAAGGTCCCGATGCGCGCTGAAGAACTGAGGATCGTCTTGGAGTCCCTCGGGAAGAGGCCGACGAAGCGCCTAGGTCAGAATTTCCTTCTTGATGAGAGGATAATCGAGAGCCAGGTCAGGTTCGCGGAGCTGTCGGAGGAAGATACCGTTCTTGAGATCGGGCCCGGATTGGGGAGTCTGACGGAGGTGCTCCTGAAGACAGGGGCCAAGGTCGTGGCGGTCGAGCAGGACCCGGTCTTCTGCCAGTTCCTCAAGAAGCGCTTTGGAGACCGATTTACGCTCACGCAGGCTGACGCCGTCAAAGCGTTCCTGCCCAAGTTCAACAAAGTGGTCTCGAACCTTCCGTATCAGATCTCTTCGCCTATCACTTTCAAGCTTCTCGAGATCGGGTTCGACGTGGCCGTGGTGATGCTGCAGCGCGAGTTCGCAGAGAGGATGATCGCGAAGCCAGGCACATCTGAATACGGCAGGCTCTCGGTAGGGGTCTACTACCGCGCGGAATGCGAGATCCTGCTGAACGTCCCCAGGACCGCCTTTTGGCCTCAGCCGAAGGTTGATTCGTGCCTCGTGAGGCTGGCTCCTCGAAAGAGGCCGTTCACTGTCGAGAACGAGCAGGTGTTCCACGCGGTCACGAAGGCCATCTTCTCCCACAGGAGAAAGAAGATATCGAACTCGCTTCGGGCAGACCCAGCAGTCGCATCATACCTGAACGAGAACACGGCCAAGCAGCTCGACAGTCTTCCGTACTCGTCTCAGAGGGCAGAGGAATTGACTCCAGAGAAGATAGGTCAGCTCGCGGATGCGTTCCTTGCGCTCAGCGCCTCTTCTGCTTCTTCGGGAAGTAGGTCTTGATTATCGCATCGGCGACTTTGCCCACACCGTCCACGAGCGGGTCGCAAGCCGGTATCCCGTATGTGGACTCGTACTCGGAGATCTTGCTCTCGACCTCCTTGCGGGACATTCCCTGGTGATTGATCGTGATGGCGATCACGGGCGCCTTCGCGAATACGTTGATCAGTTCCATCTCCCGGTCTATTGTGCCGTTCGGGATGTGGAGCTCAGTTTCGTGGTAGGTCCTGTACTTCCTGGCCGGAGCGTGCTGCAGCACGACGGCTGTCGGCTGTGATGCGTTGACGATCGTCCGCGAGCCAGTGACATAAGCGGGATGGCTGAGCGCCCCTTGTCCCTCAACAATTATGACCTTCGGCTTTTCCGTTACGTACGCCTGATGTATCGCGTTCTCCAGCTCTCCGACTACGTAGTCCCCGCGGATAGCATCGAGCGGGATGCCGAACCGTGAACCCTGAAGGAGGCCGGTCTGTCCAGTGGCGACGAACGAGGTCTTGATACCTCTCCCGTTGAGTTCTTTCGTGAGTATGATGCCTGTGGTCCTCTTCCCCGAGGCCGCATCCGTGCCCAGGATGGGTATCCTGATGGCATTCATCTTCGATGCGAGGTTCCTGTAGTAATGCATTTTCGGCAGAGGCGGCTCCTTACGAATGTCCGTTATGGTTACCTTGTACTCCTTCGCGAGCTTGCTCAACTCGGGGTCCAATTCGAGCCACTCATGCAGGCCGGAGATGATGTTGATCCTGTGCTTGATGGCCTCTCTGAGCGCCGGCCGGAACGCCTTGGGGAGCATGCCCCCGACCGTGGCGACACCGACTATGAGGTAGTCGGGCCTTTTCTTGATGTGCTTAAGCGCGTCCGTGACCGACGAGTAGATCGGTATGTTCGCTCTCTTGCCGTCCAGGACCTCGCCCGCGTCCTTCCCGGCCAGCGTGCTGTCCAGAATACCTACTATCTTGAACCTGAGCGAGTGTCTCACGAGCCCGGCAGCGGTCTTTCCGCCGGTCCTGTTGAACGAGGCCTCGCAGAGAACCAGTGCGGTTTCCATGCTTTTCGGCAATCGTTTTGTCGTATAAATCACTTGAGCACCTATTCCGAATCTTGGTGAGCCACTGGCTCGTTCACCGACTTCTTTTTCTATCTATATACGCATTGGCCTCGGGGGGACAGGATGCTTGTAGGTATAGTAGGCAAGCCCAACGTCGGCAAGTCGACCTTCTTCTCAGCTCTCACCATGGCGACAGCACAGATTGCGTCCTACCCTTTCACGACAATCCAAGCGAACCGCGGGGTCGGATATGTGCGCGGCCCGTGCCCGCACGTGGACTTCGGGAAGCAGTGCAACCCCAACAATTCCATCTGCGACAACGGCACCAGGTTCGTGCCTATCGAGGTCCTCGACGTCGCTGGTCTGGTGCCCGATGCGCATGCGGGACGAGGTCTCGGGAACAAGTTCCTTGACGACCTTAGGCAGGCGGATGCGTTCATCCATGTGGTCGATGCTAGTGGAGGGACAGATTTCGAGGGCAACCCGGTCGGAATCGGAACCCATGATCCTGTCCTTGACGTGAACTTCCTCGAGAAGGAGATCTCCTACTGGATCTACGGCATCCTGGAGAAGCAGTTCCAGAAGATGGCGAAGCAGACGAAACTCGTTGGAGCCAAGATAGAGGTCGCCCTTGCGGAGAAGCTCACGGGACTGTCGATAACGGAGTCCCACATACACGCCGCCCTCAGGACCGCGGCAGTCGACGCCGATCCGACCTTGTGGAGCGAGCAGGATCTTCTGAGCTTCTGCCAGACGCTGCAGAAGATCAGCAAGCCGATGATAATCGCGGCGAACAAGGCGGACATCGCGTCTCCAGAGAACATAGAAAGGCTGAGGGCCACGGGAAACGTGATGGTCCCGACCAGCGCGGAGTACGAGCTGGCGCTGAGACGCGCCACGAAGGCAGGATTGGTCAAGTACGTCCCGGGAGACTGCAAATTCGAGTACTCCGATCAATCGAAGCTGAACGCCAATCAGCTAGCTGCCTGCAGCAAGATGGGTGATTGGCTGGCGAAGAACGGCACCACGGGGGTGCAGACAGTTCTTGAGCAGGTCGTTTTCAAGGTCCTGGACATGATGATCATCTACCCCGTCGAGGACGAGCACAAATGGATGGACAAGCAGGAGAGGGTTCTCCCCGATGCGTATCTTATGCGTCGTGGCTCAAACGCAAGGGACCTCGCCTACAAGGTCCACTCGGACCTGGGTGATAACTTTATTAGGGCCATCGACGGAAAGACCCACATGACGATAGGTCACGACCATGTCCTGAAGGACAATGATGTGATCAAGATAGTGGCAAGAGCTCGATGACGATGGGTTCGTGGGATGTCCGCCTCATGGGGGCTTCGTACAAGAAGCTGGAGGAAGACCTTGCCGTCCACTTGTACGGCAAGACACTAGAGGGTCAGACGGTCGCAATCAGATACACTGGTTTCGATCCCTACTTCTACTTCGTCGAGCCCGAGTCTCCGGCGGTCCTGAAGGAGATCGTCGACATGCTCGGCAACGACGACAGGATCCAGAGGCTCGAGGATACTCAGCTGCTCTACAAGGGCGAAATCAGGAAGTGCAAGAAGGTCGTGGCCACGTATCCATGGCTGGTCCCCGACATCAGGAAGACCATCATGCCGCAGGCTGTGGTGCTCGCGGCCGACATACCGTTCCACTTTAGGTTCGTCTACGACATGAACCTGGGATCGTGCGTGCGCGTCATAGGGGAGGAGATCCCCAAGGAATCCTTCAGGACGGACCTCGCGGTCAAGGCGGAGAGGTTCGAGGAGATCAAGCCGTTCCATCCGGAGCTGACCATCCTGAGCTTCGATGTCGAGACGAGCCTCAGAGAGCCGAGGATATTCTGCATCTGCTGCGTGCTGAAGAAAGGAGACAAGGTCGAGGGAAAGCAGTTCTCAGGAGAAGGCCCCGGCGGGGAGCGGAAGATGATAGAGGACTTCAGCAAGTTCATCGAGGACTCCGATCCCGACGTCATCACTGGTTACAACATCGACGGGTTCGATATCCCTCAGATAATGCAGAGAGCTGCCGCACTTCGCATGCCGGAGCTCTCTTGGGGACGTTATCCGGGGCCTCTGAGCCAGTACAACAATAGATTCTGGTGGACCGAGGGGAGGATTGTTGTCGATGCGTGGTGGGCGATCAAGAAGGTGCTGAAACCCAAGCAGGAGACTCTGAACGCAGTAGCGAAGCTCCTCCTGGGAGAGGAGAAGCACGACGTCGACCCGAAGAAGATGGACGAGGAGTGGGCGAGCGACAGCGCGAGGGTCATGAAGTACTGCGAGCATGACTCCGACCTCGCGCTGAAGGTGCTCGAGAAGGTGGCAATACTGCAGAGGAGCATGGACCTGGCAACCGTGTCGAAACTGCCGCTGGACGATGTCGTCAACGGCACCACATCGCAGCTTGTGGACTCCATACTGATACGGGAGGCGGACAGGAAGAATGTCGCCGTGCCTATGACGATGCGCTCAACCGAGGAGACGGAGACGATCGAGGGCGGATATGTCCACGAGATGGAGCAGGGTCTTTTCCACTGGGTCCTGACGCTGGACTTCCGGAGCATGTACCCGAGCATGATCATATCGAAGAACATCTGCTTCACGACCCTGTCTCCAGAAGGTTCAACGGTCTCACCAACGGGGGCGAGGTTCCTGGACAAGAGCGTCCGCGAAGGGCTTCTGCCCCAGATTCTGCGCAATCTCATGGCGGAGCGCGCGGCGACCAAGAAGGCGATGAGGGAGGCGGCCACGCCGGAAGACCGAGCGTACTACGATGGCCTTCAGGAGGCGATCAAGATACTGATGAACTCCTTCTACGGGGTCCTCGCGTCTTCGTTCTACAGATTCACCGACCCGCGGATCGGGGCGAGCATAACCGCCTTTGCGCGGGAAGCGACGAAAGACCTGATCAAGAAGCTGGAATCGGAGGGACTCAAGGTCATCTACTCGGACACTGACTCCGTGTTCTTCCTTTCCCCGAAGCCGAACTTGGAGGAGAGCGTCAAGCTCGGAAAGGAAATCGCGGAGAGATTCTCGACCGGGGACGTTGTGCTGGAGTTCGAGAAGGTCATGGAGACCTTCTTCTCGCATGGGATGAAGAAGCGATACGTCGGGCGCATGGTCTGGCCCAGACAGGAGCTCATCATTCGAGGCTACGAGATGAGGAGGACCGACTCCTTTGACCTGCAGAGCGAAGCGCTTCAGAAGGTCTTCGAGATGGTTCTTGACGGCGACAACGACGGAGCCGTCGCCTACACGAGGGCCGTCGTGAAGGATCTCATGGACGGCAAGATAGACACGTCGAGGTTGGTCATATCCAGGTCCGTCCGCGAGGAGAGCCAGTACAAGCAGGGCAATACGATGATCAATGTGCGCGTATTCAAGAAGCTCAAGGAGCTCGGCTACGAGGTGGTGCCCGGCATGAAGGTATCGTGGATAGTCACCGACAGCAGAGCTTCCCCGCAGAAGTTCGAGCCTTGGGTCGAGGGAAGACCGTTCACGGCAAAGCCCGACTACAGATACTATGCGCAGAGGCTCTCAGCGACCATCGCGCGCGTGACGGACTCCTTTGGCTGGGACGAAAGATCCCTGGTCTCTGGAGTGCAGCAATCGTCACTCCTCGGAAACGATTTCGAGGCCAAGCGCGAGGCCAGAAACAATTCGCAGCTCAGGAAGACCGAGAAGAAGCTCAAGCTGGACGATTTCATGTAGGGTCCGGGGCGACGCTCCGCGTTTCCCGCTAGTATGTGCACTTCTCTGGACGAGTTATTAGAAATAGGTAGCCTAGGGCCCTGCGCTGAGGGTTTGAGAGAGGGTCGGTTTCCGAATCCCCGGGGATTCGCCTCTGCCCAATCGATAGAGGCGAGGGGCCGGTCACCGAGCCCTCTCTGCTCAGTGGTGCAGAGCCCTAGACATTTTGTCGAGTTGTTTGAAACGCCCCGCGGTGCTCATCCGCCGGGCTGTACCTCCGCTTGAGCCATCGCAAGGGCCAGCAGGAACTCGTCCCAGTCGCTGTCAATCGCGATGTCCATGCCGTAGTACGGCAGCGCTCCGGCAGCTTCGGCCTCCTCATAGGTCTCGTAGCCGTAGTCTTCGTACAGGTTGCCCCAGCTGACCGTGAAGTACAGGGAGATGCCAGTTGTGCTCATGCACGCGCCACCGTCTGTGGCAACGTAGTCGAAGTACACGACCGTCTCCTGCACGAGGGCAAGGGTCTTGTTCGTGAGGTCGCTGATCTCCGGGATCATCTCACCCAGCTGTGTCGCGAACAGTCCGAGGTCCATGAACGCGAACTGCTCCCCGCTGAACTGGATCTGCGGGGTCATGGATTCAGCGGACTCGATCAGCCCTCTGTACGAGGGGTCCTCTGTGTAAGGCATCAGGGCCTCGGCGAGATCGTCGATTCCCCCGTCGCCTGTGACCAGGTCTCCGACCTTCGACAGGTCGAACACGGACATCTCGACATACGGGAATCCGCCGATTCCGCTTCCGGCGCACTTGGAGTACTTCTGAACGTATGCATCAGCGATGAGCTTGGCGACATCGAGCGGCTCCATGGTCGAGTCCGAGGTCAGGCCGTCGAGGAACGCGTTGTATCCCCAGCCGTCGCCCGGTACCGTCGTGATCGACGCTGACATGTAGTCGGCGAAGTCCCTCAGCTCGTATGCGAATTCGACGCATCCACTGAAGCACGCGTCGAAGCCGATCACGCTGAAGTCAACACCTGATGCGGCGATCGCCTTGCCGGTCTCGTCTACAGTCAGCCTGTCCGCCCTTCCGTCAGGGAACAGAGAGCTGTCATCCCAGCAGACTCCGTACCAGCCTCCGCCGTGGTCCCAGAGCACGAGCAAGTAGTTCTTCGCGGGTGCGAAAGCTACAGCTCTCTCAATGCAGTATGTCAATGTGCTCCCATCTCCCATGTTGAGCTCGCCTGGACATGCTTGGCCAGTTACCGTCTCGCAGTCACAGGTGTGAGTTCCATCCTCAAGGTTGAAGTGCTGCGAATCCTGTCCAACGTAGTACCAGTGCGTGCCCTCGGTCAGGTTGTGCGTATCCATCAGGACGATGATGTTGACACCGTTCTTCGAACCGATGCCTTCCATCTCCATGAAGTCGTCGAGTCCGCTGGACTCGAGGTTGTTATCTGCATCGAGATAGACGATGACCGTCCAATCAGCATCCGCGATGGGCGAATCCTGAACGTTCTCCCTCACTATCGGTGCGGGCTGCTCCTCTCCAGATTTGGAGGCGCCCGCCAAGGTCGACAGACCGAATACCGACATGGCGACTGCCAAAGCCAGCACCGCGGCTGTCATTGTTTTAATGGTTTGTGCCATTTAACTCCCCGAGTCCGCTGATTAAGTACCACGCTAAATACTGGTTTTGGTACAAGTCTAGAAGAGTCAATGACTCGGGCCTTGCGGCACCTCGGGGTCGATCCGACAAACCTTGTTCGTGAAAACATCGTTCTGCGGTGCAACACCTTTAAATAAGCCCATCAGCTTCGAGTGGCCCGCAGCGGCGAGATTGCCTAGTCTCGCACATGGGGATGTGCGCTCACGCGTGAACCCGAAAACTGCTGGAATGTGATTTGATTGGCGGAAGAGGCTAAGACTCCTCAGAAGAAGGAGCGGAAGGCGAAGGCGCCTGCAGAGGCCCCAAAGGAAGCACCTGCTGCCGCGCAGCAGGCGGTGAAGGCTCCCGAGGTCAAGAAGGGCGGCCCGACAAGGAACATGTATCACTACATGGGCGAAGCCTGGAAGGACCTCGAGAACGACGATATGAAGCATATCATGTGGCAGAGGCTTGTCGACTGGAGAAAGGAGGGTACCTTTGTCAGGGTCGAGAGGCCCCTTAGGCTGGACAAGGCCAGGCAACTGGGCTACAAGGCCAAGCCCGGCTTCGTGATCGTGAGGACCAAGGTAAGGCGCGGCGGCCTGAGAAAGCACAGGATCAAGAAGGGACGCAGGCCGAAGAGAAAGGGTATTCTGAAGATCACCATGCGCAAGAACATACAGAGGATCGCCGAGGAGAGGACGGCAAAGCGCTATCCGAACCTCGAGGTGCTGGCCTCCTATTGGGTAGGCGAGGACGGGAGGCACAAGTGGTTCGAGATCATCATGGTGGATGTGAACCACCCGGTGATCAAATCGGACCCACAGATCAGCTGGATTTGCTCGAACAAGCACGCGAACCGGGCCAACAGGGGCCTGACCCCCGCGGGCAAGAAGGGCAGAGGCCTGGTGAGATCCAGGGGCATCGGTGCGGAGAAGGTGAGGCCGTCGCTCAGGGCCCACGACAGACAGGGCACCTAGGTCCTGATCCTGTAGACCAAACCCTTTGTTTCTTCTTCACTCATCCCCACTAGCGGGTAGAACACAGGTAGGCCGCCCTTCTTCGGGCCTTTCTCGACTACTTCGCCTAGATCATATTCCAGCGCGATCCCGATGCAACCCTCCCTCTCCGCGCATGCGAAGAGATCTTGCTCGGGAGGAATCGATGGCAGGTTCGGATACCATGCGTCCAGCGGCTTGAGCACGGATGGGTCCTCGGCCATCACGAGTACGCTGCATCCTCTCTTCATCATCAGCCACGTCGACGCCAGTCCCTTCTGCGAGTATGCGACGGACAGGACCCTCCCCTGGGTGCTCAGAGGCATTCCTCCGGGTCCTGGCAGAACTGACGTGAACATGTACGCTGTGTTGTCCCTCACCTCCACTGATATCTCCAGGTCGGGCTGGTCCAGGGCCACCTTCACGTTCAGGTCGGTGAAGCGTTCGAGGATCGCCTTGCCGAGCTTCTCAGCCATGTCCTGGCTCGTGTAAGGGTGGTTGCCTGATCGTCTGGGCCTCACGGCGAAGGTGGCATTCCTGAACATGACCAGCTCCGAGAACTCAAGGACGGCCTTCGTCAGAGAGGGCAGGTCGCTCGGCGCTTGTGATGTCGGGCTGAAAGATACCACCCCGAATGTCCGGGAGAGCAGCTCGCAGCTCTTCCTCCAGTCGTCGGAATCGACGAACAACCGTCCTCTCGCCTGTGTGATTATGCAGGGGACGCTGGCTTGGGCGTGGCGAGTCCTGATGTCCCTTATGAGCTGCTGCTCGAACCGCCGTCTCACGGAGGGGCTTTTGAGCCCGATCTCTCCGTATCTCACCAGAAGGGTCGGCATCTCTGCTTTGATGACGATTTCCTCGCATAAACCTTCACACCAAATCCGGAAAAGGAACAAAACACTAAATTAGGGGTTCTGCATTCGGTAAATTAGGCAGCCCAAGAGGGGTATATTGAACACAAATCGAAAGACAAAGGTTTCTTTGAAAAGAGTGACTGAGCTGCCCGGACCGAAAGCGAAGATGTGGGTGAAACGCGATGCCGCGGTTCTGTCCCCATACAACAGGCCATACTACTATCCGATGGTCGCGGAGAAGGGTCATGGCGCCATAATCGAGGATGTGGACGGGAACGAGTACATCGATTTCAACGCCGGTCTCGGGGCGATGAACGTTGGCCACTGCCACCCAGAGGTGGTCAAGGCCATATACGAGCAGTCCAAGAGACTGCTGCACTACTCGTACACGGATTTCTACTACCGGTACGCAGTAGAGCTGGGGGAGAAGCTGAACAAGATCACCCCGGGGAACTTCCAGAAGAAGGTGTTCCTGAGCGGGAGTGGTGCAGAGAGCATAGAGGCCTTCGCCAAGGTGACAAGATGGCACTCGAAGAGGCCGATGTTCCTGGCGTTCACAGGTGCTTTCCACGGCAGGTCGATGGGCGCCCTGAGCTTCACGGCCAGCTCGATCGTCCAGAAGGCCAGGTACTTCCCGACGATGCCGGGCGTTGTGCACGCTCCGTACGCGTACTGCTACAGGTGCCCGTACAAGCAGACCTATCCAGAGTGCGACTTCTGGTGTGTTGACTTCATAGACGACTGGATGTTCAAGAAGTATGTGCCTCCTCATGAGGTCGCTGCATCCCTGATAGAGCCCATACAGGGCGAGGGCGGATACATTGTCCCGCCGAAGGACTACCACATGCGTTTGAAGAAGCTCATGGACAAGTACGGGATACTGTACGCCGTCGACGAGGTTCAGTCGGGCATGGGCAGGACCGGCAAGTGGTGCGCCATCGAGCACTTCGGTGTGACGCCTGATGTTGTCTGCATGTCGAAGGCCCTCGGAGGAGGCGTGTCACTCGGCGCAACCATTGGGCGCGCTGAGATCTATGACTGGTCGCCGGGTTCGCACTGCACGACACTGGGAGGAACGCCCGTCGCGTGTGAGGCATCTCTCGCGACCATGAGGGTCATCGAGAAGGAGAAGCTCCGCGAGAACTCCACAAAGCAGGGAGAGTACGCGATGAAGCGGCTCAAGGAGTGGGTCGACGATTACGAGATCATAGGTGATGTCAGAGGCAAGGGCCTCATGATCGGCGTCGAGGTAATCAAGGACAAGAAGACGAAGGAGAAGGACGGAGACGCCGCGCACGAGATCATCGACCACGCATGGCACAAGGGAGTCGTGGCCATCGGGGCGGGCGAGAACTGTTTCAGGATAGCTCCTCCGCTGGTCATCACGAGGGATCTGCTAGATGCAGGCCTCGACATGCTCGAGGAGTCCGTCGTGGAGGTCATGAAAGGCAAGAAGGCAGCTGGGTCACACAAGTGAGGCCTGGTTGAAAACCATTTCCGGTTCTCATTTATCCGAGAAACAAGGAGCATGGTAAAATGGTCAAGAAGTACAACCTCAAGGGTCCGAAAATAGTGGTGGAGCCGCCAGGACCCAAGTCGAAGAAAGCATTGGCTCGAAAGGAGAAATGCATCACGAACGGCATCAGGATCGGCCTGCCTGCCGCATTGGAGCTTGCCGAGGGGCCGTTCATGAAGGATGTGGACGGCAACGTGTACCTCGACTTCACGGTCGGAATAGGCGTCCACAACTGCGGACACAGGCCCCCGGAGATGGTCAAGGCCTGCCAGGACCAGCTGGACAAGTTCATCCACATCTGCTTCATGGTCTCTCCGTACGAGAGCTATCTGAAGCTAGCAGAGGAGCTGTCTAAGATCTGCCCGGGCAAGATGACCAAGAGCATCTTCCTCAACAGCGGGTCGGAGGCGATTGAGAATGCGCTGAAGATCGCGCGCGCGTACACCAAGAAGAAGTGGATCGTCAGCTACAGGACCTCGTTCCACGGCAGGACGTTCATGGACATCTCCCTCACGGGGAAGGAGAAACCCTACAGGGAAGGTTTTGGACCGCTGGTACCCAACGTGCAGCATGTGGAGTTCGCGTACTGCTACAGATGCCCGCTGAAACTGGAGTATCCATCGTGTAACCTCGCATGCGCCGACAAGATCAGGGAAGTGATGGAGAAGGCGCCCCTGCAAGGCGATGTCTGCGCGCTCGTGGGCGAGCCTGTCCAGGGCGAGGGTGGATTCATCAACCCGCCTCCCGGATACTGGGAGAAGATGCGGAAGATCTGCGACGACAACGGTGTTCTGTTCATCGACGATGAGGTCCAGACCGGATTCGGCCGGACTGGCAAGATGTTCGCTATAGAGCACTGGAAGTGCGATCCGGACATGCTCATTACCGGCAAGGGTCTCTCGCTCGGAATGCCCTTGGGCGGCGTCACCGGCAAGGAGGAGATCATGGCTGCCCCGGGACCCGCGAGCCTAGGCGGGACGTTCGGAGGCAACCCTGTCTGTTGCGCGGGTGCCCTGGAATCAATCAAGCTTACGAAGAAGGCACTGCCGAACACAAAGATGATACATGCAGTGGAGAAGAAGAGGCTCAACGAGTGGAAGGAGCAGTACGAGGTCGTCGGCGACGTCAGGGGCCTAGGTGCCATGATGGGAATGGAGCTCGTCAAGACGAGAGCGGGCAAGGAGCCGATCTCGGATCTCACCAGGAACATACAGCTGAACTGCTTCAAGCACGGGCTCTACATCCTGACTGCGGGTACCTACGGCAACGTCATACGCCTGCACCCTCCGTTGATCATCAAGAAGGACCTTCTCGAGAAGGGTCTTGACATCATCGAATCGGCGCTGAAGGAAGAGATCAAGAAGGCCGGCTTCACGTAGGCAGCCTTGCCTTTGAAACCCCTTTCCTCTCGTTTTCATTCATCGATATACCGCGACAGCTACAGCGCGGTCCGTTCTCTGGCTCCATCGTCAACGATGGGGGAGTATCATCGCAATTGCGGACCCGAATCTGCCCATTTCTGGACGATAATCGATGAGCACAAGGTCGCGATCAGCTCCATCCATCTGATGGTTCGCTTCGAAGGCAGTTTACCATTCGTCGGTCCGGCGAGTTCGAGCCAACCGATCAGCTCCTTGTCGGGACCGTACATCCAGACATCGATGTAGTCTCCCTCTAGGAAGTCGTCCTGTGATTCTCGCGGGGCTTCCAGTTGATACGGACGGTTGAACAGATTCCTCTCCTCAGCAGGCAGTCCCTCCACGGGATTCAGCTCAGACAGCCTGCCTATCTTGATGAAGGGGAACCTGTCCTGGCTCACCATGTCCTCCATCGTGTACTCGAGCTTCAGGAAACTGTCTACGATCTCCCTCCTGTAGCCGAACAGGACTTCGTATCTGAAAGTCTCGGTCTTCTTGCTCTTCAGGCCTATGCCCACTTCTCGGAAATCGAAGTTCCTGAAGATCAGCCTCGCCAGCTCTTCCAGCCCGATCTTTAGGGGGCGCCTCTTGTCCATGGCCAGTTCGGCCCAGGAAGTCAGGTTGTCGAGGACTCTTTCATCGGCATCCTTCGGGATGGTAGAATAGGTGCTCTCGATGAACGCCCGATACTTCCGGTTAATCGGGTCTTCATTTCCTGGAGCCATTGATAGCCACGCACTCCGTTCTCAGATGCCCTCGTAATTCGCCGAGCCATATTATGTACTTGTTGTTTCCGCACTTCGCAGGTGTAGCGCACTTGAGGGTATGACGAGACTAGACGCTGTCGGTTACGATGCAACCTAACAGCGAAGGCGACATGTCCATCCTTCTTCTCGGACCTCTGCCCTCCACGGGGTGATGCTTACATGAAGCCAACCGACGACCTGATGAACGAGCATCGAGTGATCGAGAGGATGCTGGTCGTGATGTCCAAGGCCGCAGACAGGATCGAGAAGAACGAGAAGGTGGATCCAAGCGTCTTCGTTGGC
>Ga0316622_100001430_pt1 | contig 15518 bp, 12 predicted proteins | sample OWC_Aug_OW2_C1_D_FD_207646 | JGI IMG/M metagenome (GOLD analysis project Ga0316622, IMG submission 207646) | Wetland soil microbial communities from Old Woman Creek delta, Ohio, United States - OWC_Aug_OW2_C1_D5_C | ecosystem: Environmental > Terrestrial > Soil > Wetlands | place: USA: Ohio... | reverse complement strand
GCTCCTCGATGAGCAACACCATCTTGATCCCGGTTTGCTTGACCATGTCGATCTGTTTCGGGATCAGGTCGGCCGTCATCCGCTTCAAAGCGCGCTGCACCGGCTCCGGGTTGCCGTACAGGTCCTGTGTGAACGACACCATCGAGCGCATGAGCGACAGCGTGAAGAACGGGTGCACGCACGTAGCGCCGAAAAACGGTCGCCGATCTCGCCGTGCGCACTCATGAAAGAACAACCTGAGTCCCGCAACGAGGCTGTCGAGGGTGCCTGGCAGATCACCGCGCCGCAGCGTGCTGACGCGCCACAGGTAGTCGTCGTAGTAGAACGGCTCGAGGCCGACCTCGGCGATCGTCGCGTAGTCCTCGGGCTGCAGGATCTCCTGCTCGTCCAATTGAAAGGTGACGTCGTCGGCCAGATCCTTTCCCGGAATGCGCATCTTCATCGGGTACTGGCCCATCGCCTGCAGATGGATCGGGCTGTACGCTGCCGGGTACGGGTTCTCCCAACCCCCGTACTCGTCGAACACCTTGAAGACCGCACGCACCGCCAGCTGGACATCCTCCGCTGCTCTCGCCAGCGACAGACCGGCAAGCCCGGCTGCCGGTTCGGGGAGCAATGTCGGCACGACGGGGACGCGGTCGGGTTTCTCCAGACGGATCGCCGCCCACAGCCTCTCATCCGACGTCATCACTTCGCTCCCCGGGGACCGCGCTCGCCCGCCGTACGCACGCAGTACGCAACGCCTTCGATCGCGTCGGTGGTCTGGAAATCGGCCCCGAGATACTCCTTGAGAGCGGCGGTGGTCACGCCTCCACCGATCAGCAGTTTCAATTCGTCACGCAGGCCGGCGGCGCTCAGCATTGCGGCCGTCTGCTTCATGCTCGGAAAGGTCGTGGTCAAGAGAGCGGACAAACCGACGAACTGCGGCCGGCACGCCTTCACCTGCTCAAGCAGCAGCGCCGGCGCCACATTGACGCCGAGATCGCGCACCTCGAAGCCGTGGGCGCGCAGCAGGGTGGCGAAGATGTTCTTGCCGAGGTCGTGAATGTCTCCCTGCATGGTCGCCAGCACGACCGTGCCGGCTGGCGGCGACGAACGCGCCGCTTTCAGGTGCGGCTCGAGCCGAGCGACCACCGTCTTGAAAATCTCGGCCGACAGCAGCAACTCCGCAAGGTAGTACTCGCCGGCCTGGAAACGCTCGCCGACGAGGCTCATGCCCTGCCGGCACTCCGCGAGAATCGTCAGGGGATCGTCGCCTCCGGCGATCCTGTCCTCTACCAACGCGAGTGCCTTGTTTCGCTGTAAGCCGACGATGGCGTCACTGAGCTCTTGTGCCATGACTCTCATTGTGCGGATCGGTGCTCCGGTCCGTCGAACCTCCACACCGTGCGTACCACAACGGCTCGGCCCCCGGATAGAACACCGCGGACCGCATTGTGAACCGCGCTTCCCGTTCTCGCGTTTGCCAGCAGTGGCTTCACGAATCTGCCGGGTGGGGACGGATGCAACGACACCACGCCGGCCGCTGAGGGCGGGCGCGGATCGGGGTCTGCCGCCGGCTCATAGGGTGTCGAGCGGCGCCGACACCAACTCGCCGCCATCGACGACAAACGTCTGCCCGGTTGCGTAGGCGCCAGCGGGACTCGCCAGATAGAGAGCGATTCCGGCGATCTCGTTCGGCTCTCCGATGCGCTTGAGGGGGTTTGGATAATGGCCGCTCTCCTCCACCATCTTGACCAAAGGCTCCGCGAGTTCGGTGCGCACGAGACCGGGCGCGATACAGTTCACCCGAATCCTGTCTTGGGCCCACTCCTTGGCGCACACCTGCGTGAGCGTCACCATCGCCCCCTTGCTGACCGAATAGGCGCCAAGTCCGAACGACGGGCGGACGCACTCGTTTGAGGTGATGTGGATCACCGCGCCCCCGCCTCGCTCCCGCATGTGGGGATGGCACAGCTTCGAGACCATGAAGGCGCCCTTCAAATTCACTCGCATCACGAGGTCCCATCCCTCGCTGCTGGACTCGACGATCGGTCCGTATTGATCACCGGTCGCCGCGCCATAGACCAGAACATCGACACCGCCGAACGTCGAGACCGTCTCCGAGACGATGCGCGACCACTCCTCCTCCTGAGCCATATCGGCGCTGAGTGCCAAACAGCGGCCGCCGACCGCTTCGATCGCGCGGCGAGCCTCTTCAAGCGCCTCGCGGCCGCGCGCGACGATGGCCAGTGTCGCCCCGTGCTCTGCGAACGCGAGCGCAATCGAACGACCGATGCCTTTCGAACCCCCGGTGATCAGGGCGACTTTGCCTTCGAGCGAGAAATTCACTGTCGACATCCAAGTCTCCTAGCGCTGGCAGACAGTTCATAGCGACGGGGCATTCGACGTACGCGTCGAGAAGCAGCCCTTGCTGGAATCTTCGCGTCCCCCCCGAACATCCGCAACAGCGAAGACGATGCTCGGCCCCCAGAGTGCAGCGATGCCGAGCAAGCGCACGCAACCTGCAAAGGGTGGAGCGACACGGCGACATGTTGCCCCCTTCGAGTGCGCTGGCGACACGGAGCATGGGCGCTTTCGCAGGCGCTTGTATGACAACGAGCCATCACGCGCCTGACATATGTCATGCTCACGCGCTCGATCGAGACTGGGCCGTCTGCCGGGGCGACCTGCAGGCGCGCGCCGCGCCCGGCGTGTGCTTCACCTGGGATCCCCCCACCGGCTTCCGGCCGTTCCGGGACTTAGTGACGACGCGCCGGCGGGCACCCGCTGGCGTCGGGGTGCTGGGTTGATTAATCAACGTGGCAGACGAAGGGTAGGCAGTCGCGATGAGCGGGGCGTGCCGCCCCGCGGGGACTGATGGGGACGCCGGGGATGGCGGTGCGCCGCCGAAACGATGCTCGCCGGGAGTGGGGCGCCGAGGGTGGCGCGGCCTGGTTCAGGGAAGCAGAGAGTGGATGCGAATGAGGAAGATCCTCTTAGCAACGCTGGCAATCGTCGTCGGGGCAGGGCTGCTGGGGCGACCGACGCACGCCGACAGCGACGACACGAGCGCAGCCGCCGAGGTTGCCCCGGGTTTGAGGGTCGGCGACGTCCTCGACCAGCACAACGCCGATCTCGCCAGGGATCTTCTCCCGCCTGAGATCCTGAAGCACTATCGGAACGGCGAGTACCGCAATCGCATCATGGCGTACCCGCTCGGCCGGGCCCGCTGGGAGGAGGCCTTCCTAGCGGCCACCGAGAAGAACGCGACGCAGCTCGACGTCGACGACCGCGGCACGATCGTCGAGAAGAGCACCGGTAAGCAGGCCGCGTACTACTACGGCGTGCCCTTCCCGATCATCGACCCGACCGACCCGCGCGCCGGTGTCAAGGTCGTCTGGAACCAGTTCCTCGCGTACTGGCAGAGCGGCAACTCGCACAACCGTGCGGTCTTGGCGATGCTCACGCCGACGGGCGTCGACCGGCAAGTCGTCGCCGAGGGCTGGTTCCGCTTTCTGGACGGACAGGCACCCCGGTACCGCAGTGAAAACCCCCTGAACCTGGCGAGCCAGTTCCTCGGCGTGTTGGTCAAGCCCGCGGACCTTCAGGGCACGGCCACGCTGACCTGGCGCTATCGCGATGCCGCGAAGCGCGACTCGGTGTGGGCGTTTGTGCCGGCGATGCGCCGCGTGCGGGCGGTGAGCCCGGCGAACCGCTCCGACGGATACCTCGGCTCCGACATCAGTGCCGACGACGGGTTCTTCTTCGACGGCAAACCGGAGGATTTCGAGTGGAAACTGATCGGCAAGCGTGACGGGTTGTGCGTTGTCGATCCAGGGGCGGTCGAGGGGGGCCTGCAGGTGGAGCGAGCCCCGGGCGGCGGCTGGAAAGGGCTGACGGACGGCGACCTGCCCACGGTCGGGTTCCGCACGCCGGGCTGGACGGGAGTGGCCTGGGCCCCGACGGACGCGGCGCTCGCCCGGCGGCCATTGTGGGTCGTCGAGGGTGTCCCGCGTGACAAGTACTACTTGTACGGGCGCATCCAGCTATGGATCGACGCGGAAACCTGGGACGGGGCGTGGAATCGGAAGTTCGCCTGGAACGGCGAACAGGTGCAGACCTACCAGAGCATCTCGCGCGTAAATCAGGCCGCGGGTCCTGCCAGTGGCCGGGAATGGATTCCGGTCGGGACGATGTCGTGGCAATGCGCCGAGAACATCAAGCAGAACCGAGCCACCATCGGCGGCCTGCGCCCGGACCCGACGGCTCCGTTCGACCGGCGCGTGCCGCTGCCGTCCGCCCTGTTCGAGTCGATGGCCCTGGCGCGCTTTGGGAAATAGGCTGCCTCCGAACGGGGCTAGCAGCGACGCCGGAGCGGATCTCCGACTCTGCCCAGCTGCACGGCGGGAGATTGCGCACAGCCGGCCACTCGTCGCCGGTCGGCCCGGGGCTGGCCTACAACGAACCCAAGGGACCGGAAGCTGCCCGGCGCTCGCTACGGGGCTGCCGCGCGCGCCCTGCCTTCGGGCTCTTGCGGCGGGGTGGCTTGCCTGCTGGTTGCGCCAAGGTCCGATTGCGCCTCGGACGGCTGCGTGGAACTCAGCTCGGAGATGTTGCGCTCAGCGATGGGGAGACCCAGGACGATCTCGCAGCCCGCTTCGTACTCCCCGCCAACCAGCGACACGTCGCGAAACTTGAGCAGGGAGAGAAGGGACTGGATCACGATATCGATGGGATCAGTAAGAAGGCCTTCTTACCCCGGCGCGACGCTTAGACCGTCTCTGCTCACAGCGGCCAGGTCACGCATAGGACATCCAATCTGTCGCCGCTTATGCACCGCGATCACGTGCCGTCGGCCTTTTACAAGGAGGAGGGGGTAGCACACAGCCGAACCCTCACGGACTTCCATTGACCTGGTTCTTACTGCTGGCTCTGTTCCGAAGACTCGCTTACAACATTGCGGCGGCACAACCATTCACCGTTAGCCAGGTCACCAGCAACTGCTCCGCTACCGACCCCCCGATCAACGCTGAAGGCACACGCATCGCTTTCATGTCTCAGTGCAACGTCACGGGCGGCAACCCGGACAAAAGCTCGGAGGTCCTTCTGTTCAACAGCACCACCGGCAGCTTCAAGCACATCAGCAATAGCAGCGTCGGGAGCGCCGCCAGTGGCGGGCTATCCGCTCGTGCTCGCCGGCCCGGGCCGGTGCTTCGGCGACCGACTCGGCAGGCGCACAGCGACGTCCCCGCCGTCCGTCTTGGCGCTTTGCGTGAGCGGCTGATTCCTTGAGTTCAGCTCCACATCGCGCGCAGCCGTGCGCCGACATCCACACGCGCCTCCCTCGGGCTGGACGGATCGACGGCATGAGTCCCGACATGGGTGCGCCGCTCGAAGTGACCAAGAATCGAGTCCGGGATGAAGCGCGTGCGCGGCGCAAAGACATGGCGGTCGCCGTGGCGATGCTGCTCGCGCGTGAAGAAGCGCAGCGGATGCACCAGGTGCAGATGGTCGCGGGCCCGGGTCATGGCGACGTAGAGCAGGCGGCGCTCCTCCTCGATGTGCTCCGGGCTGTCGGTCGCCATGTCGGACGGGATACAGCCGTCAACCGCATTGAGGACGTACACGACATCCCACTCTTGCCCCTTCGCCGAGTGGATCGTCGAGAGGATCAGGTAGTCTTCGTCGCGGTGCGGCACGCCGGCTTCGGCGCCGGTCGCGCCCGGAGGGTCGAGCGTGAGCTCGGTGAGAAAGCGCTCGCGCGACGGATAGGCCGCGGCGATCTGCTCCAGCTGTTCCAGATCGCCGGCGCGGGCGTGCGCCGCATCGTACAACCGCTCCAGATGGGGTTGGTACCACTGGCGTGCGGCACCGAGCTGTCCCTGCCAGCCCGTCGCCGGGTGGCACAGGCGGAGCAGGAGCGTGCACAGCCCCGGCCAATCCTCAGCCGCGGCGGCCGGCGCGCGGAAGTCGCGCAGCGTGGCCACGGCGAAGTCGTGCTGCTCCAGGTGCGCGACCGCACGGCGAGCATTGCCCGGGCCCATGCCCGGCAGCACCTGCAGCACACGGAACGCCGCCACCGAGTCGCGCGGGTTCTCGGCCCAGCGCAGGATGCAGAGCACGTCCTTCACATGCGCCGCCTCGAGGAACTTCAGACCGCCGTACTTGACGAACGGGATGTTGCGCCGCGCCAGGTCCACTTCGAGCTGATCGCTATGGTGCGCGGCGCGGACCAGCACGGCCTGCCGTTTCAGGTCGATGCCCATTTCGCGATGCTCGAGAATGCGGTCCACGACGTACTCGACTTGTGCGGCCTCGTCGGCGGCCGTTACGAGCACCGGCTTCTGCTGGGACGACTTGGTGGAGAAAAGATTTTTGACAAATCGTTGACGGGACAAACCGATGACGGCGTTGCAGGCGTCGAGGATGGGCACGCACGAGCGGTAGTTCTGTTCGAGTGTAAGGATCCGCGCCGGCGGATCGAACTGTCGGGGAAATTCGAGAATGTTGCGCACCGTCGCAGCGCGAAACGAGAAGATCGACTGCGCATCGTCGCCGACGACGGTGAGTCCGCCCCCGTCGGGCTTGAGGCCCCGCAGGATTGCGGCCTGCAGCGCGTTGGTGTCCTGGTACTCGTCGACCAGCACGTGATCGAAGCGGGCGCGTACCCCTGCGGCCAGCGCCGGCTCGGCCATCATGTGGTGCCAGTAGAGCAGCAAGTCGTCGTAGTCCAAGACGTTGCGCACCTGCTTGGCTTCGACGTAGGCACGGAACAAGGCGCGCAGTTCGTCGGCCCACGGCTCACACCAGGGGAACGCCGCGGCCAGCGCCGCTTCGACGCCGCGCTGCGCGTTGACGGCGTGCGAGTAGATGGCGAGGCACGTGGCCTTCTGGGGAAAGCGCCGTGATTTCCGGGAGAGCCCCAACTCGTCGCGCAGCAGATTCAGCAGATCCTCGGCATCGGAGCGATCGAGCACGGTGAACGACGGCGTGAGTCCGACGGCGTCGGCGTGCAGGCGCAGCAAGCGGTTCGCGATGCTGTGAAACGTGCCCGCCCACTGCAGCCGCTGCGGGCGCGCCTGCGCGTGCGAGCAGATGCGCTGTGCGCGACGGGTCATCTCCTGAGCGGCGCGGCGCGTGAAGGTTAGCAGCAGGACGCGCTCCGGGTCCGCGCCATGCACAATCAGGTGCGCGACCCGGTGCGCGAGGGTCTTTGTCTTGCCGGAGCCGGCGCCCGCGATGATGAGCAGGGGCGCCGCCGGCCAGTCCGCCGCGGTGCCACCGTGCTCGACCGCCGCGCGCTGCGCCGGGTTGAGCTCATCGAGATACCCGCGCGATTCCATCGCCCCCCTCCCCCTCCTCTGCGCGCTTGCGGACTTATCCGAACGCGAGGCGGCATACTATCACCGGCGAAGGTAGGGCAAAAGTGGCCACTGATCCGAGCGAGCTGCTGGTCCGGCGCCCGTCCCGAATGTGGACCCCTCCGTTGAACCTCCCGTGCCCTCCGTGACAGCGTGACGTGTTAGTGTCTCGCTGCCTCGGTGGCCAAGCGCTGTTCTCAGGTCATGAGGAGTTCGCGCGCGATGGTGAGGATCTGCATCTCGGTCGTGCCGCCGCCGAGCTCGAGGAGCTTGGCGTCGCGGGCCAAGCGCTCGACGACGTACTCCTCCATGTAGCCGTTGCCGGCGAGGATGTGGATCGCCTCGAAGGCGACGAAGGTGCCCATCTCGGCGCAGTAGAGCTTGCCGGCGCAGACGTCGGCGATGGATTCCTTGAGGGTGCGGCGCGCCAGCCAGTCCGCGTAGACGATGCGCCGGCAGTTGGCGACGGCGACGTACATGCGGGCGAGGCGGCCCTGGACCAGCTGGAAGTTGGCGATCGGCTGCCCGAACTGCCGACGTGACAATGCGTAGTCACGGGCGATCTCGAAGCAGCGCTCGGCGATGGCGTACGACATGGTGGCGATGCCGACGCGCTCGGTGGCCAGGCTGGTTTTGACGTGGTCGCGTTGCGCGACGCCGCCGCCCAGTAGCTGGTTGGCCGGCACGCGCACGTCGTCGAGGAAGACCTCGCCGGTCGGCGAGCCGCGCATGCCCATCTTCTTCATCGCCGGCCCCGTGGAGAGGCCGGGTGTGCCGCGTTCGACGATGAACGGCTGGATCGTGCCTTGAGCGCCGCCGTCGTCGAGGCGGGCGTAGACCAGGAAGAGGTCGGCATACGGGGCGTTGGTGATGAAGGTCTTGGAGCCGTTGAGTACGAAGGAGTCGCCGTCGCGGCGGGCCCGCGTCTTCATCCCCCCGAGGGCGTCGCTGCCGCTCCCGGGTTCCGTCAGCGCCCAACAGCCGATCTTCTCCGTGCGCAGCACGGGCACGGCGAAGCGCTCGATCTGCTCCGTGGTGCCTTTGCCGAGGACATTGCCGCCGTACAGCCCCGTGCTGGCACCGTAGCTGAGCGCGAAAGACGGACTGACGCGCGCCATCTCGACCACGAAAGTCGTGCGCGCGTAGCGTGCCGTGTTGGCGTCGAGGCCGCCGGCCGATACCTCTCCCGCCGCCGGTGCGGTTTCACGCTCACGCGGGCGCCGGCCGGCTTGCGAGACGATCGCGTCGAGCCCGAGCGTGCGGTGCATCGTGCGCATGTGCTCGTACGGCAAGACGTCGCCGCGTTCCATCGCCGCGACGTGCGGCTCGAGTTCCCTGGTGAAGTAGTTCCGAAACGTGTCGCGCAGGGTGCGTTCGACGTCGGTGAGCTCCAGTTCCATGTGCGCGCTCTCCTGTTCGACGTGTCGGGCAATCGGGGACGGTCCTCGGCGGGTACGGCATCCGTCTCTCGGGCGCCACGCCGTGCCGAGTATGCAGGAATGCCTTCACGGATGCCACGTGGACGCCGCCCTCGGGACGTCATCGTTTGCGCGGGCGACGGCGTAACCGCCAGGACATGAGCTGACACGTGTCAGTGGTGGGGCGTCGCCGGTCGGCTACGTTCGGCGCCATGCGTGCATGTGGTGGTAGGGCACGTCCCGCATCCGCCCCGTCCCCCGCGCCCCACGCCCGGCAGGGCTGCCCAGCCCGCAGCGCGGTCCCTCAGCGCGCAATCGCCGGCCGCCGCCCCAGCGCGTCGCGGGGTGACGCCGACACCGCCCGTAAACCGAATCGAAGAGTTCCGCGGGGGTACAGCTGCGGTCGAGCAGCGCGACCAACCACTCGGTCGCAGCTCCAGTTCCTGCCGGTCCCGTTGGGCGCCCTCGGGCGGCGGCGGGGCAGCTTCGCACCGCGCGATTCACAGAACCGCAGCTCGGCGTCGGTTTCCTCGTGGCACTGCGGGCATTGCACACCGCGTCACCGCGGACGGTCCGGGCGTGAATCTCCAGGTGAAGCAACGCGGCCAAGTCGCCTCAATGACTGCTGCAAAACTGCGATGAATCAGGCCACATTCCATGTCATGTGCTTTGGACGCGTGGTTGCGCTTCACGCGGCCTCGATACAGAGGTACTGTCGGTAGGCCTGTTCAGTGGTAACGTCAGGCGCTGCCGGTAACGGGGCCAACTACGGAAGGAGGCGTGCCATGACCACGTTTCGCGCTCTGCTGATCGTGCTGTGGGCACTCATCGTTGGCTATACGGCCATCGTTATTGCGAACCACGGCATGGGCCTGCTCAACGTCTTTTTCGGCGACATGGCGGCCATGGGTTGGCCCGGCCAGTTCAACCTCGATTTCATGAGCATGCTGACGCTCTCCGGGCTGTGGGTTGCCTGGCGGCACCAATTCTCGAGCGTGGGGCTGGCGCTTGGCGTGCTGGCCTTTTTCGGCGGCGCCCTGTTCCTGACCGCCTACCTCTTCATCGTGAGCGTGCTGGCCAGGGGCGACATGAAGGCAGTGCTACTGGGGCAGGCGCGGGCGGCAGGGTAGGCAAGCGGGCTTGACCGGCAGGCGGCTCGAATCGCTGGAACGGGGCGAAACGAGACGTTGGGCAAGCGGGTGGCTGCGGCCCTGTCCGCGCGGGCACCTTCGGCCGAGCGGGCGCACGCCAGGCCCCGCCTCCGCTGGCCACGCCCCGCGCGGCGATTGACGGGCGCTTCGTCGGCCCCGTAGCGCGGTCCGTCGGAGTCTTCGCGAGACGATCATACTGGCGGGGAACGTCTGAGAATGTGGCCTGACGCCAATTGCGGGGTTCACGCACGGCGGTAGACCGGCGACCGAATCATCGACGCGGAGGCCGGCCCACTCGGCCGGTGGAGGCGTGCCGGCGAGGATTGCTGGCTCCCCTGCCCTCTCCGCGGATGGCCGCAGAACGAGACCGGCCCGATAGGAATCGAAAACCGGAGCAAAACCGAGCCCATCAAGGATTTCCGCGCCATCTGCGGTGAACACGAGCAGTCCCAAAACAACCCGACATGTCCCGTCTCGGCCCTCAAACACGGCAACCGTTGCCGTTCGAAAGCGGCAGCCCTCTCCTTGACCGGCCCTGCGGTTCCGGGCCATTCACGGCCGTGATGTTTGACAGTCCCGTGATCGGCAGCCTATATGCGGCCACTCTGAAAGGGGTGAGAGGTGCGTTCAGGGGTGCGGGGGCGCTCCTTATCTGAGCGCTGACGAAAATGTCCGATAGGCAGCGGATCCACGATCTCGGCGCTGGAATCACGCGGCTGAAGGCTCAGCCCTGAACGCGCGGGCCCGCCAAGAGTCAGCCTTGGCCTCTCGGCCCCTCATCGCTCTCGTCGGCCAGGCCGGTTCTGTCTGGCGCGCCCTCAGCCGGGAACTGGTCGCCAGGTTTCAGGTGCGCGCGCTTTGCCAGTCAATCGGGAGCCAGGGAGAGCACCCGGAGATCCAGGTCCAGACGCTCGACGCGTTCTCGCTGCTCGAGTCGGAGCGAACGCTCAAGGGGGTAGACGCCGCGGTCTACCTCGCCCATTCGCGCGTCCCCGCGGCCCGCCTCACCCAGGCACGGCCGCAGGACCTCGATTTGATTGCCGCGGACAATTTCGGGCGCGCGGCCCGGCGGGCCGGAGTGAGGCGGATCGTCTACCTCGGGAGCCTCGTTCCCGAAGGGCCGCTGACGTCCAACCCCCTCGGGAGCCGCCGCGAGCTGGAGGAAGCGGTTGCTTCTTCCGGGGTGCCGGTCACTGTGCTCCGCGCCGGCCTCGTCGTCGGGGCGGGAAGCTCCTCTTTCGAGATCCTCGTCCGGCTCGTCCGACGGCTGCCGGTCGTCCTCTGCCCCGGCTGGACCGCCAACCGCACCCAGCCGGTCGCCCTCGCGGACGTCCTGCGGATGATCATCGCCTGTCTGGAGCATCCGGAAGCGGCCGGCATTGCGGCGGACCTCGGCGGGCCCGACGTCGTCACCTACCGCGAGTTGCTCGAGCGGACGGCGCGAGCCGCTTGCCTGCGCCGCCGCTTCCTCGACCTCCCCGGCTGCCGATCGCGCCCCTCGGCCCTGTGGCTTCGTCTCGTATCCGAGGCGCCCCCCGAGCTCGTCCGTCGGCTCCTGGAGGGTCTCTCGCACGATCTGCTCCCACGCGACCGGCAGCTCCAGCAAGCCCTGATCGGCGAGGGGACGCCGCTCGACACCGCCCTCGGTGCGGCGGTCCGGCCCCCGGCGGCCCCGGTCAACCTCGCCGACTGGAAGGGACGGAGGCCGGCGGCGTCGACCGTCTGCTCCGTCCAGCGCCTCCCGCGCCCCGAGGCGTGGACGGCCAGCGACGTCGCGGTGGAGTTCTCCCGCTGGCTCCCGGTGGCGCTCCGCCCCCTTCTCCGCGTGACCGTCACCGGAGACGGGATCTGCTCCTTCTTCATGCCGCTCGTTCCGTGGCCGCTCCTCATCCTCGAGCTTCAGCCCGAGCGGAGCAGCCCAGACCGGGTACTGCTGTTGGTGACGGGAGGGCTCCTGGTACGATACCATCCGAAGGGTCGGCTCGAGTTCCGGGAGATGCTCGGTGGACGGTTCGTCCTGACCGGCATCTACGACTTCCAGCCCCGCCTCCCTTGGTTGCTCTACGTCATCACGCAGGCGATCGCCCACCTTGCCGTGATGCTCGCCTTTGGCCGGCACCTGGGGGAGCTGACGCCGGGAACCCCGCCGCCCCCGCCGATCCTCGAGCGTCAGGCTCGTGCGGAGACCGTGACCACCTGACACCTCACGCCCGCAGCGGGCCGCCTCTGTACACCGGTGCAGCGTGACGGCTCGCGTCGGAGCGGCTGGTGCTGGTGTCGGCGCGGCGACAACTGGCGCCGATGGCGATGATCTGTCGTCGGCCTGCGACATGCTGCCTTCGTTGGATCGCACGAAAAAAGGGCGCGCCTGGCCCCGTTGGCCGGGGGAGGGGTTCACCTCGGCGAGCAAGTGTGCTCTAAACACGTGCGATCGGCCGCCAAGGCTTGCAGTCTCCAGAGGAGCGGTGCGCATCGCGATAGACTCGGCGTAATGGTGTCGCGTGAGAGGCGGGGTGTTTCGACGACCAAATATAGCCGCACAGCTCGCTCGAGCCGGTGCGAATGATTCGAAACTGGGGCTCGAGAGTGGTCACCGCGTGGCAATTCTCGGCGGCGGGCCGGCGGGCTCCCTGTTCAGCTATTTTCTGCTGCGCTGGGCTGAAGTCATCGACCTCGATTTGAGTGTCGATATTTTCGAGCCGCGGCAGTTCGGCCACTGTGGCCCGTCCGGCTGCAACCATTGCGGGGGGATCGTCTCGGAGTCCCTGGTGCAGCTGCTCGCCACCGACGGCATCAATCTGCCGGGCGACGTCGTGCAGCGCGGTATCGACTCGTACATGCTGCACATGGATGCGGGGAGCGTCCGGATCCGCACCCCAATGTCACAGAGCCGCATCGCGGCGGTTTACCGCGGCAATGGCCCCCGTCTGGGGGGTCCGACCGGCCTCGACGGCTTCGACCGTTTTTTGCAGAGCATGGCTGTCGAGCGCGGGGCCACGGTCGTGCCGCAGCTCGTTCATGGAGTGCACCGAGAGCCGGACGGCCGCATCCGCGTCGAGACGGTGGAGGGTCATCGAGCCGTGTACGAGTTGGTCGTGGTCGCCTGCGGCGTGAACAGCCGTCTCATGGGCGACCTGCTCGCAGCCGAAGGACGGCCGGAGGCCGCGGCGGGGACCGTCAAGACGTTCATCTGCGAGTTCGGTCTCGGTCGCGACGTGATCGCGCAGCGTCTGGGCCAATCCATGCACGTCTTTCTCCTCGATCTGCCCCGGCTGCAGTTCGCCGCGCTGATTCCGAAGGGCGACTTCGTGACCCTCGCGATGCTGGGCGACGATATTGACGATGAGCTGGTGGCGGCGTTCCTCGGAACGCGCGAGGTACGCGAGCGCTTTCCTGATGGCCTGCCGCCGCCGAACTGCTGCCACTGTTTCCCCCGCATCAACATCCGGGGCACGCACCGGCCCTACGGCGATCGCATCGTCATGATCGGAGACGCAGGCGTCGCTCGCTTGTACAAGGACGGCATAGGGGCCGCGTACCGTACGGCAAAGGCCGCGGCGAGCGCTGCGATTTTCAACGGGGTTGCGGCGCGCGACTTCGAGAGGCATTACATGCCGGCCTGCCGGTCGATCAGCAACGACAATCTGATCGGGAAGATGATCTTCGCAGCAAGTCACGTGGCGCAGCGGTATGCCTTCTGTCGCCGCGCCATCTTCCGCATGACATGGGCAGAGCAGAGCGTGCCGCACGGGCCGCGGCGGATGAGCGGCATCCTCTGGGATCTGTTCAGCGGGAGCGCACCTTACACCGACATTATGCGGCGTGCCTGTCACCCGGCCTTTGTCGCGGGGATTGTCCGGCACCTCGTTTGGAGGGACGGGACGCCGACTCGCAATCCAGCTTCGGAGGGTGCCGCGAATGCGCGATAATCTGTTGGGCAAACTCTACGCCAACGGCGAGGTGATCACCCGCCAAGGCGAGATCGGCGACTGCATGTACGTTGTCCAGAGGGGACAGGTCGAGATCATCCTGGAGAGCCCGGACGGTTCCGAAACCGGGGTTGCCGTCATCAAAGAAGGCGATCTGTTCGGAGAGATGGCCATCCTCGAAAAACTACCGCGCTCGGCCACGGCGAGAGCCATTGGCGAAGCGCGAGTTCTCACCGTGGACCGCCGCACGTTCCTGCGGCGCGTCAAGGAAGACCCTACGCTTGCTCTCAACATCTTCCGGTCCCTCTCCCAACGGATCCGCAACATGAACCGTGAACTGGAAGAGGCTCGCAAGCAGGTCCGGAACCCGTGAAGCCAGGGGGCGGGCAGTGAGCACGAAAGACCACGACGGGAGGCCGGGCGGGGCCGGTCAATGGACCTGGCCGAGACGGCCGGAGCGGCAGGCGAAGAGCCCCCCCTGCCAGGCCGCGTGCCCCGGCGGCAACGACATACGCGGGTGGCTGGGGCTCATCGCCCAGCGCGTGAGGCTTGGCTTGCCCCTGAACGATGCGTACCGCCTGGCGTGGGAGAAACTGGCGGCGACGAATCCCCTGCCGGCAACGTTGGGGCGGGTGTGTCCTCACCCGTGCGAAAGCGGATGCAATCGTCGGGAAAAAGACGGAGCCGTCGCCGTCAACGCGATGGAGCGCTTCATCGGCGATTGGGCGATTCGGGAAAAGCTGTCGCTGCCGCGCCTGGCTCCGACGAGCAAGCGGGCCGCGGTTGCCGTGGTCGGAGCGGGTCCCGCCGGCCTCTCTTTCGCCTATCAGATGGCTCGCCGTGGCCACGGCGTGACGATTTACGACCGTTTTCCCGAAGCCGGGGGCATGCTGCGCTACGGCATCCCCAAGTACCGCCTCCCAAAAGACGTACTGGCGGCCGAGACGCAGCGCATCTTGGATCTTTGCGTCGGTGTGCGTCTTGGAACGGAGGTCGGGCGGGATGTATCCGCCGCTGAGCTGCGCGACTCCTGCGACATCCTCTTCCTCGGTGTTGGCGCTGCCAAAGGCAAGGGCCTGGGCATTCCGGGCGAGAACGGTCGCGGCGTGTGGAGCGGCGTCGACTACCTGAACGCGAGGAACCGGGGGCAGGCAGTCGATCTCGGCGCCCGCGTCGTGGTGGTCGGGGGTGGCGACACAGCCATTGACGCGGCGCGCATGGCCCGCCGTGCCGGAGCGGAGGTCACAATCCTGTACCGCCGCACCCGGGCGGAAATGCCCGCTGTTGCCGAAGAGATCGAGGATGCGCTGACAGAGGGGGTGCGCATCGAGTTTCTTGCCGCCCCGTTGGCGGTGCAGCGCGACGGTGATGCCCTGCGCGGGTTGCGGGTGCAGCGCATGGAACTGGGCGAGCCCGACCCGTCCGGCCGCCGGCGGCCCGTGCCGGTGCGCAACTCCGAATTCGACGTGCCGGCCGATGCCGTTATCGCCGCGATTTCCCAGGAGCCGGATTGGTCGGGACTGGACGAGTTCCGCCCGCAAGGAGACTGGGTCCAACTCGATGACGTCGGCCGTATCGCAGACGCCATGTGGGGCGGAGGAGACGCCGCCGGTCTCGGGATTGCCGTCCTGGCCGTCTTCCACGGACGGCGCGCGGCCGAGGCAGCGCACTCCCGTT
>Ga0316622_100001429_pt1 | contig 15520 bp, 12 predicted proteins | sample OWC_Aug_OW2_C1_D_FD_207646 | JGI IMG/M metagenome (GOLD analysis project Ga0316622, IMG submission 207646) | Wetland soil microbial communities from Old Woman Creek delta, Ohio, United States - OWC_Aug_OW2_C1_D5_C | ecosystem: Environmental > Terrestrial > Soil > Wetlands | place: USA: Ohio... | reverse complement strand
AACAGAGGAGACGGAACCATGGTGAGGACACTGACAGTGATAATGAGCCTCGGCGTATTGCTTGTCGCAGGAACAGTGCAGGCAGGCGTTGCGCCCGATGCCCTGTGCAAGGAGAAAAAGGCCAAGGCGGCGGGAAAGAAGGCCGCCGACCTCATGAAGGCCTTCGGCAAGAACATAAAGAAGACGGACACCGCCAAGCTTGCTGAGGATGTCTCGAAGGCCCAGTCGAAGTTCACGAAGGCCTTCACCAAGGCCGAGGGGGCAGGCGGGTGCGATACGAATGGCGACGCCGCTGCCATCGAGGCCAAGGTGGATGCCGCCGTGTCGGATCTTGTGGCCGATCTGACCAACATATGCGGGGATAACGCTCGGGCTGGGATCGAGCAGTGTGACGGCACCGATGCCAGTGAGTGTCAGGGCGTCTGTCTGCCCAACTGCACCTGCCCGGAGCCGATCTGCGGTAACGGTGCGAAGGAAGAAGGCGAGGCGTGCGATCCGCCCTGCGAGAAGGGCGCCTGTGGCGATGGCCAGATCTGTGGCGGCTTTTGCCAGTGCGTGGCGGACCTCCCATGCGACTGCGGCAGCCCGGATCCGACCATGTACCAGTTCACGACCAAGGCACCAACGCAAGCCGTTTGCGGCACAACGGACGGTGGTCCACCCCTCGATGAACTCGCCTGCATGGGCATGTACCTTGGTGGTGGCGGGGGCAGTATGGCAGTACCCAACATGCTGCCCGATGAGGCCACAGTGAAATACAACGTCGAGTGCTGCCAAGGCACCAATCTGGCCATAACCCCCAAGACACAGGCAGAAGTCGGCAAGCTCAACTGCGGCGAGGGTAAGAGGTGCAGCTCCACGAGCGAGAACGCTGGTGCACCGTGCAGGCGGGACCGAAACTGCCCGGGCGGCTTCTGCGAGACCCACTGCTTTTTCGCCGCGCCACTGGAAGTGTTCGACCAAACGACGCCTCCCATCAGCGTGTGCGCCGACATCGAGGTTATCGAAGATTCCTTGGGCGGAGTGGACTGCGGGACCGGCGAGAAGTTCACGCGGCTACCGATTGACGCGAGGCTGTATCTTACCGGGTTCGACAAGTCCCCTTCGACTCCGGGATTCCAGGCTTGCCCGATATGCTTCGGCGGCACGCTCGGCATTCCGGGTAGTGGGATCTGCGAGGGCGGACCGAACAACGGCCTGCCCTGCACCCCACAGAGCACCGCATATGATGTCGAGAACTGCTGCGAGGGCCCCGCCCTCGTGGGCACGCCGTGTTCGGACGATTCCGACTGCCCCGGCAATTCGTGCATACCCGGCTGCACACAGTATCCCACCAGCCACGACTGTCCGCCCAACCCGCTCACCGTGGTCGGCGTGATACCGATCAGCTTCGCCCTCACGACGGAAGCGAGCAGCAAGACTGCGAACGCCAACGGGGACTTCTGCGGCTGGTGCCGTGATGTCGAGGTCGAGGGAACCTACTGCTTCGAAGGGGACCCCGACGATATGCCTAGCCCAGGGGGCAAGAGCTGCCCCGACTCCGCGACCGTAGCATGCCGGCCGACCACCTTTTACGGTCCCGGGGGAGGCGACGCGGCGGACATGGCCGAGTGCAGCGATCCCGTGCCGTGCAGCACCGATGCCGATTGCTCGGCACCTTACGAAACCTGTGAGCAGCGAAACCCCGGTGCGTTCCGCGACGCGACCGTCAGGAATATCTCCTATCAGGGCACGCGGGGCGGGGACCTGAGGACCCTGGGCTCACACCGCGGGACCACCGTGTCGGCCTTTTGCGTCGGGCCCTCCTTCAATACCGACGCCGACTTCTCGGGTGACGTCGGTGGTCCGGCAGGAGTCTCTCTGGAAGTCGACATGCAGCTGTCACCGTAGTGGAGCCTTTCTGGAGATGACGGCAAATCCCCTCGATTGAGGCTTCGGGCGACGGGCCCTCCCGCCCAGTGGCCTCTGGGATTCTTCTCGACTTGAGGGGAGCCCGCAGCGTGGCGGGCTCCCCCTGTTGCTTTTTTTCGTCGAGATTTATCGGCGTCGCCGAGGCCACATACGACCTGTAACCGCCAGAGCGTTCATACCCGCTGTCAAACGAGCCACCATTCGAACGAGCCAGTCAGGCACCGCTCCTGGAAGGGAGACGTCCGTCGCCAGAAGGCCGACAAGCGTGTAGTTCGCAACACCCGCGGCATGCCCGAGTGCGCTGCGGCCGACCTGCACGCCTGCGGCGCATCGCGCATCGCGCCACAGGTCCCGAGCGTATGACACCACCGCGCCAGTAACGGCAACCGGAATCCACCACGACACCCGCTGCTTCGCTGCAAAGAGAACGAGACTGGATCCGATGAAGAGCACGTCCGCGCCGTGGTCGAACAGTTGGCCGCGGCCCGATGCCGTCCCCTTCTGGCGGGCGACCCACCCGTCGAACAAATCCGTCGCCACCACGACGGCGAAGATCAGCAGTGGAAGGATGCGTATTGCGGGACTCGCGGGGGGAGCTGCCGCCTGGCACGCTGCGAGGAATGGTACCGTGAGCGCGAGCCGCACGCCCGTGAGCGCATTGGCCAGCAGGAACCCACCATTCAGCGTTTGGCCCCCTCGGTCACGACAATCGGCGCCCGGCGGCGCTCACGCCGCAGCAGCACGTAGAGAGCGCCGGCTCCGCCGTCGCACGCACGGGCCGTGGTGAACGCCAGCACGTGGCGCGCGAGAGCGCCCCGGCCCAGCCACACCTTGAGCCGCTCCTTGAGCACCGGGATCTGGTCCTTCGAGTTGCGCCCACGCCCGTGGATGATGAGCACGCACCGGCTGCCCCTCCTCCACGCATCGCAAAGAAAGTGATCCACCGCGAGACGTGCCTCGTCGGCCGTCATCCGGTGCAGGTCGAGGTGCGCCTGGTAGGCAAAATCCCCCTTGCGAAGCCGCCTGACGACGCGCGGATCGAGCCCCGCCACGCGTCCTTCGATGTACTCGTCGGTGTCGGTGATGTCGAACGACCCGACCCCGGAAACGAGATCCGCGAGCACCGCGAGCGCTTCGGCTTCTTCGCTCACCGGCCTGCGGACAACCGTACCAGCTGGTGCCGGCTCATCGACACGACTCCGATCTTCCGCCCGCAGGGGCACAACATCCCTCATCGCATCTTCGAACGACAGGCCGTCGTCGGGCGCTCGGTCAACGCTGGAAGGGTCGGGGGAGGGGCGCTGGCGGGCAGGCTTCCCGGAGGACCCGGCAACCCGCCGCATGGTCGCACGCAGCTCCGCAAACGGGGCGTGAAACCGCCCCAAGGCCTGAAAGGACTGCTCTCTGGCTTTGGAAGGTTTTCGGCGGCGCGCCATGCGAATCGCACCAACAGGTAATAATGCAGTCCACCTGAACACCAGACTGAAAGATGCTACCGCGCCACGGACCCCGAGACAACCCGCATTCGATAGCTTCATGCGGTGGCCTCCGCGTGCCGGTTCTCCCCGTCCCCGGGAGCCGCTATCGTCGCGGGCTGGCGTCGCCCGAGTGGATCCTCTGGATCCTCCGCTCGGTACCCTATCCAGTGCCACGAGCCCAGGTCTCAGGCCCTGGCCTCAGAACGCCCCGGTCTGAGCGAGTGAATCATGAGCGCGGCGATGCCGATGGTGATGCAGGTATCGGCGACGTTGAAGGCTGGCCAATGATAGCCGCGCCAGTACACGTCCAGGAAGTCGACGACGCCGCCGTCCTTAACGCGGTCGATCAGGTTGCCGATGGCGCCGCCGAGAACGCCGGCCAGGGCCACACGCAGCCCCCGCTGCTCCGGTTCCAGGCCACGGAGAATAACGAACAGCAGGACGAGGGCGCCCACCGAAACGGCCATGAACAGTGGAGCACGCACGACCCAGGGAAGATCCGCCAGCAGGCCGAACGCTGCCCCCGGGTTGCGAACGTAAGTGAGATTGAAGATTCCCTCTATGACGGGCACGGACTGGTTCAGCGTCATGGTGTGCTCGACACACCATTTCGTGAGCTGGTCGAGGGCGATGACACCCGCAACCGTCGCGGCGATCATTCTAGAGCTGCGGCTCACCCGCTGACCACAGCTTCGCACCGGTCACAGATCTCCGGGTGCGCGTTATTCCTGCCGACCGACGTGCGGTAATTCCAACATCGAGAACACTTAGCTCCCGCCGCCGGCAAAACACGTATGGCGAGGTCGGGAACGAGCGGGCTCGGGGGCGCGCCGTCGGCTTCCTCGCCGATCTCCACCTGCGATACGATGCAGAGGGTCGCCAGCTCATCCCGATACCGGGCCAACAGCTCCGCCCACTCGGCACCGGAGGGGGACCTGGGATCGGTAGGGCTTAGCCAAACCCGGGCGTCGAGACTGTGACCAATCTCGTTCGCCTGGCGGGCTTCCTCGAGTGCCTTGTTTACCGCCGCCCGCATCTGGAACAGGCGCCCCCAGAGCGCCTCTATACCGTCGTCGACAAGCCCCGGATCGACTTCGGGAAACGGGCACAGGAAGACGCTCTCAGGCTTCGGCCCGGGTAGGTACGTCCAGATGTCCTCCGCAGTAAAAGACAGGATCGGCGCCATCAGAGTCGTGAGCGTGTCGGCGATCCGCCGCAGCGTCCACTGGGCTGCTCTACGCTCCGGCGCCCCCGGCGCGCTGCAATACAGACGGTCCTTCGCGATGTCGAGGTAGAGCGCGCTCAAGTCGACGCTGCAGAAATTGTTTAGCGCGTGATAGACAACGTGGAACTCGTACGCATCGTACGCCCGCCGGCAGCGTTCGACGAGCCGCTGCGTGCGGTGAAGGATCCATCGGTCGAGTTCGGTCAAGTGCGGGGGATACGTGCCACGAAGGGCTAGATCCCAGCCATTCTTCTCGCCGACGGCGTCGCCTCCGGATCCGTAGTCATAGAGATTGCCGAGCAGAAAGCGCATCGTGTTTCGAATGCGCCGGTAGGCTTCGACGAGCCGACCGAGGATCTCCTGCGAAATGCGCACGTCCTCACGGTAGTCCTCCGCTGCAACCCACAGCCGGAGGATCTCCGCACCGAACCTGCCGATGATCTCGTCCGGAGCGATGACATTTCCGAGCGATTTAGACATCTTCCGGCCCGCGCCATCGAGCGTGAAGCCATGTGTGAGCACCACACTGTAAGGCGCCCTGTCCCGCGTCGCGACGGACGCAAGAAGTGCGCTGTGAAACCAGCCCCTATGTTGATCCGTCCCCTCCAGATACATATCCGCACGAGGTGCCAGCTCAGGCCTTTTTTCTACCACCGCCGCAAAGCTCACCCCAGAATCGAACCACACATCGAGGATGTCTTCCTCCTTGCGGAAATCCGTCGCACCGCACCGCGAGCAGGTGAGGCCAACTGGCAGCAGGTCTGCCGGTGAGCGCTCGAACCACGCATCCGAGGTCTCGCGATCGAAGATGGACGCCACGTGCTCGGCAACGCCAGCATCCACGAGCGGCTGCTCGCAGCGCTCGCAGTAGAACGCGACAACCGGCACTCCCCACACCCGCTGCCGCGAGACGCACCAGTCCGGACGATGCGCGATCATGCCGCTGATCCGTTCTTTGCCCCACAGCGGAACCCACTGTACCTGCTCGATGACGTCCAGTGCCCGGCGTCTGAGCGCCGCGTGCTCCATCGACACGAACCACTGCTCCGTGGCGCGGAACAGCACGGGTTTCTTGCATCGCCAGCAATGGGGGTAACTGTGGCTCACATCCTCCGCCTTGAGCAGGCGGCCGCTCTTGCGAACGCGTTCGACAACCGCCGGATCCGCCTCGAAGACGAACCGGCCGGCGAACTCGCCCGCCTCTGCGGTGAACCGCCCCTGCGCGTCCACCGGCGCCAGGACGTCAAGACCGTAGCGTCTGCCTGTCTCGTAGTCTTCCTGGCCGTGACCGGGTGCGGTGTGGACACACCCGGTGCCCGCGTCGAGGGTCACGTATTCGGCCAGCACGACCGGTACCTCGCGATCGATCCACGGATGACGGGCCCGAGCACCCTCTATCTCGCGGCCTGGTACGCGCAAGAGGATCCGCGGATCGGCGAGACCTGTTGCGACGGAAACGTCACGCAAACGGCCCCCCGCGACGATCAGGACACCGACATCGGTCTCGACCGCCACGTACTCGTAGCCTGGATGCACGGCTACAGCGAGATTGGCAGGAAGAGTCCATGGGGTCGTCGTCCAGATGACGACTGCTGCGGGGCGATCCCCGAGGGCGGCTAGCGCAGACGGGTACGGTTGGACAAGCGGGAAGGTGACGTAGATCGACGGCGATGTAAGATCATCGTACTCGACTTCCGCCTCGGCGAGCGCTGTCATGCATGACGCGCACCAGTGGACGGGCTTCTTGCCCCTGTAAATGTAACCCCCGCGAATGATCTGGGCCAGCTCGCGGACTTCTGCCGCCTCGTAGGAGGCCGCCATTGTCAAATACGGGGTCTCCCACGCGCCGAAGACGCCGAGCCGCATGAACTCCTCTCTCTGAACACTCACGAAGCGCTCTGCGTACTCGCGGCACAGGCGCCGTACCTGCGACTTCCCGATCCCCTCCCTCGTCTGGCTGGACGTGGCAAGCTCGCGCTCGACCTGGAGTTCGATCGGCAGCCCATGACAATCCCAGCCCGGCACGTATGGGGCCTGAAAGCCCACCATGTTCTTGTACTTGACGATGATGTCCTTCAGGACCTTGTTGAGCGCGGTGCCCAGATGCACGTGCCCGTTCGCATAGGGCGGGCCGTCGTTCAGGACGAACTTCGGCTTTCCCGCGTTTGCACGCTGGACCTCTTCGTATACGCGCTTGTGCCGCCACCGGTCGAGAATCTCCGGCTCGCGCGCAGGGAGATTCGCACGCATGGGGAACTCCGTGCGCGGGAGGTTCAGCGTGTTCTTGTAATCCATTGGTTATGCTATAGGCTCCAAATCGCGGGAATGGCCGTCGCTCAGCACTACCGGATGCGGCCGACCAGCCGCCGGACCACCCGACGCGTAGCACGGGCTGGTGGTTCGCCAACCGTCTCCAGGGTCGGTTGCCACAGCCGCCGGATGCCGAAGAAATAGCAGCATGATTCGCTGTCGAGATCGTTGCCGAACGTGCGCTGCCGGCCATCCTGGAACAGAACGCGGGCAAGGCAGGTTCCTCCCGGCACCACGGAGGTCATGACCTGCACCACCCGGCCCTCACCCCACGATTCGTGGCACGTGTGAAAGACACGGTCGCCCACGCGAAGGTACAGGCGCTTGTCCACGTCCCGAACTCCTCGATCAGGCATCGACTCCGGCCGAGCGCGATATCCACGCGCGACCGAAAGAACTCTACCACAGTGCCGCAGGGCGAAGAAAGGTCTCGTTTTCTGGCCGCCAGAACTAGCATGGAAGCCGCCGACGCTATCAGAAATCCCGGCCGCCGTTCGGCGCGACGGAGATCCCGCTTGCGTCGACAAGGACCGGGACGATGCGCCTGCCACGCGTGAGCTTGAGGAGTTCCGGAATTCGCTCCGGACGGTCACTCAGGTTGATCTCGACGTAAGTGACTCCGTGGGCCTCGAGTTCCCTTCGCGCGGCCGCACAGAACGGGCACCCCGTATTCGTGTATAGTGTAACCGGGGCGGCCATGCCCCCAGCCGAGCCTCCTCCCATGGCATTGGGCACACGCTTCAGCGAAAAGATCCCGGCAATCGCCGCGTCGCCCGACGCCAAGCTCGAGCCTCCCGGTCCCCCTGCACGGACGCTCTCTCCAAGATCGTTACAGAGGCCGGACCCGCCTTTGGCCGTATGTGCCTCATCCTGTGGTGTGCCCTGCCGGGGCGGGAGGAAACAGGGCCCAGCTTGCACAAAAGAGCCTCTCTCCCTTATACAAACTCCGTGGCAGCGTCAAGGACAAACGGGTTTGCGAGCTTGGAAGCCGGGGAGGCCCACCGGCACGCAACGGCCCGTCGTGGCCCGGATTGTCCACGGGTTCCACGTCGCGAAAGCGCCAAGTGTGCCTTGGATCGGACTGTGCACAGCCACCTTCGACCCCAGGCGCAGGCAAGCTGGAAAGTATGTCGAGGAGCGAGCGCGGCCCGGGACCACGCAATTGGCGCTTGCAGGAGGGAATTCATGAAAATTCCGGGCTGGCCATTCCGGCCGGCCAGTACGAGGAGACGCGCATGGGTCGCATGAACATCGGGTTGACTAACCGGCGATGGCTTACCACGGTAACCCTCGCCTGCACCTTCACGAGTGTCGCGCTCACCGGGCAGCGTCTCGGTGCCCAAGAACCCTCGGGGGAGCGGCCGAGCATCACCTGGAGCGAGGCGAGCGAACATGTAGGCGAAGAGGTCACGATCGAGGGCCGAATCGTTGCGACACATGCGTCGCCGCTCTCCACCCTCCTCAGCTTCGACCAGAGCTTCAACAAGTTCACCGCCGTCATCCAGCCCGCCGATCGCGACGCCTTCCCGCCCAAACCAGAGGAGTACTACCGCGGCAAGCAGGTGCGGATCACCGGTCGCGTGGTGGAGTACGAAAAGAAGGCAGAGATCGTGCTGAGAAACCAGCGCCAGATACAGATCGTCGAGCCGGAGCCAACGTCCGCAGCGGCAACACAGAAGGGCGAGGACACCACCCAGCTCAACCTCGAGATCCTAGGCCGGCTCACTGCCATCGAGACGAGCCTCGAAAGCATTGCGAATCGGCTCGACCTGATCCTCGCAGCCCTCGAGCGGCAAGCGCAGCCACAACCGCCTGCTGTACAGATCATGCCCGGACGGGTTCCGAGCGCCGAGCTACCACCGCGCCCGCGCTATCAGGCGCTCAGGAGTCTCAAGCGCGGAATGCGTGGATCCCAGGTCGAAAGGCTCGTGGGAACGCCGATCTACGTCGACCCAACCACAGAGGGCGGCGAGACCTGGTATTACGGAGGAGGGCGCAGTGTCACTTTCAACGATCGCGGCCGCGTCGAGGCAATGGCTGGCTTCCAAAACCGTTGAAGAGCCCGCCTGTCACCTACGACGTTCACTGCTGCCCGCTCGGCGCGGTGCACCTCGCGACTGACCGGAGAGCCGGGCGGCTGAGCGCGGATGTCGATCGTTTCCTGAAGGGTCGGTGTTTGACCAGACGCGCTACACTGGATTCACCAGGGCTCGCGCCATTGACAGAGGACCCACCAACCAGGCAACCTACCCCTCGCCTGCCATGCTGGTCAGGTTCGCCAAGAATGCGTGCCAGCCCTTGGCCAGACTCCACCCTCGGGCGCCAGGCATGACAGCTCTCTGGCTTGCAGGAGGCAGGCGCCAATGATGGCTGTTGAATGCGTGATGCGGCCGCTTACCGGCATAGTGATCGCAGGTGGCAAGGGAAGCCGTCTTGGGGGGCGTGACAAGGCGTTCCTCGAGATCGACGGTGAGCCCATCATCGTACGGACGCTACGCCTGTTCCGCAGGTTGTTCACACAGACCGTAGTCGTGGCACTACATCCGGAACGCTTCCTGACACTCGGCGCCGAGGTCGCCGTCGACCGGTACCGTGGGGGCGGCCCGCTGGCGGGGATTCACGCCGGCCTGCTCGCGGCACGCCAGCCTTACGCCTTCGTTGCCGCATGTGACATGCCAATGCTTGACTCCGGCGTGATTCGCTTCCTCATCGACAGAATCAGCCCAGAGGCTGGTGCATGCCCGGACGCGATCGTTCCCTGGTGGGATGGAGATGTGGAGCCGCTTCACGCGGTCTACGCGGTCAAGTGCATCCCGACGATCGAGCGCTGCCTCCAACGAGACGCGCACTCCATCCGGGAGTTCCTCGGCCAGGTTTCCGTGGACTATGTTGCCGAGGAGGTGCTGGCAAAGCTCGATGGCGCGGCCAGGAGCTTCACCAACGTCAACACGCCTGGCGAGCTCGACCGACTGCTTCGCAATGGTCCGCGCGCCGGCACAGTCGCCTCGGGCGGCCCTACCAGCAGCACAGGTCCTAGCGTCGATTCGCCGGACCCCGCATCTCACGCGCCGGCTGGCGGGTAGCGCGAGGCATCCGCCACGTGATTCGCAAGGCAAAAGAAGAGGCGGTCGAAGAGCATACCAAAGGCCCGCGAATGACTCGCCGAGCGCAAGCAGCGTGTGTCTTGGCGGCCTTCGTGGTCCTCGGCCGCGCTGAGGTCGCGACTCCACAGGCACTCAAAGCTCACCAGATCCGCCAGAATCTCTTCTCTGCGTGTTTGCCAACGGAGAAGGTGGGATGGGTCGTGGGCGAACTCGGCCGCATCCTGCGCACCGAAGACGGCGGCGCGACGTGGACACGACAGAATGCGCGCGTGAAGAAACCCCTGCTCGCAATAAGCTGCATAGACACCCAGAGCGCGTGGATCGGCGGAAAGAGCGGCATCATGCTCGGCACGACCGACGGCGGCCTCATGTGGAAGCAGCTCGACCCAAAGACGTCCAAGCACATCTTCGACATAGCATTCGTGAGCCGGACCCACGGGGTCGCCGTCGGCGACTGGGGGCTAATGATGTACTCCGAGGATGGGGGCGTCACGTGGACCCTCGTCCGCATCCCGGACGAGTTCGTCATGTCCCCGCTGGCGGAGGACATAGGGCTCGAGCCAGACGACATCATCCTCTATGCACTCGCGTTTCCCGACAGCTCCCGGGGCTGGGTAGTCGGCGAATTCGGGACCATCATGGCCACGGTTGACGGCGGACGGAGCTGGTACCAACAGCGCTCCCCGGTCGAGACCACACTGTTCGGGACTTATTTCGAGAGCTCCGAGCAGGGCTGGGCGGTCGGCATCGACGCCGTGATCCTGCATACGACAGATGGGGGCGTCACGTGGCGCCAGGTGGACGCGCCACTGCGACAGCGCTCGCTGTACGACGTATCCCTCGCCGGCCGCTACGGATGGATCGCGGGGGATGTCGGTACGCTCCTCAAGACGCTCGATGGCGGGCTCACATGGATGGTGGAGCCGCTCCCGATCGAGCTCGCGGTGAACTGGTTTCGCGCAGTGCGCCTGCTGCCAAGCGGCCATGGTCTCGTCTTAGGAGGTGACGGGCTCCTGTTCGGTATCGAGAACGACACCGTGCGCGATCTCAGCCATGAGCCGCCGCACGTGAGGAACAATAGAGGCCCGTCGTGATCCCGAAGCGCTGGGTCGAGGCATACCTCCATTTTCTCCTGCGACACCGCCTCGCCGTCGCGGCGTTCGTCGCGCTCGCCACCATAGGCTTCGCGCTGCCACTGGGGAGCCTTCGAATCCACACGGACTTCTTCGACTTCTATCCGCCTGCGCATCCGTACATCAAGATGTACCAGCAGTTCCGTCGCATGTTCGGCAGCGCGAACGTGCTCACCGTTATCCTCGAAGTGCACCACGGTGACATCTACAACCCGGAGACGCTGCAGAAGATCGATCGTATGACCAAGAACGTGGTCGAGAGCCGGGGCGTCATCCCGTACCAGATCCTTTCGATCGCGCATCCCAAGGTGAAGAGCATCAACACTTACGCAGGAGCGATCCAGGTCCAGGAGGTTTTCTACCCCGGAGTGCCGAAGACGCAGGAAGACGCCGACCGCGTGAAGTTCGCCGTCTACTCCACTCGTGGCATCCGCGGGATGCTCGTCTCGCAAGACGACCGCGCGGCAGCGATCCATGCCGGCTTCTGGGAGGAGGCACTCGATTTCAACTACCTTCACGACCGCCTCCAGGCACTCAAGGCACAGGAGGAAGACGCCAACCACACGATATACATCACCGGCTTTCCGTGGCTCTTCACCTCCATCATGCAGTACGTGCCTGAAATTGGACGCGTCTTCGCGGTCACCGGAGCAGCCCTGTTCTTCTTGCTCTGGAACTACTTCCGCACCTGGACGGGCATCTGGGTGCCGATGTTCTCCGGCATCCTCTCGGGCATCTGGGGTGCCGGCTTCGCAGCCATCGTCGGCTTCAACCTTGACCCCCTCGTGCTCGTGATTCCCATCTTCCTCACGGCGCGCGCTCTCAGCCACTCGGTCCAGTCCATGGATCGGTACCACGAAGAGTACCACCGCCTCGGCGACAAGCACGCCGCGATCGTCGAGTCATACTCGCATCTCTTCGCGCCGGCGATCGCCTCCATTGTGGCGGACGGTGTGGGTCTGCTGATCATCGCGGGGGGGCTCTGGACGTCCCTCGCGTTGAACGTAACCTTCTTCATCGCCGTAAGTGGCTCGATCGCAACGCGGGTCGAGCCTCCCGCCCGCCGCTGGGTCTTCATCGGTGCGGCGCTGGCCGCCTTCGCCGTGATGACGGTGCTCACACCGCGCGTCTTCCCGGTGGCCATGATTCCGCTCATCCGGAAGGTGGCTATCTTTGGAAGTTTCTGGGTCGTCAGCATCTTCATCAGCGTGGTGACCCTGCACCCCATCATCCTGTCGGTGATCAATCCCCCAGGCGTCAAGTCTCCCTCGGCGGCGCCGACGTGGCTTCCGCGCGGCGCTCGGGCCGCCGCCATAGCGCTTGGAGGCGCGTCTGCCCTTTGGGCATTCGCGAAGATCCAGGTCTGGCACCTCCTGACCCCGGTCGGCTGGGTAGCCCTCCTGCTCGGGTCCCTTGCCCTTGTCCGGTGGTCAGAGCAGATCTACAGGGGTATCACTCGCGCCTTGCTTGCCCTGAGCGCCGGGCGGCGGGGCTGGGTCACGATCGCCGCCACCGTAGCGCTCTTCGCCGGTGGCTGGACCTTCGCGCGCACGCTCAAGGTCGGCGACATGACTCCCGGAGCCGCCCTCCTCTTCCCCGACCACCCGTACAATGTGGCCCACCGAAAGCACAACGACAAGTTCCTCGGCGCAAGCCAGCTGATCATCATAGCAGACACCGGCCGGGACAACGGGATGAAGGCCGTCGAGCCCCTCACGGTGATCGAGGAGTTCGCCGATCACATGGAGACAGCCGAGGGTGCGGGACTCTCCATCACGATCATCGACGTCGTCAAGCAGCTTGCGCGCCTGTACCACGAAGGCGAGCCGAAGTGGGCCTTCGTCCCGGACAACCCGAAGCACGTCGCCGAACTCTTCTACGTATTCACCCACACCGGCCAAGCCGGCGACCTCGACCGCTTCATGGACGCGACCGCTCGTTACGGCAGCGTGACCACGCTCTTTCACGGCTACTCGCACGACATCGTCATGCGCGCGATCGGCTGGGCAAAGAGGTTCGCGAGGCAGTATGACGAGAACGGCGAGGCCCCCGTCAAGTTTCTATTTGCAGGCGGACTGTTCGGCATTCTCGCCGCCGTGAACGAGGCAGTGGAGGACTCGTATTGGATCAACCTCGCCATGATCTTCGCCGTGGTCGCCATGTGCCTGTATCTCACCTACGGGAGCTTTACAGGGTCGCTGATACTCATGGTGCCGGTGGTGCTGTCACAGGTGATGTGTGAAGCGATCATGGTGATCTACCGCATCGATCTGAACGTGAACTCGCTCCCGATCGCCGCGGCCGGAGCCGCAGTGGGCGTCGACTACGGAATCTACATGTTCAGCCGGATGATAGACGCCTTCGACGAAGGGCGCGACATCAACGACGCCGTAGACTATGCCATCTCGACGACGGGCAAGGCAATAATCTTCACCGCGACAACGATGATGGCAGGAACGATCTTCTGGTGGTTCGGGGACCTCAAGTTCCAAGCCGAGATGGGCATGCTGCTGGCCCTGCTTATGGGGTTCAATACGTTCGGCGGCCTCGTCGTCGTGCCGGCGCTCGTCAAGGTCCTACAACCATCATTCCTCGTGAAAAGACGAGAAGGGGCTTTCGAGCACGGGGGGCACGTGGCAAGGGCAGCTGACTAGAGCCTGTTTCAAAACCCCTCTGTGCCCTTGATTGCGTTGGGCAAAGGTCGGGTTTTGAAATGACTTCTGGCACTGGCACCCGAGGGCGGCCCCCCCTTCTTGCTGCGACGGAGTGCCGACAGCAACGGCTCGGTGCTGCCCCCAAGTTCGCCGCGAATTCTCAAGTGCTTCGATACCCGCGCCATCTTGATGCCCTATCTGTCGCATGAATTCATTTCGGCGCATCGTCGGGAGAACTTACAGGGGCGCTACATGTGGCCGAAGGCTGACCGAGATTGACACCCTCCCCTCGCGCAAGAGCACACCGGGCGGGCCATGGTTCGTTCCGCGAGCGATCGGAGTTGGCGGTGCGGTGACTCGGCTCATCTCCGCGTTGCCTCACTGCTCATGGTGCGGCCCTTGTGAGCAGCCGCTCATGACACGGTAATGCTACTGCGATGTGCTCTCGGCGAGCAGAAGCCAGTGGAATGCAACGACCGCGAGCGCGTGTGTGATCGCCCCCGTCCGGATCAAGTCCGGAACGTGGGTCAGCGGCACCACGACGGGCTCGGTGTGCTCCATTCTATCGTTCCGAGGCATCCCCCGCCGAACCACGTCACGGGCAAGAAAGGTATGGCAGCGGTTGTCCTGAAATGCCGGGTTGGGATGCGTGAAGCCGAGCGGCTCGATCACATCGGAATCGTATCCGGTTTCCTCTATCATCTCGCGACGCGCGGCCACGAGCGGGTCCGGATCGGTGGCGTCCACCATCCCGGCGGGTACCTCGAGCGTCACACCGTCGACTCCGTGCCGGTACTGGCGAACCATCACGACGTGCCGGTCCGCCGTGAGCGGAATGATGTTCACCCAATCCGGCGCCTCGAGAACATAGATGTCGTGGACGCTCTTGGTGTGCGGCGACCGGCTCTGCCGCCGGAAAACGGTGAAGATCCGGCAATCGTGAATCGACTCCGTGCCCAGCGATTCCCATCGTTCCACTGACGACCCGGTTGGTTTCAACATCAAAGCCTCCCCTTCGGGCCCGGCTCGGGACCCACCAGCCGGGTCACGACCTTCGTCAGGCATCGGTGGATCTCGTCACGGCACTGCCTGAAGACGTCCTCGCCCCTGCCTGCTGGATCACCGATGTCTCCCGCTTCGCCAGCGAATTCGCGCACCGTGAACACCGGCTTTCCCTGGACTTCTGGATACACCTCGATCATACGCCTCTGCTCATCGGTCATGACCAGAATCAGGTCCGCCTCGACGAGTAGGTTGCGCTGCACCTTGAGATCTGTTGCTGCCGTTCCGGGTGGCACATCGATGCCTATCTCGGCCAGGACGAGCCGCGCGTCCATCGAGACGAGCATCCCGTCCCTCGCATACGGGGCTATGCCCCCCGAGCGCACCCTGATCTCCGCGTGGCCCTGCGCTGCGAGCAGCGACCGCAGGAGCTGGTCCGCGATCACGCTGCGGCTCGTGTTCGCGTGACACACGAAAAGGACGCTCTTGTAACCCGGACCGTCAGTTTTCATGTGCCTCGCGTGTCGCGGCGGGAGCGCCGGCAACCGCTGATGATGATCTCAAAGGAGGGGGGTCATCGCTGCGCAGTCTGCCAGTTGCGGTCGTGGGGGGGGGGGGGGCCCCCGGGGGGGCCCCCCCCCCCCCCCCGGCGCCCGGGCCCCGCCCCCCCCCGGGCCCCCCCCCCCCCCCCGCGCCCCGGGCG
>Ga0316622_100001428_pt1 | contig 15520 bp, 12 predicted proteins | sample OWC_Aug_OW2_C1_D_FD_207646 | JGI IMG/M metagenome (GOLD analysis project Ga0316622, IMG submission 207646) | Wetland soil microbial communities from Old Woman Creek delta, Ohio, United States - OWC_Aug_OW2_C1_D5_C | ecosystem: Environmental > Terrestrial > Soil > Wetlands | place: USA: Ohio... | reverse complement strand
TCCCCACCCCGACGCGGATCGGGCGATCGACGGTGCTCGCGGCCTCTGCCGCGGCGACGATGGCGAGGCCCGCCTCCACCGCTGCCGAGGCGGTGGGGAAGACGACGTAGACGCTGTCGCCCTCGGTGCGGATCTCGGCGCCCGCGTGGGCGGCGACTGCCTCGCGGACGAGGGAGCGGTACGCCGCAAGCAGCTCCGCTGCCGCGTGGTCGCCGTGCGCGTCGACGAAGGCGGCATAGGCACGCAGGTCGCAGAAGAGGAAGCCGTTGGTCCCCGCCGACCCAGTCGCCACGTCGGCCCTCCGGCACGCTGCGCCCGGATGGCGCGTCCCCGTGCGTGCCGGCAGCATCCGCCGGGCACGGCACCGACGCAAGTGCCGGATGGCGCGTCGTAGGCATCCCGGCCGGCGCTGACCGGAGGGGGAAGACGTGAGCACCCCATCCTCATGCTGGTGGTGGTGTCAAGGCGCCGGCGGCCGGAGGGGCTCGCGAGGGGCCGACGCCGTCCCAACCCGGTGGAGCCGAACCCCTAGACTGGGTCGGTCCGCATCGTGCCCGCTGCAGCGCCCCGGAGGTACGCCCGATGTGCTTCGACCTCGACAGCCGGCCGCCCATCCGTCCGATCGCCGGCGGCGCGCTCGATGCCGCGGGGTTCACCCTCGCCGCAGAGGACGGCAACCGGTTCGCCGCCTACCGTGCCCGCGCGTACCAGCCGACCGGGGCGGGGATCGTCGTTCTGCCCGACGTTCGCGGGCTGCATGCCTACTACGAGGAGCTGGCGCTCCGGTTCGCCGAGCACGGCGTCGATGCCGTGGCCTTCGACTATTTCGGCCGGACGGCCGGGACGGAGCCGCGTGGCCCAGGCTTCGACCACATGGCCCACGTTCGGCAGACGACGTTCGAGGGGCTCTCGGCCGACCTCCGGGCGGCAGCGGCCCTTCTGCGCTCCCCCGAGGGCGGCGCGGTGCGATCGCTCTTCACCATCGGGTTCTGCTACGGCGGGCGGCTCTCGCTGCTGGCCGCCACGCTCGGGCTCGACCTGGCCGGCGTCATCGGCTTCTACGGCTGGCCCGTGGGCTCCCTCCACGCCGGGATGGCGGCCCCGGCCGATGTCGCCTCCCGGATGGCCGCGCCGGTGCTGGCGATCTTCGGGGGCGCCGACGAAGGGATCGCGCCGACCGACATCGCGGCCTTCGAGGGCGCCCTCACCGGGGCCGGCATCGAGCACGCCATCCTGACCTACCCGAACGCGCCGCACAGCTTCTTCGACCGCAAGGCCGAGGCGTACGCGTCGGCGTCCGCGGCCGCCTGGGAGGAGACGCTCGGCTTCGTGCGGGGCCACACCGCGCGGTCGTAGCCGGGGTACGGCCGGGCCGGGTCGACGCCCCCGGGGCGGGCCGGGTCAGCGCTTGACGAGGACCCAGAAGACCGCGAGCAGGAGCAGCGCTCCACCGAGGAGCAGCACGGGCAGCGGCAGGACATCCTGGAAGATCGAGGAGACCGAGCGGATGGCATCTCCGATCGCCTCCACCACGCCCTCAATCGCGTTGGAGATGGCGTCGCCGACGTTCCCGATGAGGTTGCCGATCCCGCTGCCGAAGTCGCCCATGTCGTGAGTGTCCCGCCCCGGTCAAGGGTGCCCGGCCTCGACGCGGATCTGGGCGTCGCCTCGTGAGCCAGACCTGCCGGCGGCGCGGCGGGCCGGCGAGCCAGCGATGGGCGGCCGACGGGCCGGCGGCGCAGCGCGACGGGCCCGCGGCGCGACGGGCCGGCGGCGCGGCTACCCGGCCTGGCGGACGACCACCGCCCCCTGGTTGCGCGGTGATACCACGGTGACGCGCCCGGGCAGGTCCACGTCGGCGGCGACGGCGGCGAAGGCCGCCTCGACGACGGCTATCGAGGCGATCGTGTCCGCAAACGCGATGACGGTCGAGCCGGCCCCCGAAAGGCAGGCGCCGAGCGCCCCAGCCGACCGGGCCGCCTCCACCAGCCGGGGCAGCTCGGGATAGGCGGCAGCCCGGTAGGGCTCGTGGAGGCGGTCGACGGTCAGCAGCCGGAGGACCTCGTGGCGGCCGCTGGCCAGCCCGGCCACGCCGAGGGCCACCCGGACCACGTTCGAGACGGCGTCGGAGCGCGGCACCTTGGCGGGCAGCACGCGGCGCATCGCCGCGGTCTCGAGGCGTCGCTCGGGGATGAACAGGACCGCCCGCAGGTCGCGCGGGACGTCGAAGCGCAGCGCCTCGACGGTTTCGTCGATCATCGCCGAGACGACGAACCCGCCGAGCAGCGCCGCGGCGGCATTGTCGGGGTGCCCCTCGATCTCGGTCGCCAGGCGGATCAGCTCGTTCGGCGTCAGGGGCTCGCCGAGGAGGACGTTGCCGGCGACCAGCCCGGCAACGGTCGCCGCAGCCGACGAGCCGAGACCCCGGGCCAGCGGGATCTCGTTGCGCATCGTGATCCCCCACCCGGCGCCGGAGGGCATCTCCCCACGCACCTGGCGCAGGGCGGCCTCGATGCCGCGGACCACCCGGTTCTCGCGGGTTGCCGGGAGCTCGCCGGCGCCCTCGCCTTCGACCGTCAGCTCGACGGCACCGCGGCTCCAGCCGTGGACCTCGATCTCGACGCGGTTGACCATGGAGAGCGCCATGCCGAGCGTGTCGTAGCCCGCGCCGAGGTTGGCGCTCGTGGCCGGGACCTCTACGGTCACGCGCTGGCCGTCGAGCTCGGCGAGCCAGTGCATCATGGCCGTACCAGCCCTTCCGCTGCCCGCGCGGCGCTCACCACCCGAGCGCGCCCATGACCGCGCCAACGGTCGGTGCCGACTCGAGGATCGGCGGCACGTGCTGCTCCGCCGTCTTGGGGTCCTTGAGCCCGCTGCCGGTGAGGATGCACACGACCAGGGCGTCGGGATCGAGCCGGCCCTCGCCGGCGAGCCGGCGGATCCCGGCCACGCTGGCGGCCGACGAGGGCTCGCAGAAGACCCCTTCGAGGCGAGCCAGGTCCCGGTAGGCGGCCAGGATCTCCTCGTCGGTGACGGCCTCTATCAGTCCGTTCGAGGCGTCGCGGGCAGCCGTGGCCTTGGTCCACGACGCGGGGTTGCCGATCCGGATGGCGGTGGCAACCGTCTCGGGGTGCTCGACGGGATGGCCGAGCACGATCGGCGCCGCACCTGCCGCCTGGAACCCGTACATCCTGGGCAGCAAGGGCACCCGGCCGTCCGCGTGGTAGTCGCGGAAGCCCGCCCAGTAGGCGCTGATGTTGCCGGCGTTGCCGACCGGGATGGCCAGGATGTCGGGAGCGCGTCCGAGATCGTCGCAGACCTCGAAGGCGCCGGTCTTCTGGCCCTCGAGCCGGTACGGGTTGACGGAGTTCACGAGCGTGATCGGGTGCGCGTCCTGCCCGGCCAGCTGCCGGACGACATCGAGCGCCTGGTCGAAGTTGCCGTCGACCGCCACCACGTGAGCGCCGGCCACCAGCGCCTGGAGCAGCTTGCCCAGCGCGATCTGGCCCTTCGGCAGCACCACCACGACCTCCAGCCCGGCGGCCGCCCCGTAGGCAGCCGCCGAGGCCGAGGTGTTCCCGGTCGAGGCGCAGATGATCGCCTGGGCACCCTCCTCGAGCGCCTTTGCCACGGCTACCACCATCCCGCGGTCCTTGAAGCTGCCGGTCGGGTTGGTGCCCTCGAGCTTCGCGTGCAGGTTGGGCAGGCCGAGCGACGCACCCAGGCGGCGAAGGTGCACCAGCGGCGTGAACCCCTCGCCCAGCGAGACGATGGGCGTGGCGTCGGTGACCGGCAGGAAGCGACGGTAGCGCTCGACGAGCCGCGGCCGGGCCGTGCCGCCGACGACGACCGGGAGGCTCATTCGTCCACCGGGTAGAGCGTGACATCCACGCCCGGCGGCAGGATCGCCGAGAAGGCGGCGCGCGCCTCGTCCAGGGTGACACGCTCGCTGCGCACCGCGATGCCGTCCTCGAACTCGCAGGTGGCGGCCTCGTCGAGCGCGGCCGGCAGGACATCGACCGTCGTGGGCGGCACGAAGGCGTACCAGTGGCGCGGCTCGTCGTGACCCGGGTCGGCGGCAACGGAGCCGCTGCCGTCGAGCCCCGCATCGGCGGGCGGCAGACCGGCCCACGTGCTCGAGCCGCCACGGGCGATCACCAGCAGGTCGGCCAGGACCGCGCTGCTCGTCGGCCCGCCGCCGGCGCCGGGTCCTGCGAAGCGCACCAGCCCGATCGGCTCGCCTTCGACCTCGACGCGGTTCGTGACGCCGTCGGTCCACCCGAACGGGCTGTTCGAGGGCACGGCCGTCGGCTGCACCCAGGCGATGATCCGGTCGCCGGCACGTCCTCGCGAGGCCGAGGCGATCAGCTTGATCGTCAGGCCGAGCGCCTCGGCGCCCTCGACCTCGTCGTCGGTGATCCCGGTGATGCCGGGCCGGCCGGTGCCGCGGGCGGTCGGCGGCCGCTTCACGATCGAGGCGGGATCGAGCCAGGTCCCGAAGGCGAGCCGGGCCAGGATCACGAGCTTGTTGACCGCGTCGTCGCCTTCGACGTCGCCGGTCGGATCGGCCTCGGCGTACCCGAGCGCCTGGGCGTCGGCGAGGACCTCGGCATAGCCCCGCCCCTGCTGCGACATCTCGGTCAGGATGTAGTTGGTCGTCCCGTTGACGATCCCGCGCACCCGGCTCAGCTCGTTGGCAGCGAGGTCCGCCGCGATCGGCGAGAGGACCGGGATGCCGCCGCCGACGGCCGCCTCGAAGCGCAACGGCGCCCCCGTCCGCCGGGCGATCAGCTCGAGCTCGGGGCCGTGGTGCGCGATCACGTGCTTGTTGGCGGTGACCACCGGCTTGCCGGCCAGCAGCGCCGCGGCGATCAGCGTGTTGGCGGGCTCGTCGCCGCCCATCAGCTCGACGACCACGTCGGTGTCGGGAGCCGCCACCAGGTGGGCGGGCGCATCGGTCAGCAGCTCGGACGGGATGCCCGAGGCCGCGGCGCGGGCCAGGTCCCGGGCGGCGACGCCGGTCAGCTCGAGCGGACGGCCGTCGGCCGCGGCGAGGCGACGGCCTCGCTCGAGGAGCGCGCGCACGACCTCGCGACCGACGGTGCCGGCGCCGAGGACGGCGGTTCGAAGGGCTGGCTCGCTCATCGGAATGACCTCCCGGGTCGCGCGCGGCGCGCGATCGGCCGTGCTGGGCCTCGGTGGCGAATGGTAGCCGAGCGGACGCGCCGGGGACGGGGCTCGGCCGTCCGACACCCGCGGGCGTACGCCGATCGGCGGCCACCCGGCGTCCGCTACACTCGGCGACCATGACGATCGAGCTTGCCCCGGCGCCCGCTCCCGCCGAGGCGCCCGCCCCGCGCCCGCGCATCTTCAGCGGGATCCAGCCGTCGGGCGCCCCCCACATCGGCAACGACCTCGGGGCGATCCGCAACTATGTCGCGCTGCAGTGGGAGTACGAGGCGATCTACTGCATCGTCGACTACCACGCGCTGACGAGCGTGCACGATTCCGAGCGGATGCGCCGCCAGACCCGCGAGATGGCGGCCGCCCTGCTCGCGTTGGGGCTGGACCCCGACCAGTGCACGCTCTTCGTCCAGTCGCACCGCCCCGAGGTGACCGAGCTGGCCTGGCTGCTGGCGACCGTCACCCCGGTCAGCTGGCTCGAGCGGACCCCGACCTACAAGGAGAAGAAGCAGAACCAGCCCGAAGACATCAACCACGGGCTGCTGACCTATCCGGTCCTCCAGGCCTCCGACATCGTGATCTACAAGGCGTCGCTGGTGCCGGTCGGCAAGGACCAGGCGGCCCACCTCGAGCTGTCGCGCGAGATCGTCCGGGCCTTCAACGCCCGCTACGGCGACACGTTTCCCGAGCCACAGGCGGTGTTCACCGAGGCACCGATCGTGCTGGGCACCGACGGGGTGAAGAAGATGAGCAAGTCGGTCGGCAACACGATCGACATCTTCGCCACCGAGGCCGAGATCCGAAGGCAGGTCATGTCGATGGTGACCGACACGCGCCGGATCCTGCGCACCGACCCGGGTCGCCCGGAGGTGTGCAACGTCTGCCAGCTGCATCGCTCGTTCGGGCTCGACTACGAGGAGATCTGGGAGGGCGAGCGGACGGCACGCACCGGATGCGTGGACACCAAGCGGCTGCTGGCCGACCGGATCATCGCCCGCTACGCCACGGCGCGCGAGCGCTACGCCGAGCTGATGGCCGGGCCGGGCCGGATCGACGAGATCCTGGCCGCGGGCGCGGAGCGGATCCGCCCGATCGCCCAGGCGACGATGGCCGAGGTCCACGAGAAGATGGGGCTGCGCTGACCGGTCCCAGGGCCTAGCATGAGGGAGTGACGTCGATGAGCGAGCCGGAGCGGATCGACAGCCCGGGCACGGTCGCCGCGCCTCCTTCCGGCACACCGGCTGCACCGCCGTTCCAGCTCTCCCTGGTCCGCGGCCGCGAGCGGGTCTGGCTCGTGGTGTTCCTGGCGGCCGGGGCGCTGGCCTTCTCGATCTTCGTGTTCGCGGCCCTGATCGGGGTGGTCGGCTACTTCGGCGACCTGATCCTGATCCTGCTGCTGGCCTGGCTGCTCTACTTCATGCTCTCGCCGGTCATCCGCGGGCTCGAAGGCGCCCCCGATCGCCGGATGCCCCGCTTCGTGGCGGTGCTCATCACGTACGGGATCGTCGTCCTGGTGATCCTGACCGCCGGCCTGCTTCTGGCGCAGTCGCTGGCGACCTCGCTGGTCGACTTCATCGACTTCCTGCCGCGGCTCGACGACGAGCTGCCCGCCCTGCTCCAGCCGGTCATCGACTGGCTGGCCGCGATCGGGGTCCAGATCGACATCGGGCAGCTGGCGGCCGAGCTCGAGTCATACCTTGAGACCCTCGCCGCCGCGCTGCTCGGGCCGGTCCAGGACCTCGCGTTTGCCGGGCTGGGCGTGCTCGGCAACACGCTGTTCGTGTTCGTGCTGTCGATCTACCTCGCGCTCGACACCGACCGCATCGAGGCCTTCCTGCGCTGGGTGCTGCCGGGCCGGCTCAGCCAGGAGTACGACCTCCTCCAGCGAAGCGCCAGCCGCTCGTTCGGCGGCTTCGTCCGCGGCCAGCTCGTGATGGGCCTCGCGCTCGGCGCGGTTGCCCTCGTGACCTCGCTCATCCTGGGCCTCGAGTTCGCGCCGCTCACCTCGGTGGTGACGGGCATCCTCCACGCGATCCCGTTCTTCGGGCCGTTCATCTCGTGGCTGCCCCCGGTGGCCGTGGCGATCTTCACCAAGCCCGAGGCGATCCTGCCGGCCCTGCTGATCATGGGTGCCGGCTGGTTCCTGACGATGAACGTGCTCCAGCCCCGGCTGATGTCCGGCTCCGTCGGCATCCACCCGATCGTGGTGCTGCTGTCGGTCCTCATCGGCAACAAGATCGCCGGCATCCCGGGTGCGATCTTCGGGATCCCGATCGCTGCGGTCATCTCGGCGTTCTTCTTCTACTTCATGCGCAGCATCCGTGGCGAACCGCCCGGGTCGATGGCAACGGTGCCGATCGGAATGGGTCGTGAGATCCCCTCGGCTGCGGCGGCCGTCTCGGAAGCGGCCGCCGCAGCCGACGCGGCCCCCGGCCCCGCGCCGACGGACTAGCGGCAGACATGAGCGACGAGCGCGGCGGGCGGCCCGGCGACCAGCCCGGGGACGAGGCCAGCGACGCGGCGACCGGCGGCGAGATCCCCGAGCTGACCCGCGAGCGGGCACGGTCCGAGCGCCGCGACCTCGACCGCGAGCGCGGCGAGCCCGTGGCGGGCGCCGACGCGCGGATGGCCGAGCTGCGGGAGCGGCTCACGGGCGGCGGGCCCTCCGGCGGGCCGCGCGGGCTGCGCCGGGCCGCACGTCCGCTGGGCGACTGGGCGAGCCCGCCGCGGATCCTGGTCACCAACGACGACGGCATCGAGTCGCGCGGGCTGCTGGCCCTCAAGCAGGCGCTCGACCCGGTGGGCCAGGTGACGGTCGTGGCGCCCGACACCAACCAGAGCGCGGTCGGCCACCAGAAGACGCTGATGCGACCGCTGCGGGTACGCGAACGACAGCTTGCCGACGGATCGACCGGCTGGTCGATCGATGGCTCGCCGACCGACGCCGTCAGCCTTGCCTTCCTGGGCTACTTCGAGCACGGGTTCGACCTCGTCGCGTCGGGCATCAACTACGGGGCCAACCTCGGCGATGACATCACGTACTCCGGCACGGTTAGCGCGGCGATGGAGGCGGTGATCAACGGCTGCCCCGCGTTCGCGATCTCGCAGGAGTACTACCAGCATCCCGACTTCGGCCTGGCGGCCCAGGTCGCGGCCCTGGTGGCGCGCAACATCCTCGAGAACGGGCTGTCGCGCGGCGAGCTCGTCAACGTCAACGTCCCGGCCGTCCGGCCGGAGGACTGCGCCGGCATCGAGGTGACGCGCCTCGGCCGCCGGGTCTACCAGGACCAGCTCGTCGAGCGGATGGACCCCCGAGGGATCCCCTACTACTGGATCGGGGGACCACCGCCTTCGGGGCTCGCGGTCCCCGGGACGGACTTCCACGCCGTGGTCAACCGGCGAATCGCCGTTACGCCGATCCACCTCGACCTCACGGGCCGCAAGCTGCTGCGGCGGCTGCGCACCTGGACCTGGGAGCTCGAGCCCGGGACCGAGGCCGAGGACTGAGGCCCGGGACCGAGGCCCGGGCGGCACCGCCCGCCTCGAGGCCCCGAGGGCACGCCTAGCGGCGGCGGGAGCGCGAGTCGGCCAGGATCTCCCGCGCAGCATTCTGGCCCGGACCGCCGGTCACCCCGCCGCCGGGATGTGCCCCCGAGCCGCACAGGTACAGCCCCGCCAGCGGCATCCGGTAGCGGGCATGGCCCAGCAGCGGTCGCCACGCGAACCAGCTGTCCAGGGCGGGCTCGCCGTGGAGCGGATGGCCGCCCGCCAGGCCGTGCTCGCGCTCGAGGTCGAGCGGGGTGAGCACCTCGCGCGCCTTGACCAGCTTGGCGATCCCGGGTGCGACGGATCCGAGGCGCTCGACGACGCGGTCGCCCAGCGCATCTCGCTGCGCATCCCAGTCGGTGTCGCGCAGGTTGCGCGGCGCGTACTGGACGATGACGCTCATCACCTGCGTGCCAGCCGGTGCCCCCTCGACAAGCGACGGGTCGAGGAGCGACGGGATCATGGCCTCCAGGATCGGCGTCTGGGAGATCTGCCCGTACTTGGCGGCGTCGAAGGCGCGCTCGATCGGGTCGATGCCCTCGGCCAGCAGGATCCGGCCGCGCAGGAGCGACTCGTCGCCGCCGGCCGCCGGGAACACCGGCAGCTTCTTCAGCACGAGGTTCACCTTGGCCGTGACCCCCGGGGTCCGGATGTTGCCGGCGCGCCAGCGGAGCTGCGGTCCGACGGCGACCGGGTCCGCGAGATCCACGAGCAGGTGCTTCGGATCGATGCCGCCGACCACGATCGGCGCCTCGATCTGCTCGCCGGATTCGAGGGTGACGCCCGTCACCGCCCCGTCTCGCGACGTGACGGCAACGACCCGCGCACCCGTCCGAACCTCGGCGCCCGCACCGCGCGCGGCCAGCGCCAGCGCGTTGACGAGCGCGCCGGGTCCGCCGATCGCGACGACCGTCTCGCCGGCCGCGCCGCCGTCGTTGCCGGCCGCATCGGCCAGCAGGTGGGCCGTCGTCCCGGCCGACCAGGGACCCATGGCCGCGTAGCGCACGCCTCGCCAGGCGATCGCGGCCTGCAGCGCGTCGGTCTCGAGCGACTCGGCCACGAAGTCGGCCACCGGCATCGGCAGGACCCGCAGGATCGTTCGGCCGTCGAGCGTGCCGAGCCCGCGGAACCGCCGGCCCAGGCGGAGCCCCGCGATCGCATCGCCGAGCGAGGGGCCGGCGACGTCGGGCGGTGTCGCCTCGGCCAGCGACGACATGAAGCCGCCCAGCGCCCGCACCAGGCGGTCGAAGCCCGCGTAGGCCTCGGCATCGGCCTCGGACCACGCCCGCAGGCCGGCAGCGGTCTCGGCAACGTCGGCGCGCAGGACGATCGCCCGCCCGTCAGCCTGGGGCGCAAAGACGCGCACCGCCGGTGCGGCCAGCGACAGCCCACGCGCCTTGAGCCCGAGCTCGCGGACGACGGCCGGCCGGAGCCGCCCGACCGTGTGCGCATAGCGGGGAACGCGGGCGCCTGGCGCGAGCTCGATCGTCTCGAGCAGCCCGCCGACGACCTCGCGCTGCTCGAGGACGAGCACCCGCCGCCCGGCCTTGCCAAGGTAGGCCGCGGTGACCAGCGCATTGTGGCCGCCCCCGATGACGATGGCGTCGTAGGAGCCGTTGGTCGGGGTCATGGTCAGGCCGCCTTCCTGCCCAGGGAGCGGAGCAGCTCGATGGCCGCCAGCCGACCGTTGGCGCCCATGATCCCGCCGCCGGGGTGGGTGGACGAGCCGGACAGCCACAGATTGCGCAGTGGGGTTCGGAAGCGCGCATAGCCGGGCACCGGCCGGTTGAAGAACAGCTGCTCGAGGGTGAGCTCGCCCTGGAAGATGTTGCCCTCGGTCAGCCCCATCGTCCGCTCGATGTCGAGCGGGGTGAGGACCTGGCGGCCGACGATGATGTCGCGGATGTTCGGGGCGAACTCGGCGATCCGGTCGATGACCGCGTCGCCGAACGCCTCGCGGTTGTCGTCCCAGGTGCCGAGCGACGGGTCGAGCTTGTACGGCGCGTACTGGACGAAGCAGCTGATGACGTGCTTGCCGGGTGGCGCCATGGCCGGGTCGACCAGGGTCGGGATGATCATGTCGACGTAGGGCCGCCGGCTCCAGTGGCCGTACTTCGCGTCGTCGTAGGCGCGCTCCATGTCGTCGACGCTCGGGCTGAACGAGATGGCGCCCCGCAGGTGCTCCCCATAGCCGGGCAGGCAGGTGAAGTCCGGCAGCCGGTCGACCGCGAGGTTGACCTTGCCAGACGACCCGCGGAACTTGAAGCGGCGGATCTCGGCCTCGAACTCGGGTGGCAGCGTGCCCGGCTCGAGCAGGTCGAGGAAGGTGACCTTGGCGTCGGCCGACGAGAGGACGTGGGCCGCCTCGATCTCCTCGCCGGACTCGAGGACCACGCCCGTGGCGCGGTCGCCCTTCAGGTTGATTCGGGCCACCGGGGCCTCGGTGCGGATCTCGGCGCCCAGGGCCTGGGCCGCCGAGGCGATGGCGTAGCTGATCCCGCCGGTGCCGCCGCGCGGGATGCCCCAGGCTCGGAAGGCGCCGTCGATCTCGCCCATGTAGTGGTGGAGCAGGACGTAGGCCGTGCCCGGCGACTGGATGCCGAGGTAGGTGCCGATGATCCCCGAGGCGGACATCGTGGCGATCAACGGGTCCGTCACGAACCACTGGCGCAGGAAGTCGGTCGCGCTCATGGTCATCAGCTGGACGAACACCGCCTGCTGGCGCTGCGGAAGCTGCTGGAACGAGCGCAGGAGGCTTGCCACCGGCATCAGGCCGCGCGGGTCGTTGGCCGTCGGGTCGGGCGGGATGATCCCGAGGATGGGCTTGATGAAGCGGGCCATCTCGACCATCAGCTGGCCGTACTCTTCGTAGGCCTCGGCGTCAGCGAGCGACCAGCGGCGCAGCTCGCGAACGGTCCGGCCGTGGTCGTTGACCCGCCAGAGGTAGTCGCCGCCGCCCGATGCGGGGCCCTCGCCGGGCCGGACCGGCGTCAACGTGCCGTCGAGCGGCAGGATCTCGAGGCCGTGTCTCGGCAGATCGAGCTCGCGGATGACCTCGGGGCGGAGCAGGCTCACGACGTACGAGGCAACGCTGAAGCGGAAGCCGGGCACGATCTCCTCGGTCACCGCCGCGCCGCCGAGGACATGGCGTCGCTCGAGCACGAGCGTGCGGAGGCCAGCTCGGGCAAGGTAGGCCGCGCTGATCAGGCCGTTGTGACCGCCGCCGATGATCACCGCGTCGTAGCGCTCTGGCACGCGGGTCCTCCTGGGTCAGGTGAGGCTGTCTCGACCGTCCGGCTGGGCGCCGGCCGATCGCCGGCCCCGGCTCCACGGGACTATCCAGCCTGCATACGGTTCATGCATGGTAGCCCGCTGGCCGGCCCGCCGTCGCGACGATCCCGCGCGGTGGGGCGCACCCTTCCGCGCCAGGCGGCTGATCTGGTCATCGCCAGGCGATCGCGTGCTGCGCACGGAGCGTGCCCGTTCTCAGCCACGATTGAGCGGCGGCCTGCGGGGCCGAGCACGCTCCCGAATCCGGCCGTGGCGCGGCCTGCGGGGCCGAGCACGCTGCCGATCGGGCCGTGGCGCGGCCTGCGGTCCGCGCGACACGGCAGGTGCGATCCGGCTGGATGCATCGGCTGTGCAGCGTTCGGTGGCATCGCGATGCGGCGGCCAAGGGAGCCGGCGGTGAGGGCCGGTCCGGCGGGGGACCGGCAGCGGTCCGTCTGCTCTGCCGGCCGGTCCAGACCATCCAGCCTGCATACGGTTCATGCATACTGGCGCGGCAGCCACCAGGAGGACCACCGTGAGCGTCGGAACCGCGTTCCATCCCCGGACGGCGCCCCTCAACCGCAAGATGCAGTGGCGGGAGTGGGCGGGCTTCTTCGCCTCGTCGTCGTACGCCGACGCGCCGGACATCGAGTACAACGCGATCCGCGAGGCCGTCGCCCTGATCGATGTCTCGCCGCTCTACAAGTACCGCGTCGTGGGTCCGGACGCGACCAGGCTCGTCGACCGCGTGATCACGCGCGACACGACGAAGATGGCCGTCGGCACGGTCGTCTACACGCCATGGTGCGATGAGCACGGCAAGGTCATCGACGACGGGACGGTGCACCGCGTCGCCGACGACGAGTATCGCTGGACCGCCGCCGACCCGCAGTACCGCTGGCTGACGCTGAACGCCGGGGGCCTGGACGTGGCCGTCGAGGACGTGACCGAGCAGGTCGCCGCGCTCGCCCTCCAGGGTCCGCGCTCGCGGGCCGTCCTCGAGGCGGCCACGGGCGAGTCGTTCGAGGATCTGCGCTACTTCCGGCGCCGGGCCGCGCGCCTCGGAGACGTACAGGTGGACGTCAGCCGGACCGGCTACACCGGCGACCTCGGCTACGAGATCTGGCTGGACGCGGACCGAGCGCTCGACGCCTGGGACGCCCTGATGGCCGCCGGCGAGGCGCATCGCATCCGGCCGGCCGGGATGCTCGCCCTCGACATCACCCGGCTCGAGGCCGGGCTGATCCTGCTCGAGGTCGACTACACCTCCGCCCGCCACGCCATGAACCCCGACCAGAACTACAGCCCCTTCGAGATCGGGCTCGGCCGTCTCGTCAACCTCGAGAAGGCCGACTACGTCGGGAAGCGCGCGCTCCAGGCCGAGCAGGTCGCCGGCGGTCCGGGGCGGCGGCTGGCGGGGCTGGTGCTCGACTGGCACGACATCGAGCGGCTGTACGACGAGCAGGGGCTGCCGCCGGCGATCTCGCCGACGGTTGACCGCTCGGCCGTCCCGGTCTTCGGCGAAGGCGGCCGCCAGGTCGGCAAGGCAACGTCGCGCGGCTGGAGCCCAGGCCTCAAGCAGGCGATCGCGCTGGCCTCGGTCCCGCCTCGGCACGAGCGGCCGGGTTCCCGCCTCGCGGTCGAGTGGACGGTCGAGGGTCGACGCGGCCGGGTCGGCGCGACCGTCGTCGAGCTTCCCTTCCTGGATCTTCCACGCCGGCGCGCCTGAGCGTCGCCTCGCGCCCGACCGACGCCGGCGACACCGCCTGACCTCGCCCGAGCGCTGCTAGATTGCGTCCGATGACACCCACCATCGCCGTCGTGGGCGTGCCCAGCGCGCTCGGCGGCCACCTCGAGACCGGCCGCCATGTCGGGATGGCCAGGGCGCCCCTGGAGCTCCGTCGTCGCGGGTTGCTGGATCGCCTCCGCGGTGTCGGGCTGGAGATCCGTGACGACGGCGACCTGTCGGTCGAGCCTGCCCACCGCCCGGACCCGGACCGGCGCGCGAAGAACCGTGGCCTGGTGGCCTCCCTGCTGGCGCGCGAGGCGGCGATGGTCGATGCGGCAACGGCCAGCGGCGAGCGGCTGCTCCTCCTCGGCGGCGATTGCTGCGCGCACGCCGGGGCGATGGCCGGCCTTCGGCGGGCACAGCCGGGACGGCGCCTGGCGATTGCCTGGTTCGACGCGCACGGCGACTTCAACACGCCCGTCACGACCCCATCGGGCAACGTCTGGGGCATGCCGTTCGCGATGCTCTGCGGTCGCGGCGACAGCGACCTTGTCGGGGCCTGTGACGGTCCGACGGTCGACGAGCGCCACGCGGCCCTGCTCGGCGGCCAGGTCCTCGACGAGCCCGAATCGCGGACGCTGGCGGCGTCCCCGGTCGCCCACTTCGGGGCCGGGATGCTGGCCACCCCGGCTGGACTGTCGGCGCTGCGCGCCTGGAGCACGACCGTGGCGCGTGAGGTCGACTGCCTGTACATCGCGATCGATCACGACGTGCTCGACGCGGCCGAGGCCGACTGGTCGGTGGCAATGCCCGAGCCCGGCGGCCTGTCGCTCGAGACGGCCGTGGCGGCCGTCTCGATCCTGGCCCAGGCGATCCCGGTCATCGGCTACGGCGCGACGACCCTGAGCTTCGGCCATGGCGACGCCCGCCGAACGGCGGACGCGGCGATGGAGCTGGCCCGGGCCGCCCTGTCCGGGGCCTCCGCCTAGCGGCGCGGAGCCGAGGGACCGGGCCGCCGCTTCGGCTGGACGTTCCGCACCCGGCATCCTGCACCCGGAATTCCGCACCCGGCATCCCGCACCCGGCCGCCGGTCCGAGCGGCGGTCTCAGCCAGCCAGCCGCAGCAGGTCGGAGGCGAGGGTGCGCATCTCGTCCTCGGGCAGCCCCGAGCCAAGCGCCTGCCACGCGATCGGTGCCCCAGGATCGACGACGACCGCCCAGCTCTCGTCGCCGGTGGCGATCAGCGTGCCCTCGCGATCGCCATGGGCAGCCGGCCCGAGGTCGGTGCCGGTGGGAACGCAGGCTTCGCCCGCGTCGCAGAACCCGCCCTGCAGGAGCTCGAGCCGCCGGCCATCGGGACCGCGGTAGGCGATCTGCAGCTGGCCGCCGTCGGCGAGACGGAACGAGCCTCCGTCGACGAACCAGCCCGCCGGAAGGACGGCGCAGTAGACCGGCCATGCGATCGCCTCGGACGCGGCCCGGAAGAAGTCCTGGTTGTCGACGCTCCCCGAGCAGGCCGTTGGGTCGGCGCCCGAGCCGTCACCCGAGGGTGCGGGGCTTGGCCCGCCCGACGACTGGGCTGTGGGACCGGCCGATGGCCCGACCGTCGGCTCAGCCGACGCACCGGGTTCGTCGCTGGGCTCGACCGTGGGCCCCGCGCCCGAATCGGGGCTGGCGGGCGATGCCGACGGCTGCACCGAGGCGCCGTCACCCGAAGATGGGCTGCCGGTCGGGCCGCCGTCGAGCCCGCAGGCACCGACCACCAGCGCGCTGGCAGCGACCAGCAGGACG
>Ga0316622_100001427_pt1 | contig 15525 bp, 13 predicted proteins | sample OWC_Aug_OW2_C1_D_FD_207646 | JGI IMG/M metagenome (GOLD analysis project Ga0316622, IMG submission 207646) | Wetland soil microbial communities from Old Woman Creek delta, Ohio, United States - OWC_Aug_OW2_C1_D5_C | ecosystem: Environmental > Terrestrial > Soil > Wetlands | place: USA: Ohio... | reverse complement strand
GCCACGAGGATGATCCGTACGTGAAGGAATTCAGACATTTCGCCAAAGTCATCCGAGGAGAAGAGTCCCCACGGATCTCAGGCGAAGACGGGCGGAGAACACTGGAGGTCACCTTGGCCGTCCAGCGGTCTGGCGAGACCGGGCAGCCTGTTCGCCTGGCGTGAGTCACGAAGGGAAGCGCGAAGACGTATCGTATTAGGGAATAGCATGGCGCGGCCGGCGCCCATGTCCGGTCACCAGGAGGGAGCGATGTTCCAGCGAGTGGTCGATGTCCTACGCCGGGCCAGAGAAGTGGTGGTCATGGTGCTGATGGCGGTCTTGGTGGTGGTGGTGGTGGCGAGCGTCGTCTTCCGCTACGTCCTGCTCGCGCCCCTCTCCTGGTCGGAAGAGGTCGGCCGGTACCTGATGATCTGGGTGGGATTCCTTGCGGCCAGCATTGCCATCCAACAAGGGATGCACGTCGGGATCGACTTCGTGGTTAGTTGGGTGCGGCCGGAGGTTGCTGCCTGGCTGCGGCGTTTAGCCCGCGGGCTGACGGCCCTGTTTCTCCTCATCGTGACGGCGTACGGGTTCGTGCTTGTCATCAGTCTCTGGGAGCAGTGGAGTCCAGTGCTGCAATTCCGGATGACCTGGCCCTACCTGGCGATCCCCGTCGGCTGCCTCCTGATGTTGCTGGAATTGGCGGTGCCGTCACAGCGAGAAGCGGATATCGTGCGAACCTACTAGGAGGCAGCCATGCTGACCGTTCTGGGCCTGACGTTCCTGGTGACCGTGCTGGTCGGCGTCCCAATCGCCTTTAGCCTCGGGCTGGCGGCAGCGGCGACGCTCGTAGCCTGGGGACAGGTGCCGCTCTGGCTGCTGGCACAGCGGATGTTCACGGGGGTGGACAGCTTCGTCTTCATGGCCATTCCCTTCTTCATCCTCGCGGGCGAGCTGATGACCACGGCGGGCATCCTGGATCGGCTCGTGAAGTTCGCGGACGCCTTGGTGGGTCACATTTGCGGCGGGCTCGCCCACGTGACGATCGTGGCGGAGATGTTCTTCTCGGGGATCAGCGGGTCCGCCGTGGCCGATGCCGCGGCGCTGAGCGCCGTGTTGAGCCCGAGCATGGCGAAGCAATACGACCCGGACTTCGGCAACGGCGTGGTCGCGAGCGCCGCAATGCTGGGTCCCATCATCCCGCCCAGCATCCCGATGGTCGTCTATGCGCTGGCGGCCGGCGGAGTGTCGATCGCCGGGCTGTTTATTGCCGGAATCATCCCCGGCATCGTGCTGGCGGCCGGCATGATGGCCATCGCGTACGTCATCGCAAAACGTCGCAGGTATCCGGTTCGGGCCCGCACAATGACCTTGCGAGAGTTCCTGCCGGAGATGTGGACCGTGTTGCCGGCGCTGCTCATGCCAGTGATTATCTTGGGCGGGATCCTGGGCGGCATCTTCACCGCCACCGAGGCGGCAGCCGTCGCCGTGGCGTATGCGGTGGTGGTGGGCCTCCTGGTGACCAAGGAGCTCCATTGGCGGGACATGCCACCAGCCCTGGTGCGCTCCGCCGTCGCCACGTCCGTGGTCTTCATGCTCATCGCGTGCTCCAATGCCGTGTCCTGGCTCCTCACCACACAGCAGGTTCCCAGCCTGGTCGCGCAGTTCCTGAAGGCATACGCCTCCAGCCCCTGGATCTTCCTCTTGATCATCAATATCTTCCTGCTGATCGTCGGCTGCTTGATGGACCTCAGTGCGGCCATGATTATGCTGGTGCCCATCCTGGCGCCGATCGCGCTGACCTATGGGGTGGACCCGCTCCACTTCGGCTTCATCGTGACGCTCAACCTGACCATCGGATTGCTCACCCCCCCCGTCGGAGCGATCTTGTTCGTGGTCTGCGGGATTTCCAAGATCTCACTGGAGCGGCTGGTCCGCGCGATTCTGCCGTTTCTGCTCTGGCAAATCGCCGTGCTGGCTTTGGTGACATACGTGCCTTGGTTCGCCGTGTGGCTCCCGCGGCTACTGGGATACGGATCCTAGTGGGGCTCCATGCAACGTCTCCTCGCGATCCAGGAAGGGAGGTGAGGGCATTCCCTAAAAACACCCGGACGGCGGCACATCTCGTGGGCAATCTTACGTGAGAAAAGGAGGGTACGCACCATGTCCAAGTACGTTTCGGCGATTGTAATAGGGATCTGCATGCTGCTGGTCGGGTTAGCCCCCGGCGCGCTCCCGACCGTGCACGCGGCGCAGTTCGAGATCCGGCTTGCTCATCCCGACCCCGCGGACATCTACACGTCGCGAAAGGCGGCTGGATCCACTGTCTTTAAGGCGATGGTCGAGAACGAGACGGGGGGCGCCGTGAAGGTTAACTTGTTCCCCGCAGGCCAACTGGGCGGAGAACGTGAAATAGCCGAGGCCGTGAAACTTGGCAGCATCCAGATCGGCATGCTGTCCGGCCCGTTCAGTGGATTCTGCAAGGAAGCGCAGGTGTTCGATATCCCCTATCTCTTCCCGTCGCTCCTCGTGGCATATCGGACGCTGGACGGCCCGTTCGGCAAGGAGTTGGCGCAGGAGTGCCTGCAGAAGACGGGTATGCGCATCCTGACCTATGCCCAGGTCGGCTTCCGGAATTTCACGAACTCCGCGCGCGTCATCAAGACTCCTGCGGACGTCAAGGGTCTGAAGTTCCGGGTGATGGAGAACCCGGTCTACATGAACCTCGTGCGGTCTATGGGGGGTGCGCCGACGCCGATCCCCTGGCCCGAGACCTACACCGCCCTTCAGCAGAAGGTCGTGGACGGGCAGGAGAACCCTATCTCGTCGATCAAGTTCGCCAAGCTGTATGAGGTGCAGAAGTACATGACCATGGATGGGCATACCTTCGGGGTGAGCTTCATGCTCATCAACGACAAGTTCTTCCAGAGCTTGCCGAAGGAGTACCAGGTGATCGTAAAGAATGCGGCGTTGACGTCGGCGGTTTCCGAGAATGGGATCGACAACCTCGAAAACTCCCTCGGCCTTCAGTTCTTGAAAGAAAAGGGAATGGAGGTGTACGTCCCAACAGTGGCTGAGAAGAACCAGTTCAGGGCTATAGCACAGCCGGCGGTCATCGAGTTCCTGGAGAAGCAGGTCGGTCGCCCCTGGATCGACAAGGTGTTGAACGCCGTCAAGCAGACGGAAGCTGCGTTGGCGCAATAAACGGGATTTTACGCGCGTATGTATTCGCGTTAGAGAGGCATGCGCAGATCCCGGAAAACTTGATCGTACTCCGAAGAACGGCAAGGTCGTAACGCACTGTGCCGCGAGGGTAGGTTATGTGCGCTTACTCTCGCGGCATCCGTGCTGAAGTGAAGGAGGCGCACTCCTTATACTCGTGAGGTCGGTCGAACGATGGTGATCCGGTTCTTTGCCAGCATCCGGAACATCACAGGCGTGAAGGAAATCGAGTGGGGTGAGCCGACCCCCACGCTGGGCGACTTACTCCGTCTGCTCTCGGATCGCTACGGACCGGAATTTCGGCGCTGGGTGCTCGACGGCGAAGACTTAGGCGGCGCTGTCATGGTCGTGGTCAACGGCAACGATGCACGGCACCAGGGAGGACTCGCGATGCAGCTTGTTCCAACCGATGTTATCTCGCTCTTGCCCATCATGGCAGGCGGGGGTGGAACAGGCCGAGCAGTCAGCTATCAGCGGTCAGCTATCAGGGTTGAGCGATCAGCGATCAGCTATCAGCTTTCAGCAAGAACACGAAACGACATGGGGCCCCGAGGGTCTGACACCTGATGCCAATGGCCGCTTCTACGTCGCCCTCTTTGGCTGATCGCTGATGGCTGGCACCTGATCGCTGACCGCTGAGCGATTACCTCCTTTCCATCGGCGGAGGATGTATGATTCCGTTTGACGCGAATAAGCTAGATCGCTTGATGGGGGACGCAGGTCTGGACCTCCTCCTCGCCTCAACTCGACACAACGTCCGGTACCTCACCGGTGGGTACTATTACCACTTCCATGCCAATGCCACCCGGATGGGGCGGACGCAGTATCTGCCATTTGTGGGAGTGCCGCGCGGGCGTGTAGACGAGGCGTTCTATGTCTGCCGCGCGGAGGAGCGCGGGCAGGTCGAGGCTGCGGTCCCCTGGATCTCCAACAGGGTCGACGCGATACGCGGGACACTTCCAGCGGCCGAAAGCGCAATCACGGCAATCCGGAAGCTCGGTCTAGCCGAGGGGACCATCGGCGTCGAACTTCCTTTCCTCCCGACGGATGCTTATCTCGCGCTGCAGCGCGGGCTTCCGAAGGCGCGGTTGGTGGACGCAACACCTGTCCTCGACGAACTCCGTGCCGTGAAGACTCCAGCGGAGTTGGCCCACCTGCGGACGGTATATGACCGGGTGGCCGAGGCGATCCAGGCTGGGTTTGCTGCCGGCAAGCCGGGGATCACGACGGCGGAGATCGCACGCTGTGTCGAGCGGGAGATAGTCCGGCGAGACATGGCATTCCTCTATGCGCTCGTCTGCGCCGGACCGGGCACGCTGCGCGCGCCTTCCTCCGCCTGCTGGGAGCGAGGACGAATCTTGCACATTGACGCCGGTGGCGAGGTGGGGGACTACCTTGCCGACATTTGCCGGATGGGCTGCCTGGGCGAGCCATCGCCGCTCGCTAGGGATTTGCACCGCGCCTGCATCGAGGTGCAGGGGCGGGTGCGGCAAAAAGTGCGGCCGAGCGTCCCATGCCGGGATCTGCTCATCGAAGGGGAGCGGGCGGTTCGAGAGCATCGATTTGCGCCTTATGGCAAGTTCGTCGCCCACGGGATCGGCATGGTGTCCCACGAGCAGCCCGATATCTCGCCCGCCAATGCGCGCCCGCTGGAAGCGGGCATGGTCCTCTCCATCGAGACCGAGTTCATCCACCCTGAGGTCGGCCACGTGAAGATCGAAGATGCCGTGGCTGTGATGGAGAATGGCTGCGAGGGACTCGGTGACCTCGGCCGCAACTGGCATGTGGTCCCGGTGTGAGGAGAACCAGAGCCCCCGCTACCATGGATGCGAGTGTCCTGCCTCCGAAGTTCGTTGACGTATTCCCGGGCCTCAGCCCCACCCCTCCGACGCCTGGCGCCTCGTCGAGAACCGCGCGGCCTTGCTCCGGGTCGGCCACCACAGGTTGCCGATGCACGTCATGTGTGTCCGAATTCGCCGACCTTCGCCTTGGCTTTGGTCAGCTGCACCGGCCTTCCCCTCATCGAGATCGTCCTCCCACTGCAATCCGGGTCGCGCCCCAGCGGAAGGGCCTGCACATCTCCCTTGCCTCGGGCCTGAAAGAGAGCGCCACACTCGCGCCTCGCCTGCAAATAGTCCTTGACCCGTTGCGTGACGTGCCTTAGCTTCCTGCTGCTTCGTGGCTCCATCAGCAGGCTGCTGAAAAAGGCCCATCTCCCGCGTTGGCGCGCTCGCGCGGCGCTGCGACGTACGCGCTAAGTACGCCTCGCACCACGCATCGCGCGCCGCCTTGTATCTGGACCTTTTTGAGCAGCCTGGACAAAGCGAGCGTTTCAGCCTCGTGTTAGAAGGTGCGGCAGGGATGGCGGAATACAAGCGAAACATTATTCTCGGCGGTTTCATGGCGACGGGGAAGTCCTCTGTTGGGAGACGCTTGGCTATCGTGCTGGGGTACGATTTCCTCGACCTGGATACGTTGATCGCCGCCGAAACCGGCATGCCGATTTCTCAGATTTTCACGACGCAAGGAGAAGGCGCGTTCCGGGCCCTGGAGACACGCATGGTGGAGCGGGTCGCCGGTCGAGCGGGCTGCGTCGTGGCCACCGGCGGCGGAACGATCGTGAATCCGCGAAACCTGGAAGCGCTAAAACGGAGCGGCGTCGTCGTTGCGCTTACGGCGGACCCCGACACGATTGTGGCACGGATCGGGCCGACGGAGGATCGGCCGATGCTCTGGGGAGGAGACAAGCGCGAGCGGGTCCGGCTTCTCTTGGAGCAGCGGGCGGAGGCGTACGCGAAAGCGGATCTGATCGTGGATGCCTCGGCCCATAGCATCGACTATGTCGTCAACCACATCCTGGACTTTTTGACCCTCCATCACGTGATCGCGCGACAGACAACCGTCAATCTTCCGTCCATGGCCGAGAGCTTTCGGATCGCGCTCGGACCGCGGTCCCACGAGGTGATCATCGGCCCCGGGCTCTTGGGCGAAGTTGGGAGGCTGGTCAAGGGCTTGGGTCTGGCTCAAACCGGGATTCTGCTGACCAATCCCGGCGACAATCGGCTGTTCGGCGACCGGGTCATCCGGTCGCTCGCGGAGGCCGGCTTCACCGTCCGTTGCGTCGAATTCGCCGAGCGGGAAGACACCAAGGGACTCGAGACCCTTGGATGGCTGTACCGCCAGATGGCAGCGGAGCGGCTGGAGCGGCGTTCGCCGGTCTTCGCGCTTGGGGGCGTCGTTACCGGCGAGATCGCCGGGTTCGCCGCGGCCACGTATCTGCGAGGCCTGCCACTGATCCAGATCCCTACCTCCCACATCGCGCAAGTCGATACCAGCATCGGCGGTAAGGTCGCCGTGAATCTCCCCGAGGGGAAGAACCTCGTGGGTGCGTTCTACCAGCCGCGGCAGGTGATAACCGACGTCGAGGCCTTGGCCTCTCTGCCGGTCCGGGATTTCCGCGCCGGGCTGGCCGAGGTGGTGAAAATCGCGGCGATCCGCGACCGCGAGCTCTTCGAGTATCTGGAGCAGAACGTCGAAGAGGTGTTGTCGCAGGATCTACGCGCCATGGTCCGGTTCGTGCGACGGGCCTGCGAAATCAAGGCCTCCATCGTGGAAGCGGACGAGTGGGAGGGCGATGTTCGATCCATCCTGAACTTCGGCCACACGGTCGGACACGCGCTGGAAGCGGCGACGGGCTATCAGGGACCGAACCACGGTGAGGCGGTGGCCATGGGAATGGTGGTGGCCGCCAGTATGGCGGTTCGACGGAAGATCTGCTCCGCCGAGGCTCTGGCCCGCCTGAAAAAGCTGCTGCACGCCTTCGGTCTTCCCACGAGCCTCCCTGTCGATGCCGGAGAGGTCCTCCGCTTCGTGCGGTACGACAAGAAGATTCAGGACCGTCAGGTCCGGTTCGTTCTGCTCAAAGAGATCGGGGACTCCGTGGTCGTCTCCCTTGAGTCTCCCGAGGAGTTGGAGGAGGCACTGAAGGCGTGCGCGTGATCCGATACAACCTCACCGTTCTTTGGCCGCAACTCCGGAGCCTATCGCTGCTCACGGAGAGGCTCGACCGGCAGGAGGCAGTCTCTTCCTCATGAATTCACTGCGTGTGAACCTGAAAGGCCGGGCGTACGACATCCTCGTGGGGCCGGACCTGCTGCGTCGGACTGGCGAGATGATCCGAGACCTCGGGCTCGGGCGACGCCTCGGGCTCGTGACGCATCCGGCCTTGGCGGAGACGTATGGGTATGCGCCGCTCGTCGCGTCGTCGCTCCGCGAGGCTGGTCACGAGGTGAGCCTGGTTACCGTCCCTCCGGGCGAAGAGAGCAAGTCCTTAGATCAAGCAGCCTGCCTGTGCCGCGAGCTGGTGCGTGTCGGATTGGATCGCGGCTCCGCCATCCTTGCCCTTGGCGGTGGGGTGATCGGAGACCTCAGCGGCTTCGTGGCAGCCACACTCTTTCGGGGGATCGCCTTCGTCAATCTGCCGACCACGCTGTTGGCTCAGGTGGACAGCAGCGTCGGGGGCAAGACGGGTGTGAACCTCCCCGAGGGGAAGAACCTGGTAGGAACGTTCTACCAACCACGGTTGGTCTTGACGGATGTCTTGGCTCTGCAAACCCTGCCGGCGCGAGAGTTCCGTTCGGGTCTTGCCGAAGTCGTCAAGCACGCGATGATCGCGGATGCGGAGCTGTTCCGGACGCTGGAGGAGGACGCCGACCAAATCCTGGCCCGGGATCCTGCGGCGCTCGAAGCAATCATCGGCAGGAATTGCGTCATCAAGGCGAAGGTGGTCGAGGCCGACGAGCGTGAAGCGGGGGTGCGGGCCGTCCTGAACTTCGGCCACACGGTCGGGCACGCGGTCGAAGCCGCGTCTGGGTACGGCACGGTCACACACGGCGAGGCCGTTGCATACGGCATGCTGGTCGCGACGAGCCTCTCCATGCGGCGAGGGCTGTGTCCCCCCGCGGACGCGAAGCGCTTGGAGGCCCTCCTGCGGCGCTTCGAGCTTCTCCCGACATCGTGTCCTGAGCCGGAACTCCTTGAAACATATATATTTAGAGACAAGAAGGTGCGCGACGGCGTGCTTCAATTCGTGTTGACACTCGGCGTCGGAAGTGTTACCCTCGCGCCGGTTTCCGACCGGAAGGATCTGCGGGAAGCCCTCCACAGCGTGCAAGCGTAGATCTTGGTTCTGCAAACACAGATGTAGAAGCGGTCGCAAAATCGCGCAGAAGACACAAGGGTGCGCGGTGTCTCTCGCAGGCTGCTGAAAAAGACCCATCTGCTGCGTTGGCGCGCTCGCGCGGCGCTGCGACGTACAGGCTAAGTACGCCTCGCACCTCGCACCGCACGCCGCCTTGCATCTGGGCCTTTTTGAGCAGCCTGGGACGGGCTGGGTTTTTCAGCAACCTGCTAGGCGGATTTTTTCTTCAGGGTCCGAGGGGAACAGTCGGTTTTCCCCGAGCGAGAATATGAGCGAAGGCGCGGCGTCGAATTCTCCACCGGATATGACCGAGCCATCCTTCATCCACTTGGCCGAGGCGCATCGTCGAGAGGGCCTGATCGCGGACGCAATCCGGATCTGCCGCGAGGGGCTGGCGAAGTTCCCCTCCTCGGCGCGCGGGCGGATTGTCCTGGGACAGAGCCTGTTGGATGAGGGGGCGATCGGCGAAGCGATCGTGGAACTCGGCCGGGTCGAGCGGGAGTCGGGCGGCGACCCCGAGATTCTGGCGCTGTTGTGCGAAGTGCGCATGGAAGCGCCGCAGCGACGGCCGGTGAGCGCCGACGTGGCGGCCGAGTCGGACGTTCCAGTGGCGACGCGTGGCGGGGAAATTCCGGGGGCGGAGGCGCTCGAGCCTCCGGTGCTGATTCTGGATTCCGCTGGCCAACCGGTGTCCGATGGAGCGCTCGCGGGCTCTTCGCAGGCCGATCCGTTGGCAAGTTCCACGCTTGCCGGATTGTATGCGAGCCAAGGGGATCCGGCCATGGCGGAAACCATCCTCCGCCAGATCGCACCCGAGGAGCCGGCACCTGACGAGGAAGCGTCTCCTCGATCGGAGCCGAGATCTGTCACGTATCTGATGGAGCTCACGCGACTACGTCAAGTGGCGGAGCGCCTCCGAAAGGCACAAGAGCGGTAACTCCGGCTCGGCACCAGAGGCGGAGGCCTCGGGGTGGGCGTGGCGCGGTTCCCGCTCCTGGCGATCCCAATTGAAGCAGCTAACAGCGGTCAGCGGTCAGCGATGAGCCAGAGACAAGAGGCAGACTACAGGCTCCAAAGCGCGCGGAAGTATCCCCGTAGCAACGTTTGGCGAGTCCGTGCTTGGCTGACCGCTGCATGCTGACAGCTGAACGCTCACGGCGAATGAAGGAGTACGAAAGGTGATTTTTGCGGGCGATCTGCGGCCTGGGATGAAGATCGAATTGGACGGCGTTCCCTTCGTCGTGACCGACTATCAGTGGGTCAAACCCGGCAAGGGGGGCGCCTTTAACCGGACGAAGCTGAAGAACATGCGGACGGGGTCCATCGCCGAGCGGACCTTCCGGACCGAGGAGAAGCTGGAGCGGGCGGAACTCGAAGAGCGCCGGGCACAGTTTCTCTACCGGAGCGACGACGAGTACCACTTCATGGACACCGAGACCTACGAGCAGTTCTTCCTCTCGGAGGAGCAGCTCGGCGACGCGCGCGATTACCTGAAGGAAGAAATGGTGGTCACGATCGTCTCGCATCGCGGGAGCCCCCTGACCGTGGAGGTCCCAACCTTCGTGGAGCTGGCGGTGGCGAAAACCGACCCGGGCGTGCGCGGCGATACAGCGTCGGGCGGCTCGAAGCCGGCCACCCTCGAGACCGGGGCGGTCATCCAGGTGCCCCTGTTCATCAACGTCGGCGACCGGCTGCGGGTCGATACTCGCACGGGCACGTACATCGAGCGCGCGTGACGGGAGCGCCCATGGACTTGAAAGAGCTCAAGGCCCTTGTCCGGCTGATGGAAGGCGGCGACCTGGAAGAGCTGGAGGTGGAGGAGGGCGATCGACGGATCCGCATCCGGCGACGCTCGGGTGACGGCCTGCCGTTCCTCCGCACCGGTGGTTCCGGTCAGGGCGGCGCCAAGATCGCAGCGCCAGCGGTCGCGGCCGCGGACACGGCCGGCCTCGTCCCCATCGAGTCCCCCATGGTCGGCACCTTCTACCGAGCCCCGGCGCCGGGGGCCGAGCCGTATGTCAAGGAAGGCGACTCCATTCAAAAAGGCACGATCGTTTGCATTGTCGAAGCGATGAAGTTGATGAATGAAATTGAGAGCGAAGTGGCCGGGCGAATCGTGAGGGTCGTGGCCGAGAACGGGAAGCCCGTGGAGTTCGGGCAGCCCCTTTTCTTGGTGGAACCCGCCTAAAGGGCCGCTGAAAAAGGCCCATCTGCTGCGTTGCCGCGCTCCCGCGGCGCTGCGACGTACATACTGAGTACGCCTCGCGCCTCGGATCGCGCGGCGCCTTGCATCTGGACCCTTTTGAGCGGCCTAGGAAGAAACGCCTTCCTCAGCAACCTGTCGAGGTCGGGCTGCGCCGACTCGGCTTCACGGAGCCGCCGGATGCCACTTCTGACTGAGCGGTTGTTCTGGACACGCAGCACCAGTCAGATGCCCTGCCGTGTTTTCTAAAGTCCTGATCGCAAACCGAGGCGAGATAGCCGTCCGGATCATCCGGGCCTGCCGGGAATTGGGCGTCCGGACGGTGGCGGTCTATTCCCAAGCGGACACGGATGCGCTGCACGTCGAGTTGGCCGACGAGGCGATCTGTATCGGACCGCCCCCGGCCACCCAGAGCTACCTGAAGCTCGATCGGATCATCAGCGCCGCGGAAATCAGCGATGCCGAAGCAATCCATCCTGGCTACGGCTTCCTGGCGGAGAGCCCGCACTTCGCCGAGGTGTGCGAGCAGTGCGGGATCGCGTTCGTCGGCCCGCCGGCCGCCAGCATCCGCCTGATGGGGGACAAGGCCGCCGCCCGACGGACGGCGGAGGCCGAAGGAGTCCCGGTGCTTCCGGGGAGTTCGCACCCGGTCCGGGACCTGGACGAAGCCCAGCGGTTGGCGCGCGAGATCGGGTTTCCGCTCATCATCAAGGCGAGCGCCGGCGGGGGCGGCAAAGGCATGCGCGTCGTCCGCGTGCCGGACGATTTGGAGCCTTCCCTCGCGACAGCCGCCGCCGAGGCTGCGGCCGCCTTCGGGGATGCCTCGGTGTACCTGGAGCGGTTCCTGCCCGATCCCCGCCACGTCGAGATTCAGATTCTCATGGACGGCGAAGGGAATGGTTTTCATCTGGGCGAACGGGATTGCTCGATCCAGCGGCGTCACCAGAAACTGCTTGAGGAATCCCCCTCGCCGGCGCTGACCGAGGCCAAGCGCCGGGCCATGGGGCAGGCGGCGGTCCGGATCGCGAAGGCGGCGGGCTACCGAAACGCCGGCACCGTGGAGTTCCTCCTGGATTCGCATGGCGACTTTTACTTCATGGAGATGAACACGCGCATCCAGGTCGAGCATCCCGTCACCGAGATGGTGACCGGGCTCGATTTGGTGAAGGCCCAGCTTCGAATCGCTTCCGGGGAGCCGCTGGACGTGACGCAGGCGGACATCCGCGTCTCCGGACACAGCCTGGAGTGCCGGATCAACGCAGAGGATCCAGTACGGTTCCTGCCCGCGCCCGGGCTGATCACTTCCCTGCGGCTTCCCGGCGGGCCGGGCGTCCGCGTGGACACGCACGCGTATGCCGGATACCGCGTCCCCCGGTTTTACGACTCCCTATTACTCAAGGTCGTCGTCCACGGCCAGACGCGCGACGAGGCCGTCGCCTGCATGCGGCGGGCGCTGGACGAGATGCGGGTGGAAGGGGTGAAGACCACGATTCCGGTCCATCAACGCATCTTGCAGCATCCAGACTTCCTCGCAGGCCGGACCTCCACGCAGTTCCTGGCCCGCCTCTTGGCGGAGCGGTGATGCTCGAAGGCGTGCATCTCTGCGTGATCACCGATGCCAGCCTCGTCCCCGGTCGGGACCACGTCGCCATCGCCGAGGCGGCCCTGGCAGGCGGGGCCGACATGATCCAGCTTCGCGACAAGGCGGGAAGCCTGCGAGATCTCTTGCCGCAGGCACAAGCCATTCAGGCGCTGTGCCGGTCTCGTGGGGCCCTCTTCATCGTCAACGACCGCGTGGATCTTGCCCTGGCCGCGGACGCCGACGGGGCGCATGTTGGGCAGGAGGACCTTCCAGCGGCAAGCGCCCGGCGGCTCCTGGGACCTCGGCGGCTTATGGGCGTCTCCACGCACAGCCTCGCACAGGCCGAGGCGGCCAGGCAGGTCGGAGCCGACTACATCGGCTTCGGTCCGATGTTTGCCACGGGAACGAAAGATACGGGCTACACGCCGCGCGGGCTGGAAGCACTCCGCGGGATCCGTCGCGCGATGTCTCTTCCCATCCTGGCCATCGGCGGCATCACCCTGGAGAACGTGTCGCTGGTGATCGAAGCGGGCGCCACGGCGCCCGCCGTGATCTCGGCCGTCGTCGTCGCACCCGACATCGCCGCCGCCGCCGCCGCCTTTCGGCAGCGCGTGGCCGCGGCCAAGGCGCGCGGCTGAGGCTTGCTTGACAGGGTCTGGTACTCCGCTTATGATCCAATTCCAACCCGCAAGAGGGCATCTTGTAACAGAGAGACGAAACGGCGAAAAGTGCGTCTGAGAGCGGCCGGCATGGTGCCGAGCGCTCATCTCGGACGAGTGGGCGGCCTTCGCGAATGGAGGGGTACGACATGAGACGGATGATGAGCCTACGGCATGTAGGAATCGCGATCGTGCTCTTGGCGCTCATTGTGCCAGGGGTCGCGGTGGGCGGTCAGGCAAAGGGCACCATCAAGATTGCTACGCAGAGCCCACTGTCGGGGGACCAGTCTGCCGTTGGGGAAGGCATCAAGCTTGGCACCCAACTGGCGATCGAACAGTTGAAGGGGCCCATCGAAAAAGCCGGCTTCAAGGTGGAGCTGGTCCCCTTCGATGATCAGGCCAAACCCGACGTGGGTGTGGCCAACGCGAGGAACATGATCACGGACAAGGAGATCCTGGCAGTCGTAGGCCACTACAACTCCGGCGTGGCGATCCCGTCCTCGGAAGTCTACAAAGAGGCCATGCTGGTGGAAATCTCCCCGGCGAACACCAACCCGGTGGTGACCGACCGCAACCTCCCGAACGTCAATCGGGTGTGCGGCCGGGACGACGTGCAAGGCGCGGTCGGTGCCGAGTTCGCCAAGGGCTTGAAGATCAAGACCGCCCACGTCATCCACGATAAGACCACCTACGGGCAGAGCGTGGCCGAATTCTTCCGCGACAACGCGAAGAAGGCCGGGATCGAGGTAACCGGGTTCGACGGGACCGAGGAGAAATCGAACTTTGACCCGATCCTCACGCCCATCAAGGCCAAGAACCCGGACCTGATCTATTTCGGGGGTATCTACTCCCAGGGCGCGCCGCTCTTCAAGCAGGCCCGCGAGAAGGGCATCAAGTCGAAGTTCCTCGGCCCCGACGGGCTCGACTCTCCGGATCTGGTGAAGATCGGCGGTCAGGCCGTCGTGGGGATGTACTTCACCACGGCCGCGGGCCCGGTGGCGTTTTATCCGAAGGCCAAAGAATTCGTGAAGATGTACAAGGAAAAGTTCAAGAAGGACCCGCAGCCCTACTCGGCCGAGTCCTATGACTCCGCGGCGATTGCCCTCAAGGCCATCGAGAGCGCCATCAAGGCGGGCGGGGGTAAGATGCCGACCCGCGAGGCGGTGGCGAAAGAGGTGCGAAAGGTCAAGTACGCCGGCCTCACGGGGGAGATCGAGTTCGATGGGAAGGGCGACCGCAAGAAGGCCGGGTACTTCATCCTCCAAGTCGTCTCCGAGGATCCAGCCAAGTGGGATGACAATAAGCTCCTTGAGCGGAAAGAGATCGCGCCGCCACCCTTGAAGAAGTAGTTTAACCCGTCTACCTGGGGAAGGGGAGGGGTCTTGGTGGCCCTTCCCCTTTCTTGTTCGCCCAATGGACATCCCTCTCCTGATCGCCATCTTCCCCCAAGTGTTGCTGGATGGCCTCATCCTAGGCTTCATGTACGCCTTGATCGCTTTGGGCTATACCATGGTCTACGGCGTGCTGGAGTTCATCAACTTCGCGCATAGCGAGATCTTCATCGTCGGCGCGTTCGTTGGTGTCGAGATCCTGCTGGGGCTCAAGGCCTGGGGGGTTCTCGGAAGCCTCTCGCCCTTCCTGGTCCTCGTCGTACTCCTCCTTGCGGGGATGGTGGGGAGCGGCCTCTTGGCCGTGACGGTCGAACGGGTGGCCTACCGCCCCCTGCGCGGCGCGCCCCGACTCGTACCCCTGATCTCCGCCATCGGGGTGTCCTTCTTCCTCCAGGATGCGATCCGCCTCTTCGAAAGTCTCTGGAATAACGCCTTCAACCTGGTCTATCCGACCATGAACCAATTGAATTATCGGTTTCAGTTCACCGAGAACATCGACGTGTCGGTGAAGTCTCTCGTGGTGATCGTCAGCGCGCTCCTGATGCTCTGGTGCCTGCACTTGCTGGTCAACAAGACCAAGATCGGCAAAGCCATCCGGGCGGTGGCGGAGGATCAGGCGACGGCGAGCCTGATGGGAATCAACGTCAACAGAATGATCTCGATCACATTCCTGATCGGCGGCGCCATGGGCGGGGCGGCGGGCGTCCTCTTTGGCGTCCAGTACAGCCTGATCAACCCGTATTCGGGATTCATCCCGGGGCTCAAGGCGTTCACGGCAGCGGTCTTGGGAGGGATCGGCAACATCCCCGGCGCCATGATGGGCGGCCTGGTCCTGGGCCTCCTGGAGGCGTTCGCGGCGTCCTATCTCTCCCTGTTGACGGGTGGAGCCTTCGGGGCCGAGTACAAAGACATCTTCGCGTTTTCCATCTTGATCTTGATTCTGATTTTCCGGCCGAAAGGCCTGCTGGGTGAAATCGTGCGGGAGCGCGCCTAGGTGTCCTGGCTCAGTGCGTTGCTCAACCGGCCCTGGCCCGCCACGGCGCTCACCGTGGCCGTCATCGGCGCCTCATCGTACGGGGTCGCGCACTTCCCGCGCTCGGTGATCGCTTTCCTGCTGTTCCAGGCGTCCATCCTCCTTCTCTACTTTGCCCGTGTGACTCGCTGGCTCAAACTCGCGCTGGGTTGCCTGACCCTCGCGGTTCTGATGCCGATCCTCGGGACAATCAACGGCTATTACTTGGAGGTCGCCACCCAGGTCGGTATCTTTGTGGCGCTGGCGCTCGGGCTCA
>Ga0316622_100001426_pt1 | contig 15526 bp, 14 predicted proteins | sample OWC_Aug_OW2_C1_D_FD_207646 | JGI IMG/M metagenome (GOLD analysis project Ga0316622, IMG submission 207646) | Wetland soil microbial communities from Old Woman Creek delta, Ohio, United States - OWC_Aug_OW2_C1_D5_C | ecosystem: Environmental > Terrestrial > Soil > Wetlands | place: USA: Ohio... | reverse complement strand
CTCATGCCCCAGTCGGACTGAGGCGTGAGGGGTCCGCGCGCTTCCCCGCGCCGCGGCCGCAAAGCGAAAGGGCCCCTCTCGGGGCCCTTTCGAGGCGTCGCCGTCTGGACCGGGCCCTAGGGCTGGCCGCCGACGACGCCTCCCGCCTCCTCGATCATCTTGTCGGAGATGATCCCGATCCGCTCGACGCCGGCGCCCTTGGCGATGTCCATCGCCTGGACCACGCGGCCGTAGAGGACGCCACCGGTGGCACGAACGAAGATCGTCTTGTCCGAGCGCGCCTGGTAGATGTCCTTGAGCCGTGCTTCGAGCTCCTCGACCGTGACGGGGTTCTTGTTGACGGTGATCGCGTCCTCCTCCAGCGCCAGGACGACCTGGTTGGAGGGGGTCTTCTGCTCGGGCTGGTTGGGCGGAGGGGGCTGCGGCAGCGAGATGTCGAGGCCCTTCTGCGCGAGCGGGGTCACGACCATGAAGATGATGAGCAGCACGAGCATCACGTCGATGAGGGGCGTGATGTTGATGTCGGACATCGCGCCGGACGAGGCGTGAGCGTCCTCGTGCACGCCGAGCCGGCGCTTCCGCTGCATCTCCTGGTGGTGCTGGGCCTGGGGATCGTCGGTGTGCGTCATGGTCCTACCCCTGCACCTTGCGCTCGGAGATGAGCGCGACTTCCTCGACCCCCGCCTCGCGGCAGAGGTCCATCACCTTCATCACCTCGGAGTACGGGAGCTGCTCGTCGGCCTTCAGGTAGATCATCCGCGCGCCCTCGGGCAGGTCCTGGAGGCGCTCCTTGACCAAAGCCTGGAGCTGGTTCTGGTCGTCGAGCTTCTGGGACCCGATGTACGTGGTGGTGTCCTTCTTCACCGCCACCACGATCGTCTTGGGCTCGTCCTTGCGCTCCTTGGTGTTGCCTGCCTGCGGCAGCTTCACGTCGACGCCCTTCTGGAGCATGGGCGTGATGACCATGAAGATGATGAGGAGCACGATCATGATGTCGGCCATGGGCGTGACGTTGATGTCCGCCATCGGCCCGCCCTTCTTGCCGCCGACTGACATTGACATGGGATGAACTCCTTGTCAGCCGGGACCGGGGCCCGCGCGGGACCCCGGCCTCACCGGATCCGGCGCGGCTAGGCGCCCTTCTTGATGAAGTAGTCGAGCAGCTCGGAGCTGGAGTTGTCCATCTCGACGTTGAAGCCTTCGACCTTGCCGTTGAAGATGTTGAACGCCCAGACGGCGGGGACGGCCACGAAGAGGCCGAACGCGGTGGTGATCAGCGCCTCAGCGATGCCGGCGGAGATCGCGGCGATGCCGCCCGAGCCCGTGAGGGCCATCCCCGAGAAGGCGTTGATGATGCCGAAGGTCGTCCCGAAGAGGCCCACGAAGGGGGCGGTCGCGCCGATGGTGGCGAGGCCGGACAGGCCGCGCTTGAGGTCGGCGAGGTTCACCGCGGTGGCGCGCTGGATGGCGCGCTTGGCCGCCTCGACGGCGCCGTCGCGGTCACGCTCGGCCTCACCGGTCTCGACCTGGTAGAGCCACTCCTGCAGCCCCGGCTTCAGCACCTTGGCGAGGTGGGAGAGCTTGTACTGCTTGCCGTCGGAGACGTCGATCGCCTCCTTGATCTTCCCCTGCTTCAGGAACCGGGCCACCTCGGGCGCGTACTTGCGCGACTGCAGGGTCGCCTGACGGTAGGTCCAGTACCGCTCGATCATGACGGCGATGGAGTACATGGACATGATGAAGAGCACGATGACGACGCCCCACGCGACGCCGCCCATGTGCTCAGCCATGGTCCTCAAATCGAACTGCATTGTTCCGTCCTCCTGGACTGAAAGTCGCGCTCTTCGGGCCGGGGCCTAGGAGAGCTTGAAGTTGACCGTGACCGTCATGATGACGGGAACCGGAACGCCGTTCAATAGTGTCGGCGTATAGACCCATTGTCTCACGGCATCGACGGCCGCCTGGTCGAGGAGCGGGATGCCGCGCAGGACCTTGACGTCGGTCACCTTGCCCTGCGGGGAGATGGTGCACTCGAGGATCACGACGCCCTGCACCCGGGCCTGCTTCGCGATGTCGGGATAGGCCGGACTGACGTTCTTGAGCTTCTTGGGCTCTTTGATCTGTCCGCCCACCCGGATCGCCTGCTGTGGAGGGGGCGGGGGGGCATCGGGAAGGCCGCCGACGACGCCGCCGACCACACCACCGGGAACGCCTCCCTCGACGCCGCCCGCCACGCCGCCCTCGACCCCCAGGTCGAGGCCCTCCTCGGGCCGGATCTCCTGGGGCACCTCGACCGGGGCGACGAAGGCGCTGTCCTGGACGATGGGCTTGGGAGCGATCCTGGGCGCGGTCGCGGCCCGGGCGGCGGGAGGAGGAGGAGGCGGCGGCGGCGGCGGGGCGGCCATGGGCTCCACGAAGAAGGCCTTGACCGCGGAAGCCGGATCGGGCATCTGGTCCGCCGCGAGGAGCGGCACGATCACGATCAGGGCCGCCGCGATCACGTGAAGCAGCAGCGACACGGGCAGGGTCTTGGACTGCTGGGTCCGGTGCGCCACCTTGTCCGAGTCGATGAGGTCCTCAAAAAGCCTCTGCTCCATCCCCCGCCCCTTACACTTTGGCCCTGAGAGCTTGCCTCTTCGGCAAGGGGCGGATTCTATCCCCGCCCTTCTCGGGGTGTCAAGACTCCGTCCCGTCAGTCTTTTCCGGACGGGGCCGCGCCTGGCGCGCGCCGCCCGACTCTTGGACACCGTGGGTGGGCGACCGGTTCCGTGGAAGGAGTGGGACGCGCAGGGGGCGGCTCTCCGAGAGGGCTTTCCAGAAACGAAAGGACGGAAGGGAAGCCAACGGATCGGCCCGGATCGACCCGCGCTTCGCGCGGGTCGTGCATCAATAGATGCGGAAGGCGACCGGCATGTGGATGATCGTCGGCACGGGCCGGCCGTGCTTGATGGCCGGCTGGAAGACCCATTGGTAGGCGGCCTGGAGGGCGGCCGCGTCCAGCAGGGGCACGGACTGGATGACCCGGGCGCGAACCACGCGACCCGACGTGTCGATCAGCGCCTCGACGAGGACCGTCCCCTCGATCTTCTTGACGAACGCCTCCTGGGGGTACTGGGGGCGCGCCTGCTTGATCGGCCGGGGCGGCGAGTCGAAGTCCATGACCGGCCCGGTCCCGGTCCCGCCGAGGACGCCACCGAGGACACCGCCGGGGACGCCGCCCACGACGCCCCCTTCCACCCCCTCCTCCATGCCGAGCGGGTCCCCGAAGTCGCTCCCGGTGGCGCTCCCGAACTGGTCCTCGGGCCGCACGCCTGCCTCCGGCTGGAGCTGGGCGGTCTGCTGCGGCTGGGGTGTCTCGATGGGGGCGGTGAACTCGGCCTTGGGCTTCGTCTCGGTGACGGGCTTGGGCGTCTCCGGCTGGGCCTTCTGCTGCACGAGGGGGCTTCCCTTGGGCAGGGGAGGCGGCGGGGGGGGCGGGGGATCGAAGAAGACCACCCGGCGGTCGCCCTGGTCGGGCAGGTCCTCGGGCCAGAAGATCGGGACGAAGATGATGAGGACGACGATGAGGACGTGGCCGACGAGAGACGCGTTGGCCCCGATCCGCTGCCACCTCGTGAGCTTTCGGCGCCCGGTGGTGGCGAGGCCGGTCGCGAAGAGGTTGTCCTCGTCCAGCGCCCCGAGGGTGCGGCGCGCGCCCCGGTCGTCTCCCGCGCCCGTCATCACCGTCATCTTAGCACCCGGTCCGGAGGGGTCGTCCGGCGCGCGGAACCTCTCCACGGCGTTGTTGCCGCCCGCGGTCCCCCGGATACGGCTGACGGTCAAGGACCTGACGGCGTTCCCTCCGCGGCGTGAAAGGACGTGAAGCCCTTCCCCCCCGCTCAGGCGGCCTTCGCCGGGGCCCCCGCCCGCTCCTGCCGCCCGTACCACCAGTTCACGAGAGGCACCGCGATGAAGAGGGTCGAGTAGGTCCCCACGATGATTCCGACCACCATCGCGAGGCCGAAGCCGCGGAGGACCTCGCCGCCGAAGAGGAAGAGGCCGAGCACGGTGAGGAAGGTGGTCCCGTTCGAGATGATCGTCCGCGTGAGGGTCTGGTTGAGCGAGTCGTTGAGGATCTTCGCCATCGAGTCCTTCCGCCGGTGGAGGAGGTTCTCCCGCGCCCGGTCGAAGATGACGATCGTGTCGTTGACGCTGTAGCCGACGAGGGTGAGGAGGGCCGCGATCACGTTGAGGGTGATCTCGAACCGGAAGAAGGCGAGGACGCCGAGGGCGATGAGGACGTCGTGGAGGGCGGCGAGCGTCGCCCCCGCCCCCCAGATCCCGCCCTTGAACCGGGCGGCGATGTAGATGAGCTGGAACAGGAGGCCGAGGACGGTGAGCAGGATGGCCTTCTGGCGCAGCTCGGCCCCCACGATCGGGCCCACGATCTCGGACGAGGACTCGAGGATCGGGTTCTGGCCGTAGGTGTCGGCGAGGGCCTGGCCCACCGCGCGGGCGGGGGCATCGAGGTCCGACTCCGAGGCCTCCTGGGAGATGCGCACGAGGACCTTGTTGGCCGTGACGTCGCCGTAGGTCTGGATGACCGCGCCCGGGGAGACCTTCGTCACCGCGTCGCGGATCTTGTCGATGTCGGGCGGGTTCTGGAAGTGCAGGATGAGCTGGGTGCCGCCGGAGAACTCGACGCCGTAGCGGAGGTGGCCGGTGGCCATCCAGGCCAGGCTGGCCAGGATGAGGGCGACCGAGAGGGCGACGAAGTACTTCGCCTTGCCGATGAAGTCGAAGTTCGGGTTCTTGATGATCTCCATGGCGGCCCCCTAGATGCTCAGGCTCTCGACGTGGCGTTTGCCGAGCACCCACTCGAAGATGAACTTGCTCACGAAGTAGGAGGCGAACACGTTCGACACGAGGCCGATGACGAGGGTGACGGCGAAGCCCTTGATGGGGCCGGTCCCGAACTGGAAGAGGAAGGCGGCGGCGATGAGCGCCGTGGCGTGCGTGTCGAGGATGGTGACCCAGACCCGGTCGAAGCCGTTCTGGACGGCGGCCCGCACGGTCTTGCCGTTCCGGAGCTCCTCGCGGATCCGCTCGAAGACGAGCACGTTCGTGTCGACCCCCACGCCCACGGTGAGGATGATGCCGGCGATGCCGGGCAGGGTCAGGGTGGCGTTCGTGTAGGCCATCGCGGCGAGCACGATGAGCATGTTGCCGGCCAGGGCCACGATCGCGTTGAGGCCGGCGAGCCGGTAGTACACGAGCATGAAGATCGTGATGAAGGCCATGGCCGCGATCGAGGCCCGCACCCCGTCGCGGATCGAGTCGCGCCCGAGCGAGGCGCCCACCGTGAGCTGCTGCAGGTACTTGAGGGACGCGGGCAGCGCCCCCGCCTTGAGGATCTTCGAGAGCTCGTCCGCCTCCTGGGTGGTGAAGCGGCCGGTGATGCGGTTGTCGGAGCCGAGCTTGCTCTGGATGACGGGCGCCGAGTAGACGGTGCCGTCGAGGACGATGGCGAGCTGGCGGCCGATGTTGCGGCCCGTCTCGCGGGCGAACTTGTCGGTGGCGAGCGCGTTCAGGGCGAAGTTGATCTGGGGACGGTTGTTCTCGTCCACCCCGACCCGGGCGCTCTTGAGGTCGCGGCCGGTGATCATGACCTCCCGGCGGAGGAGGTAGTAGGTGGGCTGGCCGGGGGTTTCGCTCGGGCCGGACAGCATCTCCATGTTGTCCGGCACCTTGCCCCCCGCGCCCTGGAGGAGGGTCTCCTGGGTGGCGGCCGAGTTCTCGACGAGCCGGAGCGAGAGCTGGGCGGTCGTCTTGATGATCCGCTTGGCCTGCTCGACGTCGGTGACGCCGGGCATCTGCACGAGGATCTGGTCGCCGCGGCTGCCGGTCGCCGCGATCACCGGCTCGGCGACGCCGAGAGCGTTGACGCGCCGCTCGAGGGTGCGGATCGCCTCCTGGACGGTCTGCTCCTTCACCTGGCGCTGGTAGAGGTCGGTCATCTCGACCGCGAACTTGCCCTCCCCGGCGTCCCTCACCTCCCAGGTGTTCCGGAAGAAGTCGCGCAGCAGGTCGCGCATGTCCTTCACCCGGGCGGGCTCGGTGCCGTCCACGGAGAAGGACGTCGGCGACACCCGCTGCACGGTGCCGACCTGGATCCCCTTCCGGGCGGCCTGATCGCGCGCGGTGGTGACCGCGTCGTCCACGGTGGCGTTGAGGGCGTCCTCGACCACTACCTGGAGGACGAGGTGGATGCCGCCCCGGAGGTCGAGGCCGAGGTGGATCCGGCCGGGGACGCCGTCCCGCTCGTAGGGAGGCCACACGGCGACGGCGCAGGCGAGGAGGAAGGAGCCGTAGCCGATCGCCTTCCAGCGCAGCTCCGGGCGCATGAAGGCGAAGACGAGGCCGGCGAGGGCGGCGCTGAGCAGCAGCCAGAGGGTCACGGGGTTCTGCAGGGCGGGAGGCATCACTTCTCCGTCTTCTCGGCCCCGGGCGCCAGACCGGCCACGGCGCTCTTCAGGACCTTGATCCTGGTCTTGTCGTCCACACGGACGAGGAAGGCGTCGTCCTCGACGCCCACGATGGTGGCGAATATGCCCGCGCTCAGGACCACCCGGTCCCCGCTCTTGAGCTGCTTGACGAGGTCCTCGAGCTTCTTCTGCTTCCTGCGCATGGGCAGGATGAGCACGAACCAGAAGATCGCGAAGATCAGCCCCATCATCACGAGGCTGGAGAGGGGGTTGGGCTCGCCCGGGCGGGCGGTGCCGGTGAGGGCGATGAGGAGGCGGGGGTCGGCCATGGCGGTCTCTTTCGGCGGGCGGTCCGCTCTTCCGGGGTTTCTCTCGCTATCGGGGTCGCCGGCGGGGGCTCACGAGGACCGTCGCGCTACGACCCGTCCTGTTCCGCGGCCGCGAGGCGACGGAGGGTTTCCCCCCGCCACTCCTCGAACCGGCACAAACGAATACTTTGCCGCATCGCCTTCATCATGTCAAGGTAGTAGAAGAGGTTGTGGAGGGTCATGAGCGTCGCCCCTCCCATCTCCCCCGCCTGGTGGAGATGGCGGAGGTAGGCCCGGCTCACCGTCCGGCAGGTCGGGCAGGGGCAGTCCGGGTCGGGAGGGCGGGGGTCGTCCCGGTAGCGGGCGTTGCGGATCGAGAGGCGTCCACTCCGGGTGAAGAGCTGGCCGTTCCGGGCATTGCGGGTCGGGAGCACGCAGTCGAAGAGGTCGATCCCTCGCGCCACCGAATCGATCAGGTCCTCGGGCGTCCCCACCCCCATGAGGTAGCGGGGGCGGTCCTCGGGGAGGATCGGGTCGAGGTGCTCGAGCACCCGGTCGCGCCCCGGCTTGGGCTCGCCCACCGAGAGCCCCCCCACCGCGTACCCCGGGAAGTCCAGATCGAGGAGCTCGCGGGCGCTCGCCTCCCGCAGGTCGAGGTGGACCCCGCCCTGGACGATGCCGAAGAGCCACTGGTCCTGCCGCCGGTGGGCGGCCCGGCTCCTCCGCGCCCAGCGGGTCGTACGGCCGGTGGCCTCCGCGACCGCCTCTCGCGGCGCGTCCCCGGGCGGGCACTCGTCGAAGGCCATGACGATGTCCGCCCCCAGGTTCTGCTGGACCGCGATCGAGCGCTCGGGGGAGAGAAGGTGCAGGGCGCCGTCGAGGTGGCTCCGGAAGCGCACGCCCTCGTCGTCGAGCTTGCGGAGCGCGGCGAGGGAGAAGACCTGGTAGCCGCCGCTGTCGGTGAGGAAGGGGCCGTCCCAGCCGGTGAAGCCGTGGAGCCCGCCGAGGGAGGCCACGAGCGCGTCGCCCGGGCGGAGCATCAGGTGGTACGTGTTCGCGAGGAGGATCCGCGCCCCGATCTCACGCAGGTCGCGGTGGAGCACGGCCTTGACCGCACCCGCCGTCCCCACGGGCATGAAGACGGGGGTCTCGGCCTCGCCGTGGGGCGTCGTGAGCCGCCCCGCGCGGGCGCGGCCGTCGCGGGACTCCACGTGGAAGGAGAAGCCGGCCATGGGGGAGGGAGTATAGACTCTCGGCCATGACCGCGCGGCTCCAGGTGGCCGTTCTCTTCGGCGGGCGATCGGGCGAGCACGAGGTGAGCCTCGTCTCGGCGGCGTCGGTGGCGGCGGGGCTCCGTGAGAGCCACGACGTCCTCTGCGTCCTCATCGACAAGGCCGGGCGCTGGCTCCTGCAGGACGGAGAGGAGCCGCGGCGGGCGGGCGGCGAGCCGGTCTTCCTCGCCCCGGTGCCGGGCGACGGCGGAAGGCTCCGCCGGCTCGCCGACGCCCGCGAACTCGCCCGGCCCGACGTCTTCTTCCCGGTGCTCCACGGCCCCTACGGCGAGGACGGCACGGTGCAGGGTCTCTTCGAGCTCGCGGCCGTGCCCTACGTGGGGGCGGGGGTCGCGGCCTCCGCCGCCTCCATGGACAAGGCCATGATGAAGGCGCTCTTCGCCCGGGCGGGGCTGCCGCAGGTGGACTACCGGGTCCTGCTGCGGCGAGACGGCGCGCTCGAGGCCCGCTGCATCGAGGAGCTGGGCTTGCCCGTGTTCGTGAAGCCCGCGAACCTGGGCTCGAGCGTGGCCGTGGCCAAGGTGAAGGCCCAAGGCGAGCTCGGCCCCGCCCTCGACGCGGCCTTCGGCTACGACCGGAAGGTGGTCGTCGAGAGAGGCGTCCTCGCCCGGGAGGTCGAGGTGTCCGTCCTCGGCAACGAGGCGCCCGAGGCCTCCCTGCCCGGGGAGATCGTCCCCGACCGGGAGTTCTACGACTACGACTCCAAGTACTCGCCGGAGAGCCGTACCGAGCTCGTCATCCCGGCCCGCCTCGAGCCGCAGGCCACGCAGGAGGTGCGCCGGCTCGGGGTCGCTGCCTTCCTGGCCGTGGACGCCGCCGGCTTCGCCCGGGTCGACTTCTTCCTCGAGCGGGAGACGGGACGGCTCCTCGTGAACGAGATCAACACCATCCCCGGCTTCACCTCCATCAGCATGTACCCGAAGCTCTGGGCGGCGAGCGGGATTCCCTACGCCGCGCTCCTCGCGCGGCTCGTCGCCCTCGGCGTCGAGCGCCACGCCGCCCGGGCGCGGCTGCGCACCGACTACGGCTCCTGATGCGCGACCCGTGGCCCGCCTTCCCGTAGCCACCCTGGCCGCCTCCCTGCTCGCCTTCGCCCTCGACGCGCGGGCCGGGGCGTCGGCTCTCTCCTTCGGCGGAGCCATCGGGCGCGCCCACGACGCCGAGGCCCGCGGCGCGCTCGCCCTCGTCTACGACGGCGCGTTCGCCGCGGCCGAGAGCCGCCTCGAAGGACTCGCCGGCGCGCACCCGGACGACCCCGTCCTGCCCTACCTCCAGGCCCTCGCCCTCGAGTGGCGGCTCGAGCAGGACCCCGCGAGCCGGGCCCACGACCCCGAGGTGCTGGCTCTGGCCGACCGGTCCCTGTCTCTCGCGGAGGCGGCCCTCGGCCGCGACCGCGCGGACCGGCGCGCCCGGCTCGCCCGGGGCGCGGCCCACGGGGTGAAGAGCCGGCTCCATCTCTTCCGCTGGGAGAGGGGAGGGGCCTCGCGCGAGGCGGTGCGGATGCGGGAGACGCTCGCCGCGGCCCGGGCCGAGGGGGAGGACGCGCTCGATCTCGACTTCGGCCTCGGCCTCTACGACTACTACGCGGACACCCTCCCCCGCTTCTTCAAGGTCGTGGCCTTCGTCCTCCGCATCCCGGGAGGCGACCGCGAGCGCGGCGTCCTCGCGATCGCGCGGGTGGCGCGGGGAGGCAGCCTCTTCCACGACGACGAGGCGCGGGTCCAGATGTACGACATCCACTCGTACTTCGAGCGCCGGCCCGATCGCGCGGTGCACTGGATCCGGGAGATGTGGCGGCTCCACCCGGGGTGGCCGATCTGGGGGTTGAAGCTCGCGCAGCTCCTCGGGGAGCCGATGGGCCTCTGGGCCGACAGCGCCGCGGTCTGCCGGGAGATCGTCTCGACCGCGGAGAGGGGCGCGCACCCCAACTACCAGCCGGTGGTCGCGGAGATGGCCCGGGCGCTCCTCGCGGAGGCGCTCCTCGGCGACCTTCGCTTCGAGGAGGCCTGCGGGGAGGCGCGCATGTCCGGCGGCGGGCCCGACGCGCGGTGGGTGGCGGAGCGCCGGGAGAAAGTCCTCGCGCGCTGCAGCGCCCTCGAGCGGGGGGCGGGCTCGGCCGAGGTGCGGGCTCTCGCTCTCCTCGCCCGGGCCCGGAGGCTCGGGGAGCGGGGCGGGGAGCGGGAGGCCGAGGCCACCTGCCTCGAGGCCTTCCGGCTCGATCCCGCGAGCGACGAGGCGCGGCTCTGCGCGGCGCGCGAGAGCCTGCGCGCGGGCCGCCCCGCCGCGGCGCGGGCGCTCGCCCGCGCCGTTCTCGACGGCGACGGGGACGCCGGCTTGCGCCCGCCGGCGCGCCTCGTGCTGGCCCGGGCGCTCGAGAGCGAGGGCTCCCGCGCCAAGGCCCTCTCTTTCTATCGGCGCGCGTGGGAGGAACCCCTCGGGCGGGCCGCGGTCCGCGCGGAAGCCGCGGCGGGAGTGAGACGGCTCGAGCCGGGCGCGTCGCTCCCCGAGACCCCCGCGGAGGAGCGTTGAGGCGGAGCGCCGCGGACGCCTATTCAAATTAGCATATAAGAACCACCCGTCTCGTTGGAGCTCCCACATTTTCGTCGCCCCGGACGGAAGGCCCCTGCGGACAGTAGGTTCGCGGGACACGCTTGCTGAAAGTGGCTCCAGGAGCTTGTTCTGGCGATTTCCACACGGCCTTGCACAGCCTAAGCCACTCCACCTGTGGACCATCGCACGCCGAACGAGGAGAAAACGCTTGACAAGGCCGCGGGGCGTTCCTACCCTACCGCTAGTATGCGAAGCTTCTTGAGACCCTTTAGGTTGAAAAGAGGCTTCCACCGTCCAGACTTGGACTGAAAGGGGGGATTACCTCAATGCCGGCGAAGAAGAAGGCCGCCAAGAAGAAGGCCGCCAAGAAGAAGAAGTAAGAGCCCCGGGGAAGTTGGGGGGGTCGAGAGAGATCTCGCCCCCCAATTTTTTTGTCTTCAGCGCCCCGGGCCGAGGACGTGCTCCTCGATGGCGCGGGCCACTCCGTCCTCGTCGTTCGCGGGCAGGACGGGGAGCCCGAGGGCGAGGAGACCGGGGTCGGCGTTGGCCATGACGAAGCCGAGGCCAGCCGACTCGATCATCTCGCGGTCGTTCCAGTTGTCGCCGATGGCGAGGGTACTGGCGGCGGGGATGTCCCAGCGCTCCTGCAGGAATCCGAGAGCCTCCGCCTTGCCCGCCGCGGGGTGGAGCACGTCGAGGAGCACCACCCCGCTCGACGGGTAGACGGTGCGCTCGATGCGCACGTCGGCCCCGAGCGCGGCTTCGAGGGAGAAGAGGAGAGGGGCCGTCTCCTCCACCGTGCCCCCGAACATGACCTGGATCGGATCCTCCATCTCCACCGCGGCCGCGAGGTCGGGCACGACCCTCACCTCGGGCCCCGCGCGCTCGAGGTAGGAGCCCACGATGCCCGAGCGACGCGCGGCCGCGTCCACGAGGAGCCAGCCCTCGCCCTTCGCCCCGCAGTGCAGGACCGGCTCCGCGCCCGCCGCGCGCCCGGCCGCGATGGCGCGGCCGGCCGCGGCGCGGGACAGGGGCCGCGAGCGCAGGACGTCGCCGTCCTCGACCACCAGGGCGCCGTTGTGGAGGACGAGGGGCACCACCCCCCCGAGAGCGAGGGCGACGCGGCGGGCCGAGGGATGGCGCCGCCCGGTGACGAGGACGACGCGCACGCCTCCCGCGCGCGCGCGGTCGATGGCCTCCCGGGTGCGCGACGAGATCGTCCGGTCGCTGCGCAGGAGCGTGCCGTCGATGTCGAGGGCGACGAGGCGGACCCGGGGCGGCGCCACGGGCCCTACTCCTCCCCGGTCCAGACCTCGACCCGCTCGATCGCGTCGCCGGGACGGATCCGCTCCACGACCTCCATCCCCCTCACCACCTGGCCGAAGAGCGTGAAGGCCCCGTCGAGCTGGGGCTGCGGGGAGAGCGTGACGAAGAGCTGGCTGCCGTCGGTGTCCTTGCCGGAGAGGGCGATGCCCACCGCGCCCCGCCCGAACGGTCGTCTCGTGACCTCGGACCGGCGCACGAAGCCGGGACCGCCGTTGCCGTCGCCCCGCGGGCATCCGCCCTGCACCACGAACCCGGGCTCGACGCGGTGGAAGACGAGGCCGTCGTAGAAGCCGGCCCGGGCGAGGTCGATGAAGGAGAGGGTGGTGAGCGGGGTCTCGACGACGTCGAGGTGGATCTCGATCGCTCCGTGCCGGGTGTGCAGGAAGGCCCGGGGCGTGTAGAGGGCCACCCCCGCGCGCGGCGCGTAGGGAGCCATCGCCTCGCGGTAGTCGGCGGCGGGCCGGGAGAACGCTTCCGGCCCGGGCGCGGAGGCCTCCGCTCCCGCCTCACGGAGGGCCGCCGCGGCCCGGGCGCGCACCGCGCGCGAGGGGTCGTCCCGGGCCACCTCGGCGAGCGCCGCCCGCGCCTCGTCGGCGCCCTCCTTTCCCGGCGGGGCGAGGAGGACGGCGAGGGCGGCGACGGCGGCGATCCGCGCCTCGAGCTCCCCCCGCCCGTCCCCGAGACCGCGCCGCCAGGCCGCGAGGAGAGGCTCGGCGACTCCCGGCGCCCCGAGCGCGGCGAGGCCTTCGGCGGCGGCCACGCGCACGCCGAGGTCGGGGTGCTCGAGGTGCCGCCGCAGCGTGTCGAGCGCGTCCTTCCCGCGGGCGCGGCGCAGGGCCTCGAGGACCGCGGGGAGGACGCGGGGGTCCTCGTCCCGGAGCATCCCGTGCAGGATCCCCACGCTCATCTCGTCCCCGACGGCGCCGAGGGCCGCGGCGAGCGCGGAGCGCACCCACCACACGGGGTCGGGGTCCATCCCCGAGAGGACGAGGGCGAAGTCCGCGCGGTCGGTCTGCGCGAGGGCGCCGAACGCGGAGGCGCGGATCCAGGGGTCGCGCTCGGCGACGAGCGCCACGAGGCGAGGGCGGAGCGACGGGTCGGGGGGGAGGACGGCGAGGGCGCGCAAGGCCTCCCGGCGCAGCACGTCGCTCGGGGAGGCGATCATCGCCGCGGCGGCCGCGGTGCCGCGCGCGTCAGGGGTCGCCCCGAGCGCGCGGAGGGCGTTGAGCGCCACCGTCTCGTCGGCGTCGCGGACGAGGGGCAGGAGGAGGTCGACCGCGGACGCGTCCCGGAGAGCACCGAGACCGCGGGCGGCGAGGGCGCGCGAGCGGGGGTCGTCGGAGGAGAGGGCGGCGACGAGGACCGGCCGCAGCTCCGGGCTCTCGAGACGCATGGCCGTCCAGGTCGCCGCCCACCAGTCGAACCGGGGCCGACCGCCGTCGAGCAAGGCGTGGCGCGCGGCCGGCACATCCCGGAGGCGGGCGAGGGCGAAGAGCGCGAGGCGCTGCTCCGCCCAGGTGTCGTCGGGGCTCCCGGGAAGGTCGCCACGCACGGTCATGCGGCTGATCGTCTTCGGCAGCGGGTCCACGAGGAAGCGGGCGATCGCCGCCGCGGCGCGGGGGTCCCCGACACGGCCGAGGGCCTCCGCGGCCCGGGCGCGAACGCCGGCGTCGGCGTCGGCGAGGGAGGCGAGGAGCCGGTCGACGGCGGCGCGGTCGCCGGCGAGGCCGAGGGCGAAGGCGGCCATCCGCCGCACCTCCACCTCCGGGTCGTTCATGAGGTCGACGAGGGCGGGGACGGTCGACGGGTCGGCGATCCGCCCGGCGGCGAGGGCCGCCCGCCTCCGCACCCCGCGGTCGGGATCTCGGAGGAGCCGCTCGAGCGCCCCCTCTCCCGTCGAGCGGGTGTCCTCGAGCTCCAGGACCCGGGCGAGCGCCTCGATCCGCGACGGAGGCGGTGCCGCGGCGGGCTTCTTCGCCGCCCGCGCGGCCGGCGCACCGGGAAGCGCGAGGAGGGCGAAGACGACCCACGCGGGACCGACCCTGGAACGCACCATTCTCCGAATTATAGCGACCGGCCGGCCGGGGCCTTCACGCCACGGCGACGAAGTCCGCGCCCTCGACGAGGCCGAGGCGCCCCGCCTCGTCGCGGATCCGCTCGCGCGCCCCCCTCTGCCCGACCGCGGCGAGGTGGAGCGGCCCGAGGAGCCGCGCCGCGCCGTCCGGCGGGACGACCGGTGCGCCGTGGATTCGCTCGCCGATCTTGCGCGGGTCGACCTCGACGAAGGCCTGCACCTCGTGGCCGGCGGCCTGCAGGGCGCGCGACCAGGCCTTGCCCACCGGGCCCGCGCCCCACACCACCGCCGGACGACGGGCGGCGAGCAGCCCCCGCCCGAGCGCCTCGAGCTTGAGGGCGAGGAACCGCGCGGGGCCGTAGCGGGGGTCGGTACGGGTGAGTCGGCCGGGCGTATCTCGCCACTCGAGCACGACCTCCGCGAGCTTGGCGAAGCGAAGCCCGGCGTCCATCGCCCGCAGCCAGAGGTCGTAGTCCTCGGGGCCGTCGAAGTCGCGCCACCCGAGGCGCCGGAGCGGCCCTGCCCGCATCGCGACGGAGGGGTGCACGAGAGGGGATTCCACGAACCGGTCCCTGAGGATCGCGCCGTGGTCGAGGAGGCCGTTCTGCCACTCGACGTAGGCGCGCATCCCCTCGCCGGGGCGCTCTCCCGGGGCCCCGGTGAGGATTACCCTCCCGCCGAGGACGTCCACCGTCTCGTCGCGCTCCAGCCGCTCGGCCTGGAGGGCGAGCCGCTCGCTGCGCGCCACGTCGTCCGCGTCCATGCGCGCGACGAGGGGGGCGCGCGCCTCGGCGAGGGCGGTGCGCAGGGCGGCCACGAGGCCACGGGGCGGCGTGGGCACGACGCGGAGGCGAGGGTCCTCGCGGGCGCGGGCCCGGAGGATGTCGCCGCTGCCGTCACCCGAGCCGTCGTCGACCGCGATCACCTCGTGGTCGGCGAGAGTCTGGCCGGCGAGGGAGCCGAGGCAGGCCTCGAGCGTCCTCGCCGCGTCGCGCACGGGAAGCAGGACGGAGAGGCGCGGCCGGGGACTAGCCGTGGCTGCGGACGAACCCGCGGGCGGCGTCGAGGGCCTCCTGGGCCGAGCTTCCCTGCACGACGGAGAAGGGGCTCGTGCGGCCGGGCCGCCAGTCGTCGCGCGCCGCCCGCCGGATCTCGACGAGGAAGCCGGCCTCGGTGCGCGCGGGCTCCGTGATCTCGTAGATCCACTCGTCGCGCCGCAGGGTCGAGTGGATGGCCCCCGGCGCCCAGAGGCTCCTCGCCCCCTCCGGAGGCGACTCGCGCCGGATCATGCGCTCGATCGCCCGCCGGCAGGCCTCGGGCAGGAAGACGAACTCGATCCCGTAGCCGAGGTACGGCCAGCCCACCTCCGGGGCCTCGCGGACGATTCGGCCCAGCACGCGGACGCGGCCCTCCGCCTCGGGGAGGTCGATCTCGAGGTCGAGGTCCTCGGCGTCGATGCGGACGGGGCTCGCGAGCAGCATGCCGTGGACGCTGAGGTTGCGGCTGAGACCG
>Ga0316622_100001425_pt1 | contig 15527 bp, 11 predicted proteins | sample OWC_Aug_OW2_C1_D_FD_207646 | JGI IMG/M metagenome (GOLD analysis project Ga0316622, IMG submission 207646) | Wetland soil microbial communities from Old Woman Creek delta, Ohio, United States - OWC_Aug_OW2_C1_D5_C | ecosystem: Environmental > Terrestrial > Soil > Wetlands | place: USA: Ohio... | reverse complement strand
AATACGTCGCCTGCCATGCAGAGCAGAAGCCCGGAAAGTACCAAGACGAAATATTTGGAGTTCGTGTGGGTTCCGACGAGGGCCGTCATGACGAAGAGGGCGGAAAGAACGGGCTTTGTGAGTAGAACGCCCCGGGTGGATTCTTTTTTCGCGTAGAAAAGAAGAGCAGCCAGCAAGGGCAGGGCCAGCATGAGGATCCCGACGTTCATAATCCATGTCGATCTATCCCACATAGACATAGATCCTGTCGCGGCCGTCGCCGCTGCACCTGACCTTTTCCTCTTCGATTAAGATTCTCAGTATGGAGTTCGCCTGGGATGAGAGGTTGCGATAGGTTCCCGAAAATCCGGCATCGCGAAGCAGTTGCCGGCAGATTGCCTCAAGGGTCATCCCTTCGGGATGCTTCTTGAGCAGGGTCTTTATGGCTCTTTTCAACAGGCAGACATCCTGTTTTTCCTTCTCCCGGGAAGTGTTCAGCACCAGACATTCCTTGCGACAACCTTTGAAAGGCTTTCAATGCTTCAAAATAATCCCCTCGATGACATTCGAAACATCCTCGCAGACATCCGTGGCCGTTTCGGTTGTCTGGATGATTTCTTTCAATTTTATCAGTTCGATGGGGTCTTTTTCATTTTCAAAAAGTCTCATCATTGCCGTTCGGAGCACCTGATCCGCCTCGTTTTCGAGCGTATTGATCACCACACACAGACCGAGAATCATCTTGGCATCCTGCTTGTTTCTCACGGAGTAAACAATCTTCCTGATCTGGGTAATACTCTCATTCAGGATCCTGGCAAGCTCGGCAATCTCCTTTGTAAGCCTCTTGATCTTGTACAAGTACATCCTGACGGCGGCAGACTCGATCAGATCCAGGATCGTGTCCATCTTGCTGGCTAACGCATAAATATCCTCCCTGTCAAAGGGCGTAATGAAGGTGTTATGCAGGTTGTGGTAAATGTCGTGCGTGATGGTATCCGCTTCGTGCTCAACTTCCTTCAACTTTGACAGTTTCTGTTCTGAGTGCTCGTAGTTGTTGACAATCTCTTCGAAAAGCTTGCCGCCTTCTTCGATCTTGTCGGCTAGCGCCTCAAAGAGGTCAAAAAATTTATCACGTCTCGTAAGGAATTTCATGGAACCCTCTAGCCCCCATTTCACGCCTGACTGTCACGCGGTGCAATGCCGAATGACCGTCAGGAAACGAGAGTTGTGAAAATTTTTAATTCGAAACGGGAGCGAAATCAAGGGTTATTTATATATGAAAAAAGGCAGGGTCATCTCTGACCCCGCCTTCCGTTTACAGCAAGATTAAACAGCGTTAAGCTTTCGCGGCCGCGGCGTATTTCCCGGCGATCCTTCCCATCACGATACAATCCGTGACGGCGCAGCTCCCCAGTCGATCACCGCCGTGGACGCCTCCTGTAACCTCTCCCGCGGCTAACAATCCGGGAATCAACGCACCCTCCCGATCCAGCAGTTCGGTTTTGACCGTTATCTGCAGTCCGCCCATGGTATGGTGAATAGCCGGCCATTGCGGCACCGCGTAAAATGGTGCCTTCTCGATCTTTGACCGCATCCTCGGCTTGCCAAAATCCTTATCGACGCCTGCATCCACGTAGGAGTTATACTTTTCAACGGTCTCCACGAGACCAGCAGGATCAATACCGGCAGCCTTGGCCAGGCCTTCCAGGGTATCCGCCTTGAACACCCTCTTCTTGGCAATTCCATCCGTGATCACTTCGATTCTCGTGAAATTCGGCCACATGGCCTCATCGAAAATGGTCCAGGTCGGTTTTTCCTTCAGAACAAACGCCTCGTAGCTCGCAATGGCCTCCCTCGGGGCCAACTCGCTGATGAACCTCTTGCCATTCTTCCACACGTATATCGCGAATGCCGGTGACGTGAAGGGGATGAGGGCCGGCTTGTCAAGGATGCCAGTGTAGGGGTCCGCGAACGGATACAACTGAATGCGATCCGTTTGTGTCGTCGCCGCACTGATGTCTTCCGCCGCCCTGATAGCCTCACCCGTAGCCCCCGGCTGATTGGTCGATAGCCACTCTGCCGTGAGATAGGGTACCTCCTTGGTTCTCATCTTCACGTCCCTCGAATAGCCTCCGCTCGCCAGAATCGTCGCCTTCTTGGACTTGAAATAGAGAACCTTCCCCTTGCTCTTGACCTGCACCCCCAACACCCTGTCCGAGAGGGGTTTTTCCCTTACGATTCCCGTGACCTGGTGTCCCAGAAGGACGGGGATACGCCGTTGCTGGGTGTTACGATACAAAACGGCAATGATATCCGACCCGCTTATGTTTTCGGTTTGATGTGTCCTCGCCCGAGAATGACCACCGGCCTGGACGACCAGCTTGGGTGGAAAAACGACACCCATATCCACCAGCCAATCCAATGCGTCGGGAGCTCCATCAACCACCGTCTTCACCAGGTCAGGCCAGTTCAAATTGTGGCCCGCTTTCATCATATCCTGGAACATCAACTCGGGGCTGTCCGCCTCGAGGTCCGGCCTCTGCTTACGGATTTTAGAGGTCCAGGCGGCCATCTGACCGCCGTTGATGATGGAGTTTCCACCGTGAGTGGGCATCTTCTCCAAAACGATTACTTTCGAACCGGCATCATGGGCTGTTAACGCAGCAGCCAGGCCCGAAAAGCCCGAGCCCACGATGACAACATCGGTCTCCCGGTCCCACTTCTTGGGAGGCGGTACCGCTTTTACCTCTTTCAGACCGAGTCCTGTCAGGGCTATCGCGCCTGCTCCAACTGCCGCACCCTTGATGACGCTGCGCCTTGTCAGACCTTTTTTTTCTTCCTTCTCATCCATAAAGAATCCCCCCTTTCTACTCTGTTCTTCTATGTGTTTCCGATGAGCTTACCCCCTGGTTCCGCCTATTCACCACCTCCTTCTCTTCCTGCCTCCCTGAGCGATGGAGCAACCCGGTTAACGAAGGACTTTTATCCTCTCCCTCTTCAGAATATCTTAATGCCCTGTTTTGGCTTAACTTTTTAACGGTTTTCTGAATGCGATGGCAAGTAGAGCTACTGCAGTTGATGAGGTCTAAGAACGACAGAAGAAACACTTCATGTGATTGGATATAATCAGATGGTCTTGAATCGTGAAACCGTTCTGAAGAAGTTTCTTATCAATAATATTATCTTACATTTTCATCTAACACAAAAGCAAATTATGTCAATCACTCTTTTGAATATATGGATATGATTGAAATTGTCTCTAAATTTCTTCGAATTTTGGCAGAAACACCGGGCCGGGTCAAACCCCCTCAGTTTTCTTTTTCAGGGAAAGCGCAGGGGTCGAGCGGTTCACCTGTTTCGGGGTTCCTTGCCGGGGTCACGAGGCGGGGCCTGAATTTCTGCAGATCATATCGTCTCAGGAAGTATGGGAGAACAAAGAGGATCGCAATGATCACCACCCCCAGGGCGATAGCCGTGGACGTGCTGACCGCCATGGCAGAACCGAAAATGTGGTAGATGAAGGTCATGGGAATAAAGCCGAGGATCGTCGCCAGAGTGAATTTCCACAAGGACATCCGGGTCAGTCCGGCGCCGTAACTGACCACGTCGAAGGAGATCAAAGGCAAAAGCCTCGAGAAGAAGATGACCCTTGTGAGGAGCGCCTCGGAGCATTCGCAGCAGATGACAACCTGTTTGCCTACCATGGATTCTACGAAATCCCTGCCAAGAAACCGGGCCAGAAGGAAAGCGATGGCCGCCCCGGCAGCGGATCCGACAACGGTGTAAATGGTGCCCAGCACAGGCCCGAAGATCGCGCCGGCGATCACGTAGAGCGGGGGACCGGGAATGGGTATGAGGATAGCTGTTGCCGCGATGAGGACTATGTAGACAAGCAGTGCAAGGGGCCCCATGGCCTCCAGAACGGCCTTGACGTGTGCAGGATTGAAAAAGGCGGGCAGGTCCCAGAGGTACCATGCCAGGACGAGAACTGCCAAAAAGGCCAACACCAGGGCTGCCTTGATCGGGGTCGATGTTTTCCGGGTCATTCGGTGATGCTTTCGCGCATTTAATTTGTTTCAATTTTATATTATATATGCACGGTCCCTTCGAGCAAAGGAAATATTCACTATCACGAGCCGGGAACCCCGCTCGGAAACTTTACAATTTGCAGCATCTGTGTGATAATTTCTCAATTGATAAATGGAAGGGGGTTTGCGATATGAGGCATAAACTCACCGGCGGTTCAAGACTCTGGCTCGTGGTGGCAGCGGCAACACTTTGCTTCGGCTGTGCCCTTCCCCAGACTTATTCCACGATTCAACATAGCTCGATGACGCTCAAGCCTAACGACCTGGAACAAAATGGGTTGGCCTTTATAACCCCATCCACCGTCACCGGCCAGGAAGAGGAAAAACAGGCTGTGGCTCTCATCTTCAGCGACGTTCTCCGGCAAAAGCGCCCCGAGATCCCGCTGATGAACCTTCCCCAGACACTGAGCGCCGTCAACCGGGCCGGCATCGAGGAAGATTACCGGACCATGTTCGTGGATTACCGCGACACCGGCATGTTCAAAATGGACAGCCTTCGGAATGTCCAACAAGCCACGGGGATGCGCTACCTCGGACAGCTCAAACTCTCCGGGTTCAAACAGGACTCGGACGGCCGTCTGAGTTTCTTTGGTCTTCGGGTGCTCTCAACCAAAATAGCCCGCCTTCGTCTTTTCTTCCAGATCTGGGACGCCTCGGATGGCAGCATCGCCTGGGAGGGCCTGGACGAACTCGAGTTTGCCGAAGACACCGCGATGGAGAGAACAGTCACCCTGAAGAAGGTAATCGGCAAGGCAGCAAATGACCTCATAGACCTCCTACCGTCGAAAGTCGACTTGAAGATGCAACCGTAATCAACCCGGGGATCCCTCCCCTTTGCACTCTACAGATGTGCCGTCAACTATCGGTTTACCATTCGTCCAGGCCTCAGTCGATGACAGGACCAAAGCCGTGGTGACGCCTCAAAACTCCATGACCAAAGAAATCTCCAGTGGAATGCAGAAAAAACATCAAAAAAAGTGAATGACCCCACCTGATTGGTGCATCCTGTCAGTCCCTGACCATCAGCCTGCAGGACCTCCGTGACGGTTCGTTCCACCCCTGCAAAAAACGAAAAATGAAAGAACATGAGCTCGAAAAATGGTATAGATAACAAGACAGACTTAAAGCCGCTCGACCAACGTATTGGCAGGTCGGGAAAATTAATGAACAAGAATTCTCATGAAAAGCGACCAGATCCGAAGATTCGAATCCGTAAGCTGAAACGGCAGGATCGAGACCGGATCGAGGAGATGGTGATTGCATCAGGAAACTTCAATGATGTCGAAATAGCCATCGCGCTGGAACTCGTGGATGAAGCATTAGCAAAGGGGGAAAAGAGCGGCTATGTTTTTGCCGTATTGGCGGACGACAAAGATCCGGCTTCCGTCCATGGATATGCCTGCTATGGGCCTGTCCCCCTTACGCAGGGGACATGGGATCTTTACTGGATTGTAATCGATCGGGCATCCCAGAAGAAGGGACTTGGAAGGCGGCTTTTAGAGCATGTCGAGCGGGACGTCGTCAAAAGGGAAGGACGAATGCTGCTCATCGAGACCTCATCCCAGGAGAGCTATGCTGCCACCGTCCGATTCTACGAGAGCAGGGGATACCATCTGGAGGCACGCGTAAGGAATTTCTACCGGACCGGTGACGACAAACTGGTTTTCCAAAAAGAGCTGGCCTGAAAGCCCTTTTTCGCCTGCGCGTGATTATCCTGAACGGAATGGCCGGAACTCCCAACGGAAGAAAAAGGGGCAGGCTTCTTTTTCATCGGGTCAGACCTTCATCGGGCGCCGCTGCCTCTCAGGCGGTCGCGAACGGTCTGGATGATGACCAGGGAGGCCTCGAAGGGGTCTTCGGCCCGGCAGTCCGCCAGAAGCTTCTCGTTTTGCTCCCACAGGCCGAAGTCCTCCCGGATACCCTCCCCCCAGCCGAAGACGTTGAAGACTGCCACTTCCTCATCGGACATGTGGGCAACGGCCACCCGGGTTTTGAAGCTCATCTTATCAATGATCAGCTTCACCGCATCCTCGAACGTCACCGGGGCAGCCTCATCCTTCCGCTCTCCAGGTTGATCCCGCGGGAACAGCCACTCAAACCAGGCCTCGACCTCCCTTCGGTTCGGCGTCACCCCCTGTTTTAGAACCCTTTTGTTGATGAGAACTGCCGGAAGGTTGCTCAGACCAAAAGTGGAACTTGCGGAGGAAGGCACCCAGGAAACCTTGACATACCCCTCTATTTCATGACGGCGCATGACCTCCTCGATCATGGACCGCAGCGCTTCCCCCTCCTCGCGGGAGTCCGCACAGATTTCGATGTTGAGAGATTTTTTGGTCACCGGCCTGCTAGCCTTCCCATGGAAAAAGAATTGGGATATGGCTCTTTTCTTTCTCTTTGTTATCGTTGACTTATATCATACCCTGGCAAAAATGGCATAGTCCCTTTTTTTCTTTCCCCGACCCCTCTGGACGTCAACCATATGACCCCTGAATCGTTATGATGTATAAAGTTTGTCTACTTTCTGGACAAGGGACATGGTAAGTGCTTTAATGATGTTTAGAATATTAGCGAGAATTTGATATGAAAAATTTAAAATCCTTCCGATTCGTGTTGGTCTGGCTTTTAATATTTCTGCTGGCCTTGTCGCCCGCGGCTCTGGCTCAGGATAGCAAAGGCGCTGCCGGTAAGAAGTTCTCCAAGGAGGAGCTGGACCAGATGCTGGCTCCCATAGCGCTCTATCCCGATGCGCTCCTCGCCCAGGTCCTCATGGCATCGACTTATCCCCTGGAAGTCGTGATGGCGGATCGATGGGTCAAACAGAACAAGACGCTCACCGGGGATAAGCTGAAGGAAGCCGCGGACAAGCAGCCGTGGGACCCGAGCGTAAAGGCATTGGTGATTTTCCCCGACCTTCTCTCCACGATGACCGAGAAGCTGGACTGGACCGAGAAACTCGGGGCAGCTTTCCTGGCACAGCAGACCGACGTCATGGATACGGTCCAGGGCCTCCGGAAAAAAGCATATGAGGCCGGGAATCTGATGTCGACAAATGAGCAGCACGTCATCGCCGAAAAAGAGGTTATTCGGATTGAGCCTGCCGACCCGAGGGTAGTCTACGTTCCCGTCTATGACCCCTGGTGGGTTTACGGTCCCTGGTGGTGGCCCTACTACCCGCCTTACGCTTTCTATCCCTATCCGTACTCAGCAGGGGTGGCAATTGCCCCCGGGTTTATCGGGTTTAGTTTCGGTTTCTTCATCGGTTCTTACTGGGGTCACTGGGGTTACTGCGACTGGCACCATCATGACGTCTATGTGAACTCTCACTACTATGGATACCCGCATCACGGCCACTCTAACGCAAACAACACCATTGGTTCATTTGGGGGCGCAACGCAAAACGGACGCCCTTCTGGTCCACCACCCGCGAATAACACGGTTGGTTCATTCGGGGGTACAAGGCAAAACTTACGCACCACCGGTTCCCCCTCCGTGAACAACACGATCGGTTCGTCTGGGAGTGCAACGCAAAGATGGACCCATGACCCGTCCCACAGGCGGGGAGTGGCATACAGAAACTCCTCCGTCAGCGACCGGTTCGGGCAGATGAGCAGGACAACCGCGGACAACCGCCAGGTTTCACGAACATTTCAAGATAACATGGCGCGGAGGACTACCGTCACAAGGGCCAATGCCGCAGGAGGGACCGGGAGGACCGATGTCGCTGGAAGAACCGGCGGGGCCTATGGGTCTGTCGACAGGCGCGGAAGACCCGATGCTTCTGTTTCACGGACAACGTCCGATCGCCGTGTTTCCGACCGGCAATTTGAAGACATCAGGTCCGGAAGGTCTTATTCAACGGTGGAAAGAAACGGCCGCATTGACACATCATCCACGCCCCGGAAGGCGCTTGAAAGGAATCGGGTGGACCGCCCGGCAACTGAGCGCGCCTACAGGCCATCCCCCGAGAGAGCCAGAACCTTCTCCGCCCCCGAAAGGGTGAGTCGCGGACCCATGGTACAGCAACCCGGCAGCTCGGGCCGTGGGGTAAGTGCCCCCACCCCGAAATCTCAAAACTGGACCGGTGTTTTTGGCGGCCAGGGCGGTGGAGATGTTATCAGCCCCAACAGGGGGTCGGGCTGGTCCGGAGGCGGTCTTGGCGCACCCCGAGGGGGCTCAGCCGGATCCGGCGGTCATGTAGGCGGGTGGGGCGGCGGCGGTTTCCGTGGCGGCCGTTAGGAGTAGATTCAATCAATTGTAAAAAAAGAGGACAGGCTGGATTTACCCGTCCTCAGGCCTGCCCTTTCACGATCAATCACTTGCTCTCCAGGCGGAAGATGCCATCCCATTTATCCGGCGGCGGGTTTTCCAGGTACTGCCTGCAACGGACCAGCATGAAACCGACGGGCCGATCACCGGGATTCAGTTCACGGACAGCCTCGTATCGTTTGATGGCCTCATCAAAACGCCCCGCCAGATAGGACTCGAGGGCCTCCGTCGTCAGCTGCGCGACTTTGACTTTTTTATCCTCCACCGTCTTTCGATCCCCCATGAGCTCATAGACCTTCAACCCTGCCTTTTTGCCCATCACGGATACCCGGTCGATGGGCCGCGCGACGAAGTGGTCCTTCACCAACTCATAGGTGCTCTCCCCGATGATGATGTTCGTCCCGTAGAACTTGTTGAGCCCCTCGAAACGGCTTGCGGCATTGACGTGATCCCCGACGACCGTATAGTTCATACGGTTCTCGCTTCCCATGTTGCCCACGATGACCTCACCCGTGTTGATACCGATGCGCTGGTAGAAAAGGGGCTTCCCCTCCGTCTGCCACTTCTCCCGGAGCACGGCGAGCCGTTCCTGGCAACGGAGGGCCGCGCGGCACGCCGCCAGGGCGTGTTCCGCGTTGGGCATGGGAGCGCCCCAGAAGGCCATGAGGGAATCCCCGATGAACTTGTCAACCGTTCCCTGCTCGTCGCGTACCTGCTGGTTCATCTCTCCCAGGTATTCGGCCAGATGATCCACGAGGGCTTCCGGTTCGAGCTGCTCCGAGATCGACGTGAATCCTTCGATGTCCGAGAAAAAGATGGTGAGGTTCACCCTGCGGCCCCCGAGCACGGCCTCCCCGCCCGAGGCCATGATGTCCCGGACGACATCGGTCGGCACATATTTCCCGAAAGACCGGAGTCCCCTTTTCATGTCGTCTGTAGCCATCATGAGGCGATCCACCTCCTTGATCATCGAGTGTCCGATGGGCCCGCCCTCGAGCTCGAAGCGGCCGATGGCTTCCGATTCGTTGGAGATTTTTTTCAGGGGTCTCGAGATGCGTCCGGAGATCCACGCGCTGGCCAGCAGGATGAGCAGAAAGCTCGCCAGACCGATCCCCAGGGTTTCCATGTTGTTGCGATCGGCAAACCCCATGATTTCTTCTCGCGGAATGATCGACGCGACGACCCAGTTCGGCATATCTTTGCCGGTCATCTTCCGGTAGCTCCCGAAATACTCCGTACCGCCTGCGCTGAAGCTGAAGATGTGGATACCCTCACCCGGTTGAACCAGATCTTTCCGGGAAAGTTGCTCCATGAAGCCGGCGACACGGACATCCTTGAGCTTCCGGTAGGGGACAAACTCGTACTGTGGAAGACCCCGCTCATTGACAACTGTATGGGTGAGGATATCCGGTGTCGGGTGGGCGATGACGCGCGGCTCCCCCTTCGGCGGTTTTTCGATGATGAAGGCAAACCCCGCCTTTCCCACGGGGTTGGCGGCAAGGAATTTTGATATGGCCACGATGTCGAAATCAACACTCGTTACCCCGCGCAGCTCTTTTTCCGGCCCATAAAAGGGCGCGGCGTAGGAAACACCCGCGACGGTCTCGGCACCTTTGCGGATGGTGCGGGCCTCTATCCATACGGGTTGCCCCGCTTTTACGGCCATCGTGTACCAGGATTCAACGGTGCGACTGGAGTTGCCCCTGGGGGCAAAAACAATCTTTTTGTGGTTGTATGGCTTGCGCTCCCGGTAGTCTTCGGGCCAGAAATCATAGAACTCGAGTGTTCTCTTCTCGCGGTCAAATTGGCTTTCACGGATGGTGAGCTTGCCGTCCTTCATCCGTTCAATGGAGAGAGCGCTGCCGTTTTCGAGTCTCGCAGAAATAAAGGTGAAGTAAGGCTGCGTCTCCATGACCCGCCGCCAGTAGTTGCTCAACCTGAAAAAGGTTTCAGGGCCTAACTTGATCGTGCCCAGCGTCGCGCGGTTCAACTGGTTCTGGTCATTGGCCTTGGAAAGGAGGTTCTTGACCCAGAGTTCTATGCGGCTGGATGTCTGGTCGACCACCTGAGAGGCAAGATTGCCGGCGTTCTTCCGTAGATTGGAGTATGAAAGAATGCCGAGCGCCGCGATGGCGGCGATGAGCAACACGGCGAAAATGGTGGACAGCGCGATGCGGAAAGGGACGCGCAGGGGTTTTTCATTCGGTTCCTTCGCTGATTTTTCCATGGTTCTCCTATTCCTTCCGGGTCAACGGCCCGGGGGGCCGAGGTTTTGTTTCACAAAAATCATGACCGCCGGCCTCCCGTCATCGACGTGCCCCGCTGCCGTCCCGGCGAGGTCCGGGTCGGACAAATGACGGGTACTGCGGCCCTGGACGGCCATTGTTGTCCGTACCGCCGGGTGATACTTACTGGAAGTGATCCCTTCATGAACAGTCCCCTCACCGCCCCCCCCGAATGTGGTCCCACCAGCGAGCCAGGTGATGACAACGAAAGCAAGGATGAGTGTGAGGAAGCTCAAGGTGTAATAAAGTGTCTTTTGAGTCTTCTTCGACATGGCCCCTTCCGGAAGATACATTGGATTACCCCGGTCTTCCGTCATCGGCAATGAGCGATACCTGACATGTTTTCAAAAGATTAAGTTCGCCGGGATGTTTATTTATGACCTGAAGCGGCGCCCGTGTCAATCCCCGAGTTACCCGGGCCTCTACAGGCATTTTTCAACTTCCGGGCTCGCGACGTCGCGCTGATGAGATAAAGAAAGTGTAAGTGGCCAAAGGGGTGGGCTACACGCCCATCTTATTCGTCAGAATTTCACGGATAAGCTTCGGGTTTGCCTTGCCGCCGGAAGCCTGCATCGCCTGTCCGATGAGAAAACCCATGGCCTTGGCAACACCGTTACGGAAATCGGCAACGGCTGATGGGTTTGCCTCCAGGATTTTTTCAACGAGACCCTCCAGGGCGGTGGCATCGGAAATCTGCCGGACGCCCGCTTTTTCCACAAGGGCCGCGGGCGACTCGTCCCTTTCGAATAGCTGATTCAGGATCTCCCTTGCCGCGTTGGCGTTGATCTCATCCCGCTCGAGCATCGAGAGCAACCCGGCAAACCGGTCGGGCTTCACGGTCGTGTCGGCAATAGTCTGCCGGCGCTCCCTCAAGGCGGGGAGGAACTGCGTGGCCAGCCAGTGCGTCGCCGTTTTGGGTTTGATGCCCTGGTTGATCACCGCCTCCGCGTATTCGGAGAGATCACGCTCCGCACTCATCATCACGGCCTCCTCACGGGTGAGCCCGAACTGCCGGATGAATCTCTCCGCCTTCCGGGCGGGCATTTCGGGAAGCCGCGCCTGCATTTCATTCAGCCACGCCTGTGAGACCAGTATCTGGGCGACGGCGGGATCGGGCACGCAGGGCCCCGAGAACTTACCCCTCATGGCGGTGGTCACTTTCTTCTCGGGATCCCACAGGCGCGTGTGCAGGACGATCGGCTCCCCGCCCTGGAGGCAGGCGATCTGGCGCTGAATCTCGTAAGTGATGGCATCGCCGAGGTGACGGATGGAGTTCATGTTCTTGACCTCCACCTTCGTGTTCATCTGGTCCGTTCCTTTCGGGCGGATGGAAATGTTGGCGTCCACGCGCATCGTTCCGCTCTCCATGCTGCAGTCGGCACTGCCGACGTAGCGTATTTGCGTCCTCAGGGCGCGGATGAATTCCATGGCGTCGTGGGGGCTTCGCATGTCCGGCTCCGTCACGATCTCCACGAGGGGCACGCCGGCCCTGTTGAAATCCACCAGACTGATGGGCGTTCGGCCCTCCATTTCATGGACCAGTTTCGCCACGTCCTCCTCCATGTGAATGTGGTGGATACGGAGTTTTTTCGGCTTTCCGTCTTCACCGGTGATGTCGAGCCACCCATTGCGGGCCAGGGGTTTGTGAGCCTGCGAGAGCTGAAACCCCTTGGGCAAATCGGGGTAGTAGTATACCTTCTGGTCGAAGGCGCTTCGCTCCTGGATCTGACAGTTCAGGCCGAGACAGATCATGGACGCCTTTTCAAGGGCTTCTCCGCTGAATTTCGGGATGGCGCCCGGAAACCACAGGCAGATCGGGCAGGTGTTCCGGTTCGGTTCGTCGCCCGGCCGGTTGGGGCAGTCGCAGAACATTTTGGTGGCGCAGTTGAGCTCCACGTGGATTTCAAGACCGATAACCGATTCGTATTCCATCGGGTCGTTGCTCCTTTCCTAAAAATCCCCTCAGTACAGCAGCCGCGCACCGGCAGATAAGAGATGGGGGTCACTCAGCTGCCGGCCCACCAGCTGAAGACCGGAATCGAAACGGCCGTCGGTCACGACACCCGGGATCTGCAGGGCGGGAAGGCCCGTCACGCTGGCCGCGAGCGTGAGCAGGAAGGCGTCGTAGACCTGGCTCACCGTCCCGGCTTTTTCCGCCGGATAGCCTTTCCGCCTCGTCGGGAGGGCGACGGCGTCAACACGGGCCATAAGATCGTCCGCGGCCTTTAGGAGCCGGGCGCGGATCCGGCAGGCGTCTTCGAAGGCGTCGAAATTTTCGAACTGAAAATAGGCCCCCTGAAAGAGATAGGCCTTGACGGGCATGCCGAAGGATTCCGCCCTCGATTTGAGGTACATCTCGTTCCAGTTTTTTGCCGTGGAGGCCCGGTGACCATAGCGGACGCCGTCGTATTTGCCGGCGCTGGAAGAAGCCTCCACGGATCCCACAACCTGATGCACCGTTCGGAAGAGGCCGAAGTCCGCCACAGAGGTTTCCTGCAGGTTGAAACCCGCTTTCTCCAGTCGGGAAAGACCGGAGTGAAAGAGCTCTGCCTCATCAGCACTCAGCAGCTCGAGGCAATCCTTGAGGACGGCAATAGTTTTAACGGCACTGCCTTTTTCACCGTCGAGGTGAAAATCGGGGATCGCCAGATCGGGCATGGAAAAATCGTTTACGTCCCGCCCGGCGATGACCTTCATGACCGAAGCGATGTCCCGGGGCTGCGTCGCGACAACGCCATAGCACTCCATGGAAGGGACAAGGCCGATCAACCCCAGGCGGGATACGATTCCGTAAGTCGGTTTAAGCGCCCAGAGCCCGGTCATGGAGGCGGCAACACGCGCTTCCCCCATAGAATCCGTGATGAGAGCGCAATCGGCATGATCTCCGGAAACGGCGCTTGCCGTTGAATCACCGGCAAGACCGAAGCCGAGTTCGCTCATGTGCGTGCTGCCCGCAAGGATCGCACCGGCTCCCCTCAGGCGTTCGACCACCGTTGCGTCCTCGAGGGCGACAAAACGTTTCAACGCCATTGAACCGGCTTCCGCGGGCCACCCATGGACGGAGATATTCGGCTGAAGGGCCACCTTCATCCGGGAAAGCGCCCCGTCTTTCCCGCGGGATGACGGTGACGGTTCGCGATAAGAAAAAACATCGGAAGGCATACGTTCTTTCCTTTCCTACTCCAGGATGCTTGCGACCTTGAAGAAATTGCCCTTCACGGCCGGTGCGTTCTTGAAGATCTCGCCCTTCTCGGCCAGCGGGGACCGCCTGGGGACTGCGTCTTCCCTCACCCGGTTCACAACATCCACGACGGCATAAAGGGGCTCTTCGTCACCCGCTTTTTTCCTGACGAGCTCGGCGAGACGGGCCGCTTCGTCGAGCGCCGCCTCTATGAAAAACTTTTCTTTGGAATCGACGGCGATGCGCGATACCCACGACAGGTGATCGATCATCTCCCGCTTCTCCCCCGTCCCGGGGATCGGTGTGTCCCCGGCGAGATCGAGGAGGCTCAACTCCGCAAGCTGCTCGCGAGCCACCGTCGAAGGGGCATCCGTGAGGGGGCAGTAAGCACTGCGGTTCTTGGGGAATGCAATCACTTCGCGGATGGAATCCGTCCCGAGAACCATGGACACGACGCGGTCCATCCCCAGGGCGATGCCGCCGTGGGGGGGCGCGCCGTAATCGAGGGCCCGGAGGAAGAAACCGAATTTCTCCTCCACGTCGCTTTCAGACAGGCCCAGCGCCTGGAAAATCCTCTGCTGGAGGCCGCGGTCATTGATGCGGATGCTTCCGCCGCCCAGTTCCTCGCCATTCATGACCAGATCGTAGGACCTCGAGTAAAGGGAAAGCAGTTCCTCCCGGTCGGACGGGTCGAAATCGGACCGATCCGGCGATGTGAACGGATGATGGCTCGAAGTGATGCCTTCGTCCGTTGCCTCGAAGAGTGGAAAATGCGTCACCCACAGGGGGCAGTAGGTGTTTCCGGGGATAAGTCCCAGGCGGCCGGCAATATGAAGGCGGAGCTGGCCGAGGGCCGAGGTCACCGTCCTGTAGGACGCATCGGCCACGAGGATGAGCACGTCCCCGTTTTGGGCACCGAAACGCTGAAGGATCGCCTGCCGTTCTTCAGGGCTGAAGAACTGAACGATGTTCGACTCCAGGTGGCCGTCGAGGACGCGCATCCACGTCATACCCTTCGCGCCGAAGGACGGGGCGACCTCCTTCGCGTACTCGTTCTGTAGGACGTTCTTGCTCAGCTTCTCCGACTGTCCCTTGATGTTGATGCCCTTGATGCAGCCGCCGCGCTGGAGGATCTGTTTAAAAATCCCGTAACTGGTGTTCTGGAAGATGTCCGTGGCCTCAATGAACCGCAATCCGAATCTTGTATCGGGGCGGTCGGATCCGTAGGCGTCGACGGCCTCCCGGTAGGCCATCCTCGGGAAGGGGCGGGGAAGGTTGATCCCGCCTACGGCAAACATCCTCTCGGTGAGTTCTTCGAACAGCCTGTAGATGAACTCCTCGTCGATGAAGGAAGCTTCCAGGTCCAGCTGCGTGAACTCCGGCTGTCGGTTCGGCCGGAGGTCCTCGTCGCGGAAGCAGCGGGCAATCTGGTAATACCGCTCGAATCCACTGACCATGAGGAGCTGCTTGAAGAGTTGCGGCGACTGGGGAAGCGCGTAAAATCTCTGCGGGTGAAGGCGGCTGGGCACGAGGTAGTCGCGGGCGCCTTCGGGCGTGCTTTTCGTGAGGATTGGCGTCTCGACCTCTATGAAGCCTTGTTCATCCAGATACTCACGGATGCACCGGACGATCCTGTGCCTCTTCATGAGGTTATCCTGCATCGAGGGTCTCCGCAGATCGAGATACCGGTACTGCAATCTCAAATCCTCGGACACGGTCTCGTCCTGA
>Ga0316622_100001424_pt1 | contig 15538 bp, 12 predicted proteins | sample OWC_Aug_OW2_C1_D_FD_207646 | JGI IMG/M metagenome (GOLD analysis project Ga0316622, IMG submission 207646) | Wetland soil microbial communities from Old Woman Creek delta, Ohio, United States - OWC_Aug_OW2_C1_D5_C | ecosystem: Environmental > Terrestrial > Soil > Wetlands | place: USA: Ohio... | reverse complement strand
CTATCGAGGACATCCCCATCAAGCGGGAGGGCGATTGATCCGTCTGGCCGATCTGCTGGCAGCCACGGGCGGGACTGTTCACGGGCCGGTCTTTGCCGAGACGTTCGACGACTTTAGCTATGATACCCGCGCGCTCAAACCTGGCGAGCTGTTCCTGGCCGTCGTCGCCGACAGGGGCGACGGCCACGATTATGTCCTGGATGCCGCCAGGCAAGGGGCGACCGGTGTCCTCTGCCAGCGGCCATTTGATCTGGCTCCCTACCAGGTCACCTGTGTGGTCGTCGAAGACAGCCGGCAGGCGCTGCTCGATTGGGCGCGCTACATCCTGCGCCGTTTTGGCCCCCGCGTCGTAGGCATCACCGGTTCCAGTGGAAAGACGACAACCAAGGAATTGGCCGCCGCCATAATCGGCTCACGCTACCCGGTATTTCGCAACTATGGCAATTATAACGACCGGTATGGGTTGCCCATCGCCCTGGGACGCTTGGCCCCTGAACACCAGGTCGCAGTTCTGGAGCTGGCCTGTGACAGCGTGGACGAGATCCGCGAGCTGGCCGCGCTCACCCGGCCCCAGATCGGCGTTGTCACGACCATCAATGAGACACACCTGGCCTACTTTGGATCGCTGGATGCGATCGCGGCCGAGAAGAGTCGCCTGGTGGAGGCGTTGCCCGCGGCGGATCAGGGCGGGGTAGCCATCCTGAACTACGACGACCCACGGGTGCGGGCCATGGCAGCCCACACACAGGCGCGGGTCGTCACCTATGGCTTGGCGCCCGATGCCGACTTGGTCGCCGGAGCGGTGGAGACCGGTTCGGAAGGCACGTCGTTTACCGTTTTTGTCAAGGATTTCTTCCCGGTGCCGGGTCTGAGGGGCAAACGCAAGCTGCAGGTCCAGACATCGCTGCTCGGCCGGCACCACGTCTATGCTGCGCTGGCCGCGGTGGCGGTAGGGCTGGCCCTGGGCGTGGAGCTGGACGAGGCGCTCTCGGCGCTGGCCGCCGTCCGCCCCTTGCCCGGGCGGCTAAACCCACTGCCGGGGATCCACAAGACCGTGATCCTGGACGACAGTTTCAGCGCCAGCCTGGCCTCGACCCTGACCGCCCTGGACACCCTCGCCTTGTTCAAAAGCAGCAGGCGCTGCGCTGTCCTGGGTGACCTGCCCGACCTGGGAAGCATGGAAGGGGAGGCTTATCGCCTCGTCGGCGAGCGGGCAGCGCAGGTTGTCGATCTCCTCGTGACCCAAGGGGACGGAGCCCACAGGATCGCACAGGACGCCCAGGCCTATGGACTGTCTGCCAGCCAGGTCTTGGCAACCTACACCGCCGAGGACACACTGCGTGGCCTACGAGCGGAGCGAGGCCTGCGGCCGGGCGACACGGTCCTGGTCAAGGGGCCGGTCGAGTCACGAATGGAGCAGGTAGTGGCTGGACTGCTGGCCCAGCCGGAACGGGCAGCCGAGCTGCTGGCGCTCCGCGGGCAGTCGGCCGGCTGGCAAAAGGCCAGATTGCTCCGCCCCGGCCGTCCTACCTGGGTGGAAGTGGACCTGGAAGCGATCGCCCACAATGTGCAGCGCATTGTAGAGATGGTCGGGCCGAAGGTCATCGTCCTGGCCGTCTTGAAGGCCGACGGCTACGGCCACGGGGCGATCCGGGTGGCGCGGACGGCGCTGAACAACGGCGCCCGCTACCTGGGTGTGGCCAGCATCAACGAGGGAATAGCGCTGCGCCGGGCCGGCATCACCGCCCCGATCCTGGTCCTGGGCTACACGCCGGCCTGGCAGGCCCGGGAGCTGGTGCTGAACGGCCTGTCGGCCACGATTTTCAACCTCGACGTCGCCCGGGCGCTGAGCCGGGCGGCCGCCGACCTAAACGGCCGGATCCCGACGCACGTCAAGGTGGACACCGGCATGGGCCGGCTTGGCCTGCTGCCCGACGAGGTGCTGCCCTTTGTCCTGGAAGTGCAAAGGTTACCCAACCTGGTGCTGGAGGGCATCTTTACCCACTTCTCGGTAGCCGACAGCGACCCGGACTATACGCGGTGGCAGCTCAACCGCTTCCGGCAGGTGCTGGGGATCCTGTCCGAAGCAGGCATCCGCCCACCGCTGGCCCACGCAGCCAATTCGGCTGCCGTCCTGACCCTGCCAGACAGTCACCTGGATATGGTCCGGCCGGGCATTGCGCTGTATGGGCTGCATCCTTCACCCCAGGTGCGCTGCCCGCCCGATTTTCGACCGGCCCTGCGCTTCAAGACCCAGATAGCACAGGTCAAGGCCTTACCGCCCGGTAGTTATGTCAGCTATGGGAATACCTACCAAACCAGCGGCGAGCAACGGATCGCCGTCATTCCGGTGGGGTATGCCGACGGGTTTCGCCGGGCGCCGCGCCATTGGGGGGAGGTCCTGGTGCGGGGCCACCGGGCGCCCATCGTGGGCCGGGTGTCGATGGATCAGACCATGATCGACGTGACGGCCATCCCTGGCGTGCGCCAGGGCGACGAGGCCGTGCTCATCGGCGAGCAGGGGGACCAGCAGATCACGGCCGAGGAAGTGGCAGAGCGGCTGGGGACGATCAGCTACGAAGTGGTGAGCGAAATCCTGGCTCGCGTCCCTCGAATTGTGTGATTCTGACTATTTCTGTTCTTCGGCCTCGTCCTTCTTGGCCTGATCCTCTTCGTCGGGTTCCTTCACCGCCTTGCGAAAGCCGCTGATGGCCTTGCCCAAAGCAGGGCCAACATCCGCGATTTTGCCCACGCCGAAAATAACGGCCACGATTGCCAGGATGATCAACAGCTCCTGCCACCCAAATCCACCCATCTGTTACGCTCCTATTTCGGATCTCTCGTCACCATTCGCTTCCAGATCGGACGGCGCCGTTTCCAGGGCTCGGCGGACCATGGCTCGGATCAGCGGATGGTCCTGAGGCGCGCCGCCCCCGAACCGCTGGGCCGCCGCCAGGGCTAGGCGTGCGTTGGCCTCGTCGCCGGCGAGCAGCAGCCATTCGCTCATCGCCTCCAACCGCTGGCTGAACACCTGGGCCACCATCGGCTCGGCAAACAGCTCGGCGGACAGGCGTGCAACCCACACTTCCAGGCCCCAGTCCGGGCGTTGAGACATCTCCTGTACTGCCTTGAGCAGTTGCTCGCCCTGCAGCATCCAGGTGACAAACGCCGGATGCTCCAGTAACCGGCCTGATGCCGCGCTCAGCGCCTGATCATCAGGGCCAAGCTGTGGCAAGCGCCTCGGCGGCAGCGCATCGGCGCCGGTCACAGGGCCCACATCCCACAGCCACGTGCTGAACAGCCGGAGCGGCCCCGCAACCGGGATCTGTGTCCTGCGGTTGTGAGCCAACGCTTCGAGCACGAGCCGCCGGCCCACGTCAAACGACGCCTCAAGCATCAGCAGCAGCCCGGGGCCGCCGGCCACCGGGATGTCGTGCACATAGCCCGGCTCCCGCCAGGGGGGCAGCATCAGCACCGGCACGTGCCGGTGGGCCACCGCCTCTACCGCACCGGCCTGATCGCTCAACAGGACGTTGAGGAACTTAACCTGCCCTGCCGATCGGCTGCCCCTGATGAACCACACACTCTGCCGCCCCAGCCCGTCTACCGGGCTGATCAGCGCCCGCCAATCCTGACCGGGCAGTGACACAGACGGAAATGTGACGCCGGCGAATTGCAGCTTGCGCAGCGACCGTTCGGCCAGGGCACGCAGATCGGGTGCAATGGCAGGGATCAGTGTCTGCAAGGCGAACGCTGCCTCAGGCAGGCGCAGGCTCGTCAGTGCCTGCAACGCCTTGGCGGCGATCTCATCCCGCACGTCCTGAGCCATCATCCGCAGCAGCTCGACCGCTCGCGGGTCACCGATGGCGTACAGTGCCTGTATGACGGTCAGGACGATATCCGGCTCCTGCCGATCCAGCTCCTGGACATACTCGGCCAGGGCAGACGGATCCCTCTCCCCAAGAGCCAACACCTCTTCCAGCGAAGAGAGCACCACCCCCTCGGCGTTGGACAGGCTGGCCAGAAGCTCGTCATCCGGCTCTTGGTCTAGAAACCGCTCCAGGATGGTCATGGCTCCGACGCGGCTCTGGTCGGTGTGACCCGCCTCAAGCACAACCCGGCGCAGCACCTGGACTATCTCGTCGCGATCGAGATAGGTAGCGACCGTGCCCAGTGCTTCTAGCAGCCGGGCGTCGGTCCGGTTTGCAGCCGCCAGGCTGCGGGCGATGGCCGGGATGACCTGGGAACCTAGGGCAGCGATCCGTTGCGCCCGCCGCCTAAAGTCGGCATCCGAAGTGGAGGTGAGCATGTCGCGCAGATCTGCTTCGATCTGTCGTCGTTCATGCAGCGTGGTGATTATCTTTTGACCGGCCGACACCCCGTGCTTTGCCCTCCTCTACTTCGCGGCCATTATAGCACAGGTGATCGGCAGGGACAAGTCTAGGCCATAGCCGCTTCCACCTCGGCGGCCTCTTCTTGCCCCACCTCCACCTGTCGGAAAGTAGAGGGATCGGTCAGCTTGTCGGTGAAGAGAATGCCGTCGAGATGGTCCATCTCGTGCTGAAAGACGCGAGCCAGGTAACCGTCCACTTTGTACCGCACCTTCTTGCCCCCTTCGTCCAAACCCTGGACCGTCACCTGTTCGTAGCGGGCGACTTCGCCCACCCAGCCTGGGATCGACAGGCAGCCCTCCAGGCCAACCTGCTCCCCCTGGCTCTTGATGATCTCGGGGTTGAACAGGATAAAGCGCCGCCCGCGCATCTCGCGGAGTACCGCTTCCTTTGCGGTGTCGTCTGGATCGTCCGGGTCCTCCGGCAGCTCGGCGACAAAGAATCGCTGAAGCACGCCGACCTGCGGCGCAGCCAGGCCCACGCCTTCGGCCTGGTACATCGTTTCCAGCATCTGGTAGGCCAGATCCACCAGTTTACCGGTAACCTTCTGCACCTTCCTGGACTTGGTCCGGAGCACTCGAGACTGCTTTGGGTTGTCTACGACGTAAACCTCTAGATTGGACATCTCATACCTTGCCATGACCGGTCTCAACCGTGCCCTTCATTATCCACGGGTGCAACCGGCCAGTCTGTAAACCATATCACGCGCGCCCTACAACACCCCGGCGACCACCTCAGCAATGTCTTTCAACGCCACAGAACCGGCCATCTCCCGCCTTGCGACGGCCTCGTCGAGCATGATCAGGCAGAAAGGACAGGCAGCCGCGGCCAGGGCCGGGCTGAGCGCCGCAATCTCCTCCACCCGAACGTCGTTGACCCGCTGGCCGGCCTGGCGCTCCATCCACATACTGGCCCCACCGCCGCCGCAGCACAAGCCACGCTCGCGGGAGCGCTTCATCTCGGTGAGGCGCAGGCCGGGCACCGACTCGAGTACCCGCCGGGGATCATCATACACCTGATTATAACGGCCCAGGTAGCAGCTGTCGTGGAAGGTAACCGGGCCGCCGGTCCAGGTGCCGGTGAGCTTCAGCTTGCCTATTGCCAGCAGCTCGTGGATGAGCTGGCTGTGGTGGAGCACTTGCCATTCGCCGCCGAACTGCGGGTATTCGTTCTTGAGGGTGTTGAAACAGTGAGGGCACTGGGTCACGATGCGCTTGAACCGGTACTGCTTCAGCGTCTCGACGTTGGCCTGGGCCTGGGTCTGGTACAGGTACTCGTCGCCGGCGCGCCTGGCCCATTCGGCGTTGCAGCTCTCCTCTTCACCCAGGATGGCAAAGTCGACGCCGGCGGCGCGCATGATTTGGACTACCGCCCTGCTGACCTTCTGGCTGCGCGGATCGTAGCTGCCGGCGCAGCCTACCCAGTAGAGCACATCTGCCTGGCTCACGTCGGCCATGACCGGCACGTCGAGACCGGCGGCCCACTCGGCGCGCTTGTGGCGAGGCTGGCCCCAGGGGTTGCCCTGGCGCTCGGTGCTGCGCAGCGCCTGGGCCAGCGTCGAGGGGATGCGGCCGGCCTCGAGCACTAGGTAGCGGCGCATGTCGACGATACAGGCCGCCTGCTCGATAAAGACCGGGCACTCCTGCTCGCAGGCCCGGCAGGTGGTGCACGACCACAGTGTCTCGTCGGCGACGATTTTGCCCACCAGTTCCCTGTCCGATGGCTGGCCGGAGCCGAGAGCCAGCCGGCGCAGCAGCGGCACGCGGTCCACGACCGGTTTCTGCCACCGCCACAGGGCGCCAGGGTATTCACCCATCCGGTCACGAACGTCCAGGATCAGGCGCTTGGGCGACAGCGGTTGCCCGGCAGCGTAGGCCGGGCAGACGGCCTGGCAGCGGCCGCACTCGGTGCAGGCATCGCCGTCCAGCAGCTGCTTCCAGCTCAGGTGCGGGATAGAGCCGGCGCCCAACGGTCCCTCGGCCTCCTCGATATTCTCGATCTTGGGAATGGCCCCCGGCGGGCTGAGGCGGCTGAGAAAGATGTTGGCCGGCCCGGTAAAGATATGCAGGAATCTTGTATAAGGCAGGGTGACCATCAACGCCACCATCGTCAGCTGGTGCGCCCACCACACGAAAGGATAGATCGTGGGCGGTTCGCCGGTCGGCGGGCCAAACATGTGAGAGATGGCATTGCCCAGCCACGACCAGTGAGCCCAGGGTGGATTCTGCCCGCGCAGGCGCATCACCTCCATCGACAGGCCGGACAAGGCCATGAACGCCAGTCCTCCCAGGAGGAAGGCATCGCTTCGCCTGAAGCGCCCCGCGAGCTGATCGGGCCGTAAGACGTAGCGCCGGAAGGCGGCCAGCCCCAGTCCAATCAGGAACAGCAGGGCAAAAGCGTTGACCACCGACTCAAAGCCGAGGTAGAAATCGCCCTTGAGGATGCGCCACGGGGTGCTATAGTCGATGCCGACCAGCGACGTGGCAATGAAAAAGATGATAAAGCCGTAAAAGATCAGCGAGTGCATCAGCCCCGGGTAGGGTTGGCTGATATTGCGTCTCTGGCCGAGGGCATACAGCAGCAGACGGCCCAGCCGCCGGCCGACCTGGTCGGTGCGCATGGCCGGCTGGCCCATGCGCCACAGGCGGACCCGCCGCCACAGCCCATAGACCATCACCATGCCACACAGAATGACCACGATCCAGTGGACGGTGTACATCCACTTGGGCAGGTTCCACAGGTCCTCACGAAAGGGCGTCACGGCAGTTCTCCACCATATCGGGCTATTAGGGTGCTGGCACCGCCGCGCGGGTACCGTCGGCCCGCTGCTGGTACTCGGCAGCCAGGCCCGATTGCCCCTGACCGGCGTACAGCGCGCTCAGCGCCTGGTAGGCATCGGCCAGGATGCCGTGGCGCAGCCAGGCCTCCGCCTTGTGGTCACTTGGGGCCAGCTCTTCCAGCAGCGCGATCTGGTCCTTCAGGCTGGCCTCCGGATCGGTCAGCGCCAGGTTGCGGTAAGCCAGGGCCGTGATGGCCTTGATCGGTACCTGGGCGAATTTCCCCTGATTGGCCAAGTACCACTGGTCCAGCGGCTCCTGCAGCTCCGCCGGCAGGTTGGAGGTGTACAGAAGCCAGATCCGGTCGTAGCGGGCGGCTAGGTCGTCCAGCTCGGCCAACGACAGGTGTTGGGTCAGGTAGAGCACGTCGGCGCCTTTCACGGCCAGCGGGCGGATAAAGAAGCGGGGCGAGACGATCACGGCATCGCCGGCCCGGGCATTGCGCTCGACCACCACGACCGTCTCCCCCAGCCGGTCGACGGTCCGGTTTTCCGTATAATAGACACGCAGCGGCCTGGCAAATAGCAGCGCCAGGCCGGAGCAAAAGGCGACTGTCGCCGCCGCGCCCAGCCAGGCCGGCCTATTGCGCCGCAGCGGCCCCCAGGCAGCCAGGCCTCGCCCTATCGCCGCCACCCCCTGCCCGGCCAACAGCAGCGCCATCGGCGGGACAAAGATCAAATAGCGTTCGACAAAGGGCCGCGGCGACCTGATCACCGCCAGGATCACAAAGGGCAGGGTCAGCCACAGGACGGTCAAGAACGCGGCCTGCCACCGTCGGCGGTAGAGGGCCGCCGCCAGCCCCACGGCCATCAGCCCGAGGATCAGGCCGCGCAGCCAGGGCAAGGCCAGCCCGATGTTGTCCATAAAGCCGGCGAAGAACTGGCCGGTGAGCTGAACCGTGACTTCAGTGCCCGTGTCGCCGCCGCCGCGCAGCCCGGCCCAAGGCAGGCCGGCCAACTGGATCAGGCCCGGCGCGCAGAGCACGCCCAGAGCCAGCCAGCCGAGCAGCGGGCCCACCAGCCGCCCCGACCGGAGGGAATGCCGGCGCTTTTGCCACGCGCCGACCAACGCCACCGACCACAGGACGGCGGTGAACAGCGCCTCAGATGCCAGGACAAACAGGGCGTTGTAGTGGGTGTAGAAGCTGAATGCTCCGGTTAGGGCAAACCCGGCCCAGTAGACCGGCCGGTGGGTAGCCCAGGCCCGCACCAGGAAATAGGCAGAGGCCAGCGACAGCAGGGCCAGCAGGGAATAGGGCCGGGCGATCTGCGCGTACTGGAGATGAAGCGGCAGCAGCGCGGCCAGCAGGGCGCCGATCAACCCCGCTTCACGACCCCACAGCGCCCTCCCCAGCCTGTAGGTCACGGCCACGGCCAGCAGGGCAAAGGCCGAGGACAGGAAACGGAGCATAAAGGCGCTGCGGTGTACCAGGGGCCAGACGTAGAACTCTAGCACAAAATAGAGCGGCTGCATATAGCCGGGCTCGCCGGTGACCTTTATCGGGACCACCTGAAGCACCGACTTCAGATCGGGCTGATCGAGCTTGAGGATGGTCGCGTTTTCATCGCGGCCCAGGACCTCATGAGCGCCCAGGTCGTGCCATACCAGGGCCGCGCTCAGCAGCAGCAGGCCGGCCACCAGCCAAGTCCAGCTATCCGCAGGAGCCCGCCGTCGCCCGTTCAACGACCCTTTGTGTCCTCGTCCACCAAGCGGGCTATAATCTGTCCCAGCCGCACCGAATAGTTGGTGCCCCTATCTTCGGGATAGATCTGTGTCGTGTTAGCCAGGTACAGGTTGCGAAGCGGGGCGCGATACTCCGGGATGACCTTGGAATAGCCGAGCGGGATGATCGGCTGTGCGGCGGCCGCTCTAAAATGCCACCGCTCTTCCACCCAATCGGGTGAGAAGCTGGGGTTGATCTTTTGCAGGTGAGGCAGGTAAGCGTCGAATAGCTCGTCCGGGCTCATCTGGTAATAGGGGCTGGACTGGTCGAGATAGTTTGAGATGTACAACACGCGCTTGCCGTTGTAGGTCTCGGGCGGGATATAGTTGGTCTGCTCGATCGTCGCGACGAACGGGATGGAGCGGTCGGCGATGTTCATCCAGTAGATGTGGGACATGGGCTGTTTCAGCTTGAGGATGAGCTGCACGGTGGCCATATATTTCGCTGCCTGCATCTTGGCCACGTACCAGTCGGGGAGCTCATCCACCATGCGCAGGGCAGCGAACGATGGGGCGGTACACACGATCCGGTCAAAGGGCACATACCCCTGGTCGTTTGCCTTCAGTCCCTGGGCACGGACCTTCGCCTCGTCCTGGAACCGCAGCCCACACGCCGCGCCATCGGCCACGACGATATGGCTGACTTCTGTACCGGCCAAAACCTGGCCGCCGTGCTTCAGGATCGCCTGGTGCAGGGCATCGATCAGCACCTGGAAGGAGCCGCGCGGGTAGCCAAGCACCTCTTTGGACAGCCCTTTGCGCGACCCCAGGCGCAGGACGCTCTTGTACCACAGCCACACCAGGGGAATGTTCTCTGCCTCGGCGCCAAACTTGCCTCGGAAGAGCGGTCCCCACGCTTTATCCCAGGCCTGCGGGCCGGCGTACTTTTTCAGCCAGGAGGCGGCGGTAATCTGCTCGTACTCCTCGACCTTGTTCCGGCGCGACTGCAAATAGTAGGTGCTCAGCCCCAAACGGACCCGATCGACCAGCGGCAGGGGGGTGAAGCGCATGATGTCCATCGGCCCAACCCAATTCCAGACCTTGCCGCCGTAGAAGAGGCCGGTCCTGGACGGGATCCACATCAATCGGTCGCCCAAGCCGAGCTCGGCCATCAGGTCGATGACGTGTGTGTCGTTGGTAAACCAATGGTGGTAGCCCCGCTCGAGACGGGTGCCTTCGATGGCAAAGGTGCTGGCCAGGCCGCCGAGATCGTCCATTTGCTCGAACAGAAAGGGCTGGTAGCCCTTCTTGCCCAGCTCGTAGGCCGCCGTCAGGCCGGCAAAGCCGCCGCCAATGATCGCGATGCTTCCTAGCATGGCTCGCATGAGCATCATTCCAGGTCAGGGTCGAACGATTCGGGCACTTCCGAAGGAGTCAACCATTCCGCCAGCTCCAAGGGGGGCGCATCGGCCCGGCCTTCCAGGTAATCGAGGTAGCGGTTCATGTCGTGCTGCGCCCGCTCGTAGAGTTGCAGCAGCTCCTCATCCGTACCTTGATACCGGGCGACGGCCTGCTGCGCGCACAGGTAACAGCCCCGCATAAACCGATAGCTGCCTGAGAAACAGGTCAGGCAGCCACCCAGCCGGATCATCATCAGGCAAAAGGCCAGGGTGTCCGCATCTGTCTCTTTCAGCGCCGATATGCGCTCGGCCAGCGCCCGCCACTGATCGCCGCGCAGATCCTTCAGCTCGGAGATCAATCGAGGTGGAAACAGCATTTCAGTCCTTATGTTCACTGTCATAGTCACACCTGACTCGAAGCCAAACTGGCTGGCTGCTCTGCCCTAGGATCACGCCGCCCGCCGTGCATGGAACGGTCCAGTTCTGCCTCACCAAGCTGGTGTCGCCGCTCGAGCCCTTTCCAAACAATGTACGGCACCACGACGCTGCCCAGCCCGTTGTCGATGGCCTTGCCGTGGAAATCGCTGCCGCCGGTAATCAACAGGCCATAGTGGATGGCCAGCGCCAGCAAGCGGCGGGTGATACGGTGCGGATAGTGCGGATAGTAGGCCTCGACTCCCATCAATCCGGCATCCCACAGGCGGGGCAGCCAGCGTTTCAGATCCAGGCCGGTCTTGAGCTCACCACTCCGGGTGTAGGTGTAGGGATGGGCCAGCACGGGAATGCCCCCACTTTTTCGCACCAACTGGATGGCATCTTCGGGCAAGATCTTGTACCGCTCGACATAGGCCGGGCAATCGCGGCCTATCCATAGATGGAACGCCTCATCAAAGCTGCTGACGTGGCCGGCCTCCAGCAGTGCCATCGCCACGTGCGCCCGGCCGATTGAGCGATCGTGGCCCGAATGAGCCAGCACCCGGTCCAATTCCAGGGGCAGGCCCAGTTGCGCCAGGCGGACCAACATCTGCTCGGCCCGTTCCCTGCGCCTTTCCCGGGTGCGGACCAGAAGCGCCTGAAGCTCCAAGTTGTCGAGATCGCAAAAGTAGCCCAGCAGGTGGATCTCTTCCCGGCCGCGGATGGTGCTGATCTCCACCCCTGGCACAACGGTGATCCTGTTCCGCAAAGTACTGCCGTTGTTCCAGTGCGAAGTACTGGTGCTGTTCCAGCGGCGGGCCGCCTCAAGGGCCGCCGGAATCCCCACCGTAGTATCGTGATCGGTGATGGCCAGCACCTCAATGCCAAGGCTGGCCGCGCGGGCTACCAGATCTTCGGGGCTGAGGTGACCATCAGATGCCGAGGTATGGCTGTGTAGGTCAATCCGGCTCTGGATCGTGGTCGGAACTCCTATTCCGCTTTGGCCCCGGCCTGAAGGGCCGGGGTGGCCTCAGCCGGCTGGGCCCCGGGCAGCCCTGTCTGTCTCGCCGCTTCGGCCTGGCGCTTGGCCTCCTCTTTCTCCTGGCGGGCAGCCTCTTCGGCTGCGTAATCGGTGGGGTGCAGCTTGGCGTAATAGTCGATCGGAACCGCCAGCTTGCCGATGTCGTACAGGAGGTCCCTGTTCCGGTCGATCGTCACGATCTCGTAGTCTTGGTTCATCTTGATGGCGTCGAAGGGGCAGTACTCGGCGCAGCTACCACAGCTCATACACACCGTGGCGTCGATCCAGAAGCTGGCCGGCCGCGCCTTGGGCCGGCCTTTGTCGTCGGTGGCCCGCGTGATCCAGATGCACTGCGGTGGGCACACCCTGGCGCAGATGCCACAGGCGGTGCAGCGCAGGTTATCGGGCGCTCCCTCGTAGATCAGCATCGGGATGCAACGATAGTTCTCCGGCACCTGGCGCTTTTGCTCCGGGTACTGGACAGTGTACAACCCTTTGTGGTCGACCCGCTGGTGCTTTTCCAGCCACTCCGGGTCGTAGCGGTTCTGCCACGGCTTGCGGTCGTAGACATACGATTCGATAAAGTGCCGGATGGTGACCCCCATCCCTTTCAACAGCCCTAGTCCGAACATTAGCGGTCTACCTCTCCCAGGGTGATGTCAATGGTGCCCAAGAGCACGATGGCATCGGCGACCAGGTGGCCAACGGCCATCGCCTCGAAAGCTCCCAGGTTGACAAAGGACGCCGTGCGCGGGTGATAGCGATAGGGGTTGATCCCACCGTCGCTGATCAGGTAAAAGCCCAGCTCCCCTTTGGGGTGTTCCACCCGGCTGTACAGCTCGCCGGCCGGCACCTTCGGGTTCCACACCTTCTTTTCAGGCCGGACCGGGCCGTGGGTCGGGACGCGATCCAGGGCCTGCTTCAAGATCTTGACGCTCTCGCGAGCTTCGTCGATCCGCTGTATGTACCGGTCGAACATGTCGCCCGTCTGGTGGGTCGGCACGTTGAAATCGAAGGTGTCGTAGATAGAGTAGGGCTCCACCTTGCGGATGTCGTAATCCAGCCCAGCGGAGCGGACCACCGGCCCGCTGACGCTCAGGTTGGCCATCTCCTGCCACGGCAGAGCGCCCACGCCTTTGCAGCGGGCCACCAGGATCTCATTCTCGGTCAGCAGACTCTCGAACTGGTCCAGGGCGCGCTCCAGCCGGTTGAACACCAGGTCGCGGCACGTCTCAAGCCAGCCGGCAGGCAGGTCGCGGGCAACGCCGCCAAAGCGGTAATAGTTGCACATCATCCGCGAGCCGGCGGCCGCCTCGAACAGGTTGAGGATCAGCTCCCGCTCTTCAAAGGCGTACAGGAACGGGGTGAACATGGCGCCCATGTCGTTGAGCATGAAACCGGTAGCCGCCAGGTGGTTCACTACCCGGGCCAGCTCGCCCATGATGACGCGGATATACTCGGCCCGCTCCAGCACCTCAAGGCCCATCATCTTTTCCACGGCGAGCGCGTAGCCCCAGTTGTTGTACATGGATGTAATATAGTCGAGCCGGTCGGTGTAAGGCATGTTGCTCGACCACAGGTTCCGCTCACCGATCTTTTCGTGGTTGCGGTGGAGGTAGCCGATGACGGGCAACAGGCTGGTGACCGTCTCGCCCTGCAGCCCCAGCCTCATGCGAAACACGCCGTGGGTGCTGGGGTGCTGGGGGCCGATGTTGACAAAGATCTGGTCGGTCTCGATCCCGCCCAGGTCGATCTTGCCGTCGGGCAGGACGTCGAATTCGGGCAACTGCTCGTAGCCGTCCGGATCAAAGCCGGTGGGGTATTGGACATTTCTCCGCCAACGGACCCGGTCTTCGGCCTTGATCCTGGACCGGTCGGCGTCGGGCCAACGGCTGGGGAAGGGCTTGTGCTCCTGTTCGTAGTACGGCTCGTGCCAGTCCTTGCGCAGCGGATGGCCCTCGAACCCCTCCCACAGCAGGATCCGCTTCAGGTAGGGATGGCCTTCGAAGCGGATGCCGAACATGTCCCAGACTTCGCGCTCCTGGACGTTGGCCCCCCTCCAGATGGAGGTCAGGGACGGCAGGCGCGGGTCAGCCCGATCGGGGATCCGAGCTTTGAAGGGAATGCCCGGCCCGCGGAGGTCCGGCCTGGTAGAATGGAGGTTGTAAACGACCTCCATGCGGTCGGGATAGTCGGCGGCCGACAAGTGGGTGAGGTAGTCGTAGCCCATGTCGCGCAGGCAGCCCGCCACAGCCAGGAGCTGCTCCGGTGGCACCACCAGCCAGCCGCCATCCTGGCCCACTGCCGAGTCGGGCAGCGCCTCGTCCAACCGGGCCCGTAACGCTTCCAAGTCCAAACTGGCCATGCTCTTCTCCCTTGTTACGATCAGGCTGTCTCTTCAGCCGCTTGGTTCACCGCCACCTCGGCCGGCGCCTCGGCGACCAGGTCGACCAGGGCGCCGCGGGCCGCCCCGTCGCGCGCTGCAGCGCTGATCTCTGGGATCTGCCGGACGTCGATGATGTCCGGTCCCAGGATCGGGACGGGCACTTCGGGCATCGGCTCTTTGCGGTACCAACGCACGGCCTTGATATTCTCGTTCTGGATCTTGTTATGAAGGACCATAAAGCCCTTGATCACCGCCTCGGGTGTGGGCGGGCAGCCGGCGATGTAGACGTCGACCGGCAAAAAGGTGTCGATGCCCGAGACAACGTTGTAGCCCTCTTTGAACGGCCCGCCGCCGTTTGCGCAGGCGCCCATCGACACGACATACTTCGGTTCGCCCATCTGGTTGTAGAGGCGCACGATCTGGACGACCATCTTTTTGGTGACGGTGCCGGAGATGACGATCAGGTCGGCCTGGCGGGGTGAGGCGCGCGCCAGGTCCATGCCGAACCGGCCAAAGTCGAACCGGCCAGCGGCGGCGGCCATGAACTCGATGGCGCAGCAGGCCAGGCCGAACGACAGCGGCCACAGGGAGTACCTTTTCCCCCAGCCATAGACCTGGCTGAGCTTGGTGATAAAGACATTGCCTTTCAGCTCGTCGGGCACGACGACCTCTTCGCTCATGCTCCATTTCCCTTCGGCGTGTTGTGGACAGCGTGCCCCATTATAGCCGCTTGTGCCCGTTTTGTCAATAATTGAGGTGATTTTGCCCTGGGCGATAAGAATGATAAAATTGACATTTTTACGCTGTTATGCTAGAATAGCTGTCAGCAGTCAGCTATCAGCCCGGCTGTCGCCGCAGGTAGCTGATGGCTGGTATCTGCAAGCTGAAAGAGGCGAATGCCATGCAAAGCACACGACAAGAGATCCTGGAGATCCTGAAAATCGAACGGACGGCCACGGTCGAAGACCTGGCCGGCCGGTTGGAGCTGACGCCGATGACGATCCGGCACCACCTGAACGTGCTGCAAGCGCAGAACCTGGTCGCGGCGACCAAGGTGCGCCGCTCGCAAAAGGTGGGCCGTCCGCGGTTGATCTATACCCTGACCGAAGCAGCGGACCAGCTTTTCCCCCAGAACTATAGCGATCTGGCCCGGCGCATCGTGACCGAGCTGAAAGAGACGGTGGGCAAGGAGGAGACGCGGGCGCTCTTCCGGCGCGTGGCCAACCGCCTGGCGAAGCAAGCCCCACCGCCGGTCGTGGGCCAGAGCTTCGAGGATCGGCTAAAACAGGTGGGCCGCTTCCTGGAAGGGCAGGGGCTGATCACCCGCTGGCAGAAAACGGATCAAGGGTATATCTTTACCAACGCCAACTGTCCCTATCGCCGGGTGGCCCAGGAGCACGGCGAGACCTGTGAGCTGGACATTGCGC
>Ga0316622_100001422_pt1 | contig 15556 bp, 16 predicted proteins | sample OWC_Aug_OW2_C1_D_FD_207646 | JGI IMG/M metagenome (GOLD analysis project Ga0316622, IMG submission 207646) | Wetland soil microbial communities from Old Woman Creek delta, Ohio, United States - OWC_Aug_OW2_C1_D5_C | ecosystem: Environmental > Terrestrial > Soil > Wetlands | place: USA: Ohio... | reverse complement strand
CCCGAAGACGACCTGGGTCGAGAGGAAGTCGGTGCCGTCCTGCTCTTCGCCGCCCTCGGGTGGGGAAATGGCCATCGCGTTCGTTCGGACCCCTGCCGGTTTGCCTCAGTCTGTCAGTGCCGCGCGTACCGCAGCGGACCTGATGCACAGTTTGGAATGCTTATTGGGCAATCGCTTGCGGCGCATTCTGTCACAGTAGATCAGGATTTCAAGCTAACCATCTGTATTTAAAGAAGCATTCGGCGGCAGGTACAACCTGGCCCGGGACCGGTCGCCGCGCTCGACGCAGCCGGGATCTGCGCGACCCGTCACCAGGTACCAACGCTTGCGATTTTCCCGACCCATGTCCACTGCGGTCGCGCCGTTGAAGCAGGCCTCGAGTGCCGCGCGAGTCACGAGCAGCGCCCGGCCGGGACGTGCGGCGAGCCAGGCCGACGCATCCGCCGCCTCCGCAGCGTCCTCCCGCCAGCGCCCGTGCCCGAAATTCGTGCTGGGACGACGCAGCTGCAGCAGGTACTGCTCCTTGGCCCCGACCAGGCCGAGCTCGGCGATGCCCGCACTCGCCTCCTCGACTCGCGCCATGAACGCGCGACCCGAGCGGTCCGCGTCGATGCGCGGATACACGACGAATCCGGTCGTCGCCAGCAGGATGCCCAGCGTCGCCGCATAGGCGAGCCAGCCATCGCGCTCGCGCAGCAACCAGATCGCCGCCGCGCCCGCGATCGCGACGATGGCGAGCGGCAGCACGGGTTGCAGCAGGTCCCGATCGACGATGCGCGCCGCCGCGCGCGAGTCCACCGCAAAGTAGACGGCGGCCGCGGCCATCAGCGACGTCAGCACGATCGCGAGCACGAAAGCGAGACGTCGCGGACCGCGCGCGCGCAGCAGCTCCGGCAACCACGGTGCAGCAGCCATCGCGAGCGCCGGTACGGCGGGCAGCACGTAGACGCCGCGCTTGCCGGAGCTCAACGAGAAGAACAGCAGGACGATGACGACCCAGGCGAGCAGCACGGCCACCAGCGTGTCGCGCTCGCGCACCGCCGTCCGCCAGCGCGGCCAGAGCCATGGCACCAGCGCGATCAGCGGCAGCCAGAGCGCCGGGATCACGTTGGTGAAGTAGTACCAGATCGGTTCGTGATGATGCCAGGCGTCTGCGTAGCGCGTGACCGTCTGCGTGAACAGGATCTCGTTGCGGTAGTCGAGCAGGTCGCCGCCGGCCGAGCTCGCGATCATCATCGGCACGAACCAGACACCGATCGCAACCAGCAGCGTCGCCGCACCGGCCAGCGGCAACCCGCGCAGTCCGTGTGCCGGCGCAGGCCAGCCGCGCCGCGCGAGGATCGCATGCGGGATCAGCGCCAGCAGCGGCAGGAATCCCACGCCCTTGGTGATGACGCCGAACCCGGCCGCCGCCCAGCCCACGAGATACCAGCCCGGCGCGGGACCCAGCACGAGGTGCCGCAGCAGTCCGTACAGGCTCAGCGTCGTGATGAAACACAGCACGCCGTCGATCTGCGCCTGGCGCGCCTGCCAGACGAACTGGAACGTGATCAGCAGCACGAATGCCCCGGCCAGCGCCACTTCGCGGCCACGCGCGCGGCGCAGCAGGTCGTACACGAGCAGCGTCGTGACGATCCCGGCCAGCAGCGACGGCAGCAGGAATCCGACCTGCAATGAGCCGGTCAGGGCCATCGAGGCCGCCATCAACCAGAAGAACAGCGGCGGCTTGTCGGCATACAGGTCGCCGCCGACGCGCGGAAACAGCCAGTCGCCGCTGCGCAGCATGTCCTGCGCCACGAGGGCGAAGCGCGGCTCGTCCGCCGGCCAGGGATCCCGCAGGCCAAGGCCCGTCGCCATCAACAGCAGCGCCAGCGCGACCAGTGCGAGCAGGTCAAGCAGCACGTCGCGATCCGACGCGCGGCCGGCGCGCAACAGGCGATCGAGCCAGGTCGACCCTGAACCGGCCTTCGCCGTCACTCAGGCGTCCTCGTCGAGGCGGATGCGCGGCGACGCGCGGCGAATCAGCCACATCACGCCGAACAGGTCCACGATGCCGACCCACAGGCGGTTGTTAAGGCCGTACTTCGACGTGCCGCGCGTGCGCTGCCGATGGTTGACCGGCACGGAAACGACGGCGTAACCCTCGCGCTGGAACAGCGCGGGCATGAATCGGTGCATGTGATCGAAGCGCGGCATGTCGAGGAACACGCCGCGATCGAACACCTTGATGCCGCAACCGGTGTCCGGCGTGCCGTCCCTCAGCAAGCCACCGCGCACGCCGTTCGCTACTCGCGAAGACAGGCGCCTCAGCCAGGTGTCGCGCCGCGTCGTCCGGTTGCCCATGACGAGGCGCAGTCCGGGCGTCGTCGAGCCACGCGCAGTGTCCAGCAGCTTCGGAATGTCCGCCGGGTCGTTCTGCCCGTCGCCGTCGAGCGTCGCGATCCAGGGCGCCCGCGCCTCGCGCACGCCGGTCGCCACGGCCGCGCTCTGGCCCGAACGCACCGAGTGGCGGACCAGCCGGATCTCCGGCATCGCTTCCGCGCGGGCGCTCCGCACGGCCTGCGCCGTGCCGTCCGTGCTGCCGTCGTCGACGAAGATCGTTTCGTAGCGATAGCGGCCCTCGAGCGCCGCATGAATCTCCCGGGCCAGCGGCAGGACGTTGTCCTGTTCATTGCAGACGGGAATCACGACCGACACATCGAGGCGCCGGGTCGGCTCGTTGGCGTGGGAAAATGTCAAGATGAGGACTCGGCTGAGAGAACGCTAGTATAGACCTTGCCTTGGCGCGGGCTGAATGCAGGCTGCCAGGGCCCGCCACGATCCCACCGGACGACAGTCTTTGACCGATCAACCTGCCCCGCTGCACGCCCATGGCTCGGACACCCGCCGTCTCGGCTGGGCACTCGAGATCGCATGAGCGACGCAGACCAGCAGCCCGAGCAGCAGCAGCTGCGCAACACGCTCTACCGGAAAGTCACGCGCGGGCGCCGGCGGCTGAGCCGCGGACGCATGCTGGTCTATCGCGTGGCCGTGTTCCTCGCGTGGCGACTGATCCACCTGTTCTGGGCCACGTGCCGCGTGCAACGCGTGCTCGGCCTCGAGCAGGCCCGCGCGACGGTCCGCGAGTCGCACTCGGTGATCCCGGTGTACTGGCACCAGCACACGCTGTTCGGTGTGCGCGCCCTGCTCGACCTGCGCCCGGATGGTCTCAAGGTCGGTTTCCTGATCAGCCCGTCCGTCGACGGCACCGCGCCCGCGATGCTGGTCGGCAAGGTAGGCGGTCACGTGGTCCGTGGGTCGTCGACTCACACCGGTGCGCGGGCGCTGAGGGATTACTACGAGACCATCGTCAAGCAGCAGATCTCGCCGGCGATCACGCCGGACGGGCCGCGAGGACCGCTGCACGAGTTCAAGCCCGGCGCCGTGATGCTGGCGCAGCTCACCGGCAAGCCGATCCTGCCCGTCAGCATCGCGGCGTCGCACACCTGGCGGTTCAGCACCTGGGATCGCTTCGAGCTGCCGCTGCCGTTCAGCCGCATCGTCATCGCCTACGGCGAGCCGGTGAAGATGCCGCGCGGCATCGACGCGGAATCGCTGGCGCGCCTGCAGGCCGAGATGGCCGATCGGCTCAAGGCGTTGCAGGCTCAAGCCCGGGCGGCCCTGGACTGACCTCCTCGATGGTGACGCGCGCGATCGATCCAACGGTCGCCAGCCGCGCCACGACCCCTTCACGGAGCGACAGCGATCGCAACTGCACGGTGACCTCCCCGACCTGCGCCGTCGCGAGATCCGGCGCCAGCACGACGCGACCGGCAGATCGCAGGCCCAGGCCCGCCGCCTTGAGCGCAGCTTCGGTCGCCGTCCATCGCTCGAGCCGGCCCAGCTGCGGCTCGCGGTCCTCCGGCGGCCCGACGCCATCCTCGATGTCGAGACCGAGCTCGCAGCACGAGCTGAGCGCGACGGCGACGCGCGTCGTGCAGTGAGAAACGCTGAATCGGGGTCCGCCGTCGACATACGGCTTGCCGCCGTCCGGAAAGGCGATCCGCCCCGGGTCGAGCGGACCAGCACCCAGGCGCACCGCGCCCTGCATCAGCAGATCGATGGCCGCAAGACTGGCCCGCCTCGCGACCGCGTCGCAGCGCTCGAGCTGCAGGCGGCGGGCATAGGCCAGCTGCGGCAACAGCACCGTGTCGAGTGCGGCGCCGAAATGACCCGGAAGTGCCGCGTGTAGTACGATGACCGCGTTCATTCGCAGCGATTTTCTGCTCGCGCGTCGCAACCCGCCAGTCGGCCCAACATGACTCCCTCTCCCCGCCGATTGCCGTCGGACGAACCACCCGGACCACCGTCGCCGCTCGACCTCGGCGACGCAGGCGACTCCATCGACCTGATGCTGGAGTGGTTCGCGGCACACGGCGACACCTACCGGGTGTTCTCGCCCGGCCGCAACTCGTGGACCTGGGTCATCCATCACCCGGACGACGTCAAGCGCGTGATGGTGACGAACCACCGCAACTTCACCAAGGGCGTGGGCATGGATCGGGTGCGGCTGCTGCTCGGCAACGGCCTGATCACCAGCGAGGGCGAATTCTGGCGCCGCCAGCGGCGCATGATGCAGCCCGCGTTCCACCGCAAGGTCATCGAGCGATTCGCCGGCGTCATCGACGAACTGAACGCAGCCATGTTCGACCGTTGGACCGCAGCCGCCAAGCGGAGCGAGCCCGTCAACCTGACGCAGGGCATGAGCGAGCTCGCGCTCGACGTCGTGCTGCACTCGATCTTCAGCGAGGACCTCGGCCGCCTGGTCACGGACCTGAACGAAAGCCCGTTCATGATGGTCACCCGCGACTCGAAGCGCGACCCGCGCTTCGCCTACGAATTCCGGCAGCTCGGCACCGTCGTGCAGCAGATCATCCGGCAACGCCGCGCGCACGGCAAACGGCACTTCGACTTCACGCAGATGCTGATGGAATTCAAGGACCCCGACACCCAGGCCGGCATGACCGAGCGCGAACTCCTCGACGAGATCCTGACCCTCGTCGTCGCGGGGCACGAGACGACCGCGAGCACGCTGAACTGGACCTGGTGGCTGGTCTCCCAGCACCCGGAAGTCGAGCGGCGCCTGCAGGAGGAGCAGGACCGCGTCGGCCCGCTCGGCGCGGGTGCGACCTACGCCGACCTCGAGCGCCTGCCCTACACGCTGGCCGTGCTGCAGGAGGCGCTGCGCCTGTACCCGCCGGCCTGGATCCTGACGCGGCGCGCGATCGGCCCGGACAAGCTCGGTGGCTACGCCGTGTCGCCCGGCACCGACGTGTTCCTGAGTCCCTTCGTGATACACCGGCACCCGGCCTTCTGGGACAATGCCGACCAATTCGATCCGGGGCGTTTCGAGCCCGGGCGCAGTGAGGCCCGGCACAAGTTCGCCTACCTGCCTTTCGGCGCCGGGCCACGGCACTGCATCGGCGAAAACTTCTCGATCTTCGAGATGATGCTGCACCTGAACGGCGCCGCTCGCCGCTTCCGGCTGCGACCGACGGACACGGAGCCGGTGACGATGGAGGCACGCATCAACCTGCGTACCACCCGCGACATCCAGATGATGGTGGAAAAAAGATGATCCAGTACGCGACCCTGACCGAGATGCTCGACGCCCGCAGCCGCGGATCCGGTGCCATCGGCTATCTCGAAGGCGAGGGCGCGCAGAAGAACCTCGCCCTGTCGGACCTGCGCCGGCGCGCGCTCGGCATCCTGCGTCACCTGCAGCGCATCGGCGCGCAGCCCGGCGACCGGCTGATCCTGCACGTGGCCAGCAACGAGCAGTTCATCGACGCGTACTGGGCCTGCCTCTACGGCGGCATCATCCCCGTCCCGGTCGCTGTCGGGATCAGCGACGAGCACAAGCAGAAGCTGCTGCGGATCGCGAAGCAGCTGGGCAGCCCGTTGCTTTACACCGATCGCAAGCTCCGCGAGCGGCTCGCGACGTTCGCCGCGACCCAGGGTGAGCCCGAGGCCTGGACGGCGCTCAAGCCGCGTACGTTCCTCGTCGACCAGCTCGACGACATCTCGCGCGAGGGCCTGCCGGCCCGCATCACGCCCGACCAGACGGCCTTCATCCAGTTCTCGTCCGGGTCGACCAGCGAGCCCAAGGGCGTCGTGCTGACCCACGGCAACATCCTCGCGAACGCGGAAGGTGCGCGCCGGGCCGCCGCGTTCACCGAGCAGGACACTTCGCTCAGCTGGATGCCGCTGACGCACGACATGGGCCTGATCGGCTTTCACCTGATGATGATGTACTCGGGGGTCCGGCAGTTCCTGATGCCGACCGACCTGTTCGTGCGCCGCGCGCTGCTGTGGATGAAGTTCGCGGCCGAGAAGCGCGTCACGATCACCTGCTCGCCGAACTTCGGCTACCGCCATTTCCTGCGCGCGCTCGGCGACCAGACGCTCGATGGCGTGGACCTGTCGTCGATCCGGATGATCTTCAACGGCGCGGAGCCGATCTCGGTGGAACTCGCCGGCGAGTTCCTCGATCGCATGGCGCCCTACGGGCTCAAGCGCAGCACGATGTTCCCGGTGTACGGGCTGGCCGAAGCTTCGCTTGCCGCGATCTTCCCCGAGCCCGGCGCGGAGTATCGCTACATCACCGTCGATCGCCGCTCGCTCGGCCTCGGCTCCGCCGCGCGCTTCGTGGCCGCCGACGACCCGGACGCGCTCGAAATGATGTGCGAGGGCAAGCCGATTCCGTACATCAGCGTCAAGCTGGTGGGCGACGACGGCGCCGAGGTCGCACCCGGGCACGTCGGTCACCTGCTGATCCGTGGCGACAACGTGACCCGCGGCTACTACGAGAACCCGGACGCCAACGCCGCTGCGATCACGCCGGATGGCTGGCTGAACACCGGCGACCTCGCGCTGCTGCACGAGGGCGAGTTCTACATCACCGGCCGCTCGAAGGAGATCATCTTCGTCAACGGCCAGAACTATTACCCCTACGACCTCGAGTCGGTGGTCGAGGCGGAACCCGGTCTCGGCCACGGCAAGGTGATCGCCGCCGGAGTGCGCAGCCACGGCTCTGCAACGGACGATCTCGTGCTGTTCGTGCAGCACCGCGGCTCGATGCCGGATTTCCTGCCGCTTGCAGCGCGCGCGATCCACCTCGTCAACGAGCACGCGGGTGTCGAAGTGGCACGCGTGGTCCCGGTGCAACGCATTCCGAAGACGACGAGCGGCAAGCTGCAGCGCACGGCGCTGGCGCAGGCCTACGAGAACGGCGAGTTCGCCGCGGAGATCGCGGAGTTCGATGCCGCCTGGGCCGCGGCGCACGGCGCCGGCCGCGCTGCCGCTGGCAGGATCGAGCAGCAGATCAAGGCGATCGTCGACGACACGCTGCCGGGCAAGCACGTGGACGTGGACGACAACCTGTTCGAGGTCGGCGCGAGTTCACTGACGCTGATCCAGATCCACGAGAAGATCGACGAGCTGTTCCCGGGCAAGGTGGACCTGACCGACCTGTTCGATTTCCCGACCGTGAGCCAGCTGGCGAAGCACCTCGAGCAAAAGTTAGGGGATGGGGGATAGGGGATCGGGGATAGTCGGAGGTGGCTGCCGAACGAACGGCGGAACCTTCTTCACTGTCCCCCATCCCCTATCCCATATCCCCTATCCCCTACCCCCCCCTTCCCTCTGCAGTTTCCACCTGCGGTGCGACCACCACCACCCCGCCGGATCCTTCCGGATCCAGGCTTCGAGCGCGCGGGCGTAGCGTGCCGTCAACTCGCCGTTCGGCAGCTTCTCGCCCGCGACGTTGAGCAGCTCGAACTCCAGCTCATAGCGGCCGCGGTCCAGGCGACGCATCCGCACGATGCAAGCTGGTGACCGCAGCGCGCGCGCCAGCAGTTCCGGCCCCATGAAGAACGCCGTGTCCTGGCCGAGAAACTCCATCCAGTGCTTCTCCGGGCTGGTACGCGGGACCTGGTCGGCCAGGAAGCCGATCGCCGCGGCATCGCGAAAGCGGGCGAGTTCCTGCAGCAACGACTTCGCCGCGATCATCCGGGCGCCGAATCGCGATCGCATCCCGAGGAACCACGCGTCGACGCGTGGATTGCTGATCGGCTTGTAGAGGCTGACCATGCGCTCGCCGAGTTCGAGCGACACGCGCTGTGCCATCCATTCGAAGTTGCCGTGATGGGCGCCGACGAGGATCAGCGGTCGCGGCGCGGCGGCGCTCGCCAGCACCTCGGGGTTGGCGAGCGTAACGCGTTCGCGCAATTCGTCTGCGCCGATCCGCGACGCGTACAGCACCTCTGCGGCCAGTTCGCCCTGCCTGCGAATGAACTCGCGCTCGATCTCCCTGAGGCGGGCGATCGGCAGCGCTGGAAACGAACGCGCCAGGTTGCCGCGGATGACGCTGCGGCGTAAGCCAAGCAGGCGATGGGCGACCCACGCGACGACCCGGGCAACACCGTAGTAGGCACGCAGCCGCAGGCTGTCAGTCATACAGCCTCTTTGGCCGCTTCCACCGGTTGTAGGCCCAGAAATACTGCGCCGGGTACGCCATCACCTGCTGCTCGAGCGCGTGCACGTAAGCCCGCAGGACGCGGTCCGGATCGGGTCGCTCGCCGGGGGCCAGCAGCGGCACGAAGCGTGCGACGTAGCGACCTCGCCCGTCCGGTCGCACGGCGATGAAAAGCGGCTCGTAGCCCATCTTGGCACTGATCCAGCCCGGCCCGCAGTAGAACGCCGTGTCGAGCCCGAAGAACGGCAACCAGCACTGTCGCTCGCTACGCGCGGGCGGCGACTGGTCGGCCAGCATCGCGAGCAGGCGGACCCGGCCGCGCTGCGCGATCAGGTGCTGCACGAGATCGTTGGCCGTGATCATCGTCGCGCCGAAGCGGCTGCGGATGGCCTGGATCTCGGCGTCCGCCCGAGCAGAGCTGGCGGGCTTGTAGGCCGCGACCAGGGGCTCGTCGAACGCCGTCGAGCAACGCAGCAGCAGCCATTCCCAGTTGCAGTGATGCGCGGCGATCAGCATCACCCGCCGGTTCGCACGCAGCGCATCGATGATCAGTTCCGGGTTCTCGAAACGCATCCGCTGCTCGAGGCTGGGAGGCGTGATGCGCGGGCCATGGGCGAATTCGGCCGCGAGCCGTCCCAGCGAGACGTAGAACTGGTGCAGCGTCCGGCGCCGGGCTTCCTCTCCCAGTTCGGGCAGGCAGCGCGCCAGGCCTTGCTCGACGAGGTCGCGACGCCAGCCGATGACGCGCAGCGCCCAGGCCACGAAGGCGAAGAACGCGTAGAGCAGCGGCAGCGGCAGGAGGGCCAGAACGCGAAACATGCGCTCGAACGGGCTCTAGGATGGAATGTCGAGCGCGAAACTGGTGCCGGAGGAGGGACTCGAACCCCCGACCCATCGCTTACGAAGCGATTGCTCTACCAACTGAGCTACTCCGGCGGGGGCGCGCAGTATACGGACTCGGCCCCGCCCCGTGAAGCTCAACCCTTGCGCCGCACCCGGATGACGACGTCGACGCTCTCGATCTCGGTGCCGGGCGGCAACTCGGGCAGCCGTGCAAACGCGAGGTCCTCGGGCCGGATGTCGATCATCTCGCCCGTATCGACGTTCTGGAAATGGTGGTGCGGCGCCATCGTCGAGTCGTAGACGCAGCGCTCGGGATCGGCGTGGATCTCGCGCGCCAACCCTTCCCCGACGAACAGGTTGAGCGTGTTGTAGACCGTGGCCTTGGAAACGTGGCCGGCCGCGTTTTCGCGCACGGACGCGAGGATCTGCTCCGCCGTGAGGTGCCGCGGGGCGGTCAGCAGGATCTCGGCGACGCGCAGCCGCTGCGCGGTCGGGCGGATGCCATGCTGCTCGAGGATCTGCCGGGCGTGGTCCGCCGCGGCATCGGGGCCGGGGATTGGAGTTGACATGGGCGCAAATTATACGGCTGTGGGGCCATCCAGCCACCATTTCCGCGCGAATCGGCGCGAAATGGACGCTGACGGCCGTCGGGACGCCCCCTACCCTTGGATCCCCACGGAATGGAACGGGGACGTGCCATGGATCGGCACCAGGGCTACACGCTGCCTGAGCTCGTTTTCACGATGGCCATCGCCGTCGGCCTGCTGGGCTGGGGCGTGCCGACGTTCCGGGACCTGCAACGCAACGCCGCACGCACCCGCGAGGTGAATCAGTTCATCCAGGCCGTGTACCTGGCCCGCAGCGAGGCGATCAAGCGCAATGGCGTGGTCAGCCTCTGCCCCAGCCTCGATGCCGAGGATTGTGCGCCGGCTGGCACCGCCTGGCAGGCGGGCTGGATAGTGTTCGTCAACGGGGACCGCGATTCCCCGGCCGTGCGGGACGCCGACGAGGAGCTGCTGCGGGTTTACGCGCCGTGGCCAGGTGGCTCCCTCACCGCCAATCGCACGACCCTGTCCTTCCGTCCATTCGGGCAGATGGGCGTGACCGCAACCTTCACCTTCTGCGACGACCGGGGCTCGCCGGCCGCGCGGGCGGTGATCATCAGCCAGACGGGCCGACCGCGCGTTTCGGATCGCAGCGCGTCGAACACCCCGCTGACTTGCAGCTAGCCATGCCAACCCGTACGGCCACGGCCAACCTCGGCGCGAAAGGCTTCACGCTGCTCGAAGTGCTCGCGACGCTGTTGCTGCTTTCGGTGGGCATGCTCGGCATCGCCACCCTGTACCTCGAGAGCTTGCGGATCAGCCGGCTGGCATTGCACCGGACGCAGGCCGTGACGCTCGCCGCCGACCTGGCAGACCGGATCCGCGCCAATCGCGATCCCGCCAGTGCCTACGCGTGCGGCGACCCGTGCCGGCCAGACGCCGGCGGGAACGCCATCGCGACGACCGACCTGGCCAGCTGGCTCGAAATCATCGCGGCCCAGCTGCCGGGCGGCACCGGGGCCATCACGTTTACGGCTGCAGCGAACGGGGTCCCGGCCCGATACACGGTGGCGGTCCGCTGGAGCGCGGGCGGCACCCCGCATCCGCACTCGTTCCAGTTGTGGCTCGAGATCTGATCGACGCGATGTGCCACCCAGTGCATGCGAATCGCGGGCCGTCCGGTGTCAGCCTGATCGAGCTGATGGTGGCGCTGTTGCTCGGAATCCTGCTGGTCATCGGCGCCGTGACGATGTACGCGCAGTGCCAGCGCACGGTGCGCACCCTCGAAACGACGGCGCGGCTGCAGGAAGTCGCACGCCTCGCCTTCGACGTGCTGGAGAACGACATTCGCATGGCGGGCTACTGGGGCCTCGTCGATCGGGCGGAGCTCATCGCAGGCCGGGCTGCACCGCTGGCGGACCGACCCGCCGCGTTTACGCCGCTGCAGGGCGCCCGGATCGACCATTGCGGCGGGACGATGAGCAACTGGGCGATCGACCTGGAGCGTTACCTCGACGGCTCGAACAACGGCTACGCGCTCAGTTGCGGTGCGTTCGGCGGCGACCCGGGCGTTGGCAGCGACACACTGGTCATTCGGCGTGCGACCGAGTCGGCGGACGCGAGGCTCGACCCCGAGAGGATCTACGTCCAGGCTGGCCGAACGGCGGGCGCGCTGTTCGTGCCGGCAGCGACCTGCACCGACTCGACGAATGCCAGCTGCGTGCCGGCCGTCGAGCCGCCTTCCGCGGCAGAGTCCCGCGTCTTGACCGTGCGGGCCTACTACGTCGCCGGCCGATCGACGCTCGGCACGGACGTCCCTTCGTTGCGCCGCAAGTCGTTCGGCAATCCAAACGCCGCCACGGCGGCGAGTGCCGTCACGGACGAGGAGATCGTGCCGGGCGTCGAGGACCTGCAGGTTCATCTCGGCGTGGACACCGATGGGGACACCAACGCGGACCATTACGTGAACCCGGGTTTGGTGCCGCCGGGAGCGACAGTCGTCTCGGCGACTGTCTGGCTGCGCATCCGCGGCGAGGCACGCGAGATCGGTCACGTGGACGACCGCGCGTACCAGTACGCGGACATGGCCGCTCCGCTGACGCCCAACGACGAATACCGTCGAATCCTGGTCTCGAAGACCATCCATTTGCGCAACGCACGCGCATGAGCCGGAGACCTGCAACGAGACCGTCTCGCCGCGGCACACCGGCGCGCCATACAGCGGGGGCCGCGCTCGTGATCGGACTGCTCTTGCTCGCCGTGATCACGGTGCTCGCAATCTCGGTCATCTCGACTGCAAGCCTCGAATTGCAGATGACCGGCAACGAGCAGTATCAGGAGCAGGCCTTCCGCGCCGCGGAAGCCGGTATCGAGCAGGCAATCGCGGCCGGCAACTTCACCACGGACCCAGCTGCGATCGCGGGCCGGTACGCCGCTCCAATGTCGACCACGCCCATCCCGCAACGCGGCACGGGAACGCCGATCGCAGGCTGCCCCGACGCGGCCGACCCGGCAGGCGGCCCATGCGAATACTTCCTGCGCTTCGACCACGCGACGGGCCCGACAGTCATTCCCGGGGGCGAGCCCACACAGTCGACGGGGCTGCTCGCATACCACTTCGTCGTCGACTCGTTCGGCGTCGCCGGGCGCGGCGCCTATTCGCATCAGATCCAGGGTTTCTACGTCGTCGCCCCGAACCCCGGCGAACTGACGGGCCCGCCGGTGCGGACCGACTGGCGCCAGCGCGGCATCGACCCGGACTGAACGGAGAGAAGACATGCCGACCCGGCCGCAGGGCGTCACGCTGATCGAAATGCTGATCGTGGTCGTGATCGTAGCCATCACGGCGTCGGCCGCCGTGCCGAGCTACCGCCGCTACGTGCTGCGCGCGCATCGCGTCGAAGCGAAGACGGCCCTGCTGAACGTCGTGACGGCACAGGAAAAGTTCTATCTGCAGAACAACGGCTACGCCGACCACTCGGCGCTGGCCACTGCTCCTCCGGACGGACTCGGGCTCACTGGGACGACCGGCAACGGCTGGTACACGATCGCGATCACTGCGGCGAGCACGACCGCCTTCAGTGCGACGGCCACGGCTGCGGGCGCGCAGACCGCCGACGGCGATTGCGCGACTTTCACGATCGACTCACTGGGCGTGAGAGGCGCCACCAACCGTGGCGGCACACCCTCTACGGCGTGCTGGAATTGACCGGCCCGGGCCGCAGCTCCCGTGGCAATGCGAAGACCACGTTTTCCGCGCGGCCGACGACCTCATCGGCGCCCTGCCCGCCCCATTCCTTGAGCCGCGCGACGACGCGTTGCACGAGCAACTCCGGCGCCGAGGCGCCCGCCGTGACGCCGACGGACTCCTTGCCTGCGAACCACTCCGCCCGCAGGTCGTCCGGCCCGTCCACCAGATAGCCCGGCTTGCCGGCTTTCTCGGCGATCTCGCGCAACCGATTGGAATTCGAGCTGCTCTGCGACCCCACGACCACGACGACGTCGCAGTTCTCGACCAGCTTCTTGACCGCATCCTGCCGGTTCTGCGTCGCGTAGCAGATGTCCTCCTTGCGCGGCGTCAGCAGGGTCGGGAAGCGCCGCTGCAGCGCCGCGAGCACTTCGGCCGTGTCGTCCACCGAGAGCGTCGTCTGCGTGACCACGCCGACGCTCTCCGGATCGCGCACGTCGAGTTCCTCGACGTCGCCGACGTCCTCGACGAGGCAGATGCGTCCGCCGAGCGACGCGTCGAACTGGCCCATCGTGCCCTCGACCTCCGGGTGGCCTTCGTGGCCGATCAGGATCACGTCGCGGCCCTCGCGGGCGTAGCGCGTGACTTCCATGTGCACCTTGGTCACCAGCGGGCAGGTCGCGTCGAACACGCGCAGGCCGCGGCGCCGCGCCTCGCCCTGCACGGCCTTCGAGACACCGTGTGCGCTGAAGATCACCGTAGCGTCGGCCGGCACTTCGTCGAGTTCCTCGACGAACACGGCTCCCAGGCTGCGCAACCGGTCGACCACGAACTTGTTGTGCACGACCTCGTGGCGCACGTAGATCGGCGCGCCGAAGAGCTCGATGGCGCGCTCGACGATGTCGATGGCGCGGTCCACGCCGGCGCAAAAGCCGCGGGGATTGGCGAGCAGGATCTTCATGGCTGGCGTTTCTCGCGGAACGCGTCGACGATCAGCAGCACCGCGCCCACGGTGATCGCGCTGTCCGCCACGTTGAAGGCCGGGAAATATGCCGCGCCCCAATGGGCGTGGATGAAGTCGATCACGTAACCGTGCACGATCCGGTCGATGACGTTGCCGAGCGCGCCGCCGAGGATCAGGGCCAGCGCGAGCGGCAGCAGCTTCTCGCCGCGCGGCGTGCGCCAGATCCACACCAGCAGCATGACGCTGACGGCCCCGGCGAGCCCGATGAAGAACCAGCGCTGCCAGCCCGATGCGCCGGCGAGCATGCTGAAGGCCGCCCCGGTGTTGTGCAGCAGCGTGAAATCGAGCACCGGCAGCACCTCGACTCGCTCGTAGAGTTCGAGGAAGCGCGTGACGAGGAACTTCGTGGCCTGATCGAGCGCGATGACCAGCAGCGACAGCCACAGCCAAGCCGCCGAGTGCGTTCGCTGCACTGGCCGCGGCACGGGGACCGTCAGCGGGATCGGTTGCTCTTCGTTGGTCATCTCAGGCAAATCGCCTCGTCTCGCCGGCGCCGTCGAGATTGACCACGCAGCGGCCACAGAGTTCGGGGTGCGCCGCGACCGAGCTGACGTCGTCGCGCTTGTGCCAGCAACGGACGCACTTGGCCGCGGTGGACGGCCGCACCCGCACCCACAAGGTCGCCTCGCCGTCGGCGGTCGCGGGAACGGCCTCTGCGGGCCGCGACTCGGCCGCGTGCACGCGCGCTTCGGACGTGATCATCACGAAACGCAGTTCCTCACCCAATGCTTCCAGCGCAGCGCGCAGTTCCGGCGCGGCATACAGGTCCACGACCGCATCGAGCGGCGCGCCGATCTGCCCGGCGACCCGCAGCCGCTCCAGTTCGCGCAGCACGGCGCCGCGCGCCTCGAGCAGTGCCGGCCAGTTGACCAGCGTCGCGGTCTCGGCGACGGTCGGCAGCGTGCTCCAGGTCGAGAAGAACACCGATTCCGGCCGGGCGCCCGGCATGTGCCGCCAGATCTCCTCGGCCGTGAACGACAGGATCGGCGCGAGCCAGCGCACCATCGCCTCGACGATCACCTGCATCGCGGTCTGCGCCGAACGGCGCGGCAGGCCGCGGGCGGGCGTCGTGTACAGCCGGTCCTTGATCACGTCGAGGTAGAAGCCGCCCAGGTCCACGACGCAGAAGTTGTGCACCTTCTGGTAAATCAGGTGGAAATCATAGTTGCGGTAGGCCGCCACCAGCTCGTCCTGCAGGTCCCGCGTGCGCGCGATCGCCCAGCGGTCGAGCTCGACCATTGCCGACACCGGGACGGCGTCCTGCGCGGCATCGAAGCCGGCGAGGTTGCCGAGCAGGAAGCGCGCGGTGTTGCGAATGCGCCGGTACGAATCGGACATCCGCTTCAGGATCTCGTCCGACACGCTGATCTCGTTCGCGTAGTCGGTCGACGCGACCCACAGGCGCAGCACGTCGGCGCCCAGCGTGCTGACCACCTTCTGCG
>Ga0316622_100001421_pt1 | contig 15563 bp, 12 predicted proteins | sample OWC_Aug_OW2_C1_D_FD_207646 | JGI IMG/M metagenome (GOLD analysis project Ga0316622, IMG submission 207646) | Wetland soil microbial communities from Old Woman Creek delta, Ohio, United States - OWC_Aug_OW2_C1_D5_C | ecosystem: Environmental > Terrestrial > Soil > Wetlands | place: USA: Ohio... | reverse complement strand
GCGGGTGGCGGTGGGCGTGAAGGTCGGGGTCGGCGGCACCGGGGTATTCGTCGGCGTGTTGGTCGGGGTGCTGGTGGGCGTCGCCGTCCGAGTGGCGGTGGGCGTGAAGGTCGGGGTTGGCGGCACCGGGGTGTCGGTCGGCGTGTTGGTCGGGGTGCTGGTGGGCGTCGCCGTCCGAGTGGCGGTGGGCGTGAAGGTCGGGGTCGGCGGCACCGGGGTGTCGGTCGGCGTGTTGGTCGGGGTGTTGGTGGGCGTCGTCGTTCGGGTCGCCGTGGGTGTGAACGTCGGGGTCGGCGGCACTGGGGTGTCGGTCGGAGTGTTGGTCGGGGTGCTGGTGGGCGTCGCCGTACGAGTCGCAGTGGGGGTGCTGGTCGGCGTCGGCGTTCGAGTGGCCGTGGGCGTCGCTGTGGCGGTCGGGGTGGCCGTGGGCGGCGGCGGTACCGGCAGGCCCGTGCTGATGTCCGAGACGCTGCACTTGGAGTTGGTTCCGGGATACGCCTGGGTGACATCGGTGCAGGTCGAGCCGGTGTTGTTGTCCCAGCTCGCGCCGACGCTGACGTCGACGATGCCGTCGCCGGTGCGGTCAATGCAGGCAATCCGGATGGGGTCCAGCGTCTTCAGCACCTGGGTGTCGCTCTCGATATCGCCGCAGGTGTCCGGCCAGGCCTCTCCGTCCCACCAGGGGTTCCCTGTGAGGTCGGGGATCCCATCTCCGTTGTCGTCGCCATAGAGAGGGTTGGGGTCGAGCGGCGGTTGGAGGTAGTCGTGGAAGCAGGAGTTGCCGTTGCGGGCGCTGCCGCCGTCGAGGGCGATGAAGAGGCCGATGTCGTAACGGTCAGGCGAGCCGTCAGCCGACACCAGGGCCTCGAAGATGATCACGGCCTCACCGTAGACGTTTTCGGTGCAGGACTCGAGGACGGTGTCCACCCGGAGCCGCTCGATGCGGACGTCGTTGGCGGTGCAGATGGCGCCCGGCTGGAAATCGCGGATGCAGTAGTCCCCGGTCTGCTGGGCTCCGGCTGCGAGCGGGTAGGTGGCCAATGCGCACAGCAGCGGCGCGGCGGCGACGCGGGAGGCAACCCGAACCGCGGCAGCGAACGCACGAGCCGACCACGCACCTCGCAGGGCAGCCATCAGAGTACAACCCTCCCCTTCGGGCGAGCGGTGGTAGCATCCCGCGTGCCAGAAAATACACAGTCTGCCTCGCGTAGAGAGCGTCCAGTAATGAGAATCGTTGCTCAGGATCGGGACAGGCGCTGGCTGATCGGGTCTCTCCGGCGCGAGGCGAAGGCAGGCCGGAAGCCGCGGACGAGGATTCTCCGTGCTGGGATCGGCTCGCTCGGGCAGGCGCGAACAACAGCCGCTGGACCGGGGGGCCGCAAGCCGCCGCCCGCCTCAGTTGGTGCCTGCCGGCAGACAGCCGCCGATGCCGACCACGCGGTTGTTCTCGACGATGAGGTAGGCGTGCCGAGTGTCCCAGCCGAGCTGCGCAGCCCGGTGGATGGCCTGGAGGCCGCGCAGGAAGCCGGCACGATCCCTGCTGTACACCGCCGGATCGAGGGTCGAGACGTGGCGCCGGCGCTTCCCCATGGATTGCATCGCGGACAGCCTCCCTTCAAGTTCGCCGAGAAGGTCTCTCGGGTGGCGGCGCCTTCTTCAGGGCCCACTCGAGCAGCCATCGGATCGCCCCGGCCCTCGTCGGAAACCGGTTGTCGAAGCGGAAGTCGTCGATCCGATCGAGGAGATCGACGTCGATGAAGAAGGTCAGCATCTGCTTGGTGCTTGCTCGCCCCACAGTCATTCCTAGAACTATAGTACTACAATAAAATATCAAGTCAATATAATCACTATAAGAATTCGACGATCACGGCTGTGAGCAGGTGTCTGTGGAAGGCGGTGTGAAGACGCCAGGCGGTCGGCGCAGAGAATGCCGAAGGAGCTCGAGGGGTTGCCGGTTGTCAGCGACGGAATCCAATCAGCGCTGCCGCGAGGGGTGCGGGGAGACTCGAGCTGCGCGGTGTATCCTACTGCTGCAGAATGAGATCGGCTCGTTCGCGCAGGGCGCTCGTCTCGTCGGCGAGCAGCGGGTTGAGGCGCTCGGCCCGATCGAGGGTGCTCCTGGCTTCGGCGATCAGGCGGCGGCGTGGCGACGGCGCCGCCGTCGCCTCGGCCTGCAGGAGCTGCAGCCCCGCGTCGGTGAGCATGGCGTTGGCAAGCGAAGGGTTGAGCTCGAGGGCCTTGGCGGCGAGGCGTCGACCGGCGGCGATGTCGGGCGCGGGGTCGCGCTCGAGCGAGGCCAGCCACTCGGCGCGCCAGCGGTGGACCTCAGCCGCGGTTTGGTAGCCGGCGGCGTTCTGCGGGTTGGCGGCGAGCGCCTGATCAGCGGCGGCCGTCGCCGCGCGGAGGTAGCCTTCGGGCGACTGCCCGGCGCGGATCGCCCACCTCGCGGCGAGGATCTCGACGCCGCACCGCTCCGGGTAGGCCCAGAAGATGCTCGGGTTGATCGCGAGGGCGCGGTCGAGGCTGTCGCGCGCGAGCTGGAGCCAGCGCGTCGGGTCCGAGCCGCGCTCGAGGAGGGCGAGCGCCTTGGTCCGGTAGGTGAGGCCGCGGTTGGCGTAGGCGTTGGCGTAGTTCGGGTTGATGGTGGTGGCAATGGCGAAGGCGTCGAGCGCCTGGTCGAGGGTCGGCTGCGGGTCGATGCCGCTCTTGAGCTCGTAGTAGGCGCGCCGCCAGAGGGCGATGCCGCGGTTGTTGTGGGCGTTGGCGTAGGCGGGGTTGAGCTCGATGGCGCGGTCGAAGCTGGCGACGGCGCGGTCGAGGGAGGGCCGCGGATCGAGGCCGGCGCCGAGCTCGTAGCGCGCGATCCGCTCCCAAGCGTAGCCGAGGTCGTCGTGGGCCAGCACCAGCCCCGGGTCGAGGGCGAGCGCGGCGTCGAGGCTGGAGATCGCCGCCTCCAGGGTCGGGCGCGGGTCGGTTCCCTGGGCCAGCTCGTAGAGCCCCTCGACGGTCAACGCGCCGCCGAGCGCGGCGTGGGCGTTGGCGCTCTCCGGGTCGAGCTCGATGGCCCGCCGCGCCGACTGGACGGCGTGGTCGAGGTGGGGCCGCGGATCGCCGCCGCGGTCGTGCACGACGTCGGCCCAGCGCCAGTGCAGCGAGGCCAGCCGCTCGTGGGCGTCGGCGCGGTCGGGGTTGACGTCGAGCGACAGGGTGCAGGCCGCGAGGGCGCTCGAGAAGGTGGTGGGCGCCGGGTCGCCGCGCCGGACCTCGGTCTCGAGGACCTGGATGAAGCGGGCGCAGCTGCCGTCGTAGACGGTGGCGTCGGAGCGCGCGATGTCCGCGGCGGCGGCGAACGCGCCGCCGGCGAGCTCGAGGTTGGCGAGCGCGCGGTCGTAATCGCCCCGGAAGCGGTCCTCCGCACCCAGGGCCAGGTAGATGTCGCCCTCGAGCTTGCGGGCCTCGTAGAGCCACGACGCCTCGGAGGAGGCAACCCGGGCCTTCTCCAGGGCCTCGCCGTAGCGGCGTTCGTAGAACGCGATCAGGCCCTCGGCATAGGCGGCGGCCTCGAGCTGCGAGGCGCCGCTGTCGCGCAGGTAGGCGAGCGCCGGTTCGCGGTAGCGGGACTCGATGTCGCGGCGGTAGGCGTCGCGCACGGCCTCGTCGGCGAACTGGTTCGCGCGCTGCAGGCCCGCCTCGTACAGCCTGCCGAGCACGAGACCGAGGCTGTGCGCCACCCCTGGCGTGCGGTAGCCCGACTCCTCGGCCAGCTGGAGGTGGTGGAGCGCCTCGGGGTAACGCTGCAGCGCGAGGTAGCCGCGGCCGATCGCGTAGTGGCCGGGCCCGAAGCCGAGCCGCCCGAGGCGCGAGGTCCGCTCCTCGATCTCGGTCAGGCGGCGGCCGATCTGCGCTTCCTCCGCGCGCCGGTCGTGGAGCGGCATCATGGCCGTGATCCGGACCATCTCGTCGATCTCGTTGGCCCGGACCAGCAGCTCCTGCGCGATCGCGGCCTGCCGCCGCGCCTGAAAGTTCGAGCGGGCAGCGTAGCCGACCACGGCGGCGAAGGCGACGAGGACCGCGACGGCGGCGGCGGTCAGTCCACGGTTCTTGCGGATCCGCTTGCCGAGCTTGTAGGCGAGGGTCGCCGGGCGGGCGGTGATCGGCTCGCCGGCCAGGAACCGCCGGAGGTCCTCTGAGACGGCGCGGGCGGTGGGGTAGCGCCGGGCCGGCTCTTTCTCCAGGCACTTCAGGGTGATCGTCTCGAGGTCGACCGCGATCTCGGGGCGGATGCGGTGCGGCGGGATCGGCTCGCGCTCCATGATCCCGGCGAGCACCTCGGGGTAGCCCCCCTCGTAGGGCGCGCGGTCGGTCAGGAACCAATACATCGTGGCGCCGAGGCTGTAGACGTCGGTCCGGCGATCGAGGTGGCCGACGTCGCCGCGGACCTGCTCGGGCGAGGCGAAGGCCGGCGTGCCGAGGACGGTGCCCGAGATCGTGACGTCCCGCCCCTCGACGTCGCGGGCGATGCCGAAGTCCACCACGTACGGGCGCCAGGATCCCTCGTGGTCCCGCTCGACGAGGATGTTGGCGGGCTTGATGTCGCGGTGGATGAGGCCTGCCTGGTGGGCCGCGTGGAGGGCGTCGGCCACATCCACCATGATCGTCACCTTCTCGGTGACCGACAGCAGGTCGCTGATCTCCTTCAGCGATCCGCCGGCGATGTACTGCATCGCGATGTAGGGGTGGCCCTGAACCTCGCCGACCTCGTAGACCTGGCAGACGTTGTCGTGATCGATGCGCGCCTGAACGCGGGCCTCGCGGAGGAAGCGGTGGACGATCTCCGGGGTGTCGCGGCGCAGGAACTTGAGCGCCACGAAGCGGCCGAGCCGAGGATCGCGCGCCTTGAAGACGTCGCCCATCCCGCCGCGCCCGATGAAGTCGACGATGCGGTACCGGTCCCAGTCCCGAACCGGGGGCATGTCGAACGCGTCGGGGCCGCGTTCGCCGTCGGAGCCGGCCCAGGTGGGGGCGTGGTCGGAGGGCAGGCCGAGCTCGCGGGCGAGGTCGGCCAGCGTGCCCTGGTCGAGCACGCCGCTTGCGGTCAAAACCTCGATCACCGGGGGTGGCGTGCCGTCGCCGGTCTGGGTGACCTCGCGGTGCGCCCGGGAGATTGCGGTGTCCGCGTCAACCGGAGAGATCAGGCCGCGCTCGACCGCGAGGCGGAGGATCTCCGCAGCGTTCTCGTCGAACGCCGCGCGCGCCCGCAGCACCTCATCCGGTGTCAGGCCCATGGATCCTCTGCCACGGATGATAGCTGGTCCGGCCGCGTGTCCGGTATCGCGCGGAGAGCGGACCGCGGCCGATCACGGCGCGAGCAGGCTGGCCCGCGTGATGGCGTCGAGTTCTGGAAAGCTCGCCTTCAGGTAGGCGTTTCCCTGGCGGGCGATCTCGCCCTGGCTCGGACCGCGTCCCTTCGGTGCGCCTTCGCCGTAGCCGGAGTACAGCGAGTCCACCACCTTCATGCCCTCGACGACCTGCCCGAAGGGAGCGAACGGGCCGTACTGTTTGAGATACGAGTTGTCGCCGAAGTTGATGAAGAACTGGGTGGTCCGCGAGTTGGGCGTTCCCTGGGCGGCGAAGGTCACCATGCCGCGGGTGTTGCTCTGCGTCGGCGGATCGTCCGGGATGGCGGCCTTCGACCAGGCGGCCTGGACCGCTGGATCGCCGTGCATGCCGACCTGGGCCATGAAGCCGTCGATGACCCGGAAGAACACCGCGCCGTCGTAGTACCCGATCTTGACCAGGTTGAAGAAGCGGTCGGCGCCATTGGGGGCCCACGCCCGGGTGACCTCGATGACGAAGTCGCCCTTGGTGGTCTCGAACTTGACCTTGTAGGACTCCGGCGCCGTCTCGGCGGCGAGCGCGGGCTTGAGCAGTGCCGGGTTGGGTTCAGCCGACGACGCCGCCTGCGAAATGACCGCGGCCGCCGCGACTGCGAGCACTGCCACACGTGCGTTAAGGGACCGTGACATCGAGGGCACCTCCTGGTTCGGCCGACTCTAACACGGCAGGCGCGGCGGACGCGCTGGAACGAAGGGGAGGTGCGGCGTGTTGCGTGCTCTGACGACGCTGAGAGGAGACCTCCGATGAGCGAATCACCCATTCGAGTCGGCGCCAAGGCACCCGCCTTCGAGCTCTCCGACCAGGACGGCGTGGCGGTGTCGCTGGCCAGCCTGCGCGGGAGCTGGGTGGTGCTGTACTTCTATCCCAAGGACGACACTCCGGGATGCACGACCGAGGCGTGCGAGTTCACCGAGGGCATCGAGGCCTTCCGCGACCTCGACGCCGTGGTGCTGGGCTGCAGCGCCGACTCGCCGGACAAGCACCGCGCGTTCATCGCCAAGCACGGACTAACGGTGCGCCTGCTTAGCGACCGCGACCACGCGGTGATGGAGGCCTACGGCGCCTGGGGCGAGAAGTCGATGTACGGCCGCACCACGATGGGCGTGATCCGGTCGACGGTGGTCATCGATCCCAGCGGGCGCGTCGCCCACCACTGGCCGAAGGTCAAGGCCGCCGGCCACGCCGACAAGGTGCGCGAGAAGCTCGCCGAGCTGCAAGGCTGACCCGCCGCCCCACATTTTCGCCGCCGACCTTGTGAGATCGTGATACCTGGCACGGACGCAGCCCGTCGCTACTCTTCGTCTCGCTCTTCGAAGGCGGCGACCTCTCCGAGTGGAGCCACGTCTCCGCCGGGTCACCCTGAGTCCGCGTTCGGTCGCACGCGCAGCGGCCAGGACATCAACCACGGTGCCTGGCACGTTTCCGTTTTGGCACATCTCCCTTTTCTGATTCTGTCGGCCGGTCGACGGGATGCGAATGGTCAACCTCGATTGCCATTGAACTTCTGCGTTGATGGAGCAGCTGGATTGGCGTTTCGTTTCTTGAACGCTCCGATGATGAAAAGCACGGCGAGCACAAGAAGCGGGAACCCCATCACAACGGCAGCGCCGCGATCTGACTGAGCTACGAAGATCCCCAGGTACCACATCCCGATCCACCAGACGACAAAGATCGCCCCTCCAAGCCCTTCGCTCATCCAAACGACAACATAGCCAACCACGAAGAGGGCGAAGAGAATCTTGACGACTGTTGGCTCCGACCCGGTAGCGCCGTAATTCCCCGTCACAATGAAGAGAACATACAAGAGCGCATAGACGGAGGTTAATCCAAGCAGGATCCTCGAACGGCCTGTATTCGCGCGCTTCCGAATGTTGGCTTCCATAGTCCCACCGCCTTCTTCTGGTTTCTGGATAGGAACCCAGCCTCTTGGGATCCGCCGGCGGCGATCACGTTCTTGCCTGTCGTCACAGTATCAGGTTCATAGATGTGGAGGTTCTTGGGGTGTCAGGCCCTTGCATTGCCGGGAGGGCTGGACGGCCGTGAGAACGGCGGCGAACGCACTTTCGGGGACCGTCCTGGTCTGCTTTGGGCTTCAGATTTCTTTCGACGAGCTTCTCGTCAATTTCGATGCGCTGAGCGCAGCGAGGCGCATCGAACTAGCAGATGCGAGGCAGGTCGGTGCCCGACATGAGATCGAGTGGACGGCGGCCGCCGACCGCGGTCTCCAGCACCAGCGCTGCCTCGCCCGCGGCGCGCTCGGCGACCCGCCCGATGACCGCAGCTCCCTCGCCGCCCGGGTGCCGCCGAATCGCGGCGAGGGCCGTCTCCGCATCGCGGGCAGCGACCCAGGCCACGACCCGTCCTTCGCAGGCCAGGCTCAGCGCCTCGAGCCCGAGGACCTCACAGACCGCCCGAACTTCCGGCCGGACCGGGATCGCCAGCTCCTCGAGGTGGATGCGCAGCCCGCTGCGCTCGGCGGTCTCGTGGCAGACCGCGAGCACGCCGCCCCGGGTCGGGTCGTGGAGTGAGTGGACCTCGGCGCCGGAGCCGAACAGCGCCTCGACCAGGGCGGCCTCACTCGCGCAGTCCGACCGCAGACCGTCGCTGCCGAGGCCGTGCCGGCACGCCATGATCGTTGCGCCGTGGTCGCCGATCGGCCCGGAGACGAGGACCGCGTCGCCAGGCACGATCCGATGGTCGCCGACATCGCGGCCCGGGGGCACCACGCCGAGCCCGGCGGTGACCGCGTAGATGCCGTCGCCCTTGCCGCGCGGCACCACCTTGGTGTCGCCGGCGACGATCGCGATGCCGGCCTCGGCCGCGGCGCGGGCCGCGCCTGTGGCGCAGGTCGAGATGAGCTCGCCGGGGGCGCCCTCCTCGAGGACCAGCGCCCAGGTCAGCCAGAGCGGGCGCGCGCCCACCATGGTGAGGTCGTTGACGGTGCCGACCACGCTCAGGTAGCCGAGGTCGCCGCCCGGGAACACCGCCGGGTCGACGACGAAGGCATCGGTGGTCAGCGCCGGCCGCCCCGGCGGCAGCTCCGGCAGCACGGCGGCGTCGGTCAGGGTGGCGAGCAGCGGGTTGCCGAGCACCGGCAGGAAAGCGTCGCGGACCAGCTCGTGGGTGAGGCGGCCGCCGGAGCCGTGCGCCAGCAGCAGCGTGGCGGGGGCCCGCGACGAGCCGGTCACGCCGCGCCCCATCGCTCGTGCCGGAACCAGGCGGAGCAGGTGCCCTCGCTCGAGACCATGCAGGCGCCGACCGGGGTCGCGGGTGAGCACCCCGCGTCGAAGAGCGGGCACTGCGGCGGGTCGATGAGCCCCCGCAGCACGTCGCCGCAACGGCAGCCGGCCGGCTCCCGGGCCGGCGGCAGGTCGACCGGGATCCGCGAGGCGTCGCGGTGGGCCCACTCGGGGCGCAGCGCGAGCCCGGAGCCCGGGATCTCGCCGAAGCCCCGCCAGCTGTCGTTGGTCGGCTCGAAGAACCGGTCAACCAGCGCAGCGGCGGTCGGGTTGCCGCGCGGCGACACCACCGATTCGTAGAGGTTGACGATCGCGCAGCGGCCGCTCGCGTTCTGCTCGAGCAGCTCGAGCACGCCGCGCAGGATGTCGGTCGGCGCGAAGCCGACGACCGCGCCGGGCACGCCATGCTCCTCGGCGAGGAAGCGGAACGCCTCCCAGCCGGCGAGCACCGAGACGTGGCCGGGCAGCAGAAAGCCGTCGACCTCGAGGTTGGGGTCATCCACGAGGGCGAGCATGGCCGGGGGAATGAGCTTGTTGCCGGGCAGGATCTGGAAGTTGGGTGTTCCCGACGTCTCGGCCTCGGCGAGGACGGCGGCGATGGTCGGGGTGGTGGTCTCGAAGCCGACGGCGAGGAACACGACCTGTCGGTCGGTGCCCTGCGCGACGGCGAGCGCGTCACGGGGCGAGTAGACGACGCGGACGTCGCGGCCCTCGGCCCGCGCCTGCTCGAGCGTCACCGTGCTCGAGGGCACCCGCATCAGGTCGCCGAAGGTGCAGAGCGCGGTGACGGGCCGCGCCGCCAGCGCGAGCGCGCGGTCGAGGTAGCCGACCGGGGTCACGCACACCGGGCAGCCGGGCCCCGACACCAGGCGGATGCCGGCCGGCAGCATCCGGCGGAGGCCGGCGCCGGCCACCGCGTGGGTGTGGGTGCCGCAGACCTCCATGAAGGTCGCGGGCCGCCCGAGGCGGGCGGCGGCGTCGCCGATCGTGCGCACCAGTCCGGCAACCGCAGCCCGGTCGTGGAGGAGATCGTGGCGGGTCACAGGTCGACCATCGCGTCGGCGAACTCCCGCAACAGGGCGAGCGTGGTCTGCGCCTCGGCCTCGTCGATGGCGCCGATGGCGTAGCCGGCGTGGATCAGCAGGTGCTGGCCGACCTCGGCGTCGGGCAGCAGCATCAGCGACACCGTTCGCCGAACGCCGTCGAGCTCGACCACGCCCTCGATCTCACTGCGCTCCATCAGGCGCATCGGAATGGCGAGACACATCGCGCCGCCCTCCGTCGGGATCCGCTCCGGCCGGAAAGCCGGGGCCCTCGATGATACCTCAACGTCCCCCTTGGCCGGCGGCGGTAGGTTCCGCCTTGCACGCGCAGGCGACCGCGGCGACCACCGCCTGGCCGTAGGCGAGGCCACCGTCGCCCGGGGGCACGGCGGTCGCGAGCAGGGGCTCGAAGCCGGCCTCGATGAGGCCCGCCCGCAGGCGGTCGCGCAGCAGCCGGTTGACGAGGCAGCCGCCGCCGAGAGCGACCGTCATCCCGTGGCCGACGCGTCGGGTGAGGTCGACCGACAGGGCGCAGAAGGTGGCGTGGAATGACGCCGCAATGCGCTCCACGGGCTCGCCGCCGATCAGGCGACGCGCGGCCTCGACCAGCAGCCCGGCGGTCGGCAACAGGGGAGGTCCGCCGGGCTCGAGAATCGCGAGCGGCCAGATCTCGACCTCGCCCGGCCAGGCGGCCGCTTTCGATTCGAGGACGACTGCGGCCTCGCCTTCCCAGTCGTTTCGGACCACCGAGCCGAGGAGCGCGCCGGCAGCCTCGAAGACGCGACCGGCTCCGGAGGCGAGGGGCCACGCCCCGTCGCCGGAGGCGAGCCGGGCCAGCTCGTGCGCGAGATCGTGATCGACCAGGCGGGCGAGCGGGAGCTGGGGCACCAGTCTGCCGGCGCCGGCGCGGGCCAGGGCCGCCACCGCCACCCGCCAGGGCTCGCGCACCGCGCGCTCGCCTCCGACCAGGGGCAACGGCTCGAGATGGGCAACGCGTTTCCAGCTCAGGTCGCCGCCGAGGCGGAGCCACTCGCCGCCCCAGGCCGTGCCGTCAGGCCCCCAACCGGTGCCGTCGAGGCTGATCGCCAGGGTCTCCTCGCCGACCCTTGGGAAGCGGCCGTGCTCGGCGAGCGCCGCGGCGGCGTGGGCGAGGTGGTGCTGGACCTCGAGGATGCGCCCGCCGCGGGCCTCGGCGGTCTCGCGGGCAAGCCACGATGTGAAGTAATCGGGGTGGGGGTCGGACGCGATCACCGCCGGCTCGGCCTGGAGGAAGTCCTCCAGCCCGTCGATCACCTCGCGGTGGAAGCGGCGCGCCGGCTCGGAGTCGAGGTCGCCGATGTGCTGCGACAGGAAGGCCTGAGCGCCGACCGCGACGCAGGCCGTCGCCTGCAGGTGGCCGCCGACGGCGAGAATCGGCTCCGGCGCCGCCTCGGGCAGCGGCAGCGGCTCGGGCACCCAGCCCCGAGCGCGGCGAACGACCACCGGCCCGTCGGAACAGGAGCGGACCACCGAGTCGTCGATCCGGCGGACGACGTCACGGTCGTGGAGAAGAAAGGCGTCGGCGATGCCGGCCAAGCACTCGAGGGCCTCCCGGTTCTCCCGACAGATCGGCTCCTCGCTGAGATTCCCCGAGGTCATCACCAGGGGCGGCACCTCGCCGGGGCGCAGCAGCTCGCAATGCAGCGGCGTCGTGGGCAGCATCACTCCGAGATCGCCGATCCCCGGGGTCACCTCGTCCGCGATCGGGCATCCTGCACGCCGCGGCGCGAGCACGACCGGCGACCGCGGCGACACCATCAACCGGCGGTCGGCATCGGTCAGGCGGACGAGCTGCTCCGCTTCGTCGAGGCCGCGGACCATGACGGCGAAGGGCTTGGTCGGCCGCCGCTTGCGGGCGCGCAGCGTCTGCACCGGGGTTCCGCGGTCGGCCCGGCAGGCGAGCTGGAACCCGCCGAGCGCCTTGACCGCGACCACCGCGCCGTCGAGCAGCGCCCGCCGGGCGGCTTCGATCGCGCCGGTCCCCGCCTTGAGCTCGGCTCCCGTCGCGTCGAGGAAGCGCAGGCGCGGCCCGCAGTCGGCACAGCAGATCGGCTCGGCGTGGAACCGCCGGTCGGCAGGGTCGGTGTACTCGCGGTCGCAGGCCGGGCACATCGGGAAGCAGGCCATCGAGGTCGCCGGCCGGTCGTAGGGGAGGTGGTGGACAAGGGAGAACCGCGGCCCGCAGTTGGTGCAGGTGATGAAGGGATAGCGGTGGCGCCGGTCGGCGGGGTCGTCAAGCTCGCGGCGGCAGTCGTGACAGAGAGCGGCATCGGGTGGCACGAGCGCCCCGGCGCGACGGCCTTCTCGGGATTCGCGGACGGCGAAGGCGGTGTCGCCGACGACCGGGACTTCGGCCGCCTCCATGGCGTCGAGCCGCGCCAGCGGGGGCAGGGCAGCACGCAGCCGCTCGGGGAAGGCGGCCACCACGGTCGCGGGGCCTTCGATCTCGACGGTCGCGCCCCCAGGGTCGTTGACGACCCAGCCCGCCAGCCCGGATGCGGTCGCGATCCGGTGCACGGTCGGCCGGAAGCCCACCCCTTGCACCGCCCCTCGGCACCGGATTCGGAGGCGGATGACTGGCTCGTTCATCGGCCCTGTTTCGACGTCTTCGTCATTTCCGATTCCGCCTTTCGGGCCAACGTGCCTCGCTGTTGCCCGGAATGAGCAGTTGGGCGAAACGCGCCATGTGGGAAGGAGCCCGGAGGGCGGAATCGGAACAACGACGGAGTCACTCCTGGCCGGTCGCTCGCCGCTTTGCTGCCAATCGCTTCACGAGCAGCTCGCACCAACCTTCAATGCCCTCCCCCGTCGTGGCCGAGGTCCGGAGGATCGCCGCGCCGGGGTTGAGCGAGCGCAGCTGCTCCTCGACCGCGGCGAGATCGAAGGGAAGGTGGGGCAGGAGGTCGATCTTGCTGATCACCGTGACCTCGGCGCGGGCGAAGATGGCCGGGTACTTGAAGGGCTTGTCGTCGCCCTCGGTGACCGACAGCAGCGCGACCTTGAAGTCCTCTCCCAGGTCATAGGTGGTCGGGCAGATGAGGTTGCCCACGTTTTCGATGAACAGGATGTCGGCCGGCAGCAGCCGGGCCGCGCCGAGCGCCGCCTCGATCTGCCGCGCATCGAGGTGGCAGGCGCCGCCGGTCAGGATCTGGTGGGCGGGCACGCCGAGGGCGCGGATGCGGTCCGCGTCGCGCTCGGTGGCGACGTCGCCCTCGATGACCGCGCAGTGGTGGCCGGCGGTCAGTCGCCGCAGGGTCGCTTCGAGGAGGGTGGTCTTCCCGGAGCCGGGCGACGAGATGATGTTGACCACCAGCGTCCCTGTGTCCGCGAAGCTCCGCCGCAGCGCCTGGGCGCGCTCCTCGGAGGCCTCGAGCGCCCGCCGCCGGACGGTGACCACCTGCGTCACGGGCTGTCGCCTCGGTCGTGGGCCTGCGTGTCGACCGCCGACGCGCCGCCCGCGTCGTCGTCCGGCGTGAAGCGGAGCTCGAGCACGTCGAGCTCGTCCCCGCCCGTCACCTCGAGCGGCCGCCCACAGGCCGGGCAGATCCTGAGCCAGCTCCCTGCGGTGCGGTCCTTGACGTCGCCGCACTGGCTGCAGAGCTGTGTCGCCGGGCACCACACGACGTCGAGAGTGGAGCCGGCGTGGGGCCCGTCAGCGACGACCGCCTCCCACGCGAAACGCAGCAGCTCCGGCTCCACGGCCGTCAGCTCGCCGACCGCCACCCGGACCGACTCGATCCGGCCGGGGCCGTGCTGGCGGACCACGTCGCGGCACACCCGATGGATCTCGAGCGCGATGCCCATCTCGTGCACCGAAGGAGTATAACCGGACGGGGCTTGGCCAGGCGACGCCGACTCGGCCTTACCCCGAACAGCGGCAGCGACACCAGAGCCCGTCCGGTGCTCGGGGCGTGGCCCGGCGGCGGGCTGCACGCGTCGGTCGGTGCCGGATCCGCGGTCGCCGTTTCGGGAGCTGGCGCCGTCAGTTGTGGCGCGTGGTTGCGAAGAGGTTGTGGGGCGATTGGCGAAGGCCTGAGGGTACAATCGAAGGCGCTGATGGCACTGCCTCGTCTCGTCGTGACCGGTGCGTCCGGGTTTGTCGGCCGGCGGCTGCTCGATGGGCTCAAGGAGCGCTTCCAGATCATCGGCCTGGCGCGCCGGTCGCAGCTGCGGTGCGGCGCGCCCGTCCACGACAACATCAGCTGGTTCCAGGTCGACGTCGGCGATCGCGAGTCGACGCGGAAGGCGTTCCGTTTCGTGCGTGACAGCGGCGGCGCCGACTACGTCGTCCACCTGGCTGCCCACTACGACTTCACCGGCGAGACGCATCCCGAGTACTGGCGAACAAATGTCGACGGGCTGCGCAACGTGCTGGACGAGTGCCGGGCTCTCAACCTCAAGCGCTTCGTGTTCGCGTCGTCGCTGGCGGCGTGCCAGTTCCCGCCGCGCGGTCACACGCTCGACGAGCACAGCTCACCGGACGGCGACGTCATCTACGCGGTCACCAAGCGTCTGGGCGAGGAGATGCTGGCCGAGTTCGACGACATCCCCTCGTGCATCGTCCGCTCTGCGGCCTTCTTCTCGGACTGGTGCGAGTACGCGCCGCTGTACATGTTCCTTTCGACATGGCTGTCTGAGGGGTGGAATGCGCGGATGCTGGGCGGCCGTGGGGAGTCGGCGATCCCGTACATCCACGGGCGCGAGATCCCGGTCTTCTTCCGCCGACTCTTCGAGCACCTCGACGCGATCGGCCAGCGTGAGGTGTTGATCTGCAGCCCCAGCGAGACGGTCAGCCACCGCGAGCTGTTCGACCTGGCGAACCTCAACTTTCGCGGGCGCCATGTGCGTCCGATCCTGGTGCCGGCGTTGCTCGCCGACCTTGGGGTGCGGGTGCGGGACCTTGCCGGCCGGGTGCTCGGCGACCGCCCGTTCGAGCGACCGTGGATGGTGCGCCTGATCGACCGTGATCTCGCAGTGAACGCGAGCCGCACCCATGCGAAGCTCGGGTTCGCGCCGCGGGAGCGGCTGCTGATCACGCGCCGGATCCCGTTCATGATCGAACATCTGAAGGCGGACCCGATCGAGTGGCACCAGCGCAACCAGGCGGCGATGCGGCGCGTCCGGCTCCGCCCCAATCTGATCGTGCACCGGCTCCTCGAGCGCCACCACGACGAGATCCGTCGCAGGTTCCTGCAGGATCAGCTCGGCGGGACGGACGCGGCCCGCCGTTTCCCGAGCTATCAGCAGCTGCCGACGGAGATTCTTGAGTGGCGCTGCACGGTCGTGCTCCGCCATCTCCTCAATGCGGTCCGGGCCGGCGACAAGGGTCTGTTCACGGCCTACTGCCGTGATCTCGCCGAGAAGCGGCACAAGGAGCACTTCTCGGGTGAGGAGGTGTGCGGCGCGCTGATGCTGCTCAACGACGCCTGCCTCGGTGTGCTGCGCTCCGATCCGGAGGCGCAGGGGCTCGATGAGGCGTTGCGCGACCACGTGACGATGACCGTCCAGTTCGGCTGTGACCAGGTGATGGAGATCTACGACGAGCTCGCCGGCGAACCCACCTGAGGCCTGGTCTGCTTCCGCTTCCGCGCCCGCTTCCGCTCTCGTCACGGAGAAGTGCAGAGCACGAAGCCGGATCCGCGCCCGAACGCTGGTCTCCGAGGTCGGACTGGGGCTACGCCTAGGTTGAGGGCGAGGGCTTCACCTGGCGATGGACCCACCACACCGCGAGTGCCATCAGTCCATCGATCACGCCCGAGGCCGGCACGACCCATGGCAGCGGGTCGAGCACGGCATGGACCATCAGGAAGCCGAACGCGAAGGTCTTCGCGATCAGGATCAGGCT
>Ga0316622_100001420_pt1 | contig 15566 bp, 15 predicted proteins | sample OWC_Aug_OW2_C1_D_FD_207646 | JGI IMG/M metagenome (GOLD analysis project Ga0316622, IMG submission 207646) | Wetland soil microbial communities from Old Woman Creek delta, Ohio, United States - OWC_Aug_OW2_C1_D5_C | ecosystem: Environmental > Terrestrial > Soil > Wetlands | place: USA: Ohio... | reverse complement strand
GCCTCGCCGATGATGACCTGCGTGTACTCGATCAGCTGCGGCCGGTCCAGCTCGCGCTCCAGGAGCTGTGCCGCGCCGCGGATGCCGCCCAGCGGATTCTTGATCTCGTGCGCGAGGCTGCGGATCAGGTCGCGGTTCGCCTGCTGCTGCTCCTGCATGCGCTCCTCGCGCGCGATCTTGAGCTGCTGGTCGATGTGGCGGAACTCGAGCAGCAGCCTGGCGCCGCGCACGTCGACCGGAGACACGGTGCACGTGAGGTGCATTTTCGGCTTGCCGGGCATCGTGAGCTCGAGCTCCTGCTCGGTGTACGACGCCCCGCCGCTCACCGCCTTGGCGACGGCGTCGAGGAGGTTGGCCGAGTCGACGAACACTTCGCGCGGGTGGCGGCCGGCGATCTGCTTCTTCGACTGCTCGAACAGGTTCTCCGCGGCGGCATTGGCGTAGACGATGGCGAGTCCCCGGTCGAGCAGCAGCACCGCGGTCGCGAGCAGCTCGAGGCCGGGGTAGGCAGCCTTCGCGTCGTCGCCACCGAGGGACAGGAGTGAGCCGAGTTTCACGAGAGGTAGAGGCACGGGACGGCGACGGGGTGCGCGCGCGAAAGGCAATGCCGTTTCATTAGCAATATCCGCGCCCGCGATCGCACGGCGTGGTCGCGCATCCTGGTCGCGCGAAACGCCAGTCCACGCAACACCGGGCCGGCCTCACTTGACGATCGCGATTTCCTTCTTCAGGGCCTCGACGTTCTTTTCGTGCACGTTGAGCGCCTGCCGCAGCTTGCCGATGCGCGCCCGGTATCTCTCGGCGTCGGCCTTTTCCTCGGGCAGCGGCGCCGGCGCCCCGTCGGCATACGCGAGGCGCGCCTCGGCGAGCAGCTTCTCCTCGGTCGCGAGCTCCTCGGTCAACACCTTGCGCCGCATGTCGTCGCGGCCGCGCTGCATGCCGGGATCGACGCGGGGAAAGCCCGGTGGCGTCGCGGCGTTGCGCGGCGCCGTGCCGCTGCCCGCGGGACTCGGGCTGCGCGGCGTGCCGTCGTCGCCGACGCTGCAGCCCTGCCTCTTCCAGCCTTTCTCGGGCGCGACGTTCGTATAGTGGACGTTGCCTTCCTGGTCGATGTACTTGCAGATGTCGGCGTGCGCACCGGTCGCGGCGACGCCCAGGAGCACGAGCAGCACGGACGCGCGCGCCGACCGGAACGCGGTGAGCGGCCGCGCGGCGCGGTGGGCACGTCCGGCGGCGGCGATCAGGAACAGGATGGGCATGGGCGCCGAGTGTAGTGCAAAGCCCCGCAAAGCCGAAGGGGCGAGCCGCCCGGCCCGCCCCTTCCCGCTCGCAGCAGCGCCCCGGTTACAGGCTGTAGTACATGTCGTACTCGACCGGGTGCGTCGTCATGCGGAAGCGCGTGACCTCTTCCATCTTCAGCGCGATGTAGCCGTCGATCATGTCGTTGGTGAACACGCCGCCCTTGGTGAGGAAGGCGCGATCCTTGTCCAGATGATCGAGCGCTTCGTCCAGCGACGCGCACGGATGCGGGACCTTCGCCGCTTCCTCGGGCTCGAGGTCGTAGAGGTTCTTGTCCATCGGGTCGCCCGGATGGATCTTGTTCTGGATGCCGTCGAGCCCGGCGAGCAGCATCGCGGAGAACGCGAGGTACGGGTTCGCCGTGGGATCGGGGAAGCGCACCTCGATGCGGCGGCCCTTCGGGTTCGGCACGTACGGAATGCGGATCGCCGCCGAGCGGTTGCGCGCCGAGTAGGCGAGGTTGATCGGCGCCTCGAAGCCCGGCACCAGGCGCTTGTACGAGTTGGTGCCCGGATTGGTGATGGCGTTGAGCGCCTTGGCGTGCTTGATGATGCCGCCGATGTAGTAGAGCGCGGTCTCCGACAAGCCCGCATAGCCGTCGCCGGCGAAGGTGTTCTTGCCGTCCTTCCACACCGACTGGTGGACGTGCATGCCCGAGCCGTTGTCGCCGACGATCGGCTTCGGCATGAAGGTCGCGGTCTTGCCGTAGGCGTGCGCAGTGTTGTGCACCGCGTACTTCAGCACCTGCAGCCAGTCGGCGCGCTTGACCAGCGATTCGAACTTGGTGCCGATTTCGCATTGACCCGCGTTCGCGACCTCGTGATGGTGGACCTCGACCTCGACGCCCATCTGCTCCAGCGCGAGGCACATCGCCGAGCGGATGTCCTGCAGCGAATCGACCGGCGGGACCGGGAAGTAGCCGCCCTTCACCGTCGGGCGGTGGCCCATGTTGCCGCCCTCGAACTTCTCGGCGGTCGACCACGCGGCCTCGCTCGAGAACACCTTGCAGTAGCTGCCGGACATGTCGACCGACCATTCGACCGCGTCGAAGACGAAGAATTCGGGCTCGGGGCCGAAATACGCGGTGTCGCCGATGCCGGTCGACTTGAGGTAGGCCTCGGCGCGCTTGGCGAGCGAGCGCGGGTCGCGCTCGTAGCCCTTGCCGTCGGTCGGCTCGACCACGTCGCAGGTGATGTTGAGCGTCGTCTCGTCGGTGAAGGGGTCGATGTAGGCGCTGCCGGCGTCCGGCATCAGCAGCATGTCCGAGGCCTGGATGCCCTTCCAGCCGGCGATCGACGAGCCGTCGAAGGCGTGGCCGGCGTCGAACTTGTCCATCGTGAACTGCTTGGTCGGCACCGAAACGTGCTGCTCCTTGCCGCGGGTGTCCGTGAAGCGGAGGTCGACGAACTTGACCTCCTTCTCCTTGAGCATCTTGAGGACGTCGGCGGGGGTCGTCATGGGGTTCTCCTTTGGAAGCGTGAAGGTAACGCTTGATGCGTTGCGAAAAGTGGCCCGGGTTCAGTAGCCAGAACTATGCCATAAGAAAACGGCCGGAAATCCGGCGCCGGAGCGAGATTCGGGTCGTTTGCGGCGCCCGTCGAAGGGCAGCCGTGCACCTTCCTGGACATCCTGCCGGAATGGTGCACCAAAACGAGGCAGCAGCAGGACTTGCGGTCTCCACATGATACTGCAATGCATCATCGGCGCCGAAATCCGGCGATGCGGGGAGCGATCAATCGCAATCGGCCGGCGCGGCTTTACACCAAGACATTGATATGACTTGTTTATTTGTCTTGTCTGTCGTTGGAAGCGATGCACCAAACTGGGGCGAAGGGGGCTCGACACCGCCGAGCCCCGGGAGCGGCGCCAATCATCCGTAGAAGAGATAGAGCCGGTAACCGGCCTGGGCGGTGGCGCTGGCGTCGATGAACAGCTTGATGGCCACTTCGCCATGGGCGGGGATGCCCTTCGCCAGATCGGCGGTCCCGCCGGCGTATTCGCCCGGCGCGAGGGCGCGCCGAACGACGACCTGGTCCTGCGCATCGGTCAGCGTGAGCTCGAGATAGGGGTAGGCGAGCGGCAGGGACCCGCGGTTGCGCAGCGTCGCCGTCAGGATCAGCAGCCCCTGATGCGCGGGATCGGCACGGAGGTCAGAGCTCAGGATCGTCAGCTCGGAGATCTCCCGCGGCGCCCCGACCGTGCAGCCAAGCTCGGCGCACATCCGCTCCAGAAAAGGCGACAACGCCGGCCACCGCACCGCGATGGCGTCACGGAAGTGAAAGGCCGCCTGCCCGAACAGCAGCAGGATCAGCAGCGGAACTGCCACCGCATAGGCCATCGGCGCGAGGCGCCGGCGGCCTTGCGGCCGCTGCGCCGCCGGCTCGGCCGCGGCAACCGGCGCGATTTGCGGGGTCGGCACCCCCGCATCGGGCGCGCTCGTGCCCGCGACCGTGCCCTCGACCGTGCCCTCAACCGTGCCGGCGCTCGTGTCGTCGACCGTACCCTCGACCCTGCCCTCGACCGCACCATCGGCCAACATGGTTGCCGCCGGCGTCGCCACCGTGAACGAGGGTGGCAGCAGCGCCTCCGTCGGCGGGCCGAGCACCACCTCGTCGTGCGCACCGATGTCGTCGTCGGCTTCCGCCCGTGGCGCGAGCGCCACCAGCTGCTCAACGCCGTCGAACGCGGTCTGGCAATGGCCGCAGCGCACCTGACCGTTGCGCATCGCGAGCTGCTCCAACGTCACGCGAAAGACGGTTCGGCAGCTCGGGCAGCGCGTGTACTTTTCGTCGGCCATCGGAGGATCGTCGGGGAACGGGAGGCGTCGCTCGTTCGTCAATGCGCTTCAGTGCCGTCGTCGCGGCGCACGCCGGCCAGCGCCACCCAACCGTCGTCGCCATCCCGAACCGAAATGGTAAACCACGGCGCGTAGGCCACGGCGACCTGCGCGGCCTGCGGCGCGAGGATTCCCGAAAGGACGATCCGGCCGCCCGCCCGCACGCGCGCGGCCAGCGCGGGCGCCAGCACGACCAGCGGATTGGCGAGGATATTGGCGACCAGCACGTCGAACCGGGGCGCCGGCGGGGGCAGCACGTCGGGCGTCCCGAACGTCGCCGCGACGCCGTTGGCGCGCGCGTTCGCGCGGCTCGCGACGATCGCCTGCGGGTCGACGTCGACGCCCACGACCTCGCCCGCGCCCAGTCGGGCAGCCGCGATGGCCAGGATGCCCGAGCCGCAGCCGTAGTCGAGCACCCGCTCGCCGCGCCGCAGGTGCTCCGCGAGCCAGGCAAGGCACAGCCGGGTGGTCGGATGCGAGCCGGTGCCGAAGGCGAGCCCCGGATCGAGCGTGAGGTTGACCGCGTCCGGATCCGGCGGCGCGCACCACGAGGGCACCACCCAGAGCTTTTCCGCGATCCGGATCGGGGCGAACTGCGCCTGCGTGGCGCGAACCCAGTCCTGCTCGGCGACGGCGAAGATCTCGAACGGCGGCGGCGGCCGGCACGCCGCGCGGCTGGCGGCGGCCACCGCGCGGGCGGGATCCGCGCCCGGCGCGAACAGTGCCGTCAGCCGGTTCACCGGCCAGAGGCCGTCGACCGGCTCCCCCGGCTCGCCGTAGAGCGGCATCTCCTCCGGCGTGCCCGCGCGCGGGTCGGTGACGTCGACCGACAGCGCGCCGGCGGCGAGCAGCGCGTCGGCCCACGCGTCGGCGTCCGCCGCGTCGGCGTCGAAGTACAGCGCGAGATAGGACACGAGCGAGCGCGCCGCGCGCCGTCAGCCGGCCTGCTTGCGCTTGGCGAGCCGCTCTTCGAGGTAGTGGATCGACGTCCCGCCGCGGAGGAACTTGTCGTCGAGCAGCAATTCCTGATGCAGCGGGATGTTGGTCTTGATGCCCTCGACGATCATCTCCGACAGCGCGACGCGCATCCGGGCGATCGCCTGCTCGCGCGTGTCGCCATAGGCGATGACCTTGCCGATCATCGAGTCGTAGTAAGGCGGCACGAAATAGTTGTGGTAGACGTGCGAGTCGACGCGGATGCCGGGCCCGCCCGGCGCGTGGTAAGACGTGATCCGGCCCGGCGAGGGCACGAACGTGTACGGATCCTCGGCGTTGATCCGGCACTCGATCGCGTGGCCGCGACGCACGATGTCGCGCTGCCGGAACCGAAGCTTCAGCCCGGCGGCGACGCGGATCTGCTCCTGCACGATGTCGATGCCGGTGATGAGCTCGGTGACCGGGTGCTCGACCTGCACCCGGGTGTTCATCTCGATGAAGAAGAACTCGTCGTCCTGGTACAGGAACTCGAAGGTGCCGGCGCCGCGGTAGCCGATCTTGCGGCAGGCGTCCGCGCAGCGCTCGCCGATGCGGGCGAGCGCCCGAGCCGGAATGCCCGGCGCCGGCGCCTCCTCGATGATCTTCTGGTGCCGCCGCTGCATCGAGCAGTCGCGCTCGAACAGGTAGACCGCGTTCTTGTACTCGTCGGCGAGCACCTGGATCTCGATGTGGCGCGGCGTGGTGAGGAACTTCTCCATGTACAGCGTCGGGTTGCCGAACGCGGCCTGGGCCTCCGAGCGCGTGAGCGCGACCGCCGACGGCAGCGCCGCCTCGGTGTGCACCACGCGCATGCCGCGGCCGCCGCCGCCGCCGGCCGCCTTGATGATGACCGGGTAGCCCGTCACGCGGGCGAGGCGCACGACTTCCTTGGGATCCTCGGGCAGCGCGCCTTCGGCACCGGGCACGCAGGGCACGCCGGCCTTGACCATCGCGGCCTTGGCGCTCACCTTGTCGCCCATCAGCCGGATGGTGTCGGGCCGCGGCCCGATGAACACGAAGCCCGAGCGCTCGACCTTCTCGGCAAAGTCCGCGTTTTCCGAGAGGAAGCCGTACCCGGGGTGGATCGCCTGGGCATCGGTGACCTCGGCCGCGGCAATGATCGCCGGGATGTTGAGGTAGCTCTGGGCGGAGGCCGCCGGTCCGATGCAGACGGACTCGTCGGCGAGGCGCACGTACTTGGCGTCGCGGTCGGCCTCGGAATGGACGACCACGGTCTTGATCCCCAGCTCGCGGCACGCGCGCTGGATGCGCAGCGCAATCTCGCCGCGGTTGGCGATCAGGATCTTGTCGAACAGCTGGTTGGGGTTCTTGGCAGGCACGCGGATCCGGAGGCCGCCGGCTACTCGATGATGACCAGCGGCTGGCCGAACTCGACCGGTTGGCCGTTCTCGGCGAGGATCTGCTTGACCACCCCGGCCTGGTCGGACTCGATCTCGTTCATCAGCTTCATCGCCTCGATGATGCACAGCGGATCGCCGACCTGCACGGTGTCGCCGACCTCGACGAACGCCTTGGCGCCGGGCGACGCCGATCGATAGAACGTGCCGACCATCGGGCTTTTCACCAGGTGACCCTCGGGCTGCGCGGGGGCGGTGGGGGTCGGGGCGGGGGCGGGGGGCGGTGCCGCCACAATCGGCGCCGCGGCGGCCGGGGCCGTCGTCAGGAGGTGGCCCTGCGGCGGCGGTGCCGCGCGCGTGATGCGGACGCGCTCCTCGCCTTCCTGGATTTCGAGCTCGCCGATGCCGGAGGATTCGACGAGCTCGATCAACGTCTTCAGCTTGCGCAGATCCATCGGCTCATCCCCTGCAGCGGCCCGCGGCGCCCGCCGGCATCGCGGTGGGCGGCCCTACCGACCACCGCGCGGCACCGTCCGGAGCCATCGACTGGCATCGGGCCACAGGCAACGAGTTTGCCGCAGTTAGGGCCGATTGTCCAGCGATGATCGAACTTGGCGGAATTGGATGCTGCCGGTCTGCGGCTTGCCCGTGCGGCCTCGGTCGAGGGCAGAGCGCGCTGCCCGCACGCGCCGGTGCGATCGTCGACGGCATCAGCCACGCCGCGCCGCGCCGATCAAGTGCACCACATCAGCGCGATTTCACGTCGGTTAGATCAATTTCGCGATCATTGCGCGGAGTTGCTCGTCCTTGAGCGGGCCGAGCTGCGTGTGCGCGATGCTGCCGTCGCGGGCCACGATGACCGTGAACGGAAGCGCCATCACCCGGTTGCCGAGCGTGCGCGAGAGCTCCATCGCGCCGTAGCCGCCGATCAACGCGGGATAGTTGAGACCGATGTCAGCGGCGAATTGCCTGACTTTGTCGGCTTCATCGACCGCGATGCCGACAAATTGCAGGCCTTTGCCGCCAAATTCCTTCTGGGCGCGAACGAATTCCGGCATCTCCTCGCGGCACGGAGAGCACCAGGTCGCCCAGAAGTTGACGATCAGCAGCTTGCCCTTCCATTGCACGAGGGATTCCTGCTTGCCGGTCGGGTCGGGCAAGGTCAGGGCGAGCAGCGTCGCAGCGCTCGGGCGCTCCTCGGCGGTCATGCCCAGGCGGCCGGCACCGAAGTAGAGCCCGGCGCCCAGCGCCAGCACGCCGGTAATCACAACGGCGATGATCGTGGTGCGGCGCGCCATGGGTCGCTTGGCCTCGGATGGAAGTAAGTGCTTACAGATGAGATCGTCGGCCGGCCGCCCGACGCGCCGCCGCGATCAATTGAACCAACCCTTCTTCGCCGGTGCGGCCTCGACCACGGCACCGGGCCCGGCGCCGGCTGCCGGCAGCGCCACCGTGATCGTCTGCCGTTGCGGCGGGTAACAGACGCCGATGTCGGCGCAGCCCTGGGATTCGGCCGTCACCGTGACCGTCGATCCCGGGGTGGGGGCGGCCAACGCGAGCCGAACGACCAGTTGCCCGCGGTAGGTCTCGACACTGCCGAAGAACGCGTCGTCCTTGACTTTTCCCGGCGGCAGCACCGGCGGGGCCGCCAGGGCCGCAGGCGCCAGCGCAAACTTGAGCTTGTCGCGATAGAGGTAGTAGCCCGGGGCAACGGCAAACCTTGCCTCGACCGTCGCGGGATCGAGCGGGCGCACGCTGAAGCTGAAGGCGCGCTCGGGCTCGAGCAGCTTCGGCTCCTGCGCGCCGGCGCCAAGCGTGAACGAAACGGCGAGCACGCCGGCGGCGAGCGCCCGCCGCGCGGCCCACGCGCCGGACCCAGCCCAGCGGTCACGCCTCCCGGGTCGCGTCGGGACGCGTTTCGCGGTCGATCCAGTCGAGGTACGCGGGCAAGCCATCAGTGACAGGGACGGCAATGATTTCCGGAAGTTCATAGGGATGGCGGTGCAGGATCGCCTTTTCGACGGCGGCGTAGGCATCGGTGCGGGTCTTGACGATCACCGGAACCTCCTGCGCCATTTCGATTTGGCCGCGCCAGTGATAAAGTGACTCCACCGCAGCGCCGATACTGACACAAGCGGCCAGGCGTGATTCGACCAGCGCCCGGGCCAATGCCTCCGCCGAAGTCCGGTCGGGCATCTGCGTCAGCACCAGGATCGCCGCGCGCGGCAAGGAGCCTCCATGCGGTTCGTTTACTTGATGATTGTACTGGGATTCCCGCTGTTCGACCTGTTCGCGACGGTGCACCTCGCGCGCTGGACCGGCATTCCGGCGTGGGCGTGGGTCGGACTGCCGCTGGTCGCGGGCTTCCTGCTGCTGCGCAACGAGCGGCTCGCGTTTCGGGCGCGGACGATCGCGGCGCTGCACGGCGAGCAGGCTGCGCTGCGCGAGCTGTTCGACAGCGGCCGCAAGGTGCTGGCCGGCTTCCTGCTCCTGCTTCCCGGCGTGATCAGCGACGTCCTGGCGCTGGCGCTGCTGGCGCTGCCGCTCAACGTGGGTCGGAGCGGCTACGTGCCGCGGGCGGCCGCGGCCGGCCGATCGCCCATCGACGGCGAGTATCGCCGGATGCCTTGAACGACGGCGTTGCCCGAAGGGCGCTGCGCGAAAGGCGTTCCCCGAAAGGCGTTGCCCGAGAGGCGGTGGCCGAAACGCGTAGCCCGGGTTGAACGGCCGCCCCGGGTCAGTTCGCGCGGTCGCGCACGGTGGGCTCGGGCCGGGCGGCGCGGCGATACGCCCAGGCCATCATCACGATGCCGGCGACGATCATCGGCAGCGACAGCCACTGGCCCATGGTGAGGCCGAGCGCGAGCAGGCCCAGGAAGCTGTCCGGCTCGCGCGCGAACTCGGCGACGAAGCGGCACACGCCGTAGCCGACGAGAAACAGCCCCGACGGCGCCCCCATCGGCCGCCGGCGGCGCGTGTAGAGCCACAGCACGGCGAACAGCAGCAGGCCCTCCAGCCCGAACTGGTAGAGCTGCGACGGATGCCGCGGGGTCGCGTCCACCTGCGGGAACACCATCGCCCACGGGCCGCTCGTCGCGCGTCCCCACAGCTCGCCGTTGATGAAGTTGCCCAGCCGCCCCGCGGCGAGTCCCAGCGGCACCAGCGGCGCGACGAAGTCGGTGACGTCGAGCCAGCGCTTGTCGCGCTGGCGCGCGAACAGCAGCAACGCGACCAGCACCCCGAGGAAGCCGCCGTGGAAGCTCATGCCGCCCTGCCACAGCTGCAGGATCTCGAGCGGATGCGCGAGGTAGTACAGCGGCTTGTAGAACAGCACATACCCAAGCCGGCCGCCGAGGATCACGCCGATCACGCCGTAGAAGAGCATGTCGTCGACGTCGCGCGGATGCCAGCCCGTCAGCAGGTTCTGCCGCGCCCGCAGCTTGCCCAGAACGATGAACAGCACGAAGCCCACCAGGTACATGAGGCCGTACCAGCGGATCGCGAGCGGCCCCAACTGGACGGCGATGGGATCGAATTGCGGGTGAATCAGCATGGGAAGGGCGCGTGCGCGCGGCGGCGTGCGCTAAAATTGCATGCGCCGATTATACGAGAGCCCGCCCTCCGGCCCCCGCGCGGGGAACCTGACCCCGCGACGGCCCCCCGCAACCGGCTCCCCCGCCCAAGGAGTTTCCCGCATGCCGAACAACCGCCGCTCGCAGATCATCACCCAGGGCGTCGCCCGCTCCCCCAACCGCTCGATGCTGCGCGCCGTCGGATTCAACGACGGCGACTTCGACAAGCCGATCGTCGGCATCGCCAACGGTCACAGCACGATGAACCCGTGCAACGCCGGCCTGCAGCGCCTCGCCGACCGCGCCGAGGCGGCCGTGCGCGCCGCCGGCGGCATGCCGCAGACCTTCGGCGTGATCACCGTCACCGACGGCATCAGCATGGGCACCGAGGGCATGAAGTACTCGCTGGTGTCGCGCGAGGTGATCGCCGACGCGATCGAGACCGCGACCATGAGCCAGAGCATGGACGGCGTGGTCGTCATCGGCGGCTGCGACAAGAACATGCCCGGCGCGATGATCGGCATGCTGCGGATGAACATTCCCGGCATCTTCGTCTACGGCGGCACGATCAAGCCGGGGCACTACAAGGGGAAGGACCTCACCATCGTGAGCCCGTTCGAGGCGGTCGGCGAGTTCACCGCGGGCCGGCTGTCGAAGGAGGACTTCGATGGCATCGAGCGCTGCGCGCTGCCTGGCACCGGCGCCTGCGGCGGCATGTACACCGCGAACACCATGTCCTCGGCGTTCGAGGCGCTGGGCATGAGCCTGCCGTACTCGTCGACGATGGCGAACCCCGACGCGGAGAAGGCCGACAGCGCGGCAAAGTCGGCCGAGGTGCTGCTGCGCGCGATCGAAAAGCAGATCCTGCCGCGCCAGATCGTCACCCGCGAGGCGATCGAGAACGCGGTCAGCGTGGTCATGGCGGTCGGCGGCTCGACCAACGCGGTGCTGCACTTCCTGGCGATCGCGCACGCGGCCGAGGTCCCGTGGACGATCGACGACTTCGAGCGCATCCGCCAGCGCGTGCCGGTGCTGTGCGACCTCAAGCCCTCGGGCCGCTACGTTGCCACCGACCTGCACCGCGCCGGCGGCGTTCCGCAGGTGATGAAGATGCTGTTCGACCGCGGGCTGATGCACGGCGACTGCATCACGATCACCGGGCAGACCATCGCCGAGGTGCTGGCCGACGTGCCCGCCGCGCCGCGCGCCGATCAGGACGTGATCCGGCCGTGGTCGAACCCGATGTACGCGCAGGGCCACCTCGCGATCCTGCGCGGCAATCTCGCGACCGAAGGCTGCGTCGCCAAGATCACCGGCCTCAAGAATCCGGCGATCACCGGCCCCGCCCGCGTGTTCGACTCGGAGGACGCGGCAATGGCCGCGATCATGGCAGAGAAGATCAACTCGGGCGACGTCGTCGTGATCCGCTACGAGGGGCCCAAGGGCGGCCCCGGCATGCGCGAGATGCTCTCGCCGACGTCGGCGCTGGTCGGCCAGGGCCACGCCGAGGACGTCGGCCTCATCACCGACGGCCGCTTCTCCGGCGGCACCTTCGGCATGGTGGTCGGACACGTCGCGCCGGAAGCGGCGGTCGGCGGCACGATCGCGCTGATCGAGGAAGGCGACTCGATCACCATCGACGCGCGCAAGCTGGTCATCCAGCTGAACGTCGCCGACGACGTGATCGCGCAGCGGCGCGCGCGGTGGAAGGCGCCGGCGCCCCGGTACACGCGCGGCGTGCTGGCGAAGTACGCGCGCCTGGTCTCGACCGCGAGCAAGGGCGCCGTCACCGACGGCGATTGAGGCCCTGCGCCCGCACATCGCGGGCAAGGGCACGTTCTGATTCGATGACGCGGCGCGCGAGGGTGGTTACAGCCCCAGCCGCTGCCAGATCGTCGTCGTCAGCGCCGCCTGGTTCAACGTGTAGAAATGCAGCCCGGGAGCGCCGCGTGCGAGCAGGCCGTCGCACAGCTCGGTGACGACGTCCAGCCCGAACGCGCGGATCGAGCCGGTGTCGTCGCCGAAGCCTTCGAGCTTCTTCCTGATCCAGCGCGGGATCTCGGCGCCGCAGGCGTCGGAAAAGCGGGCCAGCTTCGAGAAGCTCCCGATCGGCATGATGCCGGGAACGATCGGCACGTCGATGCCGACGGCGGCGCAGGCCTCGACGAAGTGCCAGTACGCGTCCGCGTTGTAGAAATACTGCGTGATCGCCGAATCGGCGCCGGCCTCGATCTTGCGCTTGAAGGCGCCGATGTCCTCCTGCGGGCTCGCCGCCTGCGGGTGGTATTCCGGGTACGCCGCGACGTCGATGTGGAACCAGTCGCCCGTTTCCTGCCGGATGAACGCGACCAGATCGCTCGCGTAGCGGAAATCGCCGGCCGCGCCCGCGCCCGACGGCAGATCGCCGCGCAGCGCCACCAGATGGCGAATGCCGTGGCTCTTGTACCCCATCAGCACGTCGCGGAGCGACTCCCGCGTGCCGCCGATGCAGGAGATGTGCGGCGCCGCCTCGATGCCGTCGGCGCGAAACTCCAGCACCGTCGCGAGCGTGCCTTCGCGCGTCGAGCCGCCGGCGCCGAACGTCACCGAGCAGAACGCGGGCTTCAACTGCGCGAACTGGCGCCGCGTCGCGCGCAGCTTTTCGACGCCTTCCGCGGTCCGCGGAGGAAAGAACTCGAGGCTCAGCAGGCGGCGCGGCGCAGGGGGCACGGGGGCGCGCTCAGTCATCTTTCCGGAAGAGCAGCGACGACAGCAGCCACGAGATCAGGCTGTAGACGATCGCCCCGAACACGCCGGACCAGAACCCGCTGACGTGAAAGCCCGTGATGAAGGAGCCGACCGCCCAGAACAGCAGACCGTTGATGACGAAGATGAACAGGCCCAGCGTCACGATGGTGACGGGGAGCGTCAGCAGCACCAGCAACGGCCGGATCAGCGCATTGATGAGCCCCAGCACCAGCGCGGCGACGAGCGCCGTCCAGAAGGTGTCGACCTGGACCCAGGGGAACACGTAAGGGAGCGCGAACAGCGCCACCGCGTTGATCAGCCAGACGAGCAGGAGTCGCATGGGGAAGTCTCCGTCGAGGTTCGTTTCAGGGGGTGCTGCCGGCGCAGTACGGCTTCAGCGCCGCGTAGATCGTGGCGTTCACCGGCGCGGCGATGCCGCATTCGCGCGCCATCCGCGCGACCGCGCCGGACAGCCACGGCACCTCGAGGCGATTGCCCGCGGCGAGGTCGTTCTGCATCGACGACCGCATCTCCGGCGGCAGTCCGTCGAGGAATCGCATCTGTGCCGCGACGAAGTCGTCGGGCAGCGCGATCCCCTTCGCCCGGCCGACCTGCCAGGTCTCGCGCATCGCCGCCTCCAGCATCGACCGCAGGTCGGGATCGGCGCGCAGGACGCCGACCGGCTGCCGCGCCAGCGCGGTGCCGCCGGACAGCGCCACGAGGAACACGAACTTCATCCACAGCGCCAGGCGGACATCGGCAACCAGCTCGGCCTCGACCCCGGCCGTCGTGCAGACGGCAAGGAGCCGCTCGGCCGCAGGCTGTTGCGCGGGCAGCACGGGCCCGAAGCGCAGCCGCGCCATGGTCCCGGTGTGCGCGATGACGCCGGGTTCGGCGATGGTGGCCGCGATCTGGGCGACGCCCCCCATCACCGGCTCGGGGCCGACGACCGCCGCGATCCGCTCGATGCTCTCGACGCCATTCTGGAACGGGACGATCACGCCGCCGCCGGCCACCAGCGGGCGCACCCGCGCGGCGGCGCTCTCGGTGTCCCACAGCTTGACCGCGAAGAGCACGACGTCGGCCGCCGGCAGCGACGCCGGATCGTCGGTGACGACCGGCCGGGCGAGATGCACGTCGCCTTGGGCGCTTTTCACGACGAGGCCGCGCGCGCGCATCGCGGCGAGATGCGCGCCGCGCGCGATGAACGCGACGTCGTTGCCCGCCTGCGCGAGCCGGGCGCCGAAATAGCCGCCGACGCCGCCGCTGCCCATCACCGCGATTCGCATGGCTCGTCTCCCTCACCCCAACCCTCTCCCGCGGGCGGGAGAGGGAGTGTCATTGCGCCCCCACCGGTACCCCCTCGCCCCGCAGGGGAGAGGGCCGGGCTGAAGGGGCGCTAGTACCGGTACGTCTCCGGCTTGTACGGCCCCGCGGTGCTGACGCCGATGTAGCGCGCCTGCTTTTCCGACAGCGGCGTCAGCATCGCGCCCAGCTTGGACAGTTGCAGCCGGGCGACCTTTTCGTCGAGGTGCTTGGGCAGCACGTAGACGCCGACCGGATACCTGCCGGCGCCGGCCTGCGCATCCGTCCACAGCTCGATCTGCGCCATCACCTGGTTCGCGAACGACGAGCTCATCACGTACGACGGGTGCCCCGTCCCGCAGCCCAGGTTCACCAGCCGCCCTTCCGCGAGCAGGATGATCCGCTTGCCGTCGGGGAAGATGACGTGGTCGACCTGCGGCTTGATGTTCTCCCACTGGTGCGCCTTCAGCCCGGCGACGTCGATCTCGTTGTCGAAGTGGCCGATGTTGCACACGATCGCGTTGTTCTTCATCCGCTTCATGTGGTCGTGCGTGATCACGTCGATGTTGCCGGTCGCCGTGACGAAGATGTCGGCCTTGTCGCAGGCGTAATCCATCGTCACCACGCGGTAGCCCTCCATCGCCGCCTGCAGCGCGCAGATCGGGTCGATCTCGGTGATCCACACCTGCGCCGACAGCGCCCGCAGCGCCTGCGCCGAGCCCTTGCCGACGTCGCCGTAGCCCGCGACCACCGCGACCTTGCCGGCGATCATCACGTCGGTCGCGCGCTTGATGCCGTCGACCAGCGACTCGCGGCAGCCGTAGAGGTTGTCGAACTTGCTCTTGGTGACCGAGTCGTTGACGTTGATCGCCGGAAAGGCAAGCTGGCCTTCCTTGTGCATCTGGTAGAGCCGCTTGACGCCGGTGGTCGTCTCCTCGGTGACGCCCTTGATGCCGGCCTTGAGCCGCGAGTAGAACGTCGGGTCCCTGGCGAGCCGCGCCTTGATCGAGTCGAACAGCGCCGTCTCCTCCTCGTTGGTCGGGTGCGAGATGCACGCCGCGTCCTTCTCGGCGCGGGCGCCCAGGTGGACCAGCAGCGTGGCGTCGCCGCCGTCGTCGAGGATCATGTTCGGCCCGCGGCTGCCGCCGTCCGCCGTCGGCCACTCGAAGATGCGATGCGTGTAGTCCCAGTAGTCGACGAGCGTCTCGCCCTTGCGCGCGTACACCGGCGTGCCGCGCACCGCGATCGCCGCGGCGGCGTGGTCCTGCGTCGAGTAGATGTTGCACGAGGCCCAGCGCACCTCGGCGCCGAGCGCCTGCAGCGTCTCGATCAGCACGGCGGTCTGGATGGTCATGTGCAGCGAGCCCGCGATGCGCGCGCCGCGCAGCGGCTGCTCGGGCGCGAACTCGTCGCGGATCGCCATCAGCCCGGGCATCTCGGTCTCGGCGATCGCGATCTCCTTGCGCCCCCAGTCGGCCAGCGACAGGTCGGCGA
>Ga0316622_100001419_pt1 | contig 15579 bp, 15 predicted proteins | sample OWC_Aug_OW2_C1_D_FD_207646 | JGI IMG/M metagenome (GOLD analysis project Ga0316622, IMG submission 207646) | Wetland soil microbial communities from Old Woman Creek delta, Ohio, United States - OWC_Aug_OW2_C1_D5_C | ecosystem: Environmental > Terrestrial > Soil > Wetlands | place: USA: Ohio... | reverse complement strand
GCGATGAGCGGAGTGAATCAGGCGACGATACTCTGAGGCGGTCCATGACGAAGGAGACCGAAGATGACTAGGAGAACCAGACAGTCGGGCGCAACGCTGTTGGGCGTGCTGGCCATAGCGATCTGCTACGCGCAGGAACCGGTCGTGGTGCGGCTACGCGACGCGGTGGGCGACACGGTTGACTTGGCCGAGCGGGACAGCTTCCGCCTGTTCCCGAACACGGCCGGGTTCGACCGCGCCGTGATGCTGGCCCTGCCCGGCCCGGAGTTCTACGCGGAAATCATTCGCACCGGCGCAGACCGCATCGGACACATCTTCCTCCGTATTATGCCCTATGACCTGGAGCGGATTCGCTTCCTGATTGACAACCGTGCGTACGTCGCAGAGCAGCAGCGGTCCGATTCGACGTATGCCCGGGCCCTTGCGTCCTTCTGGATGGAGGTTGAAGCACACCCACTTCGAAACATGGCCGGCGAACCCGCAATCGCGCAGGAAGTCCCCCCGGCACCGCCGGAAGCAGCGCCCGCCGGTGAGGCTGCAATAGCGAAGGAAGCTGCCCCGGCGCCGACTGAAACAGCGCCTGCCGGTGGACTGCAGTTGCAGCCGGTCACGAGCGAGAACCGTTACAACTACACGCTTCATGGCGCTACCTTGGGCTCAATCGCGGGTGGCCTCATTGGGGCATCGATAGGCGTTGGCGGAGTCGCTTCCGTCGCACTGGCAGCGGCCGGCTCCTACGCGGGCTACCGGTATGGCCATGATCTCGACCGCAAGACCGTAGCCACGACATCGCTGCGAATGGAAGGCCAAAGCGGACGAGTCTGTTGCACAATCGGCGCGTGCGTTCCCGGCATAGCCCTTGGCGTCGCGGTGGGCTCGCTCTTCGCCGCATCGGGTAGTAGAGAACTTGGGTGGGTACCCGCGGTTCTGTCAGGCGCGTGTGTAACTGTGGAGGTCGTGACCCTGGGCTATCACATAGGCCATTCGATTGACCGCGCCGCCGCACGGTAGGCCGGGCGAAGCTCGGGACTCGACCGCTAGAACTGACGGTGGACGACTCGTCCGCCGTAGATGGTCATGAAGGCCGGATTGTGCCCGAGGCGATAGGCGATATGCCGGTAGTCCGGGACGTCGGTCACGACGATATCCGCGGCCTTGCCCGGCTCAAGCGTCCCGATTTCCGAATCTAGCTGCAGCGCCTTTGCGGCGTTGACCGTGATTCCACGCAGCGCCTCTTCGATCGTCATACCGTAGTGGAGGCAGCCGAACTGGGCGGTCAGGGGCTGGGCCAGCATCGGGCACGAACCGGGGTTGAAGTCGGTCGCGAGCGCCATCACGATACCCAGTCCGCGCATCTTCGCCACCGGCGACTTGTGCGCCTCGCGCAGGAAGAAACAGGAACCGGGCAGGAGCACCGCCACGACACCGGCCTGCGCCATCGCCCTCAAGCCCGAGTCTGATGGCTGCAGCAGGTGGCTGGCCGACGCCGCGCCGACCCGGGCTGCGACCTCGGCCCCGCCTGAAGATTCAATCTCGTCGGCGTGAATCGTGGGAACAAGACCGTGTTCCTTCCCCGCTTCGAGGATGCGGCTGCTCTCGGCCGCGTTGAAGACGAAGTCCTCGCAGAATACGTCGCAGAATCGCGCCAGTTCCGCTGCCGCCACCGCCGGTATCATCTCGGTTTCCAGACGATCGATGTAGTCGGCCTTGGCCGTGCCCTTGGGCACGCTGTGCGCGCCCATAAACGTCCGTACCACGCGGCAGAACTCCAACTCGCCCAGCCGACGCGCCACCCTCAGCATCCGCAGTTCGGCCTCGGTGTCGAGCCCATAGCCCGACTTCACCTCGACCGTGGTCGTCCCCCAGAGCAGCATCTCGTGCAGGCGCTCAAGGGCTCGGTTGTACAGCTCGTCCTCGGTCGCAAGACGGGTGTGAATCACGGTCGAGAGAATCCCGCCCCCGGCCTCGGCGATTTCCCTGTAGGTCTTGCCCGCGAGCCGCATCTCAAACTCGTTCTGCCGCCAGCCGCCGAACACGAGATGGGTGTGCGGATCAACGAACCCGGGCAGCACGACCCTGCCGTGGCAGTCGATCTCGGTCTCTCCGTCCGCCGCGGCCAACGCGTGGTCGGCGACCTCGGCAATCCGGCCGTCCCGAATCCGAACGGCCCCGTGCTCGACGACGCCCAGCCCGCCGCCAGCCATCGTCAGCACCTGCGAGCAGTTGGCAAGGAGGATTCCGTTCTCAGCCATCGCATAATATACGCCGCGCTAACTGACGTTCAAGTCCGCCCGCCGGGTTGTACTGTGCTCGGAGCCCTGCGCCGGGTCCGCCTCCGGACGTGCTTGACATGTGGCCGGAGTCGTGGTAGAACCACAGAGGTGAACGCGATCCTTGGCAGGAGTCGGCCTGTCCGACAGACCGCAGGCCGGCGCGCGCGCACAACCACGGGGCCGCTATGAGTCTGTTCCGATTCAGACATCCCGTCCGGAGGCTGGACCGGATGAGGACCACGGCATTGACGCTCATCAAGCGTCTGATTGTCATCGTCTACGGCCTGTGCATCAGGGTGAACATACGAGGCACCGCGAGAGTCGCTGCCCCGCTCAAGCGCCGCTTTATCGTCGCCGCCAATCATCTTAACGGTGCGGACTCGATTGTGCTTCAGGTCGCTCTTCGCACGAGGCTATTCTTCGTTGCCTCTCGGAAATGGTTCGCCGGCCGCTTCTGGGGGTTCATCATGTGGCACCTCTGCGATACCATACCGGCCGAGACCGGCGACCCGGTCGGCAGCGCGTCCGGGTTGCGCCACTGCATCCGCGCCCTGAGAGCGGGCGGCAGCATCGGCATCTATCCCGAAGGGATATTCAACCGAACCGGACGGCCCGCGAACTTCCGCGACGGCGCCGCTTATCTTGCGGCCCGAACCGGCACCCCGATTCTGCCGGTGTACATCCGGAACCTGAGGCTGGACACCGAAGTCATCAGCACGAACCGCTCAGTCGAGTGCTGGACCGGGTTCCTCTCCGTCGTGGAGAACTTGTTCAACGTAGGCATCGAGATCGTCATCGGCGACCCGATTCTGCCGCTGGACGTGCCCGCGGGCCAGCCGGAACGGCTGCGAACCGAAGTAGCGCGAATCAACGGGGAGATGGAGCGCGAGTTTGCCCAGCTTGCCTCCTACGCCGGCAGTCCCATGCCTTAAGGAAGGGCGGCTGGTTGTCCGGGCGCCGGGGCGGCGTCTGCCTAGTGTTGAATCAGCCGCAGGTCCTTGACGCACTGGAACCAGGTTTCGACCTGCACCGCGCCCCTCGGAACATCCGGGCTGCCGAGCCTCACTAAGGCGTAGTGGCGGCTGACCGTAACGAACGTATCGGTCGTGTCGGCGGTGATGGTGGTGTCGGTACACACCACTGCGACGAAGGTCGAGTCCGGGCCCAACTCGATGTTGTTGCCGTAGCTCCCGGAGTTGAACGCGGGCAGCGGGGCATGCATGTCGGCTGAGAAAGAGCTGAAGCCGGTCGCGCGCCAGGCGCCGGCCGGAACGAAGCCGGTGCCGCCGGGTTCGTAAGGTCCCCAGTCAGGGCTGGCGATCGAGTAGGTCGGCCCGGCAAAGCCGGTTGCCCAGTCCGTGATGTAGAAGTCGACGCGGTCCGAGTTGCTCGCATAGCCCATCGTGAAGACCGACCCGGCGCCACTATCCCGCTGCCAGCCGTATCCTGAGTAGGTGGTGCTGTTCAGCTCGCCGAGCGCCTTCGGGTCGGTGTGAACCGGCGCTGATGTCGGAGTTGCGGTTGCTGGATAGGACCTGCCGCCGAAGATGGCGGTGACCCGGTACCGTCCGGTCCTGCCTAGCGGGTCGTGGTCTGCCTGCGTGGCACTATCGGTCGCAGTGCCGAAGTCCAGCCAGGACGACGTGCCGGTTTGCATGAAGGCGACGACATAGCTGTCCGGAACGCCCCCTGCAGGCGCGGTCCAAGTGATTCTGACCGTTGTGTCGGAAGCCGCAGCCAGCACGACGTCGGTCGGCGGCCCCTCACTAAGGCGGCAGCCGGCCACGAGCACTGCCCCAACCACCAGTCCGGCGAGCCACGCGTCAACTAGAACCCGGACCCGGCCGTTCGGTTTCACGCTTCAACTATACGTAGAGCCGCCTACGATTCAAGCCGAACGATTCGGTGCCGCCACAAAGCGTGGACCAAACAGACGGGGGGGCCGAAGCCCCCCCCGGTTGTTCAAACTTCGCGGCCTATCGTTACTTGATCAGCCAGCGGAGTCCGTCTTTCGCCTGATAGCCGAGCTTGAGCGTAACCTTGGCACTGTCGCCGATCGCTACGACGTTGGCCTTGGCGAAGTGATCACCAGTGCTCCAAGTGCCGGTCGTGTCCGCGCTCATCCGCAGATAGTAGGCGGTCCCGGCTGTGATCGCAAGCGATGAATCGGCGTAAGCGCCCGGCAGGTCCGCAATCACTGCCTCATCATAGCCCACCGCAGCAGCCTTCGCACCATTACCCTTCTTCTCCAGATTGATGGTGGCGGCGCTGGTCAGTTTCATCGCCGCCTGGGTGCCCTGCGCGTAGAAGTCCAGATTGGGAGACTGCGTGTAGTGCATCGTGTAGCCCGTGGCGCTGCCGTCCTCACCGAAACCGAATCCGTTGAAGTGCAACGTGTCCAAGTCGCCGTAGAACTCGACCGTGGTCTCGACAAGCTTGATGCTAACTACCGCCGAGTCGCCCTTGGTGGTGCCTTTGACTGCTCTGATCTCGATGGTGGCGGCAGGGACCGAGATGTCGATACTCGTAGAGGTGGCCGCGTAGGTCGAGTCGTCGGCCTTGATTTCGTAGGACTCGGCGCCTTCGACCGCCTCCCAGCTCAAGTGCAGCGTTCCGCCATCATTGATGGCTGTGGTCGCAACGCCGGTGGGCGCCTCCAGCGTGACCTTCGAGTCGCACCCGGTACCGATGAGGGCCAGTGCGACTACGACGACCCCGATCAGCGATCTCTTCATCATGTGTCTACTCCCCTTTCCTTACTTGTGACATTGAGGGCCAGAGTCCGACAGCGTCGGTCGGTTCCGACCAGACGCATCGAACCGAATTCGGGACGGTCAATTCCACGGCAATAATATACGTTCCTTGCGGTCTGGTTCAAGTGCCGCGTAGCAGGTTCGATAACGGCTGCCAGGTCGAGTCCGGGCGCCAGACGCGCCGGGGCCGAGGCCCCGGGAATTCGTGACTGTCCGCTACCGACTCAACCGGGCTATCAAACACCGAGCCCCGGCCGAAGCCGGGGCTCGAAGCAGTAGGCTGCTACTAATGCTGAATCAGGCGCAGACCCTTGATGATCTGGAACCAGCCTTCGACCTTCACAGTACCCGCACTCGCGTTGTAGTCGGTGACCGTCACCAGCCCGAAGTAACCGTCCGCGGTGTAGACCGCACAGAAGAACGGGTACTGGGTTAGCTCCTGTTGCGAGAAGTAGTTGCCGGTCACATGCGCGGGCAGTGGGCCCTGCTCCGTCACTGGCCCGGCAAGACCATTGACGCGCCAGCTACCGCTCGGTACAACGTTGCCAGGGTCGGTCGGCCCGAGGTCCGGACTAATCAGGAAGTAGGGGTCGCCGTTGGAGGTGGTCGCCCAGTCCGAAACGTAGAAATCGACGCTACCAGCGTTGGCGGCATCGGCCATGCTGAACGTGCCACCGGCGCCGGCGGTCCGCTCCCATCCGTAGCCGGAACTGCCGGTAGCGTTGAGCTCGGACACCGCTGTAGCGGCCGCGTGAATCGGCGCTGTGCTGGGCGTCGTAGCAGCGTCATAGGTCTCACTGCCGAAGACCGCAGTGACCTTGTACTTGCCGGTCTTGCCGGCCGGGTTGTGCTCCACGGTCGTGGTGGTCACGGTGTCGAAGTCGGTGTACGCGGAAGCGTCGGTCGCCATGAACGCGACATAGTACTTGTCCGGTGATCCCTCGGTCGGTGCGTTCCAGGTGACCTTCACCGTGCTGTCGGTTGCAGCCGAAAGCGTCACGCCTGACGGCGCCCCGCCGGTGATCGTGTCGCACTGCACAAGTACCAGCGCGGTGACCGCCATGACGCAGACAGCGGCAATTGAAAGTAGTCTCTTCATATGGTCCTATTCCTTTCGGTTAGCGGCCGACCTTGGGTGGTTTGGCGCCGGTCGGCGGCTTGGTGCCGCCGGGGGTCGTGCCGCCCTTGGGCGGGTACTTGGCCTGCAGGTCGGCCAAGACCTTCGCCAGCGAGTCCCGCTCGGCGGTCAGCTTTACGACGACCGTGCTTTGCAGATCGGCTATCTGCTGATTCAGCTTGTCTACCTGTCCCTGGAGCTCGGACACCTTCTTGGTGTCCTGGCACCCGATGACGAACACCACGGCGAGTATCGCCGCGGCTACGATCAGTCTCCTCACATCTTCCTCCTTGTGTTCATGGTTGCTGAACCATGGACTGCCTATCTATCATTGTGCTGCGACAACCTCTCGCTTTGTGGCTGCGCAGCGATCTGCCTGTTGCCGTTGTCATGCACAACCGCACTGTCGTTTGTTGGGTAATTGTAGACCCGGCAGTCCCGCTGTCAAGACCTTCCGCATTGGGCATTTAGCCCCATCTACCGCCTGCGGCCCGACCCCATTCCATTACTTGCTTGCCGCGCGGGCAGGGCTATAATCCAGCGCATGGCTGGCAAGCCGTAAACGGAGGCATATTGGACCTTTTCGATAAGTGCGGTCAATTTGACGTCGCGCTCAAGTCCGCCCGGGCTCGCGACCGCTTCTTCTACTCGCGCGCCATCACGCCAGCCGCCGCCCCGCTCACGACTCGCGACGGCCGGGAACTCATCAACCTTGGCTCGAACAACTACCTCGGCCTGACCGAGCACCCGAAGGTGAAGGCCGCAGCCGCCGCCGCCATCGCGGAATACGGCACCGGCACCGCCGGTTCCAGGCTCCTGACCGGGACCACTCCCCTTCATCTCCAGATGGAACAGGCCCTGGCTGAGTTCAAGGACACCGAGGCGGTGGTCACCTTCTCCGCCGGCTTCATGGCGTTGTCTGCGACCGTCAGCACGTTGGCCGGCGAGGGCAACTTCATCTTCTCCGACGAGCTGAATCACGCCTCCATCATCGACGGCTGCCGCCGGTCCGAGGCCCGGACCGCGGTCTACCGCCACAACGACATGGCCGACCTCGAGGCCAAGCTCAAGGAGACGCCGGCCCAGGCGGCCCGGCTGATTGTCACGGACGGCGTCTTCTCCATGGAAGGCGACACCTGCGACCTGCCCGGGCTCCGACGGCTGGCCGACGCCTACAACTGCCGGCTGATGGTCGACGATGCCCATGCGACCGGCGTCCTCGGCCGGACCGGACGCGGCACGGCCGAGCACTTCGACATGGAAGGCAAGGTCGACATTACGTCCGGCACGCTCTCCAAGTCGCTGGCCGCAATCGGCGGGTTCACGGGCGGGCCGCGTGCGGTCGCCGAGTTCCTCCGCTATAACGCCCGGCAGTCGGTTTTCTCGGCCAGCCTGCCGCCACCGGTCGTCGCCACGGTCATCGCCGCACTCGATGTCCTCAAGTCTGAACCGGAACGGGTTGAACGGCTGCGCGCCAACGCCCGGTTGCTGAGCCGGGAATTGAAGCAAGCCGGCTTCTTGCTGCACGACCACGGCACGCCGATCCTGCCGATTGCCGTGAACGATGACGACCGCGCCTACCAGGCCGCGGGCAGGCTGGAACAGGAAGGCGTGTTTGCGAACCCGGTCGTGTTCCCGGCCGTGCCGCCTGGCCAGGCGATAATCCGCATCAGCCTGATGGCCACGCACACCGAGGAGCAGTTGCGAACCGCTCTGGAGAAGCTCATACTTGTCGGCAAAGAGCTGAGAATCATCTAGGGGAGAATGACCAATACCCAAGCGCCAATTCCCAATCAATGCCCAATGGGCGCAGTCCGGCCCAGTAACTGCCGATCACTAGTTGGTCATTGGCAATTGGGACTTGGTCATTTCTCAAGGGGGTCATATGCCTGACACCGTCTACGCCTGTTTTGCCGAAGTAGCCCGCAAGTTCGCGGGCCGCACCGCCCTGATGCGGAAGGTCAACGGAGTCTACGAGGGTATCACCTACGGCGAACTCTCCGAGATCGTGGACGCGCTGGCCGCAGGTCTGGCCGAGCGCGGGGTCGGACCCGGCTCGCGGGTGGGCATCTATTCCTACAACCGGCCCGAATGGGTGGCCACCGACCTCGCGGTCGCCAAGCTCGGCGCGGTGCTTGTCCCGATTTACCACACCCTCGGCTCGGACGCGATCCGCTACATGCTGAATGACGCACAGGTCTCGCACCTGATCGTCGAGAACCCCGAGCTCTTTGCCAACGTCACGCGGATCCTGCCCGACCTGCCGCCGCTCAAGGACGTCGTCACCGTCTTCGGCTCGAAGTCGAGTAGCCGAGAGGGCAAGGAGCTGCTCAGCTTCGATGAACTGCGGAAAACCGGCGCCGAAGCGCTGAAGCAGAACCCCAAGCTGAACGCGGCCCACGAGTCGAAGCCGGACGACCTGCTCACCATCGTCTACACCTCCGGCACCACCGGCGAGCCCAAGGGTGCGATGCTCACCCACCGCAACCTCCTCTCCAACGTCCAGACCGCGATTCCCCTGTTCAGCATCAACGAGAACGACGTGCTGGTATCGTTCCTGCCGCTCTGCCACCTGTTCGAGCGCACCTGCGGCTACTACTGCGTGCTGATGGCGGGCGGCTCGATTGCCTACGCCGAGTCGCTCCAGACCATCCGCGAGGACGTCCAACTCGCCCGGCCGACTGTGATGATTGTCGTGCCGCGCGTGCTGGAGAAGGTCTACAATGGTGTACGCGAGAAGGTCCAGTCCGGTTCGGCGCTCAGCCGGATGCTGATGGTATCCACCCTCCGCACCTACAGCCGCGTAGCCCGGCTCAGGTTCGCGGGCAAGCCGGTATCACTCTGGCTCGGGTTCAAGCACTGGCTCCTGGGACTGCTGGTTGTCAGAAAGCTCAAGGCACTGGGCGGCGGACGGCTGCGCCTGCTCGTCTCGGGCGGCGCGCCGCTCGACCGGCGGCTCGCCCGCATCATCCGCAACCTCGGGTTCAACCTGCTCGAAGGCTACGGCCTGACCGAAACCTCGCCCATCGTCTGCGCCGCGGTCCCGGGCAAAGAACGGGTCGGCACCGTCGGCAAGCCGTTCAAAGACGTCGAAGTCCGCATCGGCCCCAACGACGAGGTCCTCGTGCGCGGCCCCAACGTGATGAAGGGCTACCTGAACAAGCCGAAGGAGACCGCCGAGGCAATCGACCCGGACGGCTGGTTCCATACCGGGGACCAGGGCAGGTTCGACCCGGAGGGCAACCTGATCATCACCGGGCGCATCAAGGAACTCATCGTCACCGCCTACGGCAAGAACGTCGCGCCGGTCGCGGTCGAACAGGCCATCGCCCAGTCCAAGTACGTCGAACAGGTTATCGTCTACGGCGACAAGAAGCCCTTCCTGAGTGCGCTCATCGTGCCGAGCCCGCTCGCGCTTGAGGCCTTTGCCCGGGAACGAGGCATCGGGTTCAAGGGCTATGCCGACGTCCTCGGCCACCCCGATGTGCTCAAGCTCTACGAAGACGAGATCGGGAAGGCGCTCACGGGTTTCGCCAAGTACGAGCAGGTCCGCCAATTCCGCCTCGTTCCTGAGCCGTTCACCGTCGAGAACGGACTTCTCACGCCCAGCATCAAGATGAAGCGTCCCCAGATTGCCGCCGCGTACCGAGGCGAGATCGAAGCGATGTATGCCGAGCACTAGAGCAGTCCGAAGTACGGAGGAGAAATGAAGAAGCTACTCATCTTCGCAGCGATGCTGGTGACCCTGGCTGGCGCCGCGGACACCGACCGCGCCGAGTACATGTTCTTCAACCGGCACCTGGACCGCACCTGGCTCGATTCGGCCTACAGCATGCTGGCCGCGGCCCACGCAGCCGACCCGACCGATGAGCGAGTTCTTTACCTCTGGTCACGCATCCACATCCAGAAAGGCGACGACGCGCGGACGAAGGCCGACAAGCTCTCGTACTTCGGCCGGGCCAAAGCGATTGCCGAGACCCTTGTCGCCCTGAACGACCAAAACGATGACGCCCATTGCTGGTGGGGCGTAGCCCAGGGCCGCATCGGACAGACTCGCGGAGTCCTGAACTCGCTGTTCATGGTAGCGGGCCTCAAGAAGGCGTTCAACCGTGCGCTCGAGCTCAACCCGAGGCACCCGACCGCGCTTGATGCGCTCGGGGTGCTCTACTACGAGTTGCCCGGCTTCGCCGGCGGCAGCCTCGACAAATCCGAGCAGTACTACAAACGCGGAATCGAGAGCGCCCCGAGCTACACGCTCCTGCGGCTCGACCTTGCCAAGGTCTACATCAAACAGAAGCGCTGGCCCGCCGCCCGCGCGCAGCTTGACGCCCTGCTCGCGACTGCCGAGCCCTTGTACCCGGCTGACACCGAACTGGACGACAAACCCGAGGCCCGCAAGCTGCTCAAACAGATAGAAGGAAAAGAATGAGGACTCAAGGCGTCAAGGATTCCAGGATTCCAGTGAACCGGACACTCGATCCCTCGATCCCTTGACCTCTTAATCCCTCCCCGAAAGGAGCCCCATGTCCAAGACGACTGACAACCTAGCTGCGGCCTTTGCCGGTGAAAGCCAGGCAAACCGCAAGTACCTCGCCTTCGCGAAGAAGGCCGGCCAGGATGGCTTCCCCGAGGTAGCCAAGCTCTTCCGCGCCGCGGCCGAGGCCGAGACCGTCCACGCCCACGCGCACCTGCGCGTGCTGGGTGGAATCAAGGACACGAAGGAAAACGTGAAGGCCGCCATCGCCGGCGAGCACCACGAGTTTATGTCAATGTACCCCGAGTTCATCAAGGTCGCCGAGGAAGAGAAGAACGCCGCGGCCCTGACCTCGTTCCGCTTCGCCAACGCGGTCGAGAAAGTCCACCACGACCTCTACACCGAAGCGCTCAAGGCGCTCGAAGCGGGCAAGGACCTGCCCAAGCGCGAAGTCTACGTCTGCCCCATCTGCGGCTACACTGTGTACGACTCCGCGCCCGACCAGTGCCCGGTCTGCAAGGCCAAAGGCAGCACGTTCATCAAGATCTGACGGTCAGGCAGCCCTGTCCGAGGGCGGCCCACGCCTCTGAGAGCGGGAGCCACACTCCCGCTCTCGCGACCTTTGACCATCGGGCAGCAGCGTCGTATACTAGTCGCGATGAAAGGCTATCAGGAATTCGACATAAACTACTTCCAGGATGAAGACGGCATCTTCACCGCCACTGTGCCGGCGATTCGCGGCTGCGTCGCGTCCGGCAAGACGATTGAAGAGGCCTATCGCAACGCCATAGACGCCATCGAGAGCTGCCTGGAAGCCCGCCGCAAGGTCGCGGCCCTGAAGCTGAGGCGGGTTCGCTACGGCGGAGTGAACGTGTACCGGCGACCGGTACATGCCTAAGCTCGTCCGCGTCTCCTACCGGCAACTGGCATCCAAACTGAAACGCGCCGGTTACCGGGAAATCCGCACCAGCCGACACCCGGTCTACTACTTCGCTGAGAAGGACATTACCATCCCCGTGCCCCGGCACCCGGGAGACATTCCAATCGGGACCCTCCGCGCGATTGTCCGTGAGATGGGACTGAGCGTGGAAGAGTTCAATAGCCTATAGCGGCGAGCGGCATTCGCATCTCGCCGCGCAACTCGCGGTACGAGTCACCGTGCAAACCAAGGTGGAAACCAGTCTGCAAGTCAGACCGCGAGACGCCCTGCAACTGGCCTTCCAAGTTGCCTCGGCAGAGGTTCTGCGAATCCTTCCGTGTGTCTACTTCCAAGTCACCATGGAATTCGACCCGCGAACTGCAAGCCGAAACGCGCCGGAATTCGCGGTCAGATTCGTGCCGGAAACCGGGTCCGGAGCCACATTCCGAACCACCCCGGGAACCGTTCCCGGAACGGTTCGGGGGGTGACTCGCGGAATGTCGATCTAAGCGACCTTGACCGCGTCTAACAGCCAATCTTTCGGCTACTTATGTCGTCTGAAGCTCGCCTGGCCGCGCCAATATCAGTGCCCGGCCCGTTCTGTCGGGCCCCGCGGCCGGAAATCCACGTGTTTTGGCGTCCGGTGTTGGCCTCAGGGTCGGTCTGTTCTGCGGTTTCTTCCGACTACCGCGTCAAGACGACCTTGTGGACAGCTTGGGCTTGAGCTTGCGCTTGTGCTTCCCGGACAAAATACACTCCCGGCGTCAGTGCCCGCACATCATTCGCGCCGGGCACGAGATCCATCACCTTCCTGCCGCTGATGTCCAGCAGAGCACCTTTCGACACCCGCCCGACGCCACTCGCCGGTTCGAACAGCAGTACCCGGCGCACGACTGTCGCTGCGGGCACAGTCATCAGTGGCAGGCCGTCAGGCGACTCGATTCCGGCCCGGGCTGTATCCCTCATGGCTGACAGACTGGAGCCAGAAGCGTTTGCCACAAACATCCGGCGGAGGGCTGGAGCATATGCCATCGCCACGGGTTCGTCTCCAACCGAGACCCTTGCGACCACGCTATCTCGCCCGCAGTCTAAGACGGCCACGTCATCGGTCAGCACGCTGAAGCAATACACTCTGTCCCCGATCGAGTCATAGCCCACCGACGATGGCCGAACGGGCAGGTCGACAGTGGCAACTGGCGTCTGCGTGCCGCAGTCGATCACCGTAATGTCGGAACTCCCGCTGTTCACGCAGTAGAGCCTATTGCGGCGCCCGCTGTAGACCAACGTCCTCGGCATGCTGCCGACCGGAATGACGTTGATGACCTGAAGAGTCGCCCCGTCGATAGCGGCGACGGAATCGTCGTACCGGAGAGCACAGTAGACCAGGTTGGCCGTGGGAATCAAACTCAGGTCACTCGCGAAACCCCCGACTGGAATGCTCGCGATCATGCTGTCGGCGGCCGCGTCAAGCACAACAACGCGCTCATCAAACCCCGTCGCGCAATAAACCCGGCCTCTGGCAGGATCCGCTTCCATATCCAGGGCGGCAAGCGCCAACGTGGTGCTGACGCTCTCAGCCTGCAGGTCTATAGCAGCCACCCCGTTGTCGTACGAACCACACCAGACCCTATGCAGAACGGTATCCGGACAGAGCAAATCCGGCGCGAAACCCAACCTGACGGTTGCCGTCACACTGTCGCCATTGCAGGCGATGATACTGACAGTGGAATCTCCGCTGTTACCACAACAGATGAGCCCCAGGGGCCGCTCGTAGGCCAGTGCGACCGGGTTCTGCCCTACTGGAACCAGACCGAGAACCCGGTTCTGCGTTCCGCTGACGACCGCAACCGTGGCTTCGTCCCGACCCGCGCAGTACACCTTGTTCGACGACTTCGCCCAGCACACCGCGACGGGCGTGAGACTGAGCAGAATACGATCCTCTACCTGTCGCTCGGCCGGGTCGAAGACCGTCACCATGTTGTTCTCCAGGTACACCCGATTGCGGGCCGGATTGTAGCACATCGCCGCCGGTGTGCTTCCGACCGCGCACTTTGCACAGAGCGAGTCGCCCTGTCCATCGACGGCGACGATGGTGTCTGAGTATGACTGGCTGCACCACACCAAGTCGTCGATCGAATCGAACGCAACCGCCGTTACTCTCTTCCCTGTCTGCACCCGGGCAAGCAGCGTGTCTCCATAGCCGCAGATGACGTCGACGCTTTGGTAGCCGGCGCAGTAGAGCTTGTTGGCCACCGGATTGTATGCTACCGGCATGTTATCACCCGACACGGCTACGCGACCGCAGATGCTGTCGCCGTGAGCATCAATGATGGTCAAGGAATCGTTGTAGCCGCGGCAGTACACCTTGTTACTCACCCGATTGTAGACAAGACTGAGCGGCCCGCCGCCGACCGGAATGGTATCGATGATACTGTCCACGCTGCAGTCGACCACGACGACGCTCGCCCCCGAGGTTGACGCAACGAACACCTTGTTCTCGGCGGGGGCACAGCACGCGGCAGAGTTCCACAGTTCATCGGGCATGCGCAGTATCCTGACGAGAGAGTCACTCGAGGCATCGATGACCATCATGCAATGTGATGTGTCGTATGAGGGGACGTATACCCGATTCACAACCGGGTTGTAGCAGATGCTGGTCGCGAAGATGTAGGGCTTTCCGACGTGCTTGAGCTCTCGGCCGGTCGCGCCGTCAAGCGCATAGACGACGTTGCCGTGGTACCCGCCGATCCAGTAGACCTTATTGACCAGCGAGGCGTAGCACGCAGAACCGAATTGGTCGGCGGGAGCGTGGTCGATCAGCCGATTCGAGAGACCATCGATCACTGCCAGCCCATTGTCGCAGCCTGTGAATAGGAGGTTGTTGCCCGGGTTGTAGAGCATTGTGCCGGGACTCTCGAACCCGGACAAGGAATCCGGCAGGACCACGACCTTCTCCAACCACTGGGCGTTGGCCGCAGACAGGCAGCAGCAAACGGCCAACAGCGCGGCCACTGTCTGCACAGCTCGCATATGGGACCTGACGAATCCAGCTTGCGGAAAGGCGATACACTCAGGTGACGTGTTCCACCTCCAGTTCCGACCCGGACCTTGTGCGGTGACGCCGGAAGGATTCGCGGCGGCTTTCCCCTATGTCACCGCGCTCGGCGTCGCTTCGACTATTATAGTCCGCCCCGGGAGAAGTCAAGCTGAAGAAGCGGAAGCCTTGTTCCCCCACTCCAAGTCAGGGGCGGCCGAAGACCACGCCACCATACGATCTCCCCCAACGCCACACCATGGCTCAGTGCCATCGAAGAAACGAACAGGGACTCCGCTCCTCTGCGGAAAACAGGGGACAGTCCCACGGAGTAGCTGCGTCGGACTCGCTGCGGTACAGTCCCCGTTTTCCGCACATGCGTCTGTAACCCCTTGGGGAAATGCAGAGGCGGACCGAATGGCCCGCCTCTGGTTCTCCAATCCGGGGATTAGCTCTGGCTGTCCGGAACACCGGCGGCAACCGGGACCCCGAATTCGGGCTCCTCGTACACCGGCTCCGGATAGTCAACGACAACCGGCGCGGTTTCCGCCGGGGAAACCTGCTCTGCCGGTTCCGGCTGCGGAATCCGCTCCGGGACCCGCGCCAGCGCATCGACGATGATGCGGGTCTTGGTTTCGGATGCCAGCCGCCGGTTGAGGATCAGGTAGTAGCACCCGCGCAACCGGCAGAGGCCGCCTTCGGTGCGCAGGTCGTCGTAGATGAGCCTAACGCCTCGCGTGTGGCACTCCTGCTCGAGCTGCTCGAGCTTTGCCGTTTTGCTCATAGCCAACTCTGCTCCTGGTACCACTTCACGGTTTCGGTCATTCCCGACTGGAGGTCGTATGCCGGCACAAAACCGAGCTCGCGCCCGGCTCGCTCCGGACTGCAGACCCAGCATGGCTGGGTCAATTCCTTTGCCTTGTCCGCGTTGAAGACGGAGCCGCCAGAGCTGAGGGTTTCACTCAGCCACCCGGCCGCGCGAACCAACCACGACGGCACGGTGACGGCC
>Ga0316622_100001418_pt1 | contig 15581 bp, 16 predicted proteins | sample OWC_Aug_OW2_C1_D_FD_207646 | JGI IMG/M metagenome (GOLD analysis project Ga0316622, IMG submission 207646) | Wetland soil microbial communities from Old Woman Creek delta, Ohio, United States - OWC_Aug_OW2_C1_D5_C | ecosystem: Environmental > Terrestrial > Soil > Wetlands | place: USA: Ohio... | reverse complement strand
ACACACCGTGCATACATCCCTGTAGGCTCGTCTGCCGCCTTGCTGGGGCGGGCTATCCTACCCGCCCCGCAAGTCCGGGGTGAGCCGTCCATGGCCCACCCGTTCGGCGGGACCGCTGTCCACCGGACAGCGGTCTTTGTCCGCCTCACCCTGGTGGCACACGGTCCCGCCAAGCCCATCCCGAACCACGCCCCCCGGCGACGTGGATCCAATGACGACGGCAGGCTTGAATGGGGAGCGAGAGCTCGCCGGCTCGCGCTCACGGGGTGCTTCTCGACGCCGCGTCAGACGGTCACCACCAGGTTGTCCCGGTGGATGAGCTCGGGCTCGTCCACGTAGCCGAGCAGCTCCTCGATCCGGCTGCTCGCCAGGCCCATGATCCGGCGCGTTTCCTCGCTGTCGTAGTTGACGAGCCCGCGAGCGACCTCGCGTCCGTCCGGTGCGAGGCAGGCCACGAGCTCGCCCCGCCCGAACTTGCCATCGACGCCCCTGACCCCGACGGCGAGGAGACTTCGCCCCGACCCCGTCAACACCCGAACCGCCCCCTCATCCAGCTGGAGCGTGCCCTTGACCCGCAGCTGACCGGCGAGCCACTGCTTGCGCGCGGCGAGGCTCGCCTGGCTCGGCAGCAACAGGGTACCGACCTCGGCCCCGGCGGCGATGTCGAGCAGCACGCCGGGGCGACGCCCCGGTGCGATGATGGTCGCCGCTCCGGAGCGCGCCGCGAGCGTCGCGGCCCGCAGCTTCGTGCGCATCCCGCCGCGGCCGAGCGCCCCGCTGCCACCCGCCATGACCTCCAGGGCCGGATCACCCGCCCTCGCCTCCTTGACCAGGGGCACGCCCGGGTTGACACGCGGGTCGGCCTCGTACAGGCCCCCCTGATCGGTCAGGATCACGAGCAGGCCCGCCTCCACCAGGTTCGCGACCATCCCCCCCAGGGTGTCGTTGTCGCCCAGGCGGATCTCATCGGTGGCGACCGTGTCGTTCTCGTTCACCACCGGAACGACACCGAGGGCCAGGAGCGTGCGCAGGGCGCTCCGGGCATTGAGGTAACGGTCCCGCCCCGCCACATCGTCGTGGGTCAGGAGCACTTGGGCCGTGTGTAGACCATGCTCCTTGAAGCACGTTTCCCAGACCTGCACGAGCCCCATCTGGCCAACCGCCGCCGCGGCCTGGAGCTCGTGCACAGCCTTCGGACGGTTGACCCAGCCGAGCCGGCTCATCCCCTCCGCGACCGCTCCCGAGGACACCAGCACGACCTCGATGCCGCGCTGGTGCAGGGTCGCCATCTGTGCGACCCACGCGCAGATCGCCTCGCGTGCGAGGCCCCGCCCGTCGTTGGTGATGAGCGCGCTACCGATCTTGACCACCCAGCGGCGCGCGGTGCCGATCTGACTGCGCTGACTCATGGGGAACCCGCCTCCGCCCCCGGCGCCTCGCCGGCGGTTTGCGACTCCAGGTAAGCCATCACCCGGGCGGTCAGCTCCCGGCAGCCCTCGCCGGTGAGGCCCGAAATGCAGAACAGCGGGCCCGTCCAGCCGAGCTGGCGGACCACCTCCCGGCAGCGCCCCTCCCGCTCCTCGGCCGGGAGCAGGTCGATCTTGTTCAGGACGAGCCAGCGCGGGCGGCGCGCCAGATCCTCACTGAACCGCCCCAGCTCGGCCTCGATGGAGCGCGCGTCCCGCACGGGGTCGGCGCCCGACCCGATGGGCGCGACGTCGACCAGGTGTAGCAGGAGTCGGGTGCGAGTCAGGTGACGCAGGAAACGGGTACCGAGACCGGCCCCCTCCGAAGCCCCCTCCACCAGCCCTGGGATGTCGGCTACCACGAAGCTTCGATCCTGTCCGACCCGCACCACGCCCAGATGCGGGTAGAGGGTCGTGAACGGGTAGTCCGCCACCTTGGGCCGGGCGGCGGATACGGCGCGTATCAAGGTGGACTTGCCGGCGTTCGGCAGCCCGAGCAGGCCCACGTCCGCGAGGACCTGGAGCTCGAGCCGCAGACGCCGGGCCTCTCCCGGCTCGCCCGGGGTCGTCTGCCGCGGCGCCCGATTCGTGCTGCTCTTGAAGTGGACGTTGCCCAACCCGAGACGCCCGCCCCGCGCGACGACGAGCTCGCGTCCGGCCTGCACCAGGTCGCCAATGAGCTCATCGGTATCGGCGTCATGGACCAGCGTCCCCGCTGGCACCCGGACCCGGCAGTCCGCGCCGCTGCGCCCGGTGCGTTGTCCGCCCTCGCCGGAGCGCCCGGACTCCGCCCGGAAGGTCCGTTGGTAACGAAAGTCGACCAGCGTGTTGAGGCTCGCGTCGGCCACCAGGATCACGTGACCGCCGTCGCCGCCGTCGCCCCCGTCTGGCCCACCGCGGGGCACGAATTTCTCGCGGCGAAAGCTGAGGCAGCCGTTACCTCCGCTGCCCGCCACCACCTCGATGGTCACCTCATCGACGAATTTCACGAACGGGGCCTCGGAAACGAAAGAGCCCCGTCACGACGGGGCTCCTCGCGCCCTCGCGCCGCCCGGCGATCAGGCAGGAACCACACTCACCTGCTTGCGCCCGCGCGGACCCTTGATCTCGAACACGACGCGCCCGTCGGCCTTCGCGAACAGCGTGTGATCCCGCCCGCAGCCGACGTTGGTGCCGGGGTGGAAGCGAGTTCCGCGCTGACGCACGATGATGCTGCCCGCCGAGACGTTCTCGCCGCCGAACCGCTTGACGCCCAGACGCTTCGACTCCGAATCGCGGCCGTTGCGAGTGCTACCGCCTGCCTTCTTATGAGCCATCGTTCATTCCCCCTCGAGCTCACCCGGCAGAGATGCCGGTGACCTCGATCTCGGTGAAATTCTGCCGGTGACCCTGGCGCTTCATGTAGTGCTTGCGCCGGCGCATCTTGACGATCCGGACCTTCTCGCCCCGGCCATGACTCTTGACCTGGGCCGTCACCCGGCTGCCGGCCACGAAGGGCGTGCCAACCTGGACCGTACCCTCCTCGCCGACCATCAGGACCTGGTCGAAGTCGACCGTGTCACCCGGCTCCGCGGGGAGCCGCTCGACACGCAGGGTCTCGCCCTCGGCCACCCGGTACTGCTTTCCGCCCGTCGTGAAAACCGCGTACATGCTGCCTGTCTCCGTGCCTGGGGCTGTCCCCGAGAACCGGGCCGCCCGCGCATTACAAAGCGGTAAAGTGTATGGGATCGCGGGCCTGGCCTCAAGCGAGCCGTCCGTGCTTGACAGGCCGCGAGCCCCGCTCCTAGCATCGCCAGGCTCTCCGCCTGGATCCCCGCCATGCAGATCGAGGAGATACGCGCGCTCGTCGACCGTGACATGGAGGTCGTGAACGACCTGATCCTCGAGCGGCTCCGGTCCGACGTCGTCCTCGTAAACCAGCTCGGGGAATACATCATCGGCAGCGGCGGTAAGCGCTTGCGGCCGCTGCTGGTCCTGCTGAGCGCCCGCGCCTTCGACTATACGGGGCCCTACCATACACACCTGGCGGCGGTCATCGAGTTCATACACACCGCAACCCTTCTGCACGATGACGTGGTGGACGCCTCCGAGCTGCGCCGCGGTCACGAGACGGCCAACGCCGTCTGGGGCAACCAGGCGAGCGTGCTGGTCGGGGACTTTCTGTACTCGCGGGCATTCCAGATGATGGTCGAGGTCGGAAGCCTGCGGGTGATGGACATCCTGGCCGACACCACCAACGTGATCGCCGAGGGCGAGGTCCGGCAACTCCTGAACTGCCACGACCCGGACGTCACCGAGGCCCGTTACCTGGACGTGGTCCAGGCCAAGACGGCCAAGCTCTTCGAGGCCGGGGCCGAGCTTGGCCCCGTGCTCGCCGGAGGGCGCCCGCAGGCCGAGCGTGCCATGGCGACCTACGGCATGCGCCTGGGCACGGCCTTCCAGCTCATCGATGACGTGCTCGATTACCGGTCCTCCGCGGCGGAGATGGGCAAGAACATCGGCGACGACCTGGCCGAGGGCAAACCCACCCTGCCGCTGATTCACGCCATGCGCGCGGGCACCCCGGCCCAGGTGGCCCTGGTGCGGCACGCCATCGAGGAAGGCGGCCGGGAGCACATCGGGCCCATCCTCGAAGCGATTGAATCGACTGGGGCCATCGCTTACACTGCGCGCGTCGCGCAGGCCGAGGCGGAGCACGCGATAGCGGCCCTCCAGGGAATTCCCGATTCGCCCTACAAAGAGGCCCTGCGGGCACTGGCCGAGTTCTCGGTCGTCCGCAACCACTGATGACAGCGCCAGCTCGCCTCTTCGGCATGGTCGAGGGCGATGCGCGTCCGCTTGATCAGGGCGTCGGCCGCTCCAGTCGCTTCAATCTCGGGGTGTAGCTCAGCCTGGTAGAGCACACGGTTCGGGACCGTGTGGTCGGAGGTTCAAATCCTCTCACCCCGACCAGCCTTCGCTTCGGCGGTGTCTCGCCGCCCGCCGCCGGGTCACACCCTCCGCGCCTGCGCAACCACCACCGTGACATTGTCATGCCCGCCTCGGGCCAGGGCGCGGGCGACCAGCTCTTCGGTCGCGCGCCGGAGCTCGGTCGTGGCAAGGACCTCTGCGATCTCGTCGTCCGCGAGCTCCTTGGTCAGACCGTCGCTGCAGAGCAGGAAGACATCCCCCGGCGCAACCTCGGCGCTCACGCGCTCGAGGGCCAGGTCGTCGGCCCCTCCCACGGCGCGGGTCAGCACATTCGCGTCGGGGTGATGGGAGGCCTGATCCCGCTGGAGCAACCCGTTGCGGACCAGCTCCTCGACGACGCTGTGGTCGCGGGTCAAGGCCTCGAGCCGACCGCCTGCAGCCACTCGTTCAACGGTGCCGGCTGGCGCTGGGCCTGGGCCCGGACCTGGCCAACCGCGCCGCCCATGCCGGCCTGCCGGCCCGCTGCCTCGAGGGCCGTGCCACCGCGGTCCAGCGCGCTCGCGATCGAGTTGAGCTGAACGTAGAGCTCGTCGAGCTGCGCGAGCGTCGCGTCGATAGGCGCCGGGCCGCCGGCCTCCCCCTCGACCAGGCGGTGCAGTGGCGCGAAGCGCTCGTCCACGGGGTTGCCCCGCGGCGCGGCCTGGGGCTCGGTCGGCCCCGCCGGTTGGGTCTGCAGCAGGCGGGCGAGCCGATCCTTGACCGCGGACAGCGCGTCCGCCGCCTCGGCGACCCCCTCCTTCTTCGACGCGTCCGCATGCTCCAGGCGGGTCTCGCGCGCGACCGCGACCAGCAGCTTCTTCAGCGGGGAGTCCTTTCCCGCCAGGATCCCGAGCACCTCGACCGCCTGCTTCGGCCCGGTGAAGGCGACGATGTCGACGTCGGCGAGCAGGGCCTCCCACTGGCTCACGTAGTCCTTGAAGTACAGGGCGCGGACGTCGTCGACCAGCTGCGCCAGCTTCTCCGGCTGGGCCGGGATGGCCTGCTCGCTGCCGAGCACCCAGCCCTCCTGGACCAGGTCCTTCGCGGCCAGCAGCGCCTGCTTCTGGAAGACCTCATGGTAGCCGGCGTAGGTGAAGAGACCGGGCACACCCTTGCTCAGGGGCTCCCCGCTCTTGCGTACGAACACCAGCGCCGCGTCGCGCCCGGCGGCGTCGGCCACCCGGAGCCCGGGCACCGCCTTGCCGTACTGGCCCTGCTTCAGCCGCGCGTAGATCCGCCCGGCCAGCGGGACCTTCGCCAGGGGGGCACGGGCCTCGGCGACCAGCCCCCCGTCGAGGGGGAACGGCAGCGGGTCGGGCAGGGCCTCGAGCAGGGCGTCCAGGTGCGCCTGGAGCTGCTCGCGCTGCTCGGCCGGCATCGAGCGCGGGAGCTGCTGCTGCCAGTCGAGTAGGACCCAGGCCTTGACCGCGTCCCGATCGAAGTGCGCCCGGTCTCCCAGCATCAGGTAGACCTTGAGCCCCTCGTGAGCAGCTCCTGGTTGCCCCTGCCCCCCCCGCAGCTGCTCCTCCAGCCGCAGGACGACCACCGGCAGGAGCAGGTCCCCCAGCAGGCGCCGGTAGGCGGACGTCGCCTGCGAGCCCAGCTTGTCGCCCTGATAGAGCCCCAGGCGCATCAGGACTGGCGCCCCCGCGTCGCGCGCCCCATAGCCACCCGGGACGTCCCGCACCGCGTTCAGGATCGGCAGCACGGTCGTCAGGCTTCTCTCGCCAGGAGGCAGCGCATCGAGCTTGGTCTGCGTTCCCCGCGCGACCGTGCTCACCGTGTCGACGTACCCGAGATTGCGGTAGTAGCTCGTGAGCCAGCCGGCGGCGGCGAGCAGGGTCAGCGCCGCGGCGCCGGCGTAGGCGCCGCGCTGGAGCCAGGCGCGCTGCGCCTCGGCGCGCAGGTTGGAGCCGGCGAGCGCGGCCTCCTTGAAGATCACGTCGCGGAACAGCCGGGTGATGAAGTAGCTCCGGCCCGGACCGGAGAAGCTCCCCAGGGCCTGGCGGCCGAGCCCGAACGAGCGGGCCAGCGCCCCCATCAGACGATCGACGGGGGTCCCCTCCTGGGTCCCGCTCGTGAAGTAAACGCCCCGTAGCACCGGCGCATCCTCGAAGCGCGTGGCGCGGAAGACCTCGCCGACAAAGCCCTCCACCGAGGCCTTCAACAGGGCGAGCTGGTGCGGGAAGGCGTAGATCAGGTCCCGTCGCCCCAGGTCCCGCTCGGTCTGCAGGCGTGCCAGCAGGCGGGCATTCAGGCGTTCCTCCAGGGCCGAGATCTCCGTCCCCAGGCTCGCGACGGCCGCGTTCGGATCTTCGAGGGTCTCGCGCGGGAACGAGACCCCCCACACCTGGGCCCGCCCCTCCCGGCCAAGGTCCTCGAAGAACTCCACGAAGCCGGCCACCAGGTCGCACTTGGTGAACAGCACATAAACGGGAAAGCGGACCCGAAGCTGCTCCTGAAGCTCCTGGATGCGCCGGCGGATCGCCCGGACGTGGGCCTCGCGCTCGGTCTCGGTCTGCTGGAGCAGGTCGGCAACGCTCACCGCCACGAGCACGCCGTTGATCGGGCGCCGCGGCCGATGCTTCTTCAGGAGTCCCAGGAACCCGAGCCAGGCGGCGCGATCGACCTCTTGATGGCTGTCCTGGGTCGTGTAGCGCCCGGCGGTGTCCAGCAGGACCGCCTCGTCCGTGAACCACCAGTCACAGTTGCGCGTCCCGCCGACGCCCCGGACCTTGCTCTGCTCCCCGAACCGGTCGCCGAGCGGGAAGTGCAGGCCGGAGGCGGCGAGCGCGGTGGTCTTGCCGGAGCCCGGCGGCCCGATGATCACGTACCAGGGCAACTGGTAGAGGTGCTGGCGCCCTTCTGCGCCGCCCAGCCGGGCCTTCTTCAGGACCTGGAGCGCCTCGTCGAATCGCTTGCCGAGCTCGGCCAGCTCCTCTTCGGACTGGACCTCGGTCTCCGAGGGCGCCGGTGCCTGGGCCCCGACCATGTCCTTCACCAACTGCTCGTTGGCCCGCCCGGCCTTGAAGCGCGCGAGGACGCGCCGGAGGACCCACAGCAGGACGACCAGCCCGATCGCGAGCAGCCGGCTCACAGGCGAGGCCAGCGGCTCGCGCCCGGCGAAGGCCAGCAGCGGACCCGCGAGCCAGATGACCAGCGCGACGGCCAACAGCCCCAGGACGGCGATGACCCAGCGATGCTTGAGGAACCCGAAGACTCTCGTCATGTCGTGCTGCCCGCCATCTGATGATTGGCCACACCGCTCAGCCGGGCGGGCCGAACAGCGTGATCTCGACCCGGCGGTTGCGTGCCCGGTTCTCGGGGGTGTCGTTTGGCACGAGCGGCTCGGTGTCCGCGCGGCCCTCGGCGGTCACCCGCCCGGGGCTGCCCAGGCGGGCGCCCAGGAGGTCGCGGATGGAGCTGGCCCGGGCCTGGGAGAGGTGCCAGTTGGAGCGGAAGCGGACGCTGCGGATCGGGACGTTGTCGGTGTGCCCGGTGACCAGGACCTGGCCAGGGACCGTCTCCAGCGCGTCGCCGATGCGCACGAAGAGCTCGAGGAACTGGCTGCTGACCTGGCTGGTCCCGGAGGGGAACAGACCGTCGCCGCGTATCGTCACCACCGTCCGGTCCGGTCCTTCCCGGACGTCGACCAGATGCTGGCGGACCTCCGGCTCGAGAAAGGTCCGCAGGCTCTTGCGCGGCTTCGCAGGCTCGCCCGGCGGCGGCGGGGCCGGTGGCTGGACGGCCACCGCCGGCGTGGCCCGCGCAGGCTGCGGGGGCGCCTTCAGGCCGTGCACCTGCGCGAAGACCGGGTCGGACGCTCCGTTGAGGGAGAAGCTCAGGCCCACATACAGCGCAAGCAGAAGCACCGCCGCGATGGCCCCCACGACCCACAACGGCACGTAGCGCAGCAATGGGTTGCGCCGGTCGACGATGCCCTGCCAGTGGGGCGACAGCTCGGGCTCGATCTCGCCCCGCTGGGCGCGGATCATCTGGTAGAGCCGCTCCCGGAGCTCCTCGAGCTGCTCCCGGCCACGCTCGATGACCCGGTAGCGCCCCTCGAAGCCGAGCGCGAGACACACGTACATGAGCTCCAGCAGCGGCAGGTTACCGGCCGGCTCCTGGGCCGCCTGCTTCAGGAGCGCGAAGAACCGCTCGCCTCCGCGGGTGTCGTTGTGGAGGGTGCTGAGCAGGCTGTGGGTCCGCCACACGCTGTTGTTGCCCCAGGGCGTGCTCAGGACCGCCTCGTCGAGCACCGTGCACAGGACGTAACGGGCCGACAGCACGGTCTCCGGCTTCACGCCCTGCGCCCGGCTGCGGGCCTCGAAGGCCTTGGTCTCCTCGATGATCTGGTTGCGCAACCCGGCCGGGTCAGGGTGGCTGGGGGCGTTGCGCAGCCGGCTCACCAGGGCCAGCAGCGACGCGGCGGCCTTCTCGAGCGGGTTCAGCCCCGCGCGGAAGCCGGCCGAGAGGTCGACGGGGGCAGGGCCGGGCGGGCGCGGGGGTGGCTGGATCGGCTCGGGCGCCGGCTTCGACGGCGGGGGAGAAAGACGGGTTCCCCCGGGGGTGGGCTTGAGAACCGTCCTCCCCTCTTCCGGGGTGGTGGAGAAGATATCGTCATGCGGCACGGGGCCTACCCCCTGATCGCCCCCAGCTCGAGCTCGATCCCGGGGTAGTCACCCGCGATGTGGATCGCGCAGCCACCCGAAGTCTCGAGCGCCTTCCAGAGCTCGCCCGCGCGGTCCAGCTCGAAGTAGCTGAAGCCCGCATGGTACGGAATCTGCCGCGGCGCGACCGGGAGCGACCGCAGGCCGACGCCCGGCAGGTGCAGGTTGACCAGATCGCGGATCTTCTCGACCGGGCCGATCTTGACCTGCGACGGGAAGTGGCTGCGAATGACCTCGGCTGCGACCTGTGCGTTCACGGCGAGGACGAAGACCGCCGTACGGTAGAGCTGGCGGTCGGGCGGCACCGCCACCCGGATCCCGTACTTCGCCTCCTGAATCGGGATGGGGATCGCGTTCTGCTCGAGCACCATGCTGAGCGACCGGCGCAGCTCGGCCATGAGCGGCGTGAAGGTCTCCTTGAGGGCGTGGTGCCGGTAGCTCGGAAATGCCGGCGGGCGCCGCTTCTGGCCGGTGAAGGTGGCGAGCTCGCCTGCGAGCTCCAGCGCGACCCGGTAGAACGACTCCGGGTGCAGCCCGTCCACCCCTGCCAGGTGGGCGTGGAGCGGCTCCCACCGGTTGACCAGCTGCAGGAGCAGAAAGTCCGACACCTCCGCGACACCGCCGCGGCCTGGCTGGGTGATGCGCACCGCAAGCTCATCGGCTCGGTGCTGCAGGAGCCCCTGCAGCTCGGTGAGAAAGCCGGCGAGCCGCGTGCTCGCCTGGCAATCCAGGCAGGGCGGGATGTAGGCATCGTCCAGGACCACCTGCCCATCGGCCCGCTTGTCCAGGACGCGCCCGCCCCCCAGACACACGTACCCCCCCCGCTCGACGGTCGCGAGGGCGAAGCGCAGGTGCAGGGCCCCCGTGGCAATCGTCGCCGTCGTCTCCGACCCCGCGTTGCTATCCCGGACCTCGAGCTCGCGCACGCGGTGGCGGGCAAAACTCTCTCCGCCCTCGCCAGGATCGGTCTCGAGCGAGCCCGGTCGACGCGCCGGCACAACCAGGTAGACCTCGCAGTTCTTGCTCTCGTCCGGAATGTCGATCGCGACCGCCGGCTCGTCGTCGTCCGGGATCGCGAACGGGGTCCCGTCCGGCAGGACGCCCCGGCAGGCCGCCAGGCTGAACTTGCCCAGGGCGAGCAGTGGCTCGTTAGATCTTCAGGGCGCTCACGCCCCAGGGGTAGGGCCTGAGCCCGGCGCAACGCGCCTGGACCAGGTTCTCGAGGTAGCGATCGTGCTGCTGGAAGTGGTGGGGCTGAAGGAGCAGGCCTTCGGACCAGACCACTTTGCTGTTCACGGACATGAGGTCGCCTCTGCGTGGTCGCGGCGCATCGCTACCGGGTCCCGCTCAGTGTGCCGCCTGGGAGACCGAGACCGCCAGCGCGTCGAGCCGCACGCTCCGCGATACCTCCTCCGGTCGAAGCCCCCGGCGCACGGGCCAGGGCCTACCAGACACGGACCGCGGGGGCCGACCCTGCAGTCCGGGCGGCAGCCCGCCCCGCTCGCGGCCCTAGCCTGGGTCCTTCACTGCCATCCCCGGCGCGCATCCTTCGCACCTGCTCCTGATAGGCGCGGGCGAACTCACGGCCGAACAGCCGCTGGAAGTCGTCCTCGGCCTCCCGGGCGATCTTGCGGAACTCGTCCGTGAACAACGTCCAGCACTTCGCCTTGCGGTGCAGAGGCAGGATGGTACCGAGCAGGGACCGCTCGGAAAACTCTCGCTCGAGCCGCTCCGGGTCGAAGCGGTTGAACAGGTCCTTGAGCGTCGCCTGCAGGCCGGCAATCACGGCGAGCTGGTGGGCCTTCAGATCCTGCACCGCGTCGCGCACCGCCTCCTCCGGCGCGAGGAAGCCCGCTGCGCGCTCCGCGCCGAAGAGCTTGCGCAGGGCGTCGTCCGCTCCGACCGAGAACTTGAGCGGGTTGTTCAGCACCGGGCGGATGGTGGTCAGCGGCAGCCGGGCCTCGCTCTTGATGCTCGCCCGGGCCATCAGCAGCTCGACGATCCCTTCGACCATCTCCCGAAACATCCGCCCGACCGCGCCCATCAGCTCCGTGTCATCCCCTACCGACACCTCGCCCGGGGGCAGCCCCAGCGCGGCGAGGAACGCGGAGGACGCGGCCGTCGCCGGGAGCCTGACGCTCGCCGGGGTGGGCCCGGCGAGCGGTCCTTCCCGCGCGGGCCGGGCCGTCAGCGGGGGCGGTGGCCCCCTGAGGTCCACCGTCGGCAGCTCCGTCAGACCCAGCTGACGGCCACCCAGCGTGCGCGCCACCTCTTCCGGTGCGGGCGGGGGCAAGGGCTCCTGACCCGGCCGCGCCTCGGGCGTCGCCGGTCCCGGCGCACCGGTCGCCGGTGCGGAGCGCTCCTCCCACCACCGGTCCGGGATCTCGCGAGCCGCCGGGGGCGGCTGGAAGGCCTCGTGGATCGGCGCCAGGTCGTCCCGCTGGGGCGGCCCCAGGTCGGGCGGCTCGTCCGACAGGTCGAGGTCCACCGGGATCACGGGGCCAAGCGCCTCGCCTGCGGGCGCCGCGAGCTCGGCCCCCGGTCGCAGGCTGGGAACGTGCCCGGGCACCGCCACCGGGGAGCGCTCCTCGGCCGGAAGCTCGGGCACGTAGGCGCCCGTCGGGACCTCCGCCGACGGCGGCAGCCGCACCGGCTCGGGCTGGCTGCTCACGGCAACCTCGTAGTCGCCGATCCCCAGCCGGTCCCCCGTGGCCAGCAGGGCCGAGTTGCCGTTGCCGAGCCGGTGTCCGTTCACGAACAGCCCGTTCAGGCTGACGTCCGTGATGTAGTACCCACCGTCGCGGAAGTCGACCCGGCCGTGGTGACTCGATACGTACCGGGACGGGTCGGGCAGGACCCAGTCGTTGTCGCGGCTACGCCCGATCGTCCCACCGTCCTCACCGAAGACCTTGAAAGGCTCGACGCCGGGCTGTGCGCGCTGCTCGCTGGTGATGGTCAGGGTCAGGGTCATATCGGACCGGCGGTCTGGGTCAACTCCGTCAGCGGCAACCCCCGGGCAGGCAGGCCGCGCGCCATCATCACGGGTGCGTGCTGAAGAACAGGTAGCCGGGAGCCACGTCCGCCGCCCGCCCCTGGGCCGCCACGCGGTCCAGGCTAGACTGCAGGGCCTGGAGGTAGTCCGCAGCCGACTCCACCTCGGGGCGCTCCTGGTCGAACAGCGGCTGTCGCGTCGCCAGGGCGATGATCAGGCTCCGCCCGTGCGGGGGCACAATCTCGTAGCGCCGCTCGTTCGGGACCTCGCGGTCCCCCTCCACGCCGAGCGTGAGCCGCTGGCCCGCGCGCACGCGATTGTTGGGCTTCACCGGGCTCGGCAGCATGTGCACCAGGCTGCCGGCGCTATCCAGGTAATCGACGTAGAGGTACCCGTCGAAGGCCCGGGAGGCCGTGGCCTGCACCACCAGGTACTCGCCCTCCCGGTAGGTGCGGCCGGGCTTGCCGGTGTCCAGGACGACGCGCTGGCCGGCCGGCCGGACCACGGTCCGCGCCTCCGCTTCCGCGGAGGGCCCCGCCCCCAGGAGCTTGCGCCAGGCCGAGATGCTGCGGGGCCGGTCCTCGATCTTGAGGGCGAGGGCGGCGTCGATCGCGCGCAGCAGGGCCACGGTGTAACGCCCGGCGGCCACCTCGATCGCCGGGACGTGCTGGGCCCCGAGGCTCCGCTCGGCGGCGCCCTTGGGGGCGCTGCCGACCACCGCCCGGTAGAGTGTCGCCCCCAGGCCGTAAATGTCGGTCCACGGCCCCTGCTCGCCCATCGCGTAGACCTGCTCCGGCGCCGCGTAGGCCGGTGAGTAGACCGCCATGACGGAGCGGGGGCGGTCCTTGCGCTCCTGCCGGGCCGCACCGAAGTCGATCAGGACCGGTGACCCATCGGCCCGGACCAGGACGTTGGCCGGCTTGATGTCCCGGTGCCAGACCGAGGCGGCGTGGACTCGCTCGAGGCCGTTGAGCAGCGGGTTGAGGATCCGCCTCAGCTCGTCCTCGGGCAGCGTCCCGCGCCGCTCCAGAAGCTGGGACAGCGGCTCGCCGGCCTCGTAGTCCATCACCATGTAGCCCGTGCCGTGGTCCTCGAAGAAGCGACTGACCCGGATGATGTTCGGATGGCGCTCGGGCTGCGCCAGCCGCCACAGGATCTGGGCCTCGCGCAGGAACTGGCTGAGGGCCCAGGCCTACGCCTCCTGGGTGTCGGAGGACAGCGGCATGACCTGCGTGCCCTCGGTCCGGCACGCCAGGTCGGTCGGCAGGAACTCCTTGATGGCAACGAGCTCGCCGAAGTAGACGTTCTCGGCCTTGTACACGATGCCAAAGCCGCCCATGCCGAGGACCTGGAGGATCCGGTACTCCTGCATCCGGGTCTCGGGCGCCAGGGCGTTGTGGGCTTAGAGCTCGGCCATCGTCGTCCTCGATGGGGCGGGGGCTCGCGCGCCGCCGTGCGCGCCGGCGGCCGGCCAACGGGCGCCGTGGGTCAATCTTAGAGGCCGCCCCCACCCATGGCAAAGCCCGGCGCAGCCGGGTCGGCCCGCGCCGCCGACCCCGGTCCCCGAGCTCCCGGCGGAGAGGCCGCCGACCAGCTCCAGAAACGGTATCGGGATGACGGATGCCTGCTGGCGCGGGTCGTGGTGCCTCCCCAGGCGGTCAGCGACGGCGTCTTCCGAGTGCGAATCGTCGAGGGCTTCGTCAGCCAGGTGCAGGTGCAGGGTGACGTCGGCCCGGTGCGGCAGCGGGTCCAGGCCTATCTCGACCGGCTGACCGCGCTGCGACCCGCGCGCAAGCAGGACATCGAGCGTTACCTCCTGCTCGTCACCGACCTGCCCGGCGTGAGCGCGGTCGGCGGCGACCAATACGGGCGCGGCTACTCGCCGTCGGAGCTCTCGGGCGACAGCGGCCTCGGCCTGACCGCCGAGCTCCGCTACAACGGCACGGCCTCGTCCCCAGTCTTGCAGGCCTACGGGTTCTACGACCTAAGGTTGATCTGGAGCCGGGACGTCGGACACGACGCGGGCGCCCTGGCAGCCAAAGCAGTCCCTCGCCTCGGCGGGGATCGGTGTGCGGACCCCGATCCGCGCGGCCTCTACGCCGACCCGGAGTGCGCCAAGCCGCTCACCCGCGAGCCCATCGGCGAGGACGACAAGAACCCCAGGTTCTTCCTCAAGCTGACCGCCCAGTTCTAACGTCGAGCCGGGAGGTCACGATGCCGATCGGCGGACGGCGTGGCAACGCAGAAGATCCACCCGACTTTACCGTCGACTGCCGCGAGTATGCGGCCCGATACCTCGCCGCCTTCGCGTACCGGTTCAACCGCCGATTCGACCCCGCTACGCTGCACGAGCGTCTGCTCGTCGCCGCTGTGCGCTGCGCACCGCACCCGGAGCGATCGGTTCGGCTGGCTGAGCTTCATTGCTAATCAGGAAACATCGTGTCTAGCGGGCGGGAACGGGGGCCCCGGCCAGAGTCAGGGCGAAGGTCTTACCCAGCGCTTGGCGGATCTCGGCGACTGTCAGGTGGCGGGCAAACGCCGCGCCCGAGGCCGTCATCTGGTCCCACTGACAGGTCATCTTCATCACGTTCGGCTGTGTCACGGAACGCAGCCAGAGCCGGGTCTTGTAGAAGAGCTGGGTCGGGGCGGAATCGGGGCCGGCCAGCCACCCGCCGTAGCCGTAGCCGGTGCCGATCCCGATTCCGATCCCCACACCGGCGAGCATCACGGGGCCCTGCATCCCCCAGTAGTTGCTGGGGCTGATCGAGCGGCCCACCTCGTAGATCTCGAAGGTGTCCGGCTCGACGGTCTGCGGCGACTCGGACAGCGTGGATACCTCGAAGACACAGTACGGGTCCATCTCGCCGGAGCCGACGGCCTGGAGGTCGACGTGGGCCTGACCCGCGGGTATCTGGAGCGGCTCGTTCAGGGTCAGCCGGGAGCCGGGCTGGACCCGCTGGTAGGCGAGGTCCTGGTAGGGCCCCGGGGCTGTCGCGCAGGCGGCCAGGCCGAGGCAGGCGAGTGTGAGGACGGACTTGCGCATCGTTCATGCTCCGGTCATCCGCCTCCGGAGGCCCGTACGATCGGGGCTCGACGGGGCGGCAGCGACTCCATCTAACCGTAGGAACCCCGAGACGGCCGGTCAAGCCAGCGAACGAGCCCGCATGAAGCCCGAAATGGGGACATTCAACAGAGGTCCGCGGGCTCCGTGGCCCCGAATCGAGGGCCCGGATATACTGGCGAGCCTTTCGAGCGTCGACGGACCGGAGGCCCCCTTGCCCGCGAGCACGACCCCGCCGCCGGCGGACGGCGTCAGCACCTTCCAGGGATTGATCCTGGCCCTGCAGCAGTACTGGGCAAGCCGCGGCTGCGTCTTGCTGCAGCCTCTGGACATGGAGGTGGGCGCCGGCACGTTCCACCCCGCCACCTTTCTCCGGTCGATTGGCCCCGAGCCCTGGAGCGCGGCCTACGTCCAGCCCTCGCGGCGCCCGACCGACGGGCGCT
>Ga0316622_100001417_pt1 | contig 15583 bp, 8 predicted proteins | sample OWC_Aug_OW2_C1_D_FD_207646 | JGI IMG/M metagenome (GOLD analysis project Ga0316622, IMG submission 207646) | Wetland soil microbial communities from Old Woman Creek delta, Ohio, United States - OWC_Aug_OW2_C1_D5_C | ecosystem: Environmental > Terrestrial > Soil > Wetlands | place: USA: Ohio... | reverse complement strand
GCATGCGCTCCCGGGGCTTTTCGCGTTCCGCGATCGTGGCGCTGCCGGTGGACTCCCGGATTGCGGTGCGCGGATCGGTCGCCGGATTCAGCTCTTCGGATCACGGTTCCCGGATCACGCTTGCCTCCCCAACGGCCAGGGAACCATACTTGCCCGCATTCATGACGAATTGGCCGCTTGGCGAGGTGTCGGCCCCATCGCCGCTTCCGGCGGTTCGGCAAGCGGGGAGCAGGAGCAGGTCGCGCGGATGGTCCGGGGGAAGAGCTATCAGCCCCTGCGGAGAAGCTCATCAGAAGGCGAAGGCGTGGAATCTCTGAATCGCGGGCAGGATTCGGAAGATCGACACTCGGGGCCGCGACGTCGCCGTCCGGGCCGTCGCTCCAGGTGGTTCTCGCGACTCGCCCTTCTTGCCGCGGGCGGGCTCTTCGGTCTGTTCCTCGCCGAGCTCTTTCTCCGGGCCTACTTCGCCTGGGCTCCTGTTCCTCCCGACTCCCACTTCATCCCCGATCCGGAAGCGCACTATCGCCTGCGCCCCACTCCCGCGGGCGCAATCGAAGACCCGGCGGATCACATCAACGCCTTCGGCTTCCGCGGTCGCGAGCACCTGCGGGAGAAGCCGCCGGGAACGTATCGAATCCTCGGGATCGGCGACTCCTTCGTCTACGGCCTCGTTCCCATGCGCGCAAACTTCATGACGGTGGCCGAGCGCCAGGCGAACGATCTTCTTTCCGCAGGGGCCGGCCCGCGGGACACGATCGAGGTCATCCCGATGGGGCTTCCCGGCTACAGTCCCAAGAACTACGTCGGCGTCCTCCGCTCGATCGGGCTGGCGACCGATCCCGATCTCGTGGTCGTCGGCTTCTTCATCGACAACGATGTCATCGGGATCCCGGTGCGCGGCGAGGTGCTGCACGGCGAGCTCTACTATGTCGGCTCGTCCACCTGGTGGCTCGATCTGCTCAGGCGCCTCCGTCTCTGGGTTGTCGCGGAGAAGGTGATGCGCCCGCGGGTGAACGGCGGGCACCGGCAGGCCAGCGGGCGAGAGCCAGCCGACGGCGAGCCGCTGAGCGCGGGAGATGAGCCGCCCGCGGGAGAGACCCCGACAGAACCCGTGGAACCGACGCTTGCCTACCTCCTCTACCAGTGGAAGCGTCTGCCGGTCTACGCGGCGGCGCCCAACGAGGAGATCGAGGCGCTCTGGAAGCAGGCGGAAGGCTCGCTCCTGGAGATCGACCGCCTCTGCGCTCGCGCGGGGATCGACTGGATCCTCATGCTCATCCCGGCGGAGATCCAGGTCGACGAGGGGGTTCGAGCCGCCGTGCTGAGAAAGCTCGAGCGGCCGGCTTCCGTCTACGATTTCGAGGCACCGCAGAGGCGCCTGCGGGAACTGGCCGCGAATCTGGACGTGCCCGTGCTCGACTTGCTCCCCAGGTTCCGCGAGCTCTACGCAGGCGGCGAGCGCCTCTACTTCCCCAACGATACGCACTGGAATCCGCGAGGGAATCGAGTGGCGGGGGAGATGCTGGCGCATGAGCTCATCGCGCGCGCTGCCGGGGCGCAGTCCGCCGGCGAGGCGGTCCGCTCGGCACCGCTTCTCCCGTAGGGGCACTCAGCGGCCGATCTGCCGTCCCTTTACGCGTCCATGTCTTTCCAGCGCTTCGCCATTTGACTGAAGATGACGAGAGCGATGATGGCCGCGACCCCGATGGCGGCAAACGGAATCCACACGTGGTACTGCGGGCTGTATTCGGCCCAGAGCATCCTGGTCGCCTGCACCGCGTCCATCCCGGTGAGTTCCTGGAGCTTCACCATGGCCTCGGTCCGCGGAACCCCGAGGGTCGCCTCCAAGCTCCCCACCTCGCCGTCCCACACTTTGTCCGCGCCGAGGAGTCTCTTCTCCGCCATGTACTTCAGGGCCAGGGTCGCCTTCTCGCCGTAGTGCCCGTAGAGGAAGCCGGCCATCTTCGACCCGACGAACCCGCCGATTCCGACCGGGATGTTGACGTATCCGAGATAGAGCGCCTTCTTTCCCGGAGGCGCGATGAGCCCCAGGTACTCATTCTTCTTCGGGCCGGTCATCATCTCGCCCAGCGAGAAGAAGACGATCCCGAGGAGGAGAATCCACCCACTGGCCGTGAAGCCCGCCACCAGGATCCCGACCGTGGCCACCATCATCCCGATGACCATGCAGCCGAGCACGCGCATCCGCCGCACGGCCCAGGAGATCGGGACCATGAAGAGGATGATGAAGAGTGCGTTCAGGTTGAGGAGGATCTGCTGCGGAACCATGACTCCGCGAGTCGTATCCATCTTCCACTGCTCGAACGGGAGGATGCGGGCAATGGAACTGCTGTCCACCCAGTCCTGGATGAAGTTCGGGTGGAGGTCCCAGAGTTGGTACATCATGAGCCAGAAGCAGGACATGATCAGGAGCCACGTCACCAGGCGCGGCTCGAAGAAATTCCGGAGTGTTCGCGCCATCACCTGTGCCGGGTTCTCTTTCTTGTCCGCGCCGGAGGGGACGTCGCGGAACGTGAAGAGCATGATGTAGTTCAGCGCCGTGATGATCGCGGAAGCCGTGAACAGGGTTCTCCACGATTCCCGCGTGTGCGGATCGCCGAGGAGCGCGGTGGCGAGGAACGGTCCGATGGCGGCGCCGATGTTGACGACCCAGTAGAAGACTCCCCATCCCACGGACGAGTTCGCCTTGGTGAGGTTCTGGGCCAGCGACCCTTGCAGAGCCGGTTTGAAAAGGGCCGTTCCGCTGGCGAGCACGATGACGCCACCGAAGAACCCGACGTAGCTCCGGAGGTTCGCCATCATCAGGTAGCCGAGGATATTCAGAGTGACCGATACGAAGAGGGTCTTCTTGTATCCGTAGCGATCCGCGTAGCCGCCGGTGAAGGTGGGGAGAATCGACTGGAAGATGAACCACCAGGCGTAGATCGTCCCCTTCATGGCGGCCGTGAAGTGGAGGCCGCCGGGATCGTCCGCCTGCATGATGTAGACGGGGACGACCGCGCGCATGCAGAAGTACGCGAGTCGCTCGAACATCTCGATCGAGTTCAGCAGCCAGTAGGTGCGGCCGAAGGCCCGGTTCGATTTCTCCTGCGCCGTCGTCGTGGTCATGCTCGCTCCTTGCCGTTCTCGCCCCCCGGCCTCCCGGACCGGCTTCCGGGCGGGCCGTCCCCGCTGCCTGGCGACCTCTGCAGGCCAAGGGAGTCGAAGGAAAAAGTTACGGGCAGTATACACGCGGCGGGTAGGGTCTGCGAAGCTTGCATCCAGCGGTTCTCGCGGCGGGCCGCGCCCTCCCGCCCGCGCTGACGCAGCGCGGGGGGATCCCATCCCGCTCCGGCTCAGCCTGCCAGTGGCGGGCGCAAACACGGAGGCCTCCGCGTCCCGTGAGGGTGCGGAGGCCTCCGCTTACGAGCTGGCGCGACCGGCCTACTTGGCGGCCTTCTGCTCGCTCGGCGCGGCCGAGGTCGACGACATCGCCAGGAAGGCTTGGGTGAAGGTCACCTTCGACTCGGGGACCTTCAGCCCTTCGATCGACACGACGGTCTCGAGTGTGCCGGGGGCGACCTTCGCAAGGTCGGCCTTCGCGAAGAGGTAGTCCTGGGCGTAGAGTTTCATGCCGCCGCACTTCTCGCAGATGCCCGGCTCCATCTGGACCACGTCCGCGTGCATCGGGCAGAAGTAGACGGTTCGCTCACCCTTCTGCGGCTGCTGCACGACGAGCGCGATTTCCCGCGCCGGCGCATCCTTGAACTTGAGCGTCACCACGCCCTTCGCCTTGTCCGTCATCTGAGGAGCCTGATCTGCAGAATACGTGAAGATGCGGATCCCATCCGGATCGAAGGTAGTCTCGAAGTGGTGATTCGGCGTCCTTGTGACCTGGCCGCCATGAAGCGCGCTTTTCGCGCAGGATGCCTCGGCGGTTTCCCCCGGGGCGCTCTTCGCATCAGTGGCAGCCTGCGCGCTATGGCCGCACTGGTCCGGGCCGGCCGGCGTACTGCCCATCGCCGGGACGAAGGCCAAGCCAAGTGCCATGGCCAGAGACAAGATCGTGGTCTTCATGATGTCCTCCCTCTGTTCTGCGATGCCCTCGACTCCGCGGGCGAAGTCCACCCGGAGAAGGCCTCGCGTTCCATACGTCTTCGCCATGCTCGGTCCGCCCGGACCGACTGCCCCACCACGGACTGCAAACCACGGGCCAGGGGCGCGGCCGCGGGCGAGGTTCTCGCATCTCGTTGCTGACAATCGTGTTCCGCGCTGCGTAGGCAGGCGCCCTGCTGAGGATTCGAGAACCTCGCCGCCCTGGTCGCAGACTATTCGACAGCCCCCCTTCGGTCGCCGAGAAAACGCGTCCCGCCTCCTATCGCGTGATCCCGAATTTCGCGAGCCGGTAGAGCAAGACGTGCCTCGGGATTCCCAGGTACTGGGCGGTGCGGGTTCGGTTGCCCTCATGCATGGCCAGGGCGCGCACGATGATCTCACGCTCCACCTCGAGCAGCGGCAGCCTTCCCTTGGGCAGCTCGCCGATGATGTCGGTGGCATTCCGCCCCGCGGCACCGCTCCCAGTCGGGGTCTCATGTTCCTCGAGCGGAGGAAGCTGCTCCTCCGTGAGCACGTCCGCTGTGCGCAGCAGGACCATTCTCTGGCAGACATTCGCCAGCTCGCGGGCGTTGCCCGGCCATGGCCGCCGCATGAGCGCCCGGATCAACGTCGGCGCGGATCGCAGCGACACGCCGCCCGCATACTCGCGGACGAAGTGCTCCCAGAGCGCGGGGATGTCGTCCGTGCGCTCCCGCAGCGGCGGGAGATGAATCGGAATCACATTGAGACGATAGTAGAGGTCGCTGCGGAACTGCCCTCCCTGTACGCGCGCGGCAAGGTCGGCGTTGGTCGCCGCGATGACGCGGACATCCACCTGGACCGGCTTCTGCCCGCCGACCACGTCGACCTGCCCCGTTTCCAGCACGCGCAGGAGCTTCGTCTGCAGCTCGGCCGGCAAGTCGCCGATTTCGTCGAGGAAGAGCGTGCCGCCGTCGGCCCGCTGGAACTTCCCGGGCTTGTCCTTCACCGCGCCCGTGAAGGCGCCCCGCGCGTAGCCGAACAGCTCCGCCTCCATGAGATCACGGGGGATGGCTGCGCAGTTGACGGCCACGAAAGGCTTCTCCCAGCGGTCCGAACGCGCATGCAGCGCCTGGGCGATGACTTCCTTGCCCGTTCCGCTCTCACCCGTGATCAGCACGGTCACGTCCGTGGGCGCGATCCGTCCCACCACCTCGAGGATCCGCTGCATCGCGGCCGAGGCGTGGACGATCTCGACCCCGCGGGTCTGTTCGCGCAGGCGGTCGCGCAGGCTGCGGTTCTCGAGCAGCAAGCGCCGGCGCTCCAGGGCCTGATCGACCGCGAGCCTCAGCTCGTCGCGGTTGTACGGCTTGGTCAGGTAGTGGTGGGCGCCGAGCTTCATCGCTTCCACCGCCTCTTCGATCGAGCCGAAGGCGGTGAGCAGAATCACGGGGATCGCTGCATCGGTCTCACGCACGCTCGCGAGCACCTCGAGGCCGCCGATCCCGGGCATCTTCAGATCGGTGATCACGACTTCGGGTCTGAAAGCGGCGAGCCGGGCAAGCCCCGCTTCCCCATCGGGCGCGGCTTCGACCTCGTGACCCTGCTCCCGCAGCGTAAAGGCAAGCACCTCCCGCAGATTCACGTCGTCATCGATGAGCAAGATCCTCGCCATGCGGGTCTCTCTCGAGGGGGATTTCCAATTCGACAAGCCCGCCCCCTTCGCGGCCATTGCCGACCCGGATCGTCCCGCCATGGGATTCAACGATCCGGTGCGATATCGCCAGACCGAGCCCCGTGCCCTGGACCCTCGTCGTGAAGAAGGGCGTGAAGGCGTTCGCGATCGCCTCTGCCGTGAATCCCGCGCCCGAGTCGTGGACGGACACGCGGCAGATTCCGTCGCGCACCTCGCTGCTCACGTGCACGACGCCCCCTTCGCCCGCCGCCTGCGACGCGTTCAAGAGCACGTTGAGGAGCACCTGGCGGAGCTGCTCGCGATCGCCTTGCAACAACGGCTGCGCGCCGGAAGCGCGCTCGACGATGAAGCGTGCGGGGCGACTCCCGGCCTGCCCGCTCGCGAGCAGGCTGACGACGGCGTCGATCTCCTCGCGCAGGTCGACCATGCCGCGGGCGAGCGGCTGCGGACGCGCGAAACTCAGGAACCGGGTCAGAACCTGATTCAACCGGGCGGTTTCGGCGATCAAGACTTCGAGCAGGCGGTGCTTAGGATGCTCGGCCGGGAAGTCGTCGGCGAGAATCTCGGCCGAGCCCTTGATCGAGGCGAGCGGATTGCGAATCTCGTGCGCGAGCCCCGCGGAGAGACGGCCCACCGCGGCGAGCCGCGCGGACTGGAGGAGCTGATCCTCGGTGCTGCGGAGTTGCCCGAGGCTTTCCTGGAGGTTGCCTTGAGTCTTCTTCAGGCGCGACACGATCGCCCCAGTCGTCGTTCCCACGGCGAAGTAGAGCACCATCTCGAGGATCTTCTGCATGTCCGAGGCGGGGTCGTGGGAGATCTGGCCGAAGGCGTGGGGCGCATACGCCGCGCAGACGACGGCCGCCGCGATGAGCCCGCCGCGCAGGCCGCCGTGGAATGCGGCCAGGATGATGGGCAGGTAGTAGAGACGCCGGTAGATGTCGTGAAGGTGATGCGCGTGCACCGGCGCGACGTAATGAAGGACGGAAATCGTGCCGATCGCCACGTAGATCGCGGCGAGGGCCAAGTCCCTCTTGTGCTTCGCGGCCATCATGTCCGCCATCCCCCCGACAACGCCACTGACCCTGAGCAACCCCGCGCTGAAGAATAATCTCCGCCCGATGGCCTTCACTGGAGAAAATTCTTCAGTCGGCCCCTCCGAAGCAGGACAATCAGCGAGGGCCCCGCTTGCCAAGTGCCTCTGGAATCATTGAAACGGAACACGTTACGCTGCTGCGTGCCCCCCGCCCCTGTAGTGAGACTACCTGGCACGCTGCCTGCGTTGAACGCGCGTCGGGGAGGCGCCATGGCTACCTACCTTCGAAAGCGAGATCGGTCGCGGATTCCGAGAGCCGTGCGGCTGTGGCTCATCCTTGCCTGCACTGCCGCCACGCTCCTCGCCCCTGGGGGCGCAGCCGAATCGATCCCCGTGGCTTCCGCCGCCGCCGCCGGGACCAGCCTCGATTCCCTCCTGGCTGCTGCGCTGCGCGACAACCCGCGCATCCGTGCGGCCGAGGCGGCGTGGCGCTCCGCCGAGGAGCGCATCCCCCAAGCTGGCGCGCTCCCCGATCCGACGCTGACTCTCATGGCGCAAGGCGCCCCGCTGGATCGGCCGAGTCCCACGGAAGCCGAGATGACCCGCATCGGGCTCATGCAGATGTTCCCGTTCCCGGGCAAGCAGGGCCTGATGCGCAAGTCGATGTCGGCGGAGGCCGAGATGGCCCGCGAGCAACTGGCCCGCGTACGGCTCGAAACCGCGGCCGAGCTGACCAAGGCCTATTACGACCTCTACCTCCTGCACGCCTCGATCGACCTCATGAGCGAAAGCCAGGCGACGCTGCGCGACATGGCGGAGATCACCCGCACGAGGTACGAGGTCGGGCGAGGGATGCAGCAGGATCTTCTGAAGGCAAACGTGGAGCTGGCGGTCGAGGCGAGTCAGCTCGTGATTCTCGCGCAGCGGATCCCCGCGGCGGAAGCGCGCATCAACTCCCTCCTCGACCGGCCGGCGCAGCGACCCCTGGGACGCCCGGCTCTTGGAGACACGACGTTCGCCGCCTCCGGTCTCGCGTCACTCCTCGAGCGGGCTCTCCACTCGCAGCCGATGGTGCGCATGCGCGAGCGGGCCGTGGAACGGAGCGAGTATGGCGTGAGCCTCGCGCGCCGGACCGGCCTGCCCGACTTCACCCTGGGCGGCGAGTACATGGCGGTGCGGGAGATGCCCGACGAGTGGATGTGGAGCCTCGCGATCTCGCTGCCGATCTGGCGCGCAAGCAAGGTGGCCCCCGCGCGACGGGAGGCGCAGCAGACGCTCGCCTCCGCTCAGGCCGAGCGACGCGCCACCGAGAACGAAGTCGAGCTCATGGTGCGCGAGGCCTGGACGATGGCCTCTGCCGCCCGTACGCTCGTCCACCTGTACCGCGCATCGGTCCTGCCTCAGGCGGAGCAGGCGCTTGCGTCCACCCGCGCATCCTACGAAACTGACCGCGCCAGCTTCCTCGACCTTCTCGATTCCCAGCGATCGCTGCTGCGGGCACGGCTGGAATACGAAACGGCCCTCACGGACTATCTGAAGAGCAGAGCAGAGCTCGGCCTGGCGGTCGGCGATCCCGCTCTGCTGAGGATCGACCATGACTAGCACCCGACAACGCGAAAGCTCCGGCCGGAAGTTCTGGACGTTCCTGAAGATCCTCAGTGTGCGCCTGCGTTTCATCCTCCTCATCGTGATCGTCGGTTTGATCGCGGCCCATTGGGACAGGCTGGTGGCGTATGGGGAGCGGTGGACTCGCTCGCCGCGGCAGGCAGCCGAGGCGGAGAGCGCCAGCGAGTACTACTGCCCGATGCATCCGAGCGTGATCCGCGCGGAGCCCGGCAACTGCCCCATCTGCGGCATGCCGCTCGTCAGGCGCGCGAAGGGGGAGAAGCCCGAGCTTCCCGACGGCGTCTTGGGGCGCGTCCAGCTCTCGCCCGGGCGGATCCAGCTTGCCGGCATCGCCACGGCGGAAGTCGGCTACCGGCCGCTGAGCGGCACGATCCGGGCGCTGGGGACGATCGAGATGGACGAGCGCAGGGTCGCGCACATCGCGGCGCGCGTCGCGGGCCGGATCGAGAAGCTCCACGTCGATTTCACCGGCGAGCGCGTGGCCGCGGGCGCGCCGCTGGCCGAGATCTACAGTCCGGATCTGCTGTCCACGCAGCAGGAGTATCTCCTCGCCCAGCGGACCGTGGAGCGGGTAAGGGCCGGAGGCCTGGCGCAGGCGATCGCCGATGCCGAGGCGGTCCTCGCGGCCACTCGGGAGCGGCTGATCCTGTGGGGCATCGACGAGGACCAGATCGACCGGCTTGCCCGGCAAGGCACGCCGCTCACGCGCATGACGATCCACTCACCGATCGCAGGGATCGTGACGCAGAAGGAGATCATGGAGGGGCAGTACGTGATGGAGGGGACCGGGCTCTACACGGTCGCCGACCTCTCCAACGTTTGGATGACCGCCTTCGTCAACGAGGGGGACATCTCGCGGGTGAGCGTCGGTCAACCGGTGCAGATCTCGACGCGCGCTCTTCCGGGCAGCCGGTTCGAGGGCACCGTTGGTTTCGTCTGGCCCAGCCTCGATGCGGCGACGAGGACGCTCAGGCTGCGCATCGACATCCCGAATCCGCAGCTCGAGCTGAAGCCCGGGATGTACGGCGACGCGATCATCGCGACGGACGCCGCGGCAGGGGCAGGCCATGCGTCTGCAGCCGCGACTTCCGCGAGCGCGGAGCGTTACATCTGCCCGATGGATCCCGAGGTCGTCTCGGATCGCCCGGGCTCTTGTCCGATCTGCGGCATGTTCCTGGAGAAGGTCGCAGCAGCTCCGCGGAATGGCACCCTGGCCGTTCCCGAGTCGGCCGTGATCGACACCGGCACGCGCAAGGTCGTCTACCTCGAGCGTGAGCCGGGCGTCTTCGACGCGATCGCCGTGGTCCTCGGGCCCCTCAGCGACGGCTTCTATCCTGTCCTGGAAGGCCTTTCGCCGGGGGAACGGATCGTGATGCAAGGGGCCTTTCTCGTAGATGCGGAGCTGCGACTGAATCCGGCCGCGAGCGGGTCCTACTTCGGGGCGAGCGGCGGGCCTTCGGCAGCGAGCGGCTCGGACGGACCGGAGCACCAGCACTAGGCAAAGTGCGGCGCGGGCCCCGGCGGGCATCCGGACCAGGTGCAGGGCGGTTCGCGCGTGGGCGGTCGCGGAAACCAGGCAACGGCGGCGGCGCCGCCGGCCGGCGGAGGGATCGGGAATCATGATTCCGGGAATCATCGAATACTCGATCCACAACCGGTTCATCGTCCTCGCGGCGGTGCTGGTCATCGCCGTCTGGGGTCTCTACAGCCTCGCGCACACGCCCATCGATGCGATCCCCGACCTCTCCGAGAACCAGGTCATCGTCTTCGCCGACTGGATGGGCCGCAGCCCGCAGGAGATCGAAGACCAGGTCACCTATCCGCTCTCCGTGAATCTCCAGGGCCTCGCCGGGGTGAAGGCCGTCCGCGCGACCTCCGAGTTCAACTTCTCGATGATCGACATCATCTTCGAGGACGGAGTCGACTTCTACTTCGCCCGCCAGCGCGTCCTCGAACGCCTCTCGATCGCGGCGACCTTCCTGCCGCCGGGGGTCACGCCCTACCTCGCCCCCGATGCCACGGCGCTGGGCCAGATCTTCTGGTACACGGTCGAGGGCGAAGGCCAGGACTTGGGTGAGCTGCGTGCGATCCAGGACTGGTACGTCCGCTACCAGCTCAACTCCATCCCGGGAGTCGCCCAGGTCTCGAGCGTGGGCGGGTTCGTGCGGACCTTCGAGATCGCGCTCGATCCGAACCGGCTGCGGGCCTACGGCGTGACCTTGGGACAGGTTTTCGCGGCCGTGGAGCAGGGCAATTCCGCGGTGGGTGGCAACGTCTACGTCAAGAACGAGGCCGAGTACCTGATCCGCGGCGTGGGATGGATCCGAGGCCTCGAGGACATCCGCAACACGGTCATCACCCAGCGCGACGGCGTGCCGATCACCATCGGGACGCTCGGCGTCGTGCAGATGAGCCCCGAGCCCCGCCGTTCCGTGCTGGAGAAGAACGGCCGGGAGGCCGTGGGTGGGGTCGTCCTCATGCGCTTCGGCGAGAATCCGCTGGCGATCACCGAGCGGATCGAGAAGAAGATCGCGGAGCTGCAGCCCGGCTTGCCGGCGGGCGTGCGCATCGTGTCCTTTTACGATCGCACGCGCCTGATCCACAGCGCGATCCACACTCTGGGCAAGACCCTCACCGAGGAGATCATCATCGCCAGCGTCGCGATTCTCCTCATCCTCACCCATCTGGGCAGCGCCTTCGTCGTCGTCGTGACTCTCCCGCTCGCGGTGCTGATCAGCTTCATCCTGATGCACCTGTTCAAGATCCCGTCGAACATCATGTCGCTCTCGGGCATCGCCATCTCGATCGGAATCCTGGTCGATGCGGCCGTCGTCATGGTGGAGAACGCGACGCACGAACTCACGGCGGAGTTCGGGCAAAGCCGGGTGCGGGGCGACACCCGCGCCACCGTCGCGCGGGCGTGCAAGCTCGTCGGGCGGCCGATCTTCTTCTCGGTGATGATCATGCTCATCTCCTTCCTGCCGGTGTTCGCCTTGAGCGGGCAGGAGGGCAAGATGTTCCATCCCCTCGCCTTCACCAAGACCTTCGCCATGGTGGGCGTGGCCCTCCTCGCGATCACCCTCGTCCCGGCGATCATCCCGCTCTTCCTCAAGGGACGGCTGCGCAGCGAGGAAGAGAATCCGATCGTGCGCAGCTTCATCGAGATCTACCGGCCCGTTCTCCGTTTCCTGCTGCGGCACCCGAAGCCCTTCATCCTCTCCATCGTGATCCTCTTGGGATTCGGCTACGGCCTCTCGCGCCACCTGGGCAGGGAGTTCATGCCCCCGCTGGACGAGGGGAGCATCATGGACATGCCCGTCACGGTGCCGAGCGTCTCCCTGGCGAAGGCGGGCGACGATCTGCGGGTTCGCGATGCGGTCCTGCGCTCTTTTCCCGAAGTCGAGTCGGTCGTGGGCAAAGCCGGGAGGGCCGACACGCCCACCGATCCGGCGCCGCCCGACATGGTCGAGACCGTAGTCAACTTGCGGCCCGTGTCGTGGTGGCCGAAGCGCAAGATCGAGTTCGACGATGTGATGAAGCAAGCCCGCCGGCTGCTCGGCGATCTGCGCGCGAGCGGGGTCGTCGCCGGGGCTCTCTCCAGGGACGAAGAGGACGCGCTGCTCAATCAGGTCTCGATGGACGCGGCCGAGGCACTGGACCGGCTCCTCCGCGGACATGCGGCCCGCGCGCAAGCCGCCTACTTGCCCGAACTGGGCCGCGCGCTCGTCCGGCGCAGTCTCGATGGCTTGATCGCCCTTGCCGGCGACAAGCAGGCCCTGCCGGCCGAAGTCCGGGTCCCGGTGCGCGCGGCGCTGGCGGACGGTCTGAGTGCGGAATTCGGACCGGCGCTGGCGGTGCAGCCCGACCGGGTTCAGGTGAGCCGCCTGCTCGCGGCCGCGCGCGACTCTCTCGTCGCCGCCGGACTTCTCGAGGACCGCGCGGACCTCTTGCGGTTGTCCCCGGCTCCGCTCACGGCCGTGACCGAGCCCATTCGCACGCTCCTCGGCCGCGAGCGCCCGGACTTCGAAGAGCGGCTGCTCGCCTCGATCGAGAAGCACCGGGACAAGCTCTGGAGGAAGCGCACGCGCACGCTCAACGACGAACTCCATGGGATCGCCTCCCGCGCGCTCATCGACACGCTGATCGTGCACCTCAGGCGCGCCGCGCGCGAACGGGGCGTGACCGGGCAAGAGCGGGGAATCGCCGAGAGCGGGCCGGCTCCCGCCGGGCTCGAGGCTGGCGCAGCAGATCTCGCCGGCATCCGCCAGGAGCGCGTGAAGGGGCTCGCGCGCTCCCTCTACCTTTGGCGCAAGAAGAAGAGCGACCTCGTCCGGGAGATGGACACGGCACTCCAGATGCCCGGGTGGGGCAATATCTGGACCCAGCCGATCATCAACCGCATCGACATGCTCGCCACCGGCGTGCGCACGATGGTCGGGGTGAAGGTGTTCGGCGACGATCTCTACCGGATCCAAGAGGTCTCGCAGCAGATTGCCGACGTGTTGCGCACGATCCCCGGGGCGGTCGACGTCTTCCCCGACCAGATCGTCGGCGAGAACTATCTCACGATCGAGATCGACCGCGAGAAGGCCGCCCGCTATGGCGTCCGCGTGGGGGACATTCAAAACGTGATCGAAGTCGCCCTGGGCGGCATGACGGTGACGAATACCGTCGAGGGCCGGCGCCGCTTCCCGGTTCGCGTCCGCTACGCCCGCGACTTCCGCGTGGATGAGGAATCGATCGGCGACATCTACGTCAGCGGTGGTGGCGGCATGTCGGCGGGGACCGGGGCGATGGGCGGGACGTCGATGGGCGCTGCGGCTTCCGTGGAGGCGAGCCCGATCGAAGCCCTGGCGATCCCCGTCGCCGGCGGGGGAGGCGTTCCCGGTCCGCTCCAAGTGCCCCTCCGCGAGGTTGCGACGATCCGCGTCGAGCAGGGCCCGAGCATGATCAAGAGCGAGAACGGCCTCCTGCGTTCCTATGTCCAGCTCAACGTGCGCGACCGGGACATCGTCGGGTTCGTCGAGGAAGCGCGCCGGAAGATCGAGGAGCGAATCGAGTTGCCCCAGGGCTACTACCTGGAGTGGAGCGGGCAGTTCGAGCACCAGGTGCGGGCGAAGCGGACGCTTCAGCTCGTCTTCCCGGCGGTGATCGTCCTCATCCTCCTCGTCCTCTATCTGACCTTCCACGATCTGCCGCACGCCTTGCTCATGTTCCTGGCGGTGCCCGGAGCGCTGGTGGGCGGGGTGATCTTCCAGACCCTCTTCGGGTTCAACTTCAGCGTGGCCGTGTGGGTCGGCTACATCGCCGCCTTCGGCATGGCGACCGAGACGGGGATCGTGATGATGGTCTACTTGCGCGACGCGCTCGCTCGCCGCGGCGGGCTGCAAGCGATCCGCCAGGAGTCCGAGATCACGGAATCCGTGATTCAGGGCGCCGTCCATCGGCTGCGCCCCAAGCTGCTCACCGAGGGCGTCGCGATCGTCGGCCTGATGCCGATGCTCTGGGCCGAGGGAACGGGCGCCGAGGTGATGCGCCCGATGGTGGCGCCGGTCTTGGGCGGCTTGCTCGTCGCGGATGAAGTGATCGACCTGCTGATTCCGGTCTTGTTCCACTGGCTGGAGACGAGTCGCTGGCGCAAGGCGAGAAGAGAAGCGCTTCCGACTCTTCCGCTCGGTCCCGCTCGACCCCCGATGCGGCCTGCTGGCCGTGAGGGCTAGCGGATGCGGATCATCTTGCGAACGGAGGCCGATCCGCCGGAGTCGAGCCGCGCGAAGTACGTCCCGACGGCGACTTCTTCGCCCGAATCGTCCCGCCCGTCCCACGCCATCTCTCCCGGCCCGGCGGAATGGAATCCGTGCAGAGTGCGCACGCGCCGCCCGTCGGCAGCGTAGATCGCCAGGGTCACGGATCCGGAGCGCGGCAAGGTGAAGCCGAGCACCGTGCCGTGGCTGAACGGGTTGGGCGCGGGAGGGGCGAGCAGCAGGCCGCGGGAGACGAGCGGCTCGTCACCCACCGCACCCGGATCCATGGTGATCACGGTCATCTGCGCGGGATCACTCACCCCGAGTTCGTACGGAGCGCCGGAGGCCAACTCAATCCAGGGGCATGGCTTGGCGGGTTGACTGCGGAGGGCTCGCTCCTCGTTGATCACATCGCGGGCCCAATAGTCGATCGTGACCGGGTCGGTGCTCAAACCGATCGTGTTGGGCGAATGCTCGGGGTAGAGGTTCCAGGACTGGGGCGGTTCTCCGGGTCCGCCCGTGTAGGTGCCGCGCAGGGCATCCAGCACCACCAGGGCGGTCTTCCCCTTGATATGCGCATCGGCGTTGACGGTGAGCATGCCCGTGATGTTTCCGCACAGGCTGGAGGGGCTGCACGAGCCGTAGTGGTTCTTGAGCGACACGGTGATCTGGTTGCTCGGATCGGTGTGGACCTTCAGCGCGGGCATGTCGATCACGAACTGCGCATTCACCAGATAGCTGGAGAGGCGATGGCCGCCGTAGACATAGTAGCTGCTCGGGCTGTTGGTGTTGCTCAAGACGGCCGTGTGGCCGTTGAACGTGAACTCACTCGGCGTGTAGCCGTGCCCGCTGATGTACTGGTTGTCGTACACCGTGACGCGGCTGACATCATAGGTGCCGCCCAGCATGAGGGAGAGCCCCGAGACGACCGCGCGCGCCGTCTCCCAGCGGGTGTCGGTCGGGCCGATGCAGTTGACCTTGATCGCGATTGGCGAAGTGGCAGTCACTCCGGGCATCAGCGATTCGAAGGCCGCCCCGATATCGAGGACGCCCGTCAGCATCCGGATGCCCTGATGCAGGACCTGCTCGACCCGATCCCGGTCGATCGTCGCCTGGTGGCCGTTCATCGCCGGATCGCGATAGAGGACGATGCGGCCGGGCATCGTGTTCGACCGGGTCAGCGGTCCGACCGCGGGCTCGCCCAGCGCGAGCAGCGGTCGCACTCCGGAGACGGCGGCCACGGCGGCCAACGCCGAAAGCCTCAGGAACTCCCGGCGGCTCGTCGGCAGGAAACTCGATCCAGACTGGTGCGGCTGCTCGCAGGGTGACGAATCGCGCATGCCTGCCTCCGCTGACGATGTCGGTAGAAGAGGAGCCGGACACGTGATCTTGGCCGGATTGTACCACGAT
>Ga0316622_100001416_pt1 | contig 15588 bp, 9 predicted proteins | sample OWC_Aug_OW2_C1_D_FD_207646 | JGI IMG/M metagenome (GOLD analysis project Ga0316622, IMG submission 207646) | Wetland soil microbial communities from Old Woman Creek delta, Ohio, United States - OWC_Aug_OW2_C1_D5_C | ecosystem: Environmental > Terrestrial > Soil > Wetlands | place: USA: Ohio... | reverse complement strand
GGGCGTTCCGTGCCATACTGTTGCCACCGAGGACCACGGCCGCCCTCGCGTCGACACCCAATAAGGGAGGGGTGCAATGCCAGAGACCTTCCACGCCCTAGTCCTCAATCTTCACCAGCCCACGGGGAACCTCCAACACCTGCTCGCGCACAGGGAATGGGAGGCGAAGGAGATCCTGTTTGCGATGGATCGCATCCCCCGATCGCTCTGGGACTACGAGGACGTCGCACGGGTCCACCTCTCGCTCTCTGGCACCCTCCTCGAGACGCTTTCCAACGGGGACTTCCAGCACCAGGTCTACGGCATCGTCGACTGCGGCAGCCTCCTCTGGCGGCTGCAGAACGAGCGCGTGGTCCAGATCCTCGGCACCGGCTACTACCATCCGGTGCTGCCACTGATCCCCCCCCAGGACCGCGAGGAGCACCTCAGGCGATGGCTCGGGATCGGACGGCACCTGTTCTGGCGCAGTCATTTCCCGGGTTTCTGGCCACCCGAGATGGCCTTCACCATGGAGATGATCCCGCTGTTGAAGCGTTTAGGCTACCGCTACGTGCTGGTGGACAGCGAGCACGTCGAGCCGGTGACGCCGATGCGCTGGGAGGAGGTCCGCTACCGCCCCCACATCGCCCAGTTCGGCGGCGAGGAGATCGTCGTCGTGGTCCGCGACCGCGAGCTCTCGGACGCCCAGGAGGCGGGCATGGAGTACGAGTGGTTCGCGCGCGAGGTTTCCGATCGCGCCCGTTGGTGTGACTTCCCGGCGCTGGTCACTACCTGCACCGACGGCGACAACGGCGGCTGGTTCCGCAATATCGCTCCAGAGGCGAACTACTGGGGCTATTTCCACCGGAACTACATGGAACACGTACGCGCGGGGGACAGCCCCATCCGCCCGACCTTCATCACCGACTACCTGGATCGCCACGGCGCCCACGGGGTCGTCAACGTCCAGACGGGAGCCTGGAATACCGGATGGCACCACGGCCGGGACTTCATCCAGTGGACCGGCTCGCAGGCGCAGAGGGATGCCTTCGCCCGCGCCGCCGCGGTAAGCCGGGCCGTCCACGAGCTGAAGGCGAAGGCACAGGAGCTGCGCCCCGACGACCAAGAGGTGCCGCGGGAGGTGGAGGAGGCGCTGTGGCACCTGCTGCGCGCCGAGACGAGCTGCAACTTTTTCTGGGGTGAGTCGTGGGTACACCGCTGCGACGAGGACCTCGACACCGCTTCGACCCACCTGGATCGGGCCCGTGCCCTCCTCTCCCCGTAAGCCGCGGCGGTAAGCGTGCCGCGCACCCGCGCGCGGTACCGATAACTTCAGGGACGCCGGGAGGTCGCTATGTTCATTGTCATGGTCGCGTCGGAGCTCGCCCCGGTCGCCAAGGTAGGCGGGCTGGGCGACGTCGTGTTCGGGCTGAGCCGCGAGCTCGAGATCCGGGGTCACTCGGTCGAGATCATCCTGCCCAAGTACGATTGCATGCGCCACGACCAGGTCTGGGGCCTGGGCGTGACCTATCAGGACCTCTGGGTACCCTGGTACACCGGTGCGATCCATTGCACCGTTTACTTCGGCTTCGTGCACGGCCGCAAGTGCTTCTTTATCGAGCCCCACTCCCAGGACAATTTCTTCAACCGCTGCGCGTACTACGGCTTTACCGACGAGCACATGCGCTTCGCCTTTTTCACCAAGGCGGCCCTGGAGTTCCTGCACAAGACTGGCAAGCGTCCGGACGTGATCCATACCCATGACTGGCAGACTGCACTCCTGCCGGTGATGCTCTTCGAGATGTACAAGTTTCAGGGCATGGACACCCCGCGCGTGTGCCACACGATCCACAACTTCAAGCACCAGGGCATCGCGGGTGCTAACGTGCTGTGGGCGACCGGGTTGGGCCGGCCGGACTACTATTTTCACCGGGACCGGCTGGGGGACGACCTCAACACCACCGCGATCAACTTCATGAAGGGGGGCATCGTCTACTCGAACTTCGTCACCACGGTGTCGCCCCAGCACGCCTGGGAAGCCCGCTTCACCGACCAGGGATACGGACTCGGGCACGTCCTTCACACACACCAGGGTAAGTTCGGCGGGGTACTGAACGGCGTCGACTATGACATGTGGAATCCGGAGACCGATCCGCACATCGCCGAGCGCTACAACGCCAGCACCATAGAGCAGAAGTATGTAAACAAGGACACCCTGCGGGAGCGCATGTGGCTTCGCAAGGAGTTCAAGCCCATCATCGCGTACGTCGGCCGGCTGGATCAGCAGAAAGGCGTGCACCTGATTCGCCACGCGATCTTCTACGCCCTGGAGCGGGGCGCCCAGTTCGTCCTGCTCGGGTCAAGCCCGGAGCTCGGCATCAATAACGAGTTCTGGCAGCTCAAGCACCATCTCAACGAAAACCCCGACTGCCACCTGGAGATCGGCTACGACGAAGAGCTGTCCCATCTCATCTACGCGGGGTCGGACATGGTGGTGCTACCGAGCCTGTTCGAGCCGTGCGGGCTCACCCAGATGATCGCCCTGCGCTACGGCACGGTACCGATCGTGCGGGCGGTAGGTGGCCTGGTCGACACGGTCTTTGACCGCGATCACTCCGGCCGGCCGCCGGAGGAGCGCAATGGCTACGTTTTCCACCACGCCGACTTCCCCGGGCTCGAATCGGCGATGTACCGGGCCATCGGGCTCTGGCACGAGTACCCGGAGGAGTTTCGCAAGCTGGTCGTGAACGGCATGGGCTATGACTACTCCTGGAACCGCCCAGGCCAGGACTACTTGAACATCTACGAGCTGATCCGCAACAAGTGAAGACCGCCGTAACGGAGAAGGCGTGGTCTGTGGGTGAGGGTCTTGGCATGGCTGAGTTTCGCGACGCTTCGCTGACTTGAGGAGAACCTGATGATGCCCCAGCTGCCCGAGTACATCGACGGCCTCCCCAACATCTCCGGCGCCGAGATCGAGCTCGACAAGGCGATCAGCAAGGCCTCAGGCAAACCGGTGTTCTTGCCTGAGAGCAGCGTCGACTTCGGCCGCGTCCGGAGCGCCTGCGCAATCGCCTTGCACATGCACCAGCCACTTATCCCCGGGGGTGGCGACGACCTGCGCACGGCCGGGATCATCAGTAACCTGCAGTACATGATGGAGCACCAGGGTATCGGCGATAACCACAACGCGCCGGTCTTTGCCTGGTGCTACAAGCGCATGGGCGAGCTCGTGCCGCAGCTCGTGCGCGAGGGTAAGTCCCCCCGGGTCATGCTCGAGTACTCGGGGACACTGCTGCACGGGCTGCGCAAGATGGGGCAGAACGACGTCATCGACAGCCTCAAGACCATCACGATGGACCCGGAGTACCGGCGGTACGTCGAGTGGCTGGGCTGCCCCTGGGGGCACGCCGTAGCACCCTCGACCCCGATCCAGGATTTCCGCCTGCACGTCCGCGCCTGGCAGCATCACTTTGCCGCCATCTTCGGCCTGGAGGCAGTCGCCCGTGTACGAGGGTTCTCCCCCTCCGAGATGGCACTGCCCAACCACCCTGATGTCGCGTACGAGTTCGCGAAGACCCTGCGAGAGTTCGGTTTCCAGTGGGTGCTCGTGCAGGAGCACACGGTCGAGCGACCGGAGAACGGCTGGGGACCGGAGAAGAAGCACCTGCCCCACCGGCTGATCTGTCGCAACTCCCGGGGGGAGGAGGTCAGCATCCTCGTCCTCATCAAGACCCAGGGGAGTGATACCAAGCTGGTCGCCCAGATGCAGCCCTACTACGAGGCGAAGGGCCTATCTCGTTGGGAGCTCGCGGGCAAGGGCGTGCCACCGCTCGTCACCCAGATCGCCGACGGCGAGAACGGCGGCGTGATGATGAACGAGTTCCCAGCAAAGTACATGGAGGTGGTGCGGGAGAGCTCGGGTTCCGATGTGCCCCTGATGAACGGCACCGAATACCTGGAGCACCTCTTCGCCTCCGGGGTCCGTGAGCAGGACCTGCCCACGCTGCAGCCGCTCTACCAGGGGCGGATCTGGGAGCGCTTCCGGCCCGGCGACGGCCCCGACAAGCTGGCCCAGATCATCGAGGAGCTGCGGCGAGAGGACCACCGTTTCCACATGGAGGGGGGCAGCTGGACCAACAACCTCTCGTGGGTGCGGGGCTATGACAACGTCCTCGCGCCGATGGAGGAGGCTAGCTCGGCGTTCTACGAGACCGCCATCAAGGGTGGGATCGCCACCAGCGACCCTCGCTACCGCAGCGCCCTGTTTCACCTGCTCACCGCCGAGACAAGCTGCTACCGGTACTGGGGGCAGGGACTCTGGACCGACTACGGGCGTGAGATCAGCCGCCGGGCAAAGGACATACTGACCCACGACTTTCTTTGAGCGCAGAGGACCTGCCGTGAGCGAGACAACCCAAGAGCAAGCAACGACGTCCAGGATCCCGACCGCATCGAGCTCCCGGATCGACCCCGACCTCAAGCTGCTCATCGAGGCCCGTCATCACGACCCGTTCAAGGTCCTCGGCAAGCACGTCCGTGGCCAGCAAGCGATCGTGCGCGTCTACATACCCCATGCGGCCGCAGTGACGATTGTCGAGGGGCAGCTCGAGATGACGCGGCTCCCGGAGACGGACGTCTTCGAGTGGCAGGGGGATCCGAAGCTCGTGCCGGCGCACTACCGGGTCATCTGGCGCGACCGCGAGCAGCGCGAGCACATCTGCCACGACCCGTACACCTACCCGCCGCAGCTCTCCGACTACGACCTGCACCTCTTCGGCGAGGGCAAGCACTGGCACGCCTACCGGTTCCTGGGTGCCCACGAGCACGAGGTCGATGGCGTCGCGGGGGTGCTGTTCGCCGTGTGGGCCCCCAACGCCGAACGCGCGAGCGTCGTCGGCGACTTTAACGACTGGGACGGGCGGCGACACCCCATGCGCCTGCACGACGGCAAAGGCGTGTGGGAGCTCTTTATCCCGGACCTCGCGCCCGGGGCGATCTACAAGTTGGAGCTCCGCAACCGCCAGAGCGGCCAGGTGTTCCTCAAGTCCGACCCCTACGGTCAGCTCTTCGAGCTGCGCCCAAAGACCGCATCCGTGGTGGCCCCGCGGCCCGCCCACGAGTGGCAGGACGAGGCCTGGATCGAGCGTCGCCAGCACCGGGATTGGCTGCACACGCCGCTCTCGGTGTACGAGGTGCATCTCGGCTCCTGGCAGCGTGGCATCGAGGGCGAGTTCCTCGACTACCGCGAGCTCGCCCGCCGGCTCGTCGAGTACGTCAAGGAGCTGGGGTTCGGCTACATCGAGCTGTTGCCCATCACCGAGCACCCCTTCGACCTCTCCTGGGGCTACCAGACCACGGGCTACTACGCCCCCTCGAGCCGCTTCGGCACACCCGAGGACTTCCGCGCCTTCGTCGACTACTGCCACCAGAACGACATCGGCGTCATCCTCGACTGGGTCCCCGCGCACTTTCCGAAGGATGCCCACGGGCTCGCGCGCTTCGACGGCACCCCGCTCTACGAGCACGCCGACCCGCGCAAGGGTGAGCACCTCGACTGGTCGACGCTCATCTTCAACTTCGGCCGCCACGAGGTGAAGAACTTCCTGCTCTCGAGCGCGCTGTTCTGGCTCGAGGAGTTCCACCTCGACGGGCTGCGGGTCGACGCCGTGGCCTCTATGCTCTACCTGGACTATTCCCGCAAGGACTGGATCCCGAACCAGTACGGCGGGCGCGAGAACCTCGAGGCGATCGAGTTCCTGCGCGAGCTCAACACCGTGGCCCACGCGCAGGTTCCTGGCACCCTGATCATCGCCGAGGAGTCGACCGCCTGGCCGCAGGTGACCAAACCCACCTACGTCGGCGGCCTCGGCTTCGACATCAAGTGGAACATGGGGTGGATGAACGACACGCTGCGTTACATCGCCAAGGAGCCGATCCACCGCAAGTACCACCACGACATGCTGACCTTCAGCATGCTCTACGCCTTCACCGAGAACTTCATGCTGCCGTTTTCCCACGACGAGGTCGTGCACGGCAAGGGCTCGATGCTGAACAAGATGCCGGGCGACGAGTGGCAGCGCTTCGCCAACCTGCGCCTGCTGTACACCTACATGTTCACCCACCCGGGCAAGAAGCTCCTGTTCATGGGCACCGAGTTCGGGCAGGGCAGCGAGTGGAATAGCGCCAGCGTGCTCGACTGGTGGGTCCTGCAGTTTCCCTACCACGACGGCGTGAAACGCCTCGTGAGCGACCTGAACCACCTCTACCACGCGACCCCTGCACTCTACACCCATGACTTCGACTGGGAGGGCTTCGATTGGGTCGACTGTCACGACGGCCAGCAGTCCATCCTCGTCTATCTGCGCAAGACCGACGACGAGTTTGTGGTCGTCGCTCTCAACTTCACGCCGGTGCCCCGGCACAACTACCGGATCGGGGTACCGCGCGAGGGGGTCTACGAGGAGGTCTTCAACTCCGACTCCGCCTATTACGCCGGTGGCAACATGGGCAACGGCGGCGCGGCGCTCGAGGCCGAGCCCAGGCCGTGGATGAACCGACCGTGGTCGATCGAGATCACGCTCCCGCCGCTGGCCGGGATTGTCCTCAAGCCCGTGCCCCCGCCGGTCCCCGAGGCGGAGCCGGTAGAGGACGTGGAGCCGGTAGAGGACGCGGGGCCAGTAGAGGACACGGGGCCAGTAGAGGGCGAGGCCGCGCCGGGGGCCAAGGCGGCCCCCGTGGCGTCGGCGGTCCGGGAGGTCAGACCGGCGAGCGGCGGCACCCTGGCGTTCCCCCTGACCGGGGACGAGGTCGCCACGGGGGGCAGGGAGCCGGAGCGCCACTGAGCGGGTGCGAAGAAACCCTCTACCCCCCCAACTGTGCGGCGGGCAATCGCTTCACAAGCCCTGAGCGCCGCGGCGGCGTAGTCCCGCGGCCCCCACGGTTGCGGCCGGTCCTGACCCGGGCGTGGGGGTATCACTCGAGCAGGTCGCGGGCCGGTTCTTCCCCGGCGAGGACGACCTGGGGCAGGGTTACACCCGGGCTCGGCCACTCCACGGCGAGCGCGTGCTCCCCCGCCTCCAGCGCGAGCGGGACGAAGGCCTCCCGGTCCGGGCCATGGTCGGCCCTCGCGACCGACACGCCATCCACCTCGACCCGCAGCGGGCCCTGCCCCTGAACCGCGAGCTGGTACAGCCCGGGCACATGCACCTTGAAAGTCCCGGCCAGGCGGGCTGAAGCGGGGCGCACCCCTCCCGCAAAGAGCTTGGCCGCACCCGCCTTCCCTTCGCTCACGGCGTAGTCCGCCTCGCGGCCGTCCGGGTAGCGCACCTGGAGCCGCAGGCCTCCGCCGGTGTCCTGCGCGGGTCCCCGTGGCGCGATGCGCACGGGCTCGTCGACGTAAAGTGCCATCGGCCGGCTGCGCGCGATTCCGCCCTCCGGCCAGCTGGCCTGCACGTGGAGGGTGACCGGGCCAGCGCCGAGTGGTCCTGAGGGCACCGCGAGGCGCCAGCCACCTTGCACGACCGAGGCCCTGCCCAGCTGACGCGTGCCTTGCAGCACCGCCACCTGCCGGGCACCCTCCGCCCGACCGGAGAGGACCAGCGGCTCACCCAGGCGGACCCGCTCGGGGCCCTCGGCGGTCACCGAGAGTCCGTGATTGGACACCGCCACCTCCCAACGCCCGAATGATCGGGTCTCGATGCGGGTCGCCTCCACCGCGACCAGTCGCAGATCGTGGAAGCCGTCCTCGACGCCGCGTGTGTCCCACGCGATGGCCTCTCCGCTGCGGGCAGAGGCGACGGGCCTGCCGTCGACCCAGAGCTCCACCTCGCCGCTCGGTACGTCCGCGGGTGCCTCGACCCGCGGCAGGAGGGAGACGACCCCGGCCCAGGGGCGATCCCGGCTCGGCGAGACCAGGCTCACGGAGGCGAACCGTGCGTAGGGGCGTGCCAGTGGGTCGCCGACGACCAGGAGCTGGTAGGGCATCTCGACGCTCTGGAAGAACGCCTCGGCCAGGGAGCACCCGTCGGCGTAGTGGACATGCATGTACGCCACGGGGAACTTGGCCTGGATCGCGAACGGCTCCTGCACCGCGCCACTCGATCCCGCCGCCCCGTGGCGCAGCAGTGCGCTGAGCTTGGTCTGTTTCGCGCGCCCGAAATCGGCCCCGTAGCTCGTGAGAGACTCGGCGATCGCCCCCGGCAGGAGGCGGCTCCCCGATCGGGCCCAGTCGAAGGTCGCCGCCCCGATGACGGCCCCGATCACGTCGCTCCGACCGATCGGCACGGCGCCGTCCTGCCCCGCCTTGACCCTCTCCAGCACCTCCGCGCGCCTGCCCCGCTGGCGCAGGGCCGCTACCGTGGCCTCGAAGTAGCCCTCCCGCGTCGCGGCGCGCACGTCGGGGTTTGCCATCAGGTACACGGTCCCGTCGGGGGCGCTGCCGTCGCTCGAGGCCGCGGCGGCGAGGTAGCTGAGCACCTCGGGCAGCGAGCTCCCACGTACCCCGGTGTAGGCGAGCAGGGTGGAGAGGTAGTAGCGGTCAAGGGGGTTGCCCGGCGGCGTCACCGGCAGACCGGCGGGTCCGCCCCAGGCGTAGCGGCTGCGGAAGCCCTGGGCCGGCTCAAACGTGCCGGCGGCCTCCTTCATCCGCGCCATCAGGTCCGCGAAGGCGGGATGGCCCGCCAGCGGCTTGAGCAGCGGCTCCGTGCGCGTGGCAAGGGGCCGGGCCCACCCCTGCTCGACCGCGCCGTGCAGGGCCTGCACGGCACCCTCGGGGTCACCGAGGGCGGCGCGGCTCCGGGCGAGGTCGTACCATGCGCCGGAGACCCAGGGGTACTCGGCGAGGAGTCGCTGATAGCCTTCCGCGGCCCGGGCGTAGTCCTTCTTCTCCAAGGCGCCGTGCGCGTCTGCGTAACGCTCTCGATCAACGGCCGTGGCCTCGCGCCCTGGCATCCCGCGGTACACCAGGTTCGCCCGGAAATAGCGGCTCCGCCCGAGGTAGCCCAGGTCACCCGCCACCACCCGGCGCGCGAAGAAGGTCAGACCCGTGAGCGAGGCCACATCGCCTCGGCGGCGATCCTTCGCCAGCTGGTGGGCCTTGAGGTCTGCCGCGAAGCGCACCGCGTAGGGGAGATCCGCCGAGAACGCGATCGCATCCACCGCGGCGTCGAGACCCTGCCGGGCGAGGTACTCCTGGATCGGCGCCCAGACCCGCTCCCGGAAGGTGGCGACGTCAATCACCTTTAGCGAAGGAACCCCCGAGAGCCAGAGCGTCTGGGCCTCCGGGATCTGGCGCAGGCGCACGTACTCGTTCGCCACCCGCAGCGAGAGAGGCGAGTCCGCATTCACCACCACCAGCGTGGTCTCCGGCCCGCCACCGGCCGAGGCAGCCCGAGACACAAGAGCGACCGCCCCCAAGAGGGCAAGCGCCGCACCGCGCGTGATGACCCGACTGGCGATGCGCCGACGACCGCTCGCCCAGACCCGCGCTCGGCGACACGCAAGTCCGACAGCAAGCGAGGCTCCGGACAGCCCGACCCGCATCGCACCTGCCCTCAGCGCGGCCCTCGCCGGGGGCACGTGTACACTGTGCTTCCCTCCGAGCGGATGACGCCCGAGCGAAGGCGACGCCATGGCCAGAATGGGAATGGAGGTAAGGTCCAAGGTCATGTGTCCCGTTCGTCGTTCCCTCCTGCCCGGCCAGGGCGCGCTGGCAATTCTGGCGGTCGGGGTCCTGGGCGACTTGGCGGGGCCCGCAGCCGCCAGCGGACAAGGTGAATGGAAGACCACCGCCGGTGCCGAGTACACGTCCGGCGACTATGGCCAGTCGCTGGATACCGAGGTCTGGTATGTGCCGTTTGCCCTCAAGTACGAAGCCCTGCCGTGGTCCTGGAAGGTCACGGTACCCTGGATCTCCATCCGGGGACCCGGCGCGGTCGTCGGTGCGGGGGAAGGCGGGATTGCGCTGGACACGAGTCTCAGGCAAACCCGCAAGACCGAATCCGGATTGGGCGACGTGGTGGTCGCCGGCACATACAGCATCTCCCCGGCCCGCGTGGCCACGCTCTTCGTAGACCTGACCGCCAAGGTGAAGTTCGGCACGGCCGACTTCGACAAGGGGCTCGGCACGGGCGAGGCGGATCTCATCGTCCAGGTCGACGTCGCCAGGACTTTCGGGCGCTTCGTCCCACTGGGGACCCTGGGATACAAGTTCAAGGGTGACCCCTCTGGGTTCGACCTGGACAACGTCTGGTTCGCGTCGGCCGGCTTCGACTATCGAGTCGGACCTCAGGTGAGTAGCGGTCTGGTGTACGACTGGCAGGACGCCTCGACCCCGACGAGCCATGACATGTCCGAGGTCACCGGATATGTCAACTGGCGTATCGACAGGACGTGGTCGCTCATCACGTACGGGATTGGAGGCCTCTCCGACGGCAGCCCCGCCTATGGGGTGGGGGTGCAGGCCACCGCACGCTTCTGACCTGGCCTAACGCGGCCTAACGCGCGTCGGCCCTGGCCGGGGGACGGTCGATCCTCTCAGGCCGGTTCACCCGTTCTGGCCGGTCCACCCTCTCCGGCCGGTCCACCCTCTCCGGCCGGTCCACCTTCTCCGGCCGGTCCACCTTCTCCGGCCGGTCCACCTTCTCCGGCCGGTCCACCTTCTCCGGCCGGTCCACCTTCTCCGGACGGTCCACCTTCTCCGGACGGTCCACCTTGTCCGGACGGTCCACCTTCTCCGGACGGTCCACCTTCTCCGGACGGTCCATCTTCTCCGGACGGTCCATCTTCTCCGGACGGTCAACAGGCTGGGGCCGGTCCACCCTCTCCAGCGGCTCGACGGTCTCGGGCTTGTCGACCTTCGCGGGACGGTCTACCGTCTCGGGCATTTGATCCGTCTCGGGCCTCTCGATGGAGTCCTGGCGCTCGGGCGTCGCGAGGCCCTCGGAACGATCGAGCCAACCAGCACTCCGCGGGACCGCCCCACCGTCCTGACCCTCATGCCCATCCTGCTCGTGGCGGTTCCGCGGCGACGAGGGATCGCGCAGGGCATCCGTCTCATCCCGCCGCCCACGTCCCGACTCCTGGCCCCGCGAGAATCCCCTTTCGGGAGGCTCAACCGTAACCTCGCGGGCCCGGACCTTGCCGTCGGGCCCCACGCGGGCCTGCACGCGGATACGCCGGTCCCCCGCAAGGTTGCCGGCCGAGTCGCCACCGGTGACCTCGACATCGGTTGCCAGCTCCAGGTCGAAGCCCGACAGGCGCACCCGGCGGCCACCATCGCCGATGACCCGCCCGTAGCCCTGGACGACCAGTTCCCGCACCCGGCCTTCGAAGGGCACTTTGGGCTGGTGGCGCACGTACTCGACCCGGATGGCCTCGCCCCTGATCCGCCCCCGGATGAGGACCTCCGTACCCGGCTTCAGAGTCTTGTCCGAGACGCGCACGCCCGCAACCGCGAGGCTGCCGTTCCGCTCCCGCGCCACGGTCCCGACCAGGCTGACCTCTCCCGGCTGTTCGACGGGGGCCACCCGGGTGGCCACGATGGACCCATCCGGGCGGCGGAAACCGCTGACGCTGACCTCGCGACCGACCTCGAGGCCACCGCCCTCGAATACCGTGTCAGCGGCAAACTCGACCCGCTGGCCCAGCAACTCGAGGCCGCGCACAGAGAGTGTGGTGACCGGGCCCTCCGCCAGGTGACGGACGTGAATGCGGGCGGCCGAGAGCCGATCGGCGCTGCCATGGGCGAGTACCTCGACCACCTGCCCGACCCGGAGCCCGGCCGTGGTGCTCGGCCGCCCGTTGACCTCGACCGGGGTATTGGCCTGGTACGCGATCTCCAGGCCGTTGACGAAGATGCTGCCAAAGCCCGTGATCACCCCGACGATACCGGTGCCGCCGATGCCGCTCTCGCGGGCAATCTTGCCGGTTCCCCCGAGACCGGTCGGGGCCGCGCCCGTGCCACCGATCCCCCCGTCCGACGGGGCATGCCCGGTACCGCCGATCCCCTGGTGTGCCGCCGTGCGGCCGGTGCCGCCTATCCCCTCGTGCTCCGCGGCACGCCCAGTGCCGCCAATGCCCTCGTGTGCCACCGTGCGGCCGGTGCCGCCAATCCCCTCCTGCGCCGTGGCCCGTCCAGTGCCGCCGATCCCCTCCTGCGCCGCGGTAACACCCGTGCCACCGATCCCATCCGTGGTCACCGGCAGGGTGCCGTGCCATTCGCCACCCAGCCGTTGCAGGGCGTCCGCATGGGCGTCCTGGATCTGCGGGGGTCGGCCGATGAGGGCAACGACTACCGCGCACAGCGCGATGGCCGTCAGCCGCACCAGCTTGCCCGCGCAGCGACCGGTGTCAGCGCCCCTGCGCATCAACTTGCGGTTCTGGGCGCGGCTCCTTCGCTGTGAAGTAGTACAGGCCGAAATTCATGCGCCACTGCGCCTCGCCCCGGCCCGCCTCCTGCGCCTGGAGCTCCATCGCCCTGCGATTCACGGCCTGCAGGGCCTTCATGCCCAGATCCTCGGCCAACACGGCTAGCGCCTGCACGGACTCCGGGCTCAGGTGGTCGTAGTAGACGCTACGCTCGAGGAACGGTACCCCCTCGCCCATCAGATTGTGGGCGCCAGCCGCCAGGTGGTCGTGGATGTTACGGCCGAAGTAGTACGCCTTCTCGCGGAAGCCTCGGGATGGGATGAAGGCCGCCGCGTTGAGCCAGACGCGGTCTTCCACGTCGACGTGGGCCACGCCAAGCCGCAGCCACTCATCCAGCACCGCGCGCGGCCTGATGTCCTTGCTCACCGACTGGACCAACCCCTCGAAGGACTGCCCTGCGGGGGCGTCGGTGGCCAGGCGCGGCAGAGGCATGGGATTCCCCGCCGCGTCCTGGTACTCGGGTAAGCCGGTCCAGCGGGCCACCAGCTGCGCCCCCAGGGACACCGCCGAAGGCACAGGCTCACCGACCGACCACTCCTGCCGCAGGCGCTTGACGTCCTTACGGTGAACCCCGGTCAACAGGCTGATCCGGCTGTCCGTCTGACGCTTGCTCTCAACCGGGAACTCCCGCTCGCCCACCTCGACGTAGAGTGCCTTGAGCAGGCCGATCACGTAGGGGTAGGTGATCTGGTTCGCGGTCAATAGCCGGATGAGCGGCCGCAACAGCCTTCTCAAGGCTGCGACGAGCTCCGGGGGCGGCTCCATGGGGACCTGGGAGGGGAGCGAGTCAGTCATCTCAAGTGAAGCGAGACCTAGCCGCCGGGATGCGCCGGCAAAGCCGTGACTATGTGCAAGAATTACCGGCTTTTCAAGCGAAAAACCGATTGAGATAAGTGGACGAGCCCAGGGCCGGGCGTTCCGCCATCTCCCCTGCCGGCACGCGGGGACAGCCAGAGCGGCGGCACCCCTCTGGAGGTCCCGTGGGCCGCTCTCGCGCCAGCCCGCTTGACGCCCCTGTCCGTCTAGGGGAAGAGTGCTTCATCCCATCACTCGTCGGAGAATGTCATGTCGGATGCGTCGACGACGCTGGCCTGGCCGCGGGGCTTCCTCTGGGGGGTCTCCAGCTCGAGCTATCAGATCGAGGGCGCGGCGAGCGAGGACGGGCGCGGCCCGAGCATCTGGGATACCCGTTGTCGCACGCAGGGCAAGGTCGCGCGCGGCGATACCGGGGACATCGCCTGCGACCACTACCACCGCTACGCGGAGGATGTGGCCCTGATGCAGCGCCTCGGCGTCGATGCCTACCGGTTCTCGGTCGCATGGCCGCGGCTGCTGCCTCGGGGTCGCGGGCAGGCGAGTCCGCGCGGGCTCGACTTCTACGACCGCCTGATCGACGCCCTGCTCGGCGCGGGGATCGAGCCCTGGATCTGCCTCTACCACTGGGACCTCCCCCAGGCACTCGAGGGGCTCGGCGGCTGGACCCAACGCGACTGCGCCGGCTGGTTCGCAGACTACGCGGCCCTCGCGGCCCGCCGCTACGGCGACCGGGTGCGGCGTTGGGCTACCTTCAACGAGCTTGCGGTCTTCACCCTCTTCGGCTATGCGCAGGACTGGGGGGCACCGGGGATCGCCGACCGGGCCGCGCACCTGAGGGCCATCCACCACGTCAACCTGGCCCACGGGGCCGCCGTCGACGTGGTCCGCGCCCTCGTCCCGGGGGCCTCAATCGGCGCCATCCATAACCGCCAGCCGATCTGGCCCGAGCAGGACACCGCGGACGACCGCGCGGCGGCGGCCCTCTTGGATGAGCACTGGAACCACGCCTTTCCGTCCCCACAGATCCTCGGCCATTACCCACCCCAGGTGTCGGCCGCGATTGAGCCCTACGTCCAGGCAGGCGACCTGGCCCGGATCTGCCGCCCGCAGGACTGGTTCGGCCTGAACCACTACGGGCCGATCTTCGCCAGGGCCGATGCGGCGACGACCTGGGGCTTCACCTGGGGCAGCCCGCCGGCGGACGCGCCCCGTTCCGAGATCGGCTGGCCGATCTACCCCGGCGCCTTCCGCGACGTCCTGATTGAGCTGACCCGCGCCTACCGCCTGCCCATCTACGTCACCGAGAATGGGGCCGGAGGCCGGGATGCCCCGAACGCGGCAGGCGAGGTCGAGGACCCGGGCCGGATCGCCTTCCTCAAGGCCTACATCGGGGCCATGCACGAGGCCGTGACGGCCGGGGCCGATGTGCGCGGCTACTTCGTCTGGTCGCTGCTCGACAGCTTCGAGTGGGGGGCTGGCTACGGCGAGGGCTTCGGCATCGTCCACGTCGACCGCGCGACCATGGCGCGCACGCCGAAGGCTTCGTTCCGCTGGTATGCGGACCTGATCCACGCGGCCCGGACCGCGGCGATGGGTTGACCGCCCTGCGGGGCCGGGGGCAGACCTGTGAGGGGCCGCGCGAGCCGCGGGGAACGCGTCAGCCCTTCAAGTTTGTGGCCGCGGCCACTGACTCGCGGGCTGGCCCCTCCCGGCCTCGCCGGCTCATGACTGGAGGGCTGACCCCTCCCCGCGGCGCGAGTAGGATCTCGGGCGGTTACCCAAGGGGGGCACGACATGGGATCACTGAGCGGCAAGGTCGCCCTGGTCACGGGCGCGGCCCGGGGCATCGGACAGGCAATCGCCGATGACCTGGCCTCAGAAGGCACAGACCTGGTGCTCTGCGACCTTCAAGCCGACTGGCTGGGCGAGACGGCGGCGATCGTCACCGCGCACGGCCGTCAGGCGCTTTGCCTGGCGGTGGACGTAGCGAAGGGGGACTCGGTCTCTGCCGCGGTCGACGAGGCGGTCAAGGCGCACGGTCGCATCGACGTCCTCGTCAACAACGCCGGCATTACCCGCGACGGTCTGATGATGCGCATGAGCGAGGAGGACTGGGACGCGGTCATCGGCGTCAACCTGAAGGGCACCTTCCTCTTCACCAAGGCCGTCTCGCGGCAGATGATGAAGCAGCGCAGCGGGGCGATCGTGAACGTGGCCTCCGTCATCGGCGTGATCGGGAACGCCGGCCAGAGCAATTACGCGGCATCGAAGGGTGGCGTGATCGCCCTGACCAAGTCGGCCGCTAAGGAGCTGGCCCCCCGCAATGTCCGTGTGAACGCGGTAGCCCCCGGGTTCATCGAGACC
>Ga0316622_100001415_pt1 | contig 15600 bp, 12 predicted proteins | sample OWC_Aug_OW2_C1_D_FD_207646 | JGI IMG/M metagenome (GOLD analysis project Ga0316622, IMG submission 207646) | Wetland soil microbial communities from Old Woman Creek delta, Ohio, United States - OWC_Aug_OW2_C1_D5_C | ecosystem: Environmental > Terrestrial > Soil > Wetlands | place: USA: Ohio... | reverse complement strand
CTGGCTGCGCAGCCCGCACAAGCGTGCGGGGGTGGTCGTGGCGTTGGGCGGCGGAGGGGCGGAATTGCCCGCTGTGGACGGCTGGTTTCCGCCGCTCACCGCCGACCTGCAGCGGCCGCGCGGTGAGGTGCTCGAAGAAACGAAGGCCGGCGAAGTGTACACCGCTCGGGTGCATATGGCGCGGCCGGCGTACGCGCTGCTCAAGATCACGTGGGATCCGTATCTCGCGGCCACCGTGGACGGTGCGCCGGTGCCGGTGCTGCGAGTGACGCCTGGATTCGCTGCGGTACGCGTTCAGCCGGGCACGCACCAAGTGACGGTGCGGTACGCTCCTGGGCCGCTACGGCCGGTGTTGCTCGTTTCAGGGCTGCTGCTGTTCGTCCTGTCGAGCGTCGTACTTTCACGGCCTGCGCCGGCACGTGCCCAGCAATCGTGGGCGGATCGCTTAGCGGCGCTTGGTGCCCGGCTGGCGACGCCACGCGTGCGATGGGCGGTGGCCCTGCTCTTGCTCGGACTGCTCGCCTTGCGACCGCTGTTTCGCGGTCAACTCATCGAGGGACATGACATCTACGCCTACCCGCCCCGGGTTGTGGAGATGGACCGCACGTTGAGCGGCGGCGGGTTCCCGCCGGTATGGGCGCCGGACCTCGGGGCGGGGTACGGCCACCCGCTCTTCGTATTCTCTCCGCCGCTGCTGTACTTGGCCGCTCTGTCGTTTCGTGCGCTTGGGTTTGGGCTGACGGACTCGCTGCAATTCGCGCTTGCCGTCCTGCACTTGCTGGGGGCGGCCGCCGTGTACCGATTGGGGCGTACCGAGCACTGCTCGCGGCCTGCGTGCGTCGCGTCGGCGGCGGCCTGGCTCTTTGCACCGTACACGGCGCTCGACCTGTTCGTGCGCAGCGCCTTCGCTGAATCTGCCGCTGTAGCCTTGGCCCCGATCGCACTGCTCGGCGTAGTTCGGGCGGTAGACCGACCCTCCATGTCCCGGGTCGCGGCCGGTGCAGTGGTGACCGCGTTGGTGTCCCTTGCCCACAATGGCGTCGCCCTCCTACTGTATCCGGCCCTCGCGGCGGTAGTCTTCGCTCGCGCCTCTGCAGGGTATCCCGTACTTCGACGCATGGCGGCAGGTGGCGTGGCCATGGCGGGCGGATTGGGTCTGTCCGCGTTCTTCTGGCTGCCAGCAATGACGGAGAACGCACTTGTGAAGACCGACCTCCTCCGTGCGGGGTTCATGCACTGGAGCGACCATGCTGTGGCGCCCTGGCAACTTCTTTGGTCGCCCTGGGGGTTCGGCCTCTCAGTTCGGGGTACCGATGACGGCATGTCGTTCGCGATCGGTCCGGTGCATCTCGTACTCGGAATCATGGGGCTCATCGTCGCCTGGCACGCCGGGTGCGGGGCGCGGCGGACGGCGGTGGCCCTTGCTGCTGTCGCAGCGGGCGGTGCGTTCTTAGCGACGACGTGGGCAGCGCCGGTGTGGTCGCGTGTGGAAGCCCTGCAGTACCTCCAGCATCCCTGGCGAGCGCTGTTCCTCGCCGGCCTCTCACTGCCGTTGTTGTCGGTCTTCGCATTTGACGGGTTGGGGCCTCGGGCCGCGATCGGGGCGCTGGCCGTGCTGGTGCTCGCGAACCTGCCGCACACGGCGGTCAAAGGCTACCAAGTGCTCCCCGACGAGTCCTCTTCGCCCATGGCGATCGCGCAACGCGGAATCAGTACGACAACGCGCGGCGAGTACGAGCCGCGCTGGGTGGCCGAGACCCCCGCGTACACGCCGTACCGGCTTACGGCGCGAGACGGGCCGATGGACGTCGTGCCCGTCTCTCTTGCGGCGGGCCACCAGGACTTTGCGGTGCGGGTGCCAGAGGAGAGAACGGCTGAGGCTGCAACGTTCTACTACCCCGGCTGGACGGTGCGTATCGACGGGCGGGAAACCGGAGTCGCTGTGGCGCCGGTGCGCGGAACCATGTTGTTCCGCGTTCCGGCCGGCGTGCATCGTGTGACGCTCGATCTGGAGCCCACTCCGCTTCGGCGGCGCGCCTTAATGATCAGTATCGTGAGCGCGGCGGTGCTGGCGTTGTTGGGGCTGTGGTCGGTAGTCGGCCGGCGGCGCGGCTTGGGCGGATTGCCGGCATCGCTCCCGCCGTGGCTGATTGCCGTGGGCGTGCTTGGCGGGTGTTGGCAGGGGACGCCTGCGACGCCGGCAGACGATGTCGAGGTGGCGTCGAAGCGAGCGCGGGCTGCCGAGGCCTCAGGCGACGCCGCGACGGCGCTGCGGCTGTGGGCCGACGTAGTGCGAGCGGCAGCTGCGCTGAACGATCAACGAACTGCCGGATTGGCATGGGACCAACTTGTCCGCTTGGGCAGTGTGGGGGACGAGAACCTGATGGCTCGCGGGCTCGACAACTTCTACGGACGCCGGAACCCGCAGGCGGCGGCGACCGCCTTTCGCACGCTGGTCGAACGCAACCCGATGAACTACGGGGCCACCTATCAGCTCGCGGCGGCGCTTGATGCCAACGGAGAGCCGGAGGAGGCACGACCGCATTGGGAGCGGGTGGAGGCGATGGCTGCGCGCGCTGGTGACCGAGATGCAGCGGAACGCGCGCGGCAGCGGCTTGAGCAACCCCCCGCCACCCCCGATAGTGCTGCGCTCATGAAGCTCGGCCTCGACGCCTTGTACCAGCGGCGGGATGTGGCGGTGGCGGTTGAATCCTTCAGCAAGATCCTCGAGCAAAACCCGGCGCACTACGGCGCGCACTACCAGCTCGCCGCTGCCCTCGACGCCGCAGGTCAGCGGCAGGAGGCGCGGGTGTGGTGGGAGAAGATGCTGACGATGGCTGAAGCAGTGAACGACCAGGTCACAGCGGACGCGGCCCGCGAGCGGCTCGAGACCAAGCCGTGAGGTGCCCGATGCGGCAGCCAGATTCCACAGTCGGTCGCGCTGCGTTCTGGATCTTCCTCACGTTTGCTGCGTTCTACGCGGGGATCACGCGCGGCCATTTCGTCTCGACGGATGAAGTTGCCGTGTATCAGCAGGCGCGCTCGGTCTGGGAGAACGGCGACCTGTCGACGGCCCCGATCTTGAACACGCTGCCGGGTCGGGACGGCAAGCCGCACGCCCCTTACAATGCAGGGCAGTCGATCGCGGCGCTGCCGTTGTATGGGCTTGGCAAGGCCGTGCGTCACGCTTTGGAACAGACGGGTCGGCAGGACTGGCTGCAGACTTTCGCGGGTCCAGTCGTCGGATCGATGGAGGACCGTCGCTGGGGCGGCGATGTCGAGATCTGCTTCGTGAACCTGTTCAACTGCTTCGTTACGGCGTTGCTCTGCGCTTTGTACTTCGCGTTTGCGCTGCGTCTCGGGGCAGCCCCGACCTGGGCTCTCGCTGCTACGGTGATGCTTGGCCTGACCTCGCACGTTGTGGGTTTCAGCACGAGCTTCTTCCAGCACTCGGCGGAGGCGCTGTTCCTATTGTGGTCCTTCTGCTTTCTGTTTCGGGACACTCAACGGCCCGGCTGGCGCCGCCGCATGTGGGCTGGATGGGCCGCAGCAGCGATGCTCCTCGTTCGCTTTCCATCGGTGATCACCCTGCCGGCGCTAACTGCGTACCTGATGTGGGGGGTGTGGCGGCGCCGGCCAGACGACTCGAGCCGCGGCCGCACACTTGCGTGGACGTTTGCGCAGCTCGTCGCGTTTGGGGTTGCGGTGGTCCTGGGCGTCGGACTCAACGTGCTTATCAACTATTGGAAGTTCGGCACGCCGAGTCTGGCGGGCAGCTACGCCCAGTTGAAGCGCTTCGACAGCCCGCTGCTGGTGAGCCTATACGGGTTCCTACTGAGCCCGGGAGAGAGCATCTTCCTGTTCACGCCGTTGTTGGCGCTGGCGCCTTGGTACATGGCCTCCTTTTCGCGGCGCTGGCGCACGGAGAGGTTCTTCCTGCTCCTCGTCGGGGCCTCCTACCTCTTGTTCTAAGGAAAGGCGGACCTGTGGCATGGTCAGTGGTGTTTCGGCCCGCGGTACTTGCTCGCGCTGGTGCCGGTACTCCTCTTAACTCTCGCGCTTCGGATGGAGCAAGTCGGCCGCAAGGCGCTGTTGGCGGTCGGGCCGCTGGCTGCCCTCGGTCTGTGGATGCAACTCCTCCATGTCGCGGTGAATGTCTCCTACGTATACCGTCACGAGAACTATGAATCCCTCCAGCCGCGCTATGATTTTCTTTTCATTCCGGAGATCAGCCAGGTTGTGACTCACTGGAGGGCGCTGCAGGCAGGCGATTTTCGCGTCGACATCTGGCTGGTGAACGTGTACCGGATGTTTGGTTGGGAACGGATGGCGATTGTCGCACTGCCTCTGCTCGCGGCGGTGGTCGCGGGCGTCTGGATGCTGTACCGGCAGGTTGCCGCGGTGGAGTGGCCGATGCGCCCCTCCGTCGATGCGACAATGTGTTACCGTCGACGTTGTATAGTGGTGCTGCTGTCCGCGGTGTGGCTCGTGACGGGTGTGGGGATGGCCGTGGGTCATCGTGCGCGCACCTCGGCTGCTGGCCCCGCGGACGTTGGGGCGGCGATGCAGGCCGGGCTGGACGCGCTCTACAAGGAACGGAGGCCGGATGTGGCCGTCGAGCGGTTCCCGGAGGTGCTCCGACGGAACCCCGCGCATTACGGTGCCACGTTCCAGCTGGCCGCCGCCCTGGACGCGGCCGGGAAGGCGGCCGACGCTCGCGCCGTTTGGAAGACCGTGCTGGGTATGGCCGAAGCGTATGGCGACAAGTCGACCGCCGACTTTGCGCGCGCACGACTGTCGGGACGGTGACCCTAAAGGTACGCGGTTGCTTGCACTCCGAGCGTGACAGGGGACACCGACGGCGCGGGATCCCCTGTTGAGAGCTCGCCGCAGCGGATAGCCTGCATCCGGCATGGTTTCCGGCCAACCCCGGGTACTCGAAGCGGGCGTCGGGGTTCTGCTATGGCGTCCCGCGGATTCACGGCACCGGAGAGCGCACGGAATATGCTCGCCCAGACGACGCCAACTCATCACTCACTCGCGCGCATTGGGCGAGATACCGGCAACGCAGCCAAGGGTAACGTACAGTCGAGAGGTGCCATGAATCGGAGTCACTCTTGGTTCGCGATCGGTGTCGTGACCATCCTCGCGCTTGGGATCGGGCTTTCCTACGTCAACAGTCTTTCGATCGGCTTTGAGTTCGACGACGCGTACCTCATCACCAACAACCCGTGGATCCGCAGCCTCGCCAACATCCCGCGATTCTTCTACGACCCGCTGGTGCTCACGGTCGTGCGCGAGAACGCCGACCTGCGGCCGATCCTGCAGATCACGTACGCGCTCAACTACGCCGTCTCCGGGTTGCAGCCGTGGAGTTATCATCTCCTGAACATGGCCATCCACTGGGTGGCCGCGCTGCTCGTCTTCCTGATCGTGCGAGACCACCTGTGGTGGCCGGCCTCGGAGCGAGGTCCTGCCAGCGCAGCACGGTGGCCGGCGGCGGCGGCCGCGCTCTTCTTCGCGCTGGCGCCGTTGAATAGCCAGCCCCTCGTGTACATGTCGGCGCGGTCGGCGCTGCTGTGCACGACACTGTACCTCGGGGCGTTCTTCGCGTCGCTGCGCGGGCGCCGGCGGCTCGCGGCGGGGTTGTTGGCCCTGGCGCTGCTCACCAAGGCGATCGCCATCACGCTGCCGGTGATGCTCGCCGCTTACGACTTCCTATATCGCGATCGCACTCGGTATCGCCGGCTGGACCTCTACCTCGATGATTGGCGGCGGGTGGCCCGACTGATCCTCCTGACGGTGCTGGTCGATCTCGCCTATCTCCTCTACCGGCACTTCTTGATTCCGCCGTGGGTGACCGAGACGTTCAAGCAGTCGTTCACCACGCCGTGGATCTGGTTCATGACGGAGTGGTCGGCGTACCTGTATTACGTCCGCCTGTTCCTCTGGCCAGACGCCCTGTCGATCGATCACGAGCTGCCGTATGCGGTCAGCCTCCTCGAGCCGCGTGCGTTTCTGCCCTTAGCCGTACTCGTCATTTGGATAGGGGCGGCCCTGCGCTGGTCGCGCCAGCAACCGATGGTCGCCTTCGCCACGGTGTGGTTCTTCGTCACCCTGGCGCCCGAATCGACGTTCGCGCCGCTCGCCGAAGTTATCAACGACCACCGGCCGTACATCGCAACGTCGCTCGGTCTGTCGGTGTTGCTGGCGTGGGTCCTGTACACCGCCTGTGCCCGCCTTGGCCGACGGGCCCCTGCCGTGTTCGCCTGTGTCTGTTTTGGGCTGTGCGCGGCCGCGGTGCCTGTCACCTGGCACCGCAACTGGCAGTGGCAGGACTCGCGCCGCATCTGGGTGGATGCGACCGAGAAGTATCCGCCGAACGGCCGGGCCTGGATGAACGCGGGGATCGCATTCATGGAGCGGGGCGACATGGACACGGCGAGCCGCTACTTCGAGCAGGCGCGGGTCCTGCGCCCGAACTACCCGTACGTGTACCTCAACATCAGCATCCTGGAGGCTTACCGCGGACGTCTCGACGACGCGCTCCGCGCTGCCGAGGAAGCGGTGCGTCTCAAGCCTGATCTCTCCCTCGGCCATTTCTGCAGGGCGGAGGTCCTCGAGAAGCTCGGCAGAACGGCCGAGGCTGATGCTGGGTACCGTCGCGCCGCGGAGATCAATCCGTCGGACCCGAGACCCGGTGAAGCGCTGAAACGCATGCGGCGCGATGGTCCGGCCGCACCTGATGTGGACGGGTTAATGCGCGCGGGTATCGATGCGCGCTACAAGCTGAACGATACGAATGGCGCGATTGCCTACTTCCGCCAGGTACTCGAGAAGAACCCCGCGCACTACGGGGCAACCTATCAGTTGGCGGCAGCATTGGATGCCGCAGGCAAACCCGCTGAAGCGCGCCCCCTGTGGGAGCGGGTGCTACCGATGGCGGAGCAGTACAAGGACGACGCGATCGCCGAGAAGGCGCGTGTCCGGCTGGCGGCGCCCGACGTCCTCGGCGCCGATGCGCTGATGCAGCAAGGCGTCGATGCCCTCTACAAGCGGCAGGACGGGCCGGCGGCCGTGGCGCTCTTCCGCCAAGTGCTGGAGCGCGCCCCGAACCACTACGGCGCGACCTATCAGCTCGCCGCGGCCCTCGAGGCGGCCGGGCAGGCGGATGAGGCACGCGCGCAGTGGATGAAGGCGTTGGCGATGGCCGAGGCGCAACGCGATCAGGCGACGATCGACCTGATCCGCAAGCGCTTGTCACCGGGTTCGTGAGCACGTGGGTGAATAGAATGTGCACGATTGGTGGAGCCGGAAATGTCTTGCGAATTGTGTAATGCTGCTACTGGCGCAGGAATAGAAGGGCCCGATGTGCGTCCAACGCCGCAGGCGAATGGGCAAGGGCGGGATGACGTACTGTTTCGGAAGGCCGGCTACGACATCGTGCGGTGCCGTACTTGCGGATTGGTCCGCACAGCAGTGCCCCGTGGATTTGCGGCGGACGCGATCTACACCGAGGACTACTTTCAGGGACGTCGACCCGATGGGTACTTCGATTACCTCAGCAGCGAAACCTTCCTAGCTGAGGAGTATGCCAGCCGGCTCGATTTCGTTCGCTCCTACGTCTCGACAGGCAGGTTGCTAGAGGTCGGATGCGCCACGGGAGGTTTTCTAGCGCACGCGCGGAGGCACTTTTCGGTCCAAGGCGTGGACGTGTCCAATTTCGCTGTGCAGGCAGCGCAGGCGAAGGGTTTGGAGGTTGAGTGTAACTCTATAGAGGCCAGCACGATCACCAAGCCTCCCTATGACGTGGTCGTGATGTTCGACACAGTTGAGCACCTACCGCATCCGGGCGAAGCACTGGCGCGAATCCACTCGCTTCTCTCAACCCGGGGCTACGTCTTCATTACCACTGGCGACATCGGGAGCGCTATGGCGCGAGGCCTCGGAAAGCGCTGGCGACTCATGACACCCCCGCAGCACCTATGGTTCTTTGACCGTCGAACAATTGGTGCTCTGCTCGAAGCGGTGGGCTTGCGGGTTTCTGACGTTCGATACCTCTGGCGCCGCGTCCCCTTGTCCCTTGCTTGGTATCAAGTGGTTCGGGGGAAAATGGGGCCGTTGCCGTTCGGGCTTGGAAACATTGTGCTGCCAGTGAACTTTCATGACACAATGACGATCGTGGCAGGCAAGCGGCGGTAGGTACCTTGGTGCACCGCCGCGTGACCTGAGACACAAGCAATGAGGCGGGTTGCTGCGTCGCAGTGCCTGAGTGCGCGGATCCAGGAGGTGCCCGGCCTGTCTGCCACACAACACGCCGTCTAAAGTGGGGTTGAATCATCTTTCCGGTCCTGGTCACGGGCAACTTCTCGCTCAGGAAGCACGGTCTTCCTCCATGAAAGGATTCTGGAGCGCCAGTTCGCGCACCACCCTGGTCATCCGTTCCTCCAACACGTGGAATCGCACGTAGAAGTTGAAGCACAGGAACAGCAGGAAGAGGATCGAGAGGTAGAAGATGAGATCGGCGCCGCGACCGATTCCGACCACGTGGGCCAGCTTCATGGTGAGGTCGGGGTACACAATGAAAAGCAGGCCGGTGCCGAAGAACGCCAGTACGAACAGCCGGCGGAGTGCCGACCGGCGCGTCAGGATCAGGAAGTAGAACATCATGACCGCGGTGACGACCGCGAACAGCACCTGAAAGATCATCGCAAGAGCCTCCGGACCAAGAGGTCGTGTAGAATGTCGATCGCGCCAAGGCCGGTCTGTCCCTTGGCCTTGGAATAGTCGCTGTAGCGGATCACCGTTGGCACCTCGGCGTACGACAGCCCCGCGCGGGCGATGTTCTGCAGAATCTCCGAAGCGTGCGCCATCCGGTTCTGGGTGATGCGCAGCGCCGGGGCGACCTCGGCGCGAAAGGCGCGGAACCCGTTGTGCGCGTCGGACAGCTGCAGGCCCGTCGTCAGCCGCGTATGCAGGACGGCGAGCTTGAGCAGTAACTTCTTGGAGCCACTGATCCCCTGAGCTTCCTTGCCCCGGAAGCGCGAGGCGAGCGCCACGTCGCGGCCCTCGCGGGTGAGGACGTGAATGAGCCTGGGGATGTCGTGCTCGTCGTGCTGGCCGTCCCCGTCGAAGGTGACCAGGTAGCGGGCCCCGCGCGCGACGGCGAACTCGACGCCGGTCTGCGTGGCAGCGCCCTGGCCGAGGTTGACGGCGTGACGCACCACGTTGATCGGTAGCCCGCGCAGTTCTTCGACCGTGCCGTCGCTGGAGCAGTCGTCGACGACGACGACGTGCACGCCGAGCGGAAGGAGGCGCTGGATCACCTCATTGATCACCTTCGCCTCGTTGTACACCATGACGACGACCCAGGTCGCGGCGGCTTCTTCGCGGCTCAAGGCCTCCTCAGTCGTCGGTTCCATGTCCCCCATGAGTGCCATGCCCGGTTGTGTTCGCCAGTTAGGCTACCGCGTGCGCGGGCGGCTTTCCAGCGGATCCACTTGAACGAGTGCGCGGGGGAGCGGTAGTGTCGCTACCCATGACGACGCCACGCAGACTGCACGTGTTGACGGTAACCCTCGTTCTACTGGTGGCCGCCTGCGACCAGGGCGGCGGCAAGGAAGACGCCTTGATGCGTTCCGGCCTCGACGCCCGCTACACGCGGCGCGATGCCAACGCAGCCGTGACTGACTTCCGCAAGGTGCTGGCGCAGAACCCGACGCACTACGGCGCAACGTATCAACTTGCCGCCGCCCTCGACGCGGCCGGCAAGAAGGACGAAGCGCGCGTCGTGTGGGAGAGGATGCTGCTGATGGCCGAGACGATCAAGGACGAGGGCACCGCCGACACGGCGCGCGCCCGCCTCGGCAAGCCGACCCGGCAGGACGTCGCCATGACCGCCGGCCTCGACGCGCTCTACAAGCAGCGCGACGCGACCGCCGCCGTCGCCGAATTCCGCAAGGTGCTCGCCCTCAACCCGAACCACTACGGCGCCAACTTCCAGCTGGCCAAGGCCCTCGACGCCGCGGGTCAGACGGATGCAGCGCGGGCGCAGTGGGAGAAAGTGCTCTCGATGGCCGAGGCCGCCAAGGACCAGCCGACCATCGACACCGCCCGCGCCCGCCTGGCGGGGCCGACGTGATTCCAGCCACAAGTACGTAACCGCTGATGCACGCCGATGGCCGCCGATCGGAGCGCACATCGGCAGGCGAAGGGGCGTCCCGCGCGGCCGCCCGGCTCGTGGAGTGATTCGCGGCAAGACAAGGGGACGTAACTCTGTACAGACGTCAGTCGAAGAGGAGTTGTGTCCCCGTTTCCGGTCGACGCCAACCCTGGGCACAACATCCGCACGGCTTACCGGCGCTGGGGCCCGCGTGATAGAGAGGACTGCATGGACGCGGCGGAGCGGGACGCCATGCACTGGAGCGCTCGGTGAACCCCGCCGAGTTCGCCACGAAGCTCAGCGCCCTCCTCACCCACGCCGGTATCTCTCATGCTGTTCGACGCGGTTGCTGACGGGGACGTGCGCGTCACGCGTTGGGACGAGCTGTGCGTCGCCCTGCCGGTCGGACGACTGGCGGCATGGTAGCGTCAGCGGGCGGTGACGCGGCGGCGCCGCACGAGCTGGTCACAGAAACGTTGTAGGCGCGGCGATCGGCCTCGTTCATCGGCGTGACCCAGACCTCGGCTTTACGACCGGCCAGCGTGTCGCGAAATCTCTCCGACGCCTGCAGGCTGGACGAACCGGTGGCGACGATGCGCGTCGTGGGGTGATGGTCGGCGGCGATCTTCAAGAGCTCGGCGGAATTGGGCAAGCGGTGGATCTCGTCGAGCACGAGCCGCCGGCCGCGCAGGCTGTCGAGAAAGCCCTCTGGATCGTCCATGAGGCGCCGCGTGCGCGGCAGCTCACAGTCGAAGTACTCCACGTCAGGCAAGCTCTGGCACAGGATGGTCTTCCCGACACGTCGGACCCCGGCCAACCACACCACGGAGCGTTGCCGCCAGGCGGCGTCGATCCTGCAGCGCCAGAACGCCCGCGGCACCAGCTCCATAGCCGGCATCATATGGTGCTACCAAATGACGATCAATCGTCAATTGGTTTCCATTGTGGGTGGCGGGACGGAAAAGGGGACGCAGCTCTTTACGGGGACGATGGGTGGCGGGGCACCCGCGTCGTCCGTTGGGGCGGCCCGTGCGGCTGCCCCGCTGGTGACGTTCATATAGTTGCTCGCCGCGTCGGCGGGCGGTAGATCGCGGATCATGTCGTCAGCCGAGGCGTTCCGCACACTGAGGGAGGTGGCACCGGCTTCCAGCCGGTGCATGCGCACAGGCCGGAAGCCTGTGCCACCTGTCTCTGCGTGCTACCTGCCGCTTGTTGCGGTCCTGACGCTTATCGTTTGCGGCGGCCGCGTGTACCCGGCCGCGGCACAGCTCCCGCCCACAGCCGACACGCCGACGGCTGCCCCGACCGCACCACCCACGTCGGTGCCAACCCCGGCGCGCCCCACCTACGACGTGCGCGGCGAAGCCGTCGAGGCACGCCACCGCGCCTACAAAGACCGCCTGCAACGCTACTACGACGCGTTGTGCGCCCGCGTGAAGGCTGACGCGCCCGACCTCTACGCGGAGCTCGAGAAAGTCCCGCCCAAGCCCGTCGTGTACGGCTACCAGCTCCTGCCCAAGCTCGTGCCGCCGCCAACCCCCGCGCCCACCCCGTCGGCGCGGCCGCGCGCCACCTCGAAGTGGTACACCTGGCCGTGGACCGAACAGAAGATCGATGCCGAGATGAAAAAGCTCGACGGCTTCACCGCCAACCTCGAACGCATCCCGACATTGGCGCCGACCGCGCGCCGCCCGGTCTACGAGAAGCTCGTGACCGAGTACAAGGGCCTCACCGACGCGCAACGCAACATCGACGACCACGTGCAGTACAACCGCACCTGGCAGCGGGAGATCTTCCGCCTCAGGCCAGCCTACGACACGGGCACGCACCTGCACGACGCGGTACTCGAACGCCAGGCGGTCCTCGACGCGCTCGACGCGAAGGACGACGCGGCCTTCCGCGCCGCGCTCGAGGGCGTGACGGGCGTCGACCGCACACAGCCGCGCACCGCCCTCGAGCCGGCCCTGCGGGCCCGCGAAGCGGCGCTGGCGACCGAGATCCACGACGTCATCGACAAGATCACGCCACCGAAACACCTGCGCGTCGAACGGCGCACCCCGCACCTGTGGGTCGTGCACGTGCCGTTCGTCACCGACATCGACGACACGGAGTTCGCGCGTGGAGTCCGCCACGCCATCGAGAGCATCTGGCACGTGCGTGACGGCGACGACGAGTTCCGCGTCGACGTGTCCTTCACGTACATCTCGCCCGACGAGTTGTACCGGCGCCGTCCTGGGTGCGAGCGCGACGGCCGGAGTGCCGACTGTCGTCCGCCGCAGAAGGGCGACAAGATCGACGTCGGCAAGCATGTCGGCCGGTTCCCGCCGGGGACGGCGGTGCTGACCACGGGCTCGAACATGACCTACGCGTGGGGTTCGGCGATCGTGCTCGGACCGCAGGATGCCGGCCCGCACCTGCTGGCGCACGAGTTCGGGCACATGATCGGCTTCCGCGACGAGTATTTCCGCGGCTACCGCGACCTCGGAGCGGATGGCTTCCGGGTGATGGAGGTGGTGGCTGAGCCGGACGACGTCATGGGCGATCCCGGCGACGGCCCGGTGCGGCGGCGGCAGTTCGAGAAGCTCATCGCTGCGGCGCCTGGGTCGCCGACGGCCACGGCAAGTCGAGCAGGCGAGTAGCGTGCGGAGGCCATCGACGATGGCGACTGACGCCACCCTCAGCGCTGCCCCCTTTCGGCGTGGTCACCCTCGAGGTGTCGCCGCAAGCGGTTGGCCGAATCGTCGCTACGCCTCCATCGCCAATCGCGGACGTCGGCGCCTACACTGCGGCACACACACGCACGCGTCAGCTGGCCTCTCAACGGCACCCCAGGGACCACGGACCAGCAAACAAGGGACCAGAACGCCGAGCGGCGAGCCTTTCGACCCGCCGCTCGGTTCCTCGTTCTCAGGAGCGTGGAACGTCTGGAGCTACGTTCCCGATCTCAACTCGGACGACTCGGTCCTACGTCCCCGTTCTCATCGCCTCGGCCGGCTCGGCCCTGCGTCCACCTTTTCCCGGCCGTCAAACCGCGACCGGCGTGAGAGCGAACACGCGTGCCAGTCTCGCTGCCGACTTCACGTCGCCGTTGCGGAGCGCCTCTCGGACGTCATCGAGCCGATAGGCATCCTCGAGCGAGAGATATGGGGACCACCCTTCATCCGAATACAGGAGTTCCACGTCGACCTCGGCCACGTAGCCCCCCTCATGCACTCGCTTCGTACACGTTCTGGCGTTCATCTTTTTCTCCTTCGAAAGTCGGCTTCCCAGCGCCTTGGGTCCGGTCGGTACGCCGTGACAAGCACCGCCGGGGATGAGTTCCCCCTGGGAATGCCCCACACCACATGAATCGGCTGCCCGTGTCGATCCTCTTGCAGGACCAGGACGCAGGGACCCTTCGGGTAGTCGGGATAGTCTTCGACCACCGTCGCCCCCCCAATGGACGCCACCGCGTCCCGCGCAAGAAGGCCCTCAGCCGCAAGTTCGTCGTAGCCGTGATTGGAAACCCGCACGTCCCCGGTGCGAATGAGACGAACGATCCACTGGAAGGTTTCGCTCACAACGGCGATTCTACACGGAACGAACCGGTCCGGCGACTGGCGTTCTCGACGAACACAGTCGCGCTCCGGTTCTAGTCCCCTGCGCGTGGTCACTGGTCCGCCGTCCCCGGTCCATGGACGGCACCCCAGGAACCACGGACCACTGACCTGGGATCCCCAAACTCGAACGGCGAGCCTTTCGACCCGCCGCTCGGTTCCTCGTTCTCGGGAGCGTAGAACGCTTCGACCTACGTTCCCTCTCTCAACTCGGACGGCTCGGTCCTACGTCCCCCCAAGTCTCCATCCCCCCAAGTCTCCTCAAGTCTCGTCCCCCCAAGTCTCCAAGTCTCCCGATTCTCCGACTACGTCCCGGTCTTCCCTCTAGTTGAAGCAATGGTAATAGATCTTGTTGTTGCTACTGTTACCAAAACCGAAAGTCACCGACGTCGTTGACACCGCGCTGATGCCGACGTTTTGGGACCCGGACCCGCCAAGAGTTGCCGTGCAGACTGGCGTCGAAGACCACGTGCTACCAAAGTTTATCACACACGACGTCGTGTTCGTGGTGCCGGTGGTAACCACACCCGCGTAATCTTTTCCACTTAAAGTCGCACCCGTCCCGCCACAACTCCCAAGTGTTGGAGTTCCCGTAGAAACACCTGCTCCTGGCCCCGTCGCGCCGGTCGGACCCGTGGCGCCGGTGGCGCCCGTCGCTCCAGTCGCACCAGTAGCCCCTGTAGGTCCGGCTACGCCTGTCGCTCCAGTTGCTCCCGTCGGCCCAGTGGCTCCAGTCGGGCCAGTGGCTCCTGTAGTACCAGTTGCTCCGGTAGCCCCTGTTGGTCCGGTGGCACCGGTCGGGCCTGTCTGACCCGTCGCCCCCGTTGCGCCCGTCGGACCGGTTGCGCCTGTGGCGCCCGTATCACCTGTGGCACCAGTTGCGCCGGTCGGACCAGTCGCGCCCGTCGCTCCGGTATCACCCGTGGCCCCGGTGGCGCCCGTCGGACCAGTTGCGCCTGTGGCACCCGTGGCTCCGGTATCACCCGTCGCCCCGGTTGCTCCCGTCGGGCCGGTGGCTCCCGTATCGCCAGTTGCTCCTGTCGCACCGGTCGGACCCGTCGCTCCGGTTGCGCCCGTATCACCCGTGGCGCCCGTTGCGCCCGTCGGCCCGGTTGCGCCTGTGGCGCCCGTATCACCCGTGGCCCCAGTCGCGCCCGTCGGACCCGTCGCTCCCGTCGCGCCGGTATCGCCCGTGGCTCCAGTTGCACCCGTCGCTCCGGTATCACCCGTGGCGCCGGTGGCGCCCGTCGGACCAGTTGCTCCTGTGGCGCCCGTATCGCCCGTGGCACCCGTGGCGCCCGTCGGACCGGTTGCGCCTGTGGCACCCGTATCACCCGTGGCACCCGTTGCGCCCGTCGGACCGGTTGCGCCTGTGGCGCCCGTATCACCCGTGGCGCCCGTTGCACCCGTCGGACCAGTCGCTCCAGTTACTCCGGTTGCTCCCGTGTCACCGGTTGCGCCCGTCGCACCGGTCGGGCCCGTGGCGCCTGTGGCTCCCGTGTCACCCGTGGCGCCCGTTGCACCAGTCGGACCCGTGGCGCCCGTGGCTCCCGTATCACCCGTGGCGCCCGTCGGACCGGTTGCGCCTGTGGCGCCCGTATCACCCGTGGCACCCGTGGCGCCCGTCGGCCCGGTTGCGCCTGTGGCGCCCGTATCACCCGTGGCGCCCGTTGCACCCGTCGGACCCGTGGCGCCCGTCGCTCCGGTATCACCCGTAGCGCCGCTGGCGCCCGTCGGACCAGTTGCTCCTGTGGCGCCCGTATCGCCCGTGGCTCCAGTTGCGCCGGTCGGACCGGTCGCGCCTGTGGCACCCGTATCACCCGTGGCACCCGTGGCGCCCGT
>Ga0316622_100001414_pt1 | contig 15603 bp, 7 predicted proteins | sample OWC_Aug_OW2_C1_D_FD_207646 | JGI IMG/M metagenome (GOLD analysis project Ga0316622, IMG submission 207646) | Wetland soil microbial communities from Old Woman Creek delta, Ohio, United States - OWC_Aug_OW2_C1_D5_C | ecosystem: Environmental > Terrestrial > Soil > Wetlands | place: USA: Ohio... | reverse complement strand
ATACTCGTCATTGTCCATCACGACCAGAACGGCTGCAGCACGCGACGCCTCGCTTGCCACACGGGTCAGCCCTCTGGAGGGCACCAGTATGGCGGCACCCTCCACCTCGTCCAGGCTCACTTCCATGTTCTCAGGCCAGGCCACGCTCTCCGGGTACAGGCCTACGTAGATCACTGCGCCCCGGTAGTCGCGCAGCGTACTGGTTCCGTCTGGCATCTCTACATAGTCGCGCCGGTAGGTCAGCGGGAGCAACGGCTGGCCGCTCCTGTCCAGCAGCTCCAGGGAGGGCTGGCCCTCCAGCGAGCGGTACTCCAGGTTGCTGCTGGTGAAGTAGGTCAGTCTGCCTTCGACCATTGCCCCCGCGGGCTGTAGCTCCAGCGCGGCGAACTGCTCCGCGATATAATCGCCCGCCGCGTCAAACCCGGGCGTGTCAATGCCGCGGCCGGCTAGCTCGGGAGAGCTCAGGTAGGTGACATCGGCCATGGCCCGCTCCACGTTGAAGCGGCTCGCGCCGGTTGTGAACTGCGGCCAGCCACGCGTGCCTTCGGCGGCCAGGAGGACCAGCGCGCCCAATCCCAGCGCGGCCCCGACCGTGTAGCGGTTGATAATGCGGTGCATGGTCAGCGTGAGGCGTTCGGTCAACCGCCGCAGGCCTTCGCCGAAGAGGTTGAACCCCAGGATGGCCACGGTAAAAGCCAGCGCCGGATAGAACGTCATCCAGGGATAGCTGCGGAAGGTGCGCCACGTTGCCGAAAGCATGACTCCCCACTCGGGCACATCAAAATACGTGACCACCGTATCCGTCACCGTGGCCATGCGCGCACCGCCGCCAATGAATACCCCGATGAATCCCAGCTCACCGAGGATCATCAGCACCCCACCCATTTCCAGACAGGCCAGGATCACCAGCGAAGGCACCAGGTTAGGCAGCACATGGCGGGCCAGCAGCTGGATGTCACCCAGGCCGGTGGCCAAAGCTCCTTCGATATAGTCCTGCTCACGGATGTGCATGACCTGCCCGCGCACAAACTGCGCCACCTCGCCCCAGCCAATCAAGGACAGGGCCAGGGCGAATACCCACAATCCCTGGCGGATGCCAAAGGCGTAGATGAGCACCATGGCCAGCAGCAGCGAAGGAAAGGCGGCGGTGACCTGCGTCAGCCCGGTCAGGGCGCGATCCAGCAAGCTGTCCGGGAACCATCCGGAGAGAGCACCCAGAACAGTGCCAAGCAATATGCGCGCCACAACGGCGAAAAAGGCCAGGGACAGCGTGCGCCGTGCGCCGTACAGCAGCAGGCTGAGGATGTCGCGCCCCTGCGCGTCCGTTCCCAGCGGGAACCGGGCCGAGGGGCGGAATGGGGCAAAAGCGAGCTCGCCACTTTCCGTGGTCATGCTCGTGGTCGGGCTGTAGGGAGAGTAGGACGCGAGCTGCTGCCCGAAAACCACCATGAGCAAGAGGCCCAGCAGCACCACTGCCCCCACGGTAAAGGGCAGGCTGCCCGCGGTGCTCTGGACCCATGCCCGGCGCCGCTCTTGTTTGATCTTGGCATCGCGCTGTTGCTGTTCCAGGGAGAGCGGTGGGCTGGATTCCGGCCGGGGCTCATGTGGCGCCGGCTTGACCTTCTTCTTTATCCCGGCGATGAGGGAGCCGAGCCGCTCGGGGATCTCGCGCAGGCCGGACCAGCTTCCGCTCAGCATGTCCACCCAGCTGCGCGGCACATGCAGGCTGCTTTTCTCCTCGCGCATGCGCGGGTCAATCCAGCGATAGACCAGGTCCAGAGCTACCTGGATGAGCACAAAGCAGATGCCCAGAATCAGGAGCAGCGTCGCGGCCAGACTGGTGTTCTGCGCCTGAATTGCCTCCAACAGCAGGCTGCCCATACCGCCCCATTGAAAGATGGCTTCGACCACCGGCAGGCTGGACAGGGAAAAGCGCACCGAAGTGCCGACCGCGGCCAGAATGGGTACCGCCGCATTGCGCAGGGCGTGCCTGGACAGGACCTCCCTCAGCATCAGTCCTTTCGCGTGTGCGGTGCGGATATAGTCGGCGTCCAGAACCTGGGCCAGCGCGACAGATGACACCCGCGCCACCTGCGCAATCGGACGGGCGGCCAGTACCAGCGCCGGCAGCACGATATGGCTATCCCAGCCAAAGCCGCCCACGGGGACGAGTGCGGTGCCTGTCCGTTTGTAGAGCGTGATTTCAAGGATTTGCAGCAAAAGCGCCAGGAAGAAGCTGGGGGTGGAGACGCCCACCACTGCGGCCATCAGGAAAAGCAGCGCGGAGCGGCGATGCCTGACCAGAGCGGCCACGAGCCCCAGTGGCACACCGATGGCCGCGCCCAGCGCCATGGAGACCAGCAGCAACCCCAGACTTCTGCTCGCAGTGCGCCGCACTGCGTCGACCATGGAGATTTCCAGCTCGGTCCAGTAGTAGTAGCCCGTTGGCCGGTAATAGGATCCAAGGTCACCGCGGAAAAGGCCGCCCAGGTAGCGCAGCGACTCGTCGAAAGCCTCGGCAACGCCTCGCGCCAGGTCAAGGCTCTGCCCGGCGCGGCCGGCCTGTGCCATTCGCATGCTGAAAAACGTCAGGAGCACGATCACCAGGGCCACGGCTGCCGTGTACAGCAATGGCTTGACCACCAGGTCCAGGGTCGGTGCTACCGGGCGCAGCATTGGAAAGATCTCGGTCGTATAGAGGTCGGCGAAAAGATCGCTTGAGCTGATCTTCTCCGGGGCGCGCGGCGCGGGTTTTGAAGTGGCCGGCAAGGAAATCGTAGCTGCCGCACCCGGGATCAGGCCGGGCCCGTGCTCCGTCCCGCCGGCCGTTGCGGAGGGTTGGCACAATCCCAGAAGCACGGCGACATTCTCCTCCCGGCAAACCTCTTGCAGCAACGCGAGGAACTGGCTTGCCTCTTCCGGCGCCAGGCACGCCGTCGGCTCATCCGCCAGAACGATCGCCGGGTGGTTCAGCAGTGCTCGCGCCAGCCCCACCAGTTGCCCCTGCGATGGGGTCAGCGCAGCCGGTTTCTGGCGCAGGAGGTGACCCAGGCCCAGTCGCTGCAACAGCGCCCGCCCGCGCTCCTGCGCCGCCCGGCGCAGAGTTCCGGAATAGCGTCCCGGAAGGGTCACATTGTCCAGGACATTCAATCCGGGCAGCAGCTTGGGCTGGCGAAACAGAAAGCCCACCTTCTGCGCGCGCAGGGCCGCGCGTTTGGAGCGAGGCAAATCCTCAATCGCCTGGCCATTCAGGCGCACGATCCCGCCGGTCGGCTCCAGCAGGCCCGACAGGATGCCCAGCAGCAGCTGCACATCGGTGGCCTGCTCGCCCAGTACCACGACCATTTGGCCGGGCTGCACCACGATGTCCGGGCTGCGCCACAGATAGAGCTCACCGTCGGCGGTGCGGCGGCTCTTGGTCAGCGCGAATGCTTCCAGTGCGGGCCTGTCAACCGTCATGCCCTGTCCTCAACGTGCCAGACCTAGCGGAATCCGGCCCGGTGTGCACCGGGCAGGAAGAGCTTGGCGCGCACGGTCATGCCCCAGCGCAGGTCGGGGTCCTGTTTCTCCAGCGTTACAATCGCCCGGTAAAAGACGGCGCCACTGCTGCTGAAGGTTGGCTCCTGTGCTACAAAGGAAAGCCGCCCGCGCGGAGTACGGTTGTTCAGGGCCGCCACCACCAGGTCTACATTCTGGTTCATCGTCACATTGGCCGCGCCCCACTCGTCCAGGTCTTGTATCTCGACCTGCATCTCGCTCAGGTCGGCGATGGTGGCAATGGTGGCGCCTGCGCTGACCGCGTCCCCTGGCCGTGCCGTGATCGCGGAGGTAACCACGCCATCCAATGGCGCCCGCAGAACCGCCCCTTCCAGCGACAGTTGAGCGCGCTCCAGACTGGCCTGCGCTCTGGACACGTTGGCCTGTGCCAGCTCTATCTCGCTCGGCTCAGCGCCCGCCTGCAGGGTCTCCAGGTGGCTCCTAGCGGAAGCTACCTGGCTCTCCGCCCCCTTCAGGGCAGCCTGGTCCGGTCCTGCGATGGCCAGCTCATACGTGGCCTTTGCCTTCCGGTAGTCAATCGTTGCCCTCTCCAACTGCATGGCCTCTGGCCGGGCAGCGATGTCGGGGCGGTTGCGCACAGCGTCGTATGCGCTCTGTGCCTGCTGCAGGGCTCGCTCTGCCATCTTGAACTCGGCTTCGGCGATGGCCACTTCCTGCTCGCCGGGACCTGCTTTCAGCTTTTCGTAGGCAGCAGCGGCGGCCTCGTAGCCCGCCTGCGCGGCAGCGACCTCTGCTGGCGACGCGCCGCTTCGCAAACGCGCCAGAGTGGCTTCCTGGGCGGCCAGCTCGCTCCGTGCCAGCTCAGCCTCCAGCTCCAGCTCGCGCCTTTCCAGCGTGGCCAGAACCTGCCCGGCCGTAACCGTAACGCCGGCCGTCACATGGATCTCGGCGAGTTTCCCACTGCTGGCAAAGCTCACCCGGGCCCAGCGCGCGGGCACGATTGTCCCGCGTACGTTCACATAGGTCTGTCCTTCCTGGCCGGTGGCCTCGCTCAGGCTGGCGGGTTCCAGCTCCTTGCTGGAGCGGTCGAGCAGTCTGGGCCCGATCAGGCCCACAGCCACTGCGACAATGGCCAGTATGACGATGATGAGCATTGCCCTTCTCATGGTACCAAACCTCCCTGCACGACTTGCCCGGACGACGCCGGACACTCCGCCCCGCCATCTGTCTGGCGGGCATAAAGCGACCAGGTTGCATCCTGGCGCACCGCGTCCATCGTTGGCGCTACGGCGGCCAGCATGGCGGTCATGGACGTCACAAAAAATACGGCGGCTCCCAGCTGCGGCGTCAAGATCAATTCCGGCGATCCGGAGGGACTCCAGCGGTTCAGGTACGACGCCAGCGCCCATCCGCTGCCTGTGCCGAGCAGCCCGGCAACCACCCCCAGCACGGCGGCTATCTGCAGATACTCACCCAGAAGGGTCCCCTCATTCGAGCCAAGGGCTCGTAGCAGACCGATGTGCTGCTCATCCCGGGCCAGCCTGGCCCGCATCGTTGCCGCCGCAGACAGAGCGCTGGCCGCCAGAGCGAAGAGGGCGCACAACAGCACGGCATTGCCATAGCCCACCCGGGCATGGCGGACAGCCTCGGTTGCGCTGGCGGGCGTGAGCGTCCAGGCCGCCGGGTAGCTGCGGGCGATCTCCGCCAGACGGTCGTCGACCGTCCGTACCTGCCCCACGTTCAGGCGTGTAGCCAGCTCTCGCAGGAAGGTGGCCTTCCCCTCCTGATCCTCGGCTGGCGGAATGAGCAGGGTCATCTCGCCGGAGACAGCGGGTTGGTGCAGCACGCGGGCCAGGTCCGGCAAGGAGATGTCCAGGCGATAGTTCGCCTCACTGCCGGGGTCCGCGCTCAGGCGCTCGCGGATGCCCGCAACGGTGAAGGGAACGCCGCGGATCTCCACCGTATCGCCGACCGTCAGCCCCTGTGCCAGTGCCAGGTCATAGCCGACCACTGCCTGGCCGCCCTTTTCCGAGTCCAAGGGGCCGCCGCGTGCGTATCCCCGGCGGTAGGGCACCGACAGAGTGCCCTCACCCCCGGCCACACTCACTCCGTAGACCACGCCTGATGGTGGCGGTGGGCCCAGCCACCGCTCCTCGTCCTCATCCGCCGGTCCGCCAGCGGCCTCAATCATGTAGCCGCGGATACCCGGCACCCTGGATAGCGCCTGGAGCAGTCTTTGATCGGCCTCAACCCCCGCCAGGGTCACCCAGTCCGTCGCCGCGTCTCGTGCCTGGCTCAGCGACTGGCTCAGAGACTCCTGCAACGCCCCGACGATCATCACCGCCGCGCTGCATAGGGCCAGCAGAAGCAACGTCGCCGCACCGCGCAGCGCCCAGGACCGGCGAAATGGCAGCAGCGCGCCCAGCAGCCAGGCCAGCGCGGCCAGGCCCAGGACGGCCAGTGCCAGCCGTGGCGTCACGCGCAAGGGAGTCAGCCCAAGCGTATTCCGCGCGTACACATTGGCCAGAGTGGTGATAGCCCACCCCACTGCCAGCCCGCCGGCGCCTGACAACAGTGCGGCCAGCATCGTGGAGCCCTGGCGCCCTGCATCGGCTGCCCAGGCGGGTGCCGCCAGCAGAAGCAGAAAGGCCGCGGCCGCTGTCAGGGTGGTAACCAGCACCATACGCTCGCGTTGAGCGCGGGCGATTTCCCACTCCGGTGCGAGGACCGCCACGTCCGGCAGGTCCTGCCGGATACGCCTGGCCACAACAGTCGCCTGGCCGCTGTCGGATGGCACGACCACAAAATGGTCGAGACTTGAAGAGGGCAGCAACACCTCCGCCGCGGCCGCCGGGACCTGTGCCCAGTTGCCAGGCACGCGTGGACTGGGGCCCCGGATGCCCGCAATCGTGAAAGTACGGTTCTGCAGGCGCAGGGAGTCGCCCACTTTCAGGCCCAGATTCTGGGCCAGCTCGTAACCCAGCACGGCCTCATCCGGGCTCTCCGGCAGATGGCCTTGCCATAGCTCCTGCGCCGGATCCGGTGGCAGAAATGCCAAGTCTGGCGAGTCCGTCTGGTTGGCCAGCAGCCAGATGCTGCTCCAGCCGGTATCCAGAGTCTCATCCAGAACCAGGGCAGTGCGGAAGACCGCCACTGCATCGCGCACCCCATCCAGTCGCTGCAGTTGCCACAGCACCTCGGCGGCATTCACCGTGCCCAACGGCGTCACAGTGATGTAGCCCCCGGCGGCATTAGGCCAGCGCGCCTCGGCCCAGGATCCGGCCAGGGTCAGCACCAGTATGCCTATCATTATACCGGCAATGGCCAGGCGCATCGGCCAGGACTTTTTTGGTTCCTCGTGCCTATCTTTGAGCATCGTCATCTGTCTATCTACATGTATACACCAGTTGGGGGTCGTTAGTTCAGTTCGTGGGGCAATTTGCCAGGTCGCCCAAAAGGACGGGGTTACAGCCAGTTTGACCATCTGGCCGGTTTTGATTAGAATATCCGCGCTTGCCCCGATCGTCTAGTGGCCCAGGACACAGCCCTTTCAAGGCTGCGACGGGGATTCGAATTCCCCTCGGGGCATCTTGTCATAACGTTGGGCGGGCTCTGCTCGCCCATTTCCATTCTTCCCCCCGATAACGAGCAGCGCCCAGACCTCGGCCTTCACGCCACCTTTTTGCACTATACCCCAGCCTGATTCAATGTCAAAACACGTCGCGGCGCGACGCTGGAAGGCACGTTCCGTAACACAGCGGATGGCTGGAGCAGTGGCACGTACTATAGCCAGGCAGTGGATACAGCCGGGATCAACAAGAGCGGAGACACGAAGTACACGCTGGTCTCGAAGCGAAACGTGGATGCGACGGAGCCGACTGTGAATGAGTTTGTGTACGTTTCAATGGCCGACACGTCTGGCACTGACAGTGACCCGTACCTGGCAATCACCACGCAGGCGCCGGGGTTTGCGGGGATGTCTTGGAGCCAGGAGAGCGAGACTTTGAATCCCCGATAGTGACATAGCGTGTGCCACCGAGTCACTTTAGGTGTCTAGGCCGAGGTATTGTCTCGGTCATCTACACCACTCTGTTCCGGCCTGGCGGATGCCGCCAGGCGTGATCGCCAACCTATGATGTAGGTGGTGATCTAGCAGAATTCGTCCACCAAACGTTCCTTCGCGACATTCGATGTTTGCAGGCAACGCCAGGGCAGTAGCAAGTTCACGAATGCTTGTACTGGTCAAGTCGCCTCTCCTCTTAGTAACAGCAGTTTTGAGGCAACTATACCCCATTCGGTATCAATAATCATGAATCGGATCGGACTCTTGCCAGTGGCACTAAAGCGGGCTACAATGAGCCTGGAGGGATTCGCCACGTATGAAGGCCAGACCAAGGATCGGGCTTCTGAGTAAGAAGAGGGGCAACTTTGCCCTGCAGGAAAGGTTCGTCGGAGCCGAAAACGTTGCCGATACTACAGGGGACGAAGTCGAGCATCACCGCCGGGCGCTAGCTGACGCCGGATATGAGGTACACATCGTGCCATGGGGCCCGGATTTTATCCGGCATGTGCAGGATGCTCCAGTCGATCTCTACTTCAATCTCTCAAGCTTGGTTGAGGTTGCCATCCTGGAGGAGTTGGAGTTGCCGTATGTGGGGTCCGACACTCAGGCCGTCGTGGTCGCAGCCCACAAGTCGCTGGCCAAGCGGCTCTGGCAGCTCGCTGGCCTGCCCACGTCTCCGTTCTGTGTGCTGCACACCTCCGAAGAGTGCGATGTCTTCCGTGCCGATCCACCTTTCGACTATCCTCTCTTCATCAAGCCAGAAGGGGGGCGCGGCAGCTCGGGGATCGACGAGACCTCGGTGGTGGCAGACTATGACCAGTTGGTGCGCGGCGTGACAAGGCGGCTGAAGACGATCGGCCAGCCGGTTCTGATCGAGAGGCACTTGAAGGGGCGGGAGGTGACACTTGGCGTGGTAGGCAATGGAGAGGATGCGCGGGTTCTGCCCCCGTTGGAGATCGCCTATCGCCAGGGTGACGTGACTCTGTCGTTTGATAAGAAGGAACGAGACGATGATCAGTTCTTCTGCCCCGCTCGCCTTGACGCTACGGAGATGGAGACGATGAAGCACCTGGCGCTCCAGGCATACACAGTGCTTGGCCTGCACGACTTTGGTCGCATTGACACCATGCTCACTGCACAGGGCCCGATGCTGCTCGAGGCCAACTCCTTTGCCGGTCTGACCTGCACCCCGCCTGAGAAACCCCATAGTTATATGGGGTTTATGGCCCGGGCCGAAGGCAAAGACGGCAGTGCGCTGATCAATGAGATCGTGCAAGCCGCGATACAACGGCTGAACCACAAGTGACAGGCGCAACGTGACCACGCCAAGGCTCGAGATCCATCTGGACCGCATCTCACACAATGCTCGCCAACTGGCCGCTCTGTGTGCTTCCAAAGGCATCGCAATAGCCGCGGTTACGAAAGGCGTATGCGGATCGCCTGAGATTGGCGCTGCCTTGGTGCAGAGTGGCATTCAGGTACTGGCCGATTCGCGCCTCGCCAACCTGCGCCGGATGCGCGAGGCAGGAATCGCTGCTCAGTACATACTCATTCGTTCACCCAAGATGAGCGAAGTTGAACAGGTTGTGCAGCTCGCCGATGTAAGCCTGAACACCGAGATGCAGGTCGTGCGCGAGCTGGCGCGCCATGCGGCGGGGCAGGGCAAGGTGCACGGAGTCATCTGGATGGTCGAGCTAGGCGATCTCAGAGAAGGTCTACTGAAGAGCGCGGTCCCAGACGCAGCCAGGGAGACCCTCTCCTTGCCCGGCGTGGAGCTGGCAGGTGTTGGCACCAACCTGGGCTGCTTCTCGGGGATTAAGCCAACCCAGAGCAAAATGCTCGAACTGTCGGACATCGCCGCGAGAATCCAGGAGCGCTTTGGCATCAAGCTCAAGGTCGTATCCGGCGGCAACTCGGCTAACTATGAATGGCTGGTCTCCACGTCGCATGCCGGTCTCATCAACCAGTTGCGCATCGGCGAGGCCATTCTGCTGGGGCGCGAGACACTGTACCGCAGGCCTATACCCGGGCTCTACACCGATGCCTTCACTCTCATCGCCGAGGTCATCGAGTGCCAACTCAAGCCATCGGCGCCCGACGGCGAGGTCGCGCTGGACGCATTTGGACACGTTTCTCATACAGAGGACAGGGGATCGAGGCGGAGGATCATCCTCGCGCTGGGCGAGCAGGACACGGCAACTTCGGCCATCCAACCCAGAATCGAGGCGGAAATCCTTGGGGGCCAGCAGCGACCATCTTGTCCTCGACACCGGGGGCCGCGCCCTCAAGGTGGGAGCCGAGGTAGCATTCGATGTCCGGTACGAGGCACTCCTGCGAGCGATGATTTCTCCGTACGTGCGGAAGGTCTACTTGTGATTGTGTGATGAAGACGGTTGTGTCGGGAGCACTGGGAGAATGCGTCCACGCCGCCGGTGGTGGAGCACCGACTCAGGGGCGGCATATGATGAGGCCCCACTCGGCGCAGACGCCGGTGGGGCTTTGCGTTTAGTTTGGGTAGGTGGCAACGGGACTCAAGGAAGTTCCAGCAGCGGTCACTCTCGGCCCGGCTTGGACGTACAGCGACCCCTACCTAGCGCTGACGACGCAAGTGCCGGGGTTTGACGTAGAACCACAAAGGACGTACTCTGCCCCACCAAGGCGGAGTACGTCCTCATTCGGACGGTTCAGGGCATGGCAACGCACACACGCTACATCGTAAAGCCCCGCTCGGTCGAAACGCCGGCGGGGCTTGGCGTTTGGGGCAGCCGGAAGCGGGGCTCATATAGGTTCCCGCGTTGCTGAAAGAACACCTCTCTTGCGCCTTCCCGGAGATTGTGTTAACATAGGCGGGCACGGAGCAGATGGGCCACCAATGAGCTCTCTGTGCTGACGGCCAATGTGAAGAGCGTATGAACTCTCAAATACTGATCCGCAATCTCGCGCCCGAGGATGCCGCAGCTGTGTGGCAGTTAGGCCTCGCTACCTTCGACTGGCCCTCCGAGAGGGTTATCTGGGATAAAGGGATGGTGCAAGCCTTCGTGGATCATGCCCGCGAATTGAGTTGGGTTGCGGTACACGATGACCGGATGATCGGCTTCATCCTCTGCCGGAGCAAGGATCGGCTGGGATATGTGGGCTGGATAGCAGTTGATCCAGTATGGCGCAAACAAGGGATTGGCGGGCAGTTGATGGAGCGTGCTCTGCTGGCTCTCAGGGCGGCCGGTGCAGAGTCGGTTTCGAGCTTTGCCCGCGAGGATGGCTGCGCAGACCGCCTTTTCGAAGAATACGGCTTTCGCGACATCGGGCTGCGCAAGCTGGACCTGGTGCTTCCTTTGACCGCCACTCCCCCGGAAACGAGCTAGTGCCGGGTCGACCTGTTGAAAGTGACAACGCATCCCACTTCTTTCAGGAGGGACCGATGTCGACCGTTGTCTACGAGTGGGCCGATCACGAGATCGACTCCAGCCCGCGATATGCGACGGGCCTGACAGAACTGCTGGCCACCAGGCCATACCGGGTGCCCTCCGCGGTCTGGCGGGGTTATCAAGCAAGGGTTGCGCTCGTTCGCTCATTTCAAGAGGTCGCACTCCAGCTGTTCAGAGCCGCCCTGACGGGCGAAACGGATCCGGCTGTCCTGCACTGGCTCATCAACGAAACGCCAGAGAGCATCGGAGTCCCCTATCATCGTGCCCTGGAAGATCGCCACTTTACCCTGCCGGTCTTTTTCCGCACGGACGAAGTCACGCCGGGACGGATCATTGAGCTGCAGTGCCCGGGGTCGGCGTGGGGCGAGCTGCAGGTCGCCTTTGAGTATGTGGCCCGGATGGGCGGCTGCGCCGGCGACCGCTCACCTGCCGACCAGTTTGCTGCGCAGCTCACTGATCTGCTCAAGACCACGCCGGTGGTCGATCACCAGCTCGACAACTCTTCTGCGCCGCCCGGGATGCGCTACTTCATAGAAAAGACCCGCCCGCGCGTGAGGTACTGGAACATTGACCGTGGCATCAAGTCGGCTGACTGCAACTTTATTCGCAGCCACACATTCTTCAGCATTTGGGCCGACAAGGACTTTATTTCGCGTCTCGCGAGGGTGGGCAGGGGCGTCACGTATGATCTACCCCCGTACATCCTGTTTGACAACAAGGCATCGCTGGTGCTGCCGTTCTGGTCGGTAACGCGACAGTCGTTCTCGGACGAAATCCGCGACCTGTTCCCCTTTACGACTCCCTTGCTGCCATCCGGAATCGAGCTGGCCGACGGCTCGCGCGTCACGATCGAAGAGTTCTCGCGACTCCCGCAGTCGCAGCGGTCCTACTACCTGAAGTATGCCGGAGCCAGCCTGGCCCTGAACTGGGGGAGCAAGGGCGTGTACCGGCTAAGCAATCTGGGTAGCGATGCGTGCCGGGACTTTTTGCGCAAGTGTCTCAGCGGGTACGAGCAGGGCGAGATATGGCTGCTGCAACAAGAGGAGTTCCAGGAGGATAACATCGAATATCTGGCCCGTGATGGGACGGTACATCGCGAACGCCTGCGGGCCAAGTTCAGCGGGTATTACGGGCCGCAGGGCTGTCTGGGAGTCCTGGCGATGCACAGAAGACACTTTAAGGTGCATGGGCAAGAAGAGACGGTCCTCAGCTATGTTTTGACTGACGGTAAGGATGGGGTCACCGCATGAGCACGGAGCAGGTCCTGCCGGACACATACGAATGGGCGGATCGCGCGATCAACTCCTGCCCGCGCTATGAGACAGGGTTTACGCAGTTGCTGGCGACCCAACCATACCGGGTGTCTCCCGCCGTCCGCCGTGGATACGACTCACGGCTGGCGCTCATTCGCTCTTTCCAGCAGACCGCGGTGGAGATATTCAGGGCTGCCCTGAAAGGCAACACGCACCCGGATGTCCTGCACTGGCTCATCAACGAAACACCGGCGTCCCTCGGGATCCCCTACCATCGCACACTCGAAGAGCGCCACTTTACCCTGCCGCTCTTCTTTCGCACGGATGAAGTGCGGCCAGGCAGGATCGTTGAGGTGAATTGCCCGGCAGCTCTGTGGGGCGAGCTGCAACTGGCTTTCGAGCATGCAGTCCGGATGGGCTATTGCGCAGGTGAGGTTTCACCCGCCGAGCGATACGCGACCCAGCTCACCGATTTCCTGCGCATAACCCCTGTGGTCCATCCTTTTCTCGACAATTCCTCCGCTCCCGGAAGCTGGCGGTACTTTATCGAGAGGACCAGGCCCCGGGTCAGATACTGGGGTATCGACCACGGCATCAGAGCGGCTGACTGCAACTTTATCCGCTACCAGGCGTTCATGAACGTCTGCGGGGATAGCAACCTTCCCGCACGGCTGTCAAAGGCGGGCGACGGGGTCACTTTTGACTACCCGCCATACGTCTTGTTTGACCAGAAGGCAACTCTGGCGCTGCCATTCTGGTCGCTGACCCGTGAGTCATTCTCGGACGAGATACGAAACCTGTTTCCCTTTACGACTCCGTTGCTTCCGGCCGGCATCGAGCTCCCGGATGGCACGCGCCTGAGCATCGAGGCGTTCTGCTCGTGGCCGCGCTCCCGGCGGTCATACTATTTGAAATACGCCGGGGCGGACTGGACCCTGAACTTTGGCAGCAAAGCGGTATTCCGGCTCAGCAACATGAGCGGCAGTGCCTGTCTTGACCTGTTGCGGCGCTGTCTCAGCCAGTACGAGCGCGGCTGCATCTGGCTGCTGCAACAGGAGGAAACCCAGGACGATGAGATCGAGTACTTGACCCGTGACGGGCAGGTCCATATCCGGCGCCTGCGCGCCAGTCTCGGCGGCTTCTACGGCCCGGGAGGCTGCCTGGGGGTCCTGGCCATGCACAGCCCGTACAACAAGGTGCATGGACGACAGGACACGGTGATCAGCTATGTCCTTGCTGACACCCAGAATGGTGTCACGGCATGAGGATCGCGGCTTTCGCTGGCAAGCTGTTCAATGTGCGCCCCGGCGAGTGGCGCCGCCTGTCGCTGCTGTACACCATGTCGCTGGTGACCCTGACCGGCTGCAACTGGGCCGACGCCATCGTTCAGGGGGCGTTTCTGCAGCGCGTGGGTGTGCGATACCTGCCCTGGGTGATCATCGGCTGCGCGGCCGGCTCCGTCGTCGCCCTGTTCATCTACTCGGCCTTTGCCGACCGGGTGTCCAACACCCGACTGCTGATCGCCATCCTGGCCATCAGCGGTGCCGGCATCCTGCTGGGGCTGGCGGTGCTGGCCGGCGGGTGGGTGGGGCCGGCCTACCTGCTGCTGTTCGTGGTCCTCCAGGTGCCCTTGCTGGATGTGTACAACGTGCACTGGGCGACCTACGTCAACGGCTTTTACGACATCCGGGCCGCCAAGCGTGTCGTGCCCGTGCTGAGCACATCGGCCCGCCTGGCCGGCATCTTCGGCGGGCTGAGCATGCCGCTGATGAACCGCCTGTTCAGCCCGGCCGCCATCATCGGGGCCTCGCTGGTCAGCCTGACGCTTATGGCCGTCCTGGCGGTTGCTATGCCGCGCTTGCTGCGCGAACAGCGATCCAGGCCTGCCCTGGCAACCAGCGCACCAGCCCCGACAGCGCGGGATAGTCGCCAGACCACGGCGCCTGCCGGCATGCAGAGCTTTGCCCGCGCCTATGGCGCCCGCTTGAGCGAGGGCTATCAGCAGGTCGCGCGTTCGCCTTTCCTGCGTTGGATGGCCCTCTCAACGCTCTGTATGACCCTCCTGATGGTCATGTTCAATTATGGGGCCAGCGCCATCTTCCAGGCGGAGCTCAAGACCACCGTTGCGATCTCCGACTTTCTGGGGGTGCTGAGCGGCATTGCCAACCTGGTGGTCCTGCCGTTCCAGTTGCTCGTGCTCAGTCGCCTGATTGCACGCCTGGGTCTGGGCAACGCCGGCCTGGTCTACCCGTTGGCCACCCTGGCCTCGGCCGGTAGTCTGGCCGTCGCGCCGGGCCTGGGCACGGCAGCCCTGGCTTTCCTGGATCGCACCGCTCTGCGCACTGCCTTCCGCATCCCGACGGACAACCTGCTCTACAATGCGGTGCCTCAGCGCGTCAAGGCGCGCACCCGGGCTTTCGTCGGCGGCCTGGTCGTCCCCATCGGCGCGATCGTTGGCGGTCTGCTGCTATTGAGCCCGTTAATGCGCACGTCCTGGTTCCTGCCGGTGGCGATGCTCGTCCTGGGGCTGGCCTTTGCGCTGGCGGCGTGGATGGTGCGCCGGCACTACGGGCAGGCCCTGGTGAACTTGCTCGAGCAGGAGGACTACTCCTCCCTGGCCCTGCAGACCCCTTCGCAGGAAGGTGCGGCCACTCTCGCCGCCGATCCGGCGGTTCTGATCCGCCTGGCGCAGAAGCTGAGCGAGAGCGCAAGCCCCGAGCGCGCAGTCTTTATGGCCCAGTTGATCACTGCGGTCGGCGGCGAGGCCGCAGTGCCGATCGTGGCGCAGGCTGCGCGTGCCGCGACCGGCAGCCGGCTGCGCGCGTCGCTGGTCGATGTGCTCGTTGCCGCCGACCTGCGGGGTGGCGGGGCGCGCGATCTGTACGCCGAGCTGCTGGCTGACAGTGATGGTCAGGTGCGCCTGGCGGCTATCGGTGGCCTGGAGCAGATCGACGGGCCGCGCGACCGCCGCTACCTGGAGGCGGCCGTCGGCTTGTTGGCCGATCCGGAGATTGAGGTCCGGCTGCGCGTTCTGCCTGCGCTCGTGGCGGCCGACGATCCCGACCGGCGTGCCGCAGGGACCGCCGAATTGCGTGCGCTCCTGAAATCTCCCGATCCGCACGTCCGGGCGCAGGCTCTGCGCGTCGTCGGGCAGGCCCGCGCCTTCGGGTTTCTTCTGGAGCTAGTGCGTTCGCTGACGGATAGCGCAGACGAGGTGCGGCTGGCGGCCGGTCTGGCCACCGAGGTGCTGGCCGGTGACGAGCTGCAGGCCGGCAAACGGAACATGCTGCTCGCTTTGGCCCTGCTTCTGCTCAATGACCCAATCGAGAGGGCGCGCGTGGCGGCAGTCACCGTCCTGGACCGG
>Ga0316622_100001413_pt1 | contig 15616 bp, 15 predicted proteins | sample OWC_Aug_OW2_C1_D_FD_207646 | JGI IMG/M metagenome (GOLD analysis project Ga0316622, IMG submission 207646) | Wetland soil microbial communities from Old Woman Creek delta, Ohio, United States - OWC_Aug_OW2_C1_D5_C | ecosystem: Environmental > Terrestrial > Soil > Wetlands | place: USA: Ohio... | reverse complement strand
GTGGCCAAAGAGGACGGCGAGGTCTTCCAGCGTATCCGCAACATCCAGATCCAGGGCGGTGCCGTCGCGCCCGCGTTCGACTGCTGGCTGGTGGTGCGCGGAATCCGCACGCTTCCCTACCGCATCCGCGGTCACTGTCAGAATGCGCGCGCACTCGCGGCGTTCCTCGTGCGCCACCCGCGGGTGGAGGCCGTGCACTTCCCCGGCCTTTCGACCCATCCCGGCCACGCCATCGCCGCCAAGCAGATGAGCGACTTCGGCGGCATGCTGTCCTTCCAGGTCCGGGGCGGGCGGCCCGAGGCCCTGGCCGTTGCCGCCGAGCTCCGGATCATCACGCGGGCCACCAGCCTGGGTGGGCCGGACACCCTCATCGAGCACCGCGCCTCCATCGAGCCGCCCGACAAAGGCACCCCGGAGAACTTGCTGCGTCTGTCCGTCGGCCTGGAACACCCCGACGACCTGATCGAAGATCTGGCGCAGGCGCTTGCGTAGGCCGAGCGGCGGCCGGTATTTGCACACAGAAGGGTGACACTCATGGCACCACACAAGCAGCTCACCATGCGGGAGAAGAAGCGAATTGCCCTGGTGGCTCACGACAACATGAAGTCGGACCTCTACGAGTGGGCGACCTACAACAAGGCCCTGCTGGAGCGGCACGAACTGTACGCGACGGGCACGACCGGCACGTTGCTGGAGCAGGCACTCACCTGCCCGATCGGTAAATTGCAGAGTGGTCCGCTCGGCGGGGATCAGCAGATCGGGGCCATGATCGCCGCGGGAGAACTTGACTGCCTGATCTTCTTCTGGGACCCCCTGGAGCCTCAGCCGCACGATCCGGACGTCAAGGCGCTCCTGCGCATCGCCGTGGTGTGGAACATCCCCATCGCATGCAACCGCGCATCGGCGGACTTCATCATTTCCTCGCCGTTGATGGCCGGCGTGTACGAGCGCCTCATCGTCGATTACGAGCCGTACCGGCGCCGGTTGGAGAGCCGAGCTGTCGGGCCGGGCGACAGCACATCCGCTTGACGCTGCAGGAGCGTTTCGCAGCGGGCGCCCGCGGCGGCCTGTCGGGCGCCGGAAGACACACGTCGCTCATTGCCATGCGGAAGACACCTGCAGCATGACTGCTACTCGGAGGAGGCCTTCGTGACTGAACCTAAGCTGTTGGCGCTCGACTTCGACGGCGTGATCTGCGACACCGTGCGGGAGGGCTGCCGCTCGGCGTGGCAGGTCTGCCGTGAATTCCTCCCGCTCGACGGCGACGCGCCGCCTCCGGAGCTGGCGTCGCGCTTCGTGCGCCTTCGACCCGTCGTGGAGCACGGGTGGGAGTTTCCGCTCCTGGTGCTCTCGATCCTCGACGGCATTCCCGAGGCGACCATCCGGGAGGCCTTTCAGACCACCTGCCGGGAGCGCATGCTGGAGAAGTACCGCGTGACCCCTCGCCAGCTCGCGGCGCGCTTCGATGCCGTCCGCGATCGGGCCATCGCCAAGAGCCTGGACGACTGGCTGGCGGACCAGGGCCTGTATCCGGGCATGGCCGCGCGACTCCGTGCCGTCCTGGCCGGCGGGATCACGCTCTACGTCATCACCACGAAGGAGGGGCGCTTCGCTCACACGCTCCTCGAAACCCACGGCGTCACGATGCCGCTCGACCGCGTCTGGGGGAAGGAGCACGCCCGGCCGAAGCCGGAGCTCCTGCGGATCCTCGCGAAAACCCACGGCCTCGCATATCGCGACATCTGGTTCGTCGAGGACCGTTTGAAGACCCTGCAGGCGGTCACGCGCGAGGCGCAACTCGCGGACGTTGGCCTCTATCTGGCCCTGTGGGGATACGTCATGCCGACCGATCGCGACACGGTCGCTGCAGATCCGCGCATCGTCCCAATCTCGCTGGAGCAGTTTTGCCAAGACTTTTCCGCGTGGACGAAATAGGGGGTATGCCATGAAGGTCGCGCCGTGCAGGACCTACCATGCCAAGACCGTCGGTCGGAGCGTGCTTCGGATGCCGGATGGCAAATCCGTATTCAAGGTGTACTATATCTCGGTCGTCGGGCGGGATCGGCCCGAGCTGTACGAGTGGCAGCACTCTCCGCGCACCGCGGCGGAATTCGAGAAGGCATTCCTCGCGGGCGGCCACGAGGGCATCGGGTTCGTGCTTGCGTTCCCGCACGTCACCAAGGTCTACCGCTTCTCTCCGGACGGGGAGACGATTTTGGACGTGCGCGAGTTCGACACGGAAGGCATGACGGACCGCGACTGCTCCCGCAGCGATGGGTACCACGAATTGGCGTGCTATGCCGAGGCCGCCATCGCCGCCGACGAGTACCGCGCGTGGGCCGCGGCCCGCACGGTGAACGAGTACCTCGCGCTGTGCTCCGACGCGGCCGACTTTCCCGTCGTCAGCAATTCCAAGCTGGCGGCCTACTGGAGTGCACGCTAGCGTCCCCGCGACTGGAGATTGACATGAATCGTCGACCGCTCGGCCAAACCGGCCTGCAGGTGTCCGAGCTGGGGTACGGCTGCGGAATGGTTGGCGGCCTCCTCGTCCGCGGCGAGTATCCGGCGATGCGGCGGGCGGTGGCCCGGGCCATCGAGCTGGGCGTGAATTATTTCGACACGGCGCCGCTCTACGGGGATGGCCAGTCGGAGGTCAACCTCGGCGCCATCCTCCGCGAATTGCGCGCCGACGTGATCGTCGGGACGAAGGTCCGCATCGCCCCGAAGGATATGACGCGTATCGAGGCGGCGGTCGTGGAGTCCATGGAGGCAAGCCTGCGCCGGCTTGGCCGAGATGCCGTGGACCTCTTCCAGCTGCACAACCTCATCACCTCCCAGCGGCGGTCCGAGGTGGGGTCCCTGACCCCCGACGACTTGTCCGCCGTCATCCGCACGTGTGAGACGCTTCGTCGCCAGGGCAAGACGCGCTTCTGGGGAATCACGGCACTCGGGGACACCGAGGCGCTCCATCGAGCGGTGAACATGGGGGGATTTTACACGATGCAAACCGTCTACAACGCGCTGAACCCGAGCGGCGGGCGACGCGTCGCATCGAGCTTTCCATACCAGGACTATCGGCAACTCCTCAATCGGGCCGCCGCCAACGGGATCGGCGTCATCGCCATTCGTGTGCTGGCGGGGGGCGCCCTCTCCGGGACGACCGATCGGCACCCGATCGCCATGCGGGACGTTGCCCCCTTGGCAACCGGCCGGGATTACGCCGAGGATGCCGCACGTGCCCGTCGGCTCGACTTTCTTGTCGCCGAGGGAATAGCGGGAAGCTTGGCCGAGGCGGCTGTGCGCTTCGCGATCAGCACACCGGACATCTCCACGGCCATGGTCGGCACCTCCAGCGCGGAACAGCTCGAGCAGGCCGTGGCGGCGGCAGCGCGGGGGGCGCTGCCGCCGGAAGCGCTGGAGCGCGTGCACGCCGCCCTGCACCACGCGGCCTGACATGCAAGACGCCATCGGCTTCAGCGTCCTCATGCTGGTCAGCAGCGTCTACACGGTGGCCACCGTAGCGTGGCTGGCCGCCACGTACTACCTGTTCCAGACGATGGCCAACAGGCGATCGGGCGTGCTGCTGTGGAGCGCGGTCCTGGCGTACTTTCCTCCCAATATCGTCTTTCGCCCTGACCTGCTCACCGAGCGCGGGCAGGTCTTCCGGCGCAGGTTCGGGACAGCCGCCCTCGTATGTGCCGCGGCCGTAGCAACCGGACTGGCGCTGAGCGGACTCGTGCGGGTGCTGGCCTGAGGACGATCGCAGGATCTGGAGTCTTGACATGCGGACGATCGGCTGGGGAATGATCGGGTGTGGCGACGTCACGGAAGTCAAGAGCGGGCCGGGTTTTCAGAAGGCGGAGCACTCGCGGCTCGTGGCCGTGATGCGAAGAAACGGGGAGCTGGCGAGGGACTACGCACGCCGCCACGGCGTCCCGAGGTGGTACGACACGGCGGACGCAATCCTGGCGGACCCGGATGTCGAGGCGGTGTACATCGCCACCCCGCCGTATGCCCACAAGGATTACACCCTGATGGCCGCCGCAGCCGGCAAGCCCGTGTATGTCGAAAAGCCGATGGCCACGCGCCCTGCCGACTGCCAGGCCATGATCGCGGCGTGCCGGGACGCGGGCGTTCCCCTCTTTGTGGCGTACTACCGACGGACGCTCCCACGCTTCCTGAAAGTCAAGGAGATCCTCGAGTCTGGCCTGATCGGCCAGCCGCGCGCCGTCACGGTCGCGCTGTACCGTCCGCACTCGCCTGCCGCTCCCGGCGTTTCGGACTGGCGTGTGGACCCCGCCGTCGCCGGCGGCGGGCTGTTCGTGGATATGGGGTGCCACACGCTGGACTACCTGGATTACGTGCTCGGGCCGATCCGCACGGCCCACGGCCTGGCAGCCAATCGCGAGAAGCTGTATTCCGCAGAGTACACCGTCGCCGCAGCCTTCGAGTTCGAGTCCGGCGTGCAGGGAACAGGGCTGTGGTGGTTTGCCAGCCCGATCGGCCTGGATCGGACGGAGATTCTGGGAACGCGCGGCCGCGTCGCCTTTGCGACCTTTGAGAACGCGCCCGTGGTACTCGAGGCAGGAGGTGAGAGGTCAGAGTTCGCGATCCCGCACCCGCCGCACGTCCAGCAACCCCTCATCCAGACCGTCGTCGACCACCTTAACGGCCTCGGGCAATGCCCGAGCACCGGCGACTCTGCCGCCCGCACCACCCGCGTCATGGACCAGATCCTGGCCTCGTACTACGGGGCGATATCTGTCGAGCGGTTTCCCTAGCTTCTGCTGATTCTCGTCTCCCCCTCTCCCGATCCCCTTGTCGCCCTGTCGCGAGGCACGCGCCCCCGCACCTCTGCTCCCCCGCGCCCTTGCCCCCCCGCTCCGTTATCCGGGCTCGGTCAGGCGCCTCGGATCCAGCAAGTCACTCAGCTCCGCCGGCGTCATGAGTCCCTGTGCGGCGGCGACTTCCCGCACCGAGCGGCCACTGCTCCAGGCTTCGCCGGCCAGTGACGCGGCCCGCTCGTATCCGATGCGGGGCGTCAGCGCGGTGACCAGCGCCATCGTCTCTTCGGAATATCGGCGGCAGCGCTCCGTGTCCGCTTGAATGCCCGCGACGCACCGGCTGGTGAAGGCGGCAATGCCGTGCGCCAGAATGTCCAGGGACTGGAGAAGCGCGTGGGCGATGACGGGCATCATCACGTTCAGTTCGAGCTGGCCGGCCTGCGCCGCCATGGCGATCGTGACGTCGTGTCCGATCACCTGGAAGCAGACCATGGTCAGCATCTCCGCCATCACCGGATTCACCTTGCCGGGCATGATGGATGAACCGGGCTGGACCGCGGGCAGGGAGATTTCCGCCAGGCCTGTGCGCGGGCCTGACGCCAAGAGCCGGAGGTCGTTGCAGATACGGATGAGGTCGAGACAGAGCGCCCGCAGCGCGCCGGACACCGCGGCGAACGGCCGCATGCTCTGCATGGCGTCGAACGGGTCCGGTGCCGCCACCAGCGGCTCTCCGGTCACCTCCCCCAATCCGGCAATCACCAGGCGTCGGTAATCCGGGTGGCTATTCATGCCGGTGCCCACCGCCGTCCCGCCCAGCCCGACGGACCGCAACGCGTGGCGCGTCTCCGCGATGGCCGCCTGGTGGGCCGCCACGGCCGTGGCGTACCCTCCGAACTCCTGACCCAGGCGGATGGGTGACGCATCCTGGAGGTGTGTCCGCCCGGCCTTGACAACCCCGTCAAAGAGACGGGCGCGTTCGCTGAGCGCGTTTTCCAGCCCGTCCAGCGCCTGGAGCAGGGAGTGCAAGCGGGCCAGCGCAGCGAGCCGCATTGCCGTGGGGAACACGTCGTTGGTCGACTGCGCCATGTTGACGTGGTCGTTGGGGTGCACCACGGAGTACCGGCCGCGCGCCTCCCCCAGGAGTTCCAGCGCGCGGTTGGCCAGGACCTCGTTGGCGTTCATGTTGTGCGACGTGCCGGCCCCCGCCTGGTACACGTCCACCACGAACTGTTCTTGCCAGCGGCCGCCCATCACCTCCCGCGCCGCGGCGGCGATGGCGTTGCCGACCGTCGGGCTCAACCGGCCCAGGGCCACGTTCGCCTGCGCGGCCGCGAGCTTCACCTGCGCCGTGGCGACGACCAGTGCGGGATGGGCACGGAACCCGCTGATCGGAAAGTTCTCCAGCGCCCGCACCGTCTGCACGCCGTAATAGGCTTCCGCCGGCACTGCGCGCTCCCCCAGGCTATCCCGTTCGGATCGCGTTCCCATCCTCACCTCCACGAGCCGCCGCCCCAACACAAAGGGGGGAAACCCGGATCAGGTTTCCCCCCTAACTGATGCCCGCCAGTGTCAGCCGCTTACTGGATCGGCTGCACCATGACCGGCTCGCCCCACCACGAGCACTTCTGGTTCGGCAGGCACTGGTCGGCCTTGGACACCTCGACGTCGCTCTTCGTGGTGGACTCGGGCGTGCCGCGGTTCACCGAGTAGCCCATGTGGTTCCACGTCGCGAAATGGGCGCCGTTCTTCTTGGTCTCTTCCATGGCCAGCTGCGTCCGGGCCGAGCAGGCCGACAGCAACGCAAAAAGGCCGATTGCAAGAACCGCCATCCACAACCTGTTCCGCATTCGAGTACCCTCCTTTCCGGGATGAGTCGTAAAGATCGACATTGGCGAGATAAGAGCGACGAGGGTTATCCTATCCCGGGAGCTTGCGGGCTGTCAAGAACAGCCTGTGCGTTGTGCGCCTCAATCCCGGAAGCCGCCAAACGCTCCCGCAAGCGGGAATATCGGCGGCGGGTGGCGTCGTTCTTGGTCGCGATGGCCAGGGCTTTCCGGGTCCCCACCAGGACAAGCAGCCGCTTGGCCCGCGTGATGGCCGTGTACAGGAGGTTTCGCTGAAGCATGAGGTAGTGCGTCGTGTGCACGGGCACGATGACGGCCGGATACTCGCTGCCCTGGCTCTTGTGGACGGTCACGGCGTATGCCAGCGCCAGTTCGTCGAGATCGCTGAAATCGTACGACACCTCTCGATCGTCCACCTGGACAGCGACGGACTGCTCGGAGGGGTCAATGGCGGCAATCCGGCCCAGGTCGCCGTTGTAGACGCCCTTGTCGTAGTTGTTCCGCAGTTGGAGCACTCGATCGCCGACGCGGAAGATTCGGCCGCCCCGCAACAGCTCCGCCGCCCCGTTGCGCGGGGGGTTCAACGCCGCTTGCAGGGCGGCGTTGAGCTGTCCGGCGCCGATGGGTCCTCGATGCATGGGGGTCAGCACCTGGATGTCCGCGAGGGGATCCAACCCGTACTTGCCCGGGAGGCGTCGCTGCGCCAGGTCCACGATCAGGTCCTGCAGCTTGGACGGATCCTCCTCGGCGAGGAAGAAGAAATCCTGCGTCCGGTCCGCGGCCGTCACGGACAGGTCCGGGAACTCGCCGCGGTTCACCCGATGCGCGTTCGAGACGATCCGGCTCTGTGCCGCCTGCCGGAAGATTGTCGTCAGGCGAACCGCCGGGATACCCGGAACGGCAAGGAGGTCCTTCAGAACAGTCCCGGGGCCGACCGACGGCAATTGATCCGCGTCACCCACGAGGAGGAGCGTCGCCGTGAGGGGAATCGCCTGCACGAGATGGTGGGCGAGCAGGACGTCGATCATGGAGACCTCATCCACGACCACGAAATCGGTCTCCAGGGAATTCCGCGCGTTCCGCTGGAACCCTCCCTCGCGGGGATTCCACTCCAGGAGTCGGTGCAGCGTACAGGCGTCGTGCCTCGTGACCTCGGCCAGCCTCTTGGCTGCCCGCCCGGTAGGCGAGGCGAGGTGCATGCGGAGCCTCTTTGCCTCCAGGAGCCGGATGACGGCCTGGAGGATCGTCGTTTTCCCTGTCCCGGGCCCGCCTGTGATCACGAGTAGCTTGTCCCGGAAGGCGAGGCGCACCGCCTGGCGCTGCTCCTCGGTCAAGGCGAGGCCGGTCTTCTGCTCGACCCACGGCAACGCCTGGCTCATGTCGATGAGCGGCACGCCCCGCGGGGCCCGCAGGAAGTCGGCGAGGCGCTGGGCGAGCTGCGTCTCGGACACATGCAGGGACTTGAGATAGACGGCTCGGCCGTCCGCAAGCGGCTCCACGACGACCGCCTCGTCGGCGCCGAGCGCGGCGAGCGCGTCTGGGAGGAGCACCGCGGGGATCTCCAGCATCTCCTCCGCTGCCCGCAGAAGCTCCGTTTCAGGCACGTAGACGTGCCCGTCGTCGGTAAGCTCGTTGAGTGTGTGCAGGATGCCGGCAGCGGCGCGCAGCGGCGAGTCGGCAGGTATACCCACCTCCCGCGCGATCTTGTCGGCGGTCTTGAACCCGATCCCACGGATGTCCCGGGCCAGGCGATACGGATTCTCCCGGACCGTCGCGATGGCCGCCTGGCCGTAGGTCTTGAAGATCTTCACCGCGTAGGCCGGGGAGACGCCATGACCCTGGAGGAACAGCATGACCTCCCGGATCTCGCGCTGCTCCGCCCAGGCCGTGGTGATCCGCTGCCGGCGGATGGGGCCGATGCCTTCCACCTCGGCGAGGCGGCCGGGCGTTTCCTCGATGACCTTGAGCGTGTCACCGCCGAACGCCTCCACCAGTCGCTTGGCGAACACCGGCCCGATCCCCTTGATCATGCCGGACCCGAGGTACTTCTGGATGCCGGCGAGGGTGGCCGGGACGACGGATTCGTACCTGTCGACCTTGAACTGTTCACCGTACTTGGGATGATGGGACCAGCGGCCGTGAACCCGGAGCGTTTCGCCCGGCGTGAGGCTCAACACCGTGCCGACGATCGTGACGGGATCGGGCTTGCCGGGGACGTCCAGCCGTGCGACGACGTACTGCGTGTCCTCGCTCACGTACGTGATGCGGGCAACGGAGCCTTCAAGGCTCGCATACGAATCGGCCCGTAGCTGCAGGTGTTCGCCGCCGGCTCCACCCGTGCGAGCATCACGCGAAGTCATCCGTCTTGGCCTCGGAATGGCGATCGGTTCAGTCGGAGAACGCGTAGCTGCTGAAGATATTATCCCGGGATAGGAGCTGGAAGAAGTGATTTGTCGTGAACGATATCATTACCCCGTTCTCTCGGCGCGTAACATGGGTCGGTGCCGGCTGATTTTTCGGGTCACGTGGCCGGGTCAAATTAGGCCAAAACAGCACAATTGCTCAAAGGACGATTTCCTGATATAGGTGCAACACGCGGAAGGAGATTGGTCCCGGGAGGGCAACCATGGCCGCAGCAGAAATCTTACGATCCCGACGAGAGGATATCCTGCGGATCGCGCGGAAACACGGGGTCGGTCGCATTCGAGTCTTTGGCTCTCATGCGCGGGGTACCGCCGGAGAGACCAGCGACATAGACCTCCTCATCGAGGTGGATGGTCCAACATCTCCGTGGTTTCCCGGCGGGCTCGTTGCCGACCTCGAGGCCCTGCTTGGCTGCCGCGTAGACGTGGTCGAAACGGATTCGCTGCGCCCGGAAATGCGGGAGCGGGCCTTGGCAGAAGCGGTCCCACTGTGAAGGACGACCGGGTCTACCTCGTGTATATCCTTGAGTGTCTAGACGCAATCGTCGGCTACGTGAGCGAAGGCCGAAGCAAATTTCTCGCCGATCGCAAGACGCAGAAGGCGACCCTTCGCGAACTGCAGGAGTTGGCCGAATCGACGCAACGCCTCTCCTCCGGGCTAAAGGGCCGCCACCCGGACCTTCCGTGGGCGGCCATCGCAGGCTTTCGGAATGTCCTCGTCCACGATTACCTGGGCATCAGCCTGTCGCGCGTTTGGGACATCACCCAACGCGACCTACCTGCCTTGCGGGCTGCGGTCGTCCTCATGCTGGCCGAAATGGATGCTGGTGACTCGACCGGTTAGGCCTTCGTCGGCGCAACATCAACCGTGGAAGGTAAGCGGTTGCGTTTCGGCACAACAGATCCACAGCGGCCTTCGGCGATTCTTTGGGCAGACGAGACAACCGCCTTCGACGCCTCTATCCGGCGCTGAGCCGGTGTCGAGCGGTCAAAGCAACAAAAGTGGCAGGATCCCCCAATACAACGAGAGGTGACGCGCGCCGGATCCGCCGGCAGAGGGGCTCCGAGGGGGCATTCGCAATCCGCATGGAAGGCGCCGCGGTCTTCGTCGCATGCGCTCTTGGCGACCGACACCCTCTCAGGTGTCGCCAGCGCGCTGTGCAGCCGTCATTATCGCCTGAATACTGCAGGCTGTCGAGTTCGACGGCGGCCATGGGCGACGATCGGCACGCGAACCTCGCGCGGGCGAACGGGAAGGCCGTACGGCCAGTGGAAGAAAGGGATACGCTAAGGAAGACAGTCAGAGACGTCTGGAGGCGGCGCGAGAACGGATCGAGGCCCTAGTCAGAGCTGCGGGATGCCGAGCGTAGTCGGAAGAGTTGCCAGAGGCCGTGGCGCCCGTTGCTGTTGTTTGGACCACCGCGGCGCTCGTCTCTTTTTGGGTACTTGATCAGATAATAATCGGGGTTACCGAGAAACGTCTCGAAGTCCACGCCGGCATTGCGGATTCCGTGTCCGAGATACAGATCGGCGAGATATTCCAGCTCTTCATCCGACAAGCGCTGCGAGTATCGCTTCTCCTGAGGACGCGCCATACCCCTCCCTTCGGCTTCGCGAGCCGCGTCACGTCCCGAACTGGCGGGAATATAGCATCCCGTTTTCGTGCCGACAATCCCATTTCCAGTGTTGTCTCGGGTTTTCTGCGGGCCCCTGGCGTCCGTCTTCAGCCGACTATTGCCGGAAGATCCGTTTGCCGATCGCGGCGGTTGCCCGGGGTTACGTCCAAGGCTATACTCGGCACATTGACGCTGGCGCGTCCCGAGTATGTCGCTCGAGCGGACCCAACGTCCCGAGGTCGTTGACCTGCATGGCTACTTCCCCGCTCCTGGTCGTTGCCGATCCCGACGGGCAGATTCTCGATCACCCTTCCCTGCAAATGGCCGGCCGCTCGGGGGCCGAAGCCGTGCCCGTGCCCCCCGAGGACTTGCTGCGCATCCCCGAAGGGTCCAAACTGTTCACCATGCCGGGTAGCCACCCGGTCGCCTGGGATCCCAGGCACAAAGCTTTCCGTCCGGTGCCGCGGGTCCAGATCGGCGGGCGACGGTTTCCGAGTAATACGGTGGCGGCGTTCTTGCCGCCCGGCTACACGCGAACGCTGCTCCCGGCTGCCGCCTACCCCGCGCCGCAACCTCCGCTTCCGCTTTGGTCCTACACGGCCGTCGGCTGGGATGGCGAAGCCTTCGTGGCCACCGCCATCCGCACGGACCCCATGGATCACTCGGCTGCAGAGCACTACGACGATCGCGCGCTGCTGCCCCGCATGAAGGCGCGTCTTAAGGGCCATGAGGACAACCCGATTCTCACCCAACTGGCCCGCTGCGCGACGGAATACCACTGCCTGGCTGCCAAGAACCTCTTCCTGGGCCGCTGGGAAGCGCCGCTCCCGGTGGCAAATAGCTGTAATTCGGCGTGCGTCGGCTGCCTGTCGTGGCAGCCGTCCACGGCCTGCGCCTCGTCGCACGACCGCATCCGCTATGCGCCGACCGCCGATCACGTGGTCGAGGTGGCCCTACCCTTTCTGTCCACGGTACCGGAGGCCATCGTCAGCTTTGGCCAAGGGTGCGAGGGCGAGCCGCTTCTCCTCGCGGACGTCATCGCGGAAGCCGTGCGCCGCATTCGCGCGACCACCGACCGCGGCACGATCAACTGTAACACCAACGGCAGCCTGCCCCGCCGGGTGGAGCAGATCGCCAAAGCCGGCCTGGACAGTATCCGCATCAGCCTGAATAGCGCCCTCGGCCCCACATACACCTCGTACTACCTGCCCCGATCCTACCAGTGGGAGGACGTGCGGGCATCCATCCGGCTTGCCAAGGAGTCGGGCCTGTACACCACGCTCAACTACCTCGTCTTCCCCGGCGTCACCGACCGGGAGGAGGAATTGGAGGCGCTCGTCGCGCTTGTGCGCGAGACGCGCGCCGACATGATCCAGATGCGGAACCTGAGCATCGACCCGGAGCTGTACCTTCGCACCGTGCCGCCGGCCCGCGGAAAGTGCGTCGGCATCCGCGCCGTCCTGCGGACCATCCGCCGCGAGTTCCCCCGCGTCGAGATCGGCTACTTCAACCGCCCCAAGGAGCTGTTCGGTACCCGCCTCTGCGAAACGCTGATCTTCTGAGACCGCAGATTTCGAGATGGGGTGGCGAGAACGGCTCTGTTCATCCGCAGATTACGCAGATTCCGCAGATTCATTCGGATCGGCCTGTCGCGTGAAATCGGCCAATCTGCGAAATCTGTGGATGAAGAAGAATCCGGTCGTACTGTGCTTCATCTGCGGTTCCTGGCGTTTCTCCCGCGACGCTTGACCCTCGTGGGCAATCCCCGTATACTCCCACCAGGTTCTGACGGTAGCGACCGACAACGTGAAGCCGCGAGGACCACGCGCCTCGCGGCGTTTGCTTTTCCCGGAGATCTGCCGGGGACATAGAGGCCAGACGCGATGCCGAACGAAACACGGAAGGACATCCGCAACCTTGCCATCATCGCACACGTGGACCACGGCAAGACCACCCTGGTCGACGCCATGCTGTGGCAGAGCGGCATCTTCCGCGCCAACGAGTACGTCGTCGAGCGGGTCATGGATTCCATCGACCTGGAGCGCGAGAAGGGCATCACCATCCTGGCCAAGAACACCGCCGTCACGTACCGGGGCACCCGGATCAACATCGTGGACACGCCGGGCCACGCCGATTTCGGCGGCGAGGTGGAGCGGACGCTCAAGATGGTGGACGGGGTCATGCTTCTGGTGGACGCCAGCGAAGGTCCCCTCCCCCAGACCCGTTTCGTCCTGCGCAAGGCGCTGGAGGCCGGCTTGCCTCCCATCGTGGTCATCAACAAGATCGACCGGACGGACGCGCGGATCCACGAGGTCCTGAACGAGATCTACGACCTGTTCATTGACCTGGACGCCACGGAGGAGCAGTTGGAGTTTCCCGTCTTCTACTGCAATGCGCGAAAAGGCCTCTGCCGCACAAGCCCGGACGGCCAGGACGAACCACTGATCCCGCTCTTCGAGGAGATCCTTCAGACGATTCCGCCACCCGTTTACGACCCCTCGTATCCGTTGCAACTCCTGGTCACCTCGCTGGACTACGACGACTACGTGGGGCGCCTTCTCATCGGACGGATCTTCAACGGACGGATCCGCAAGGCGCAGGATGTCAGCCTGTGCCGTCTTGACGGCACCCAGGTGGCCGCCAGGGTCACGGGGCTGTACGGCTACCAGGGGCTGCGCCGGACCGAGATCGACGAAGCGGGTCCGGGTGACATCGTCGCCGTGGCCGGGTTGGAGGCGGCCACCATCGGCGAGACCTTGTCCGACGGCGAGGACCCGCGGCCGCTGCCTTCCATCAAGGTTGACGAGCCCACCATCGCCATGATGTTCTCCATCAACAACTCGCCCATGGCGGGCCGCGAGGGCCAGCACGTCACGTCCTCCAAGCTGAAGGACCGGCTCGCTCGGGAACTTCTCACGAACGTCTCCATCCGCGTGGAGTCGACCGACTCACCCGACACATTCAAGATTTCGGGTCGGGGAGAGCTGCAGCTGGCCATCCTGATTGAGATGATGCGGCGGGAGGGCTACGAGTTGTCGGCGGGCAAGCCGGAGGTCCTGACCAAAGAGATCGACGGCCAGCGCCACGAACCAATGGAGACCCTGGTGATCGACTGCCCGGAAGACTTCATCGGGGTCGTGACCCAGAAGCTCGGCGTCCGCCGGGGGCGCATGACCAAGATGGTTAACCACGGCAGCGGCCGGGTCCGCTTGGAGTTCCGGCTCCCCTCCCGCGGCCTGATCGGTTTCCGTACCGAGTTCCTCACGGACACCCGAGGCACCGGACTCATGAACCACCTGTTCGACGGGCACTCCCCATGGCAAGGAGACATTCCGCATCGCCCCACCGGGGCGCTCGTGGCCGATCGCCCCGGCCGCGCCACCGCCTATGCCATCGGCCATCTGCAGCCGCGCGGCGAACTGTTCGTCGCGCCGGGCGACGAGGTGTACGAAGGCATGATCGTTGGCGAGAACTCTCGCGACAACGATATGGACGTCAACATCACCAAGGAGAAAAAGCTCACCAACATGCGGGCCTCCACCGACGAGGCGTCGGTCCAGCTCGTCCCGCCGCGCGCGATGAGCCTGGAGCAGGCGCTGGAGTTCCTGAAGGTGGACGAGTTGCTGGAAGTCACCCCCAAAGCCTTCCGCCTCCGCAAGAAGATACTCCCCGCAATCAAGCGCAAGGGCAAGCCGGCGTAGGAGATATTTTCGATTGCAGATTGACGATTGCAGATTGACGATTGCCGATTGACGCGTGGGCCGCGCCCAACCGCGGCGGCGCGCCCCCTCCAGACCGGACATTCGTCCAAGAACAGCCACCTTCGTCGGGCCCTCGTCGAAGTGTGTTGCGCGTGCGGCCCGTTGGCGGTACCATGCAGGCCCTGTACGCGGTGATAACCCCCCCACGGAGGGAATCCATGGAGCGCGCCAATCTCGATTTTGCCAACCTGCCGTTCGCGTACCAGAAGACGGACGCCAATATCCGCTACTGGTTCCGGAATGGGAAGTGGTCTGCCGGGGAACTGACCGCCGACGAGTACATTCCCCTGCACATGGCAGCGACGTGCCTGCACTACGGTCAGGAGGTCTTCGAGGGCCTGAAGGCATACGAGCGACCGGACGGGCGCGTACAGACGTTCCGCATGATGGAGAACGCCAGGCGAATCCAGCGGTCGGCCCGAAAGCTCTTCATGCAGTCCGTCCCGGAAGAGATCTTCCGCGACGCGGTCCAGCGGGTCGTCCGCGCCAATCGCCGGTTCGTGCCGCCCTACGGCAGCGGGGCAACCCTCTACGTCCGCCCGCTCCTGCTCGGCGTGAGCGCCGAAGTGGGGGTGAAGCCAAGTCACGACTACCTGTTCCTGGTCCTCGTCACGCCCGTGGGGCCGTACTACAAAGGCGGGCTGACGCCGGTGCGCTTGATTGTCGAGGAAGAGATTGACCGGGCGGCGCCGGGCGGCGTGGGCGACGCCAAGTGCGGCGGCAACTACGCGGCGGGGATGCGGGCGTCCCTGCCGGTGAAGGAGAAGGGCTACGCCGAGGTTCTCTACCTGGACTGCCGGGAGAAGAAGTATCTCGACGAGTCCGGTACGTCGAACTTCTACGCCATCATCGGGAAGACCTTCGCCACTCCGGCCAGCCCGTCGATCCTTCCCAGCATCACCAACATGAGCGTCCAGCAGATCGCCAAGGACATGGACCTCAAGGTGGAGCAGCGACAGGTCTCGGTGGACGAGCTTCCGCGGTTCAACGAGGCCGGCTGCCTGGGGACCGCGGCGGTGATCACCCCGGTCGAATCCATCACGTACCGCGGCAAGGACCACGTCTACGCAAAGGACGGCAAGGCCGGCCCGATCACCGCGGAACTGTACCAGCGGCTCACCGCCATCCAGTGGGGCGAGGCCGAGGACCCGTACGGCTGGACGGAGATCATCTCGGAAGCATAGCGAG